>Ga0074046_10002224_pt1 | contig 16887 bp, 14 predicted proteins | sample BogForMeECP23OM3_FD_94441 | JGI IMG/M metagenome (GOLD analysis project Ga0074046, IMG submission 94441) | Bog forest soil microbial communities from Calvert Island, British Columbia, Canada - Bog Forest MetaG ECP23OM3 | ecosystem: Environmental > Terrestrial > Soil > Wetlands ...
GTATGGCCACCAGCGTTTTATATCAAAGTATCGAGCTCCTGAGCTCGGAGAAGGGCATCGACCCCGCCATCGTTGTGGGCGCGGTAGAGGAAGCCATTGCCCTGGCCACGCGCAAGTACTACAAGACCCAGGAAAACATGCGCGGGGAACTGAACAAGGAGACCGGCGAGATCCAGGCCTACATCTACAAGACGGTGGTCGCCGGCGAGGACCAGATTGAGGATCCGGTGAACCAGATCACGCTGGAGGAGGCCAACGAAATGGCGCCCGGAGTGGAGGTGGGCAGCGAGATTCGCATCTATCGCGACACCAGTCCGCTGGGCCGCATCGCCGCGCAACTGGCCAAGCAGATCATCTTCCAGAAGGTGCGCGAGGCGGAGCGCGATACGGTCTTCCAGGAGTATGCGCATCGCGAAAAGGAAGTGCTGAACGCGACCGTGAAGCGGATCGAGGGCCAGGACTACATCTACGACCTGGGCAAGGCCGAAGCACGCTGCCCCAAGCGCGAGCAGTCGCGCCTCGAACAATTCTCAGTGGGCGAACGCGTGCGCGTGGTGCTGCTGAAGGTGGATCGCGCGGCCAAAGGTCCGCAGGTGATTGTGAGCCGCGCCGCACCGGAACTGGTGTCGAATCTATTCCAGTCGGAAGTGCCGGAGATCTACGACAACACTGTGGTCATCAGGGCCATTGCGCGCGAGGCCGGGGAGCGCACGAAAATCGCGGTGCAGTCCCGCGACAAGGACGTGGACCCGGTCGGAGCCTGCGTGGGCATGAAGGGCATGCGCGTGCAGTCGATCATCCGCGAATTGCGCGGCGAAAAGATCGACATCATCGAGTACTCGGACGAGATCACAACCTTTGCCGAGAAGGCGCTGCAACCGGCCAAGGTGAGCCGCGTTTCCATCACGGACCTTACCGACAAGCAACTGGAAGTGATTGTGGACGACACGCAGTTGTCGCTGGCCATCGGCAAGAAGGGCCAGAACGTGCGGTTGGCGGCGAAGCTGCTGGGATGGAAGATCGACATCAAGAGCGAAGAGGAGAAGCGCCAGGAGGTGGAGCAGCAGATGCAGGCTCTGGCCGGCGCGCCCACGACGCCGATCGAGCAGGTAACAGAGCTGGGCGAAAGCATCATCCAAAAGCTGGTGACCGCGGGCATCACCACCGTGGAGGGGCTGGCCGACATGACGCCGGAGCAGCTCGAGGAAATTCCGGGCATCGGCGAAAAGACGCTGGAAAAGATCTCGGTGGCCGTGCGGCACTACTTCGGCCAGTTTGAAGAGGCCGAGGCAGGAGCGGCAGAAGCAGAAGCCACGGAGCCTGCAGCCGAGTCCGCAGTGGAGCAGGAAGCAGGCGAAGCGGTTGCGGCGGGAGCCGGCGAAGCAAAGGCCGTGCCAGGGGAAACCAAGAGCGCGGCCGAGCAAGCAGCGCCCGTTGCAGCGGCAGAGGCCGAAGTTGCGGCAGAGGAAACTCCGCAGGCCGAAGGCGTGGCAGAGGAAAAGAAAGAGCACGACGAAGAAGAGAAGCAGGCGGCTAAAGAGGATGGCGCATAACATGCGCGGCATCGTCCCAGGCCAGGCATACGTTAACGCAAAGTTGAAGAGCGGCCAGTGCCATGAGGTAGCTATGAGCGACTAAGGGCGGTTTGGCGGCACAGAATTGAAAAGAGGCGGATGAGCAAGGTTCGTATCAACGATCTCGCGAAAGAGCTGGAAGTAAAGTCGCGCGCGATTCTCGACGTTCTTCAGGAACTCGGGGTTCCTGCGGGCAAAACGCACTCCAGTTCGCTCGAAGGCGACGAGGCGGAAAAGGTTCGTGCGCATTTTACGCAGGAATCGCGATCGCCATCGCATGCCGCAGGTGCATCTACCCGTCACGGCGCGCCCGCCATCGTCCCCAAGATCGATCTGTCGCACATCTCCAAGCCCGGCGATGTGCTGAAGGCCATTCTGGCCAAGAAGAAGGAAGAGGAAGAAGAGGCGCATCACGTCCGCGTGCCGGCCAAGCCAGCCGTCCCACCGGCGCAGCCGCCCAAGCCCGCGGAGCGCCCCGCGCCCGCCGTACCTCCGATTGCCGCCGCAGCTCCGGCGCGCCCGGAGCCGCGCAAGATTGTTCCGCAGCCGCGGCAAGCCCCGCCGATTATTGCCCCACCCACAACTTCTCCTGCTATTGCCAGCAGGCCTCCGTCGGGTGCGGTCGTGGCCAAGCCCGGGGTCCCCACGGGCGGGTCTTCGTCCGCGGGGTGGAAGCCGCCTGCGGGCGCGGTAACGGCTACGCGTCCGGTAATTGTGGTTGCGCCGCCTCCGGCCGCCGCCGCCAAGCCGCCAGCGGCTCCGGCTGCACGCGAAGAAAAGCCGGTAGTTGCAAAGCCCGTCGCGGCTCCTGAGGCGCCAGCGCCGGCAGCCACACTGGAACAGGCAGCGGCTGTGCCGTCTGTTTCTGAGGCTCTCACTCCCCCAGCGGAAGTTACAGCGTCAGTTCCGACCATTGCCGCGGAGTCGACGAGCGCGCCAACGAACGCGCCGGGGCAGCGCGGACACGGCCGGGTGCAGCCCGCAGCGCCTGCGCGCCGCATGGTGATGCCGCAAACCGGGCCACGGCCAGTCTATAAGTCGTCGTACGTCGCTCCCGTGCCTCCGGCGGCGGGAACCGGCAGCGGAATTCAGCGCGGCAAGCCGATCTTCGATCGTAGACCCGCGAGCGGACCGGCTGGACCGGGCCAACGTGGACCCATCGGGCCAGGAGGTCCCGGCTCGTTTGCGGGAGGTCCGCGGCCCAAGCATCCTACGCGCACTTCCGCAGGCGGATTCACGCCGGGCGGACCGGCTGGTCCCGGCGCACGGCCTGGTTTTGGCGCGCGTCCCGGCTTTGGCGCACGACCCGGTTTTGGCGCGCGTCCCGGCCCCGGCGGCGCTGCACCGCCATCAGAGACGCCGCGCCCGCAACGCGCCGCTTCGCGCGGCCGCGGCCGTGGCCAGCAGCAGTACCCGAAGACCAAAGAAGGCCCGATGAAGGGCTTTGTGCCGCCGCCACGCTACAGCGGCATGCAGTACAGCAACGAGCCGGTGCCGATTACGCGCGAGATCACCGTCACCGAAGGCATCAGCGTGAAGGATCTGGCCGAGAAGCTCGACGTGCGCGCCAAGGATCTGATCGCAACCCTGATGATGGGCAACATCTTCGTCACGGTAAATCAGTCGCTCGACTCGGAAATGATCAAGGATATGTCCGCCAAGTTCGGCGCGGCCGCCACCGTGATCACCTACGAAGAGGAACTGGCGAACGAGGCCATCGAAGAGGTGCTCGACACCGAAAAGACCGACATTGTCGAAGTGCCGCGCGCACCGGTTGTTACAGTCATGGGGCACGTGGATCACGGCAAGACCTCACTGCTCGACGCCATCCGCGAGACCGACGTGGCCGCGGGCGAAGCCGGCGGCATTACGCAGCACATCGGCGCTTACAAGGTGAAGTTTGCCAAGGAAGGCTCGCCTGCGTCGGGACGTGAAATTGTGTTCCTCGACACGCCGGGCCACGAGGCGTTTACGCGCATGAGAGCGCGCGGCGCCAAGGTAACGGACATCGTAGTGATCGTGGTGGCAGCGGATGACGGCGTGATGCCGCAGACGCTTGAAGCTATCGATCACGCGAAAGCTGCCAATGTGCCGATCATCGTGGCCGTGAACAAGATCGATAAGCCCGAAGCCAATCCCGATCGCGTGAAGAAGCAGCTCGCCGATCGCGGTCTGATTCCCGAAGAGTGGGCGGCGGGCGGCGAAGGCACAGTGTTTGTCGAGGTAAGCGCCAAGAAGCGCACGAACCTCGACTTGCTGCTGGAAATGATCTGCCTTGTCTCCGACATCCGCGCGCCCAAGGCCACGCCGGGCCGCAAGGCCGTCGGCTCCGTCATTGAAGCCAAACTCGACCGCGGCCGTGGCGCCGTGGCCACGGTTCTCGTGCAGGATGGTACGCTGCGCCTGAACGAGAGCTTCATTGTCGGCAACACTTTCGGCAAGGTCCGCGCCATGTTCGATGACCGCGGACGCGCTTTGACAGAAGCCGGTCCCTCGACGCCTGTCGAAGTGCTGGGCCTGGAAGCGATTCCCGATGCCGGCGACACTTTCCTTGCGGTCGCCGACCGCGATAAGGCCAAGGGCATCGCGCAATACCGCAAGATGAAGGAGCGCGAGGCGCAGTTGGCCAAGAGTTCGCGCATGTCGCTGGAAGGACTGTCGGAGCAGATCAAGGAGTCGGGCATCAAGGATCTGCCGTTGATCATCAAGGGCGACGTGACGGGGTCGGTGGAAGTGCTGGCCGATTCGCTCATCCGTATGTCGACGGAGAAGGTGCGCGTGAAGGTACTGCACTCGGGCGTGGGATCGATTACCGAGAGCGATGTGCTGCTGGCCACGGCGTCGAACACCATCATCATCGGCTTCAACGTGCGCCCGGAGCGCAAGGCCGCCGAGCTTGCCAACCAGGAGAACGTGGAGATTCGCCTGCACTCGATCATTTACGAACTGCAGGACGAGATTCGCCTGGCCATGATGGGTCTGCTGGAACCGGCCTTCAAGGAGAACTACGCGGGCCGTGCCGAGGTGTTGAACATCTTCAGGATTCCCAAGGTGGGCACCATCGCGGGCTGCCGCGTGCAGGACGGCGTGATCCGGCGCGATGCCGAAGTACGCGTGATGCGCGACGGCGCGCAGATCTTCAAGGGCAAGATCGCTTCGCTCAAGCGCTTCAAGGACGATGCGCGCGAGGTGACCAACGGCATGGAGTGCGGCATCGGTATCGCCAACTACACCGATCTGAAGGAAGGCGACGTGATCGAAGCCTTCAGCACGGAGCGGCTGGCCGCCGACCTGGGAGCGCTGACGTCGGCCAAGGCGTAACTCTCAACAAGATCAAGAAAAGGCCAGCAGCTCATGTGAGTTGCTGGCCTTTTTGCGTACCACCCAAAACAAACTGTCATCCTGAGCGCAGCGAAGGATCTGCGGTTGTTCTTATCTTGGTCTGTTGCTTGCTAAGCTGAATCTCGTCCCATTTCCGATTCGCTAAGTCCCAAAGCCTCCCACAATTCTCAACCGACGGAAATGTCTCCGGGTTTGCCCTCGTTATTCCAACATTTCCCTCTCTTTCTCTGATGATATGTCTTTCCTGGACATCATCAAAGTAATGATCCCAGTCTTCTTCCTTATTGGGGACTGGATAGCGTCCGCTCCACTTCAGGATTTCACTCAACCAGTCTAAAGTCGCTTCCTGGTTATTCGAAAATGCAACCCCGGCGTCACGCGCAAGCCCGAGCAACTCGTGGGTTATTCGAGCTTTGCCGCCTTCTGCAATGATGATGGCCTTAAGCAGTAGCTCGATAGACACGGCCGCATTTGCGAGAAACACCAGCTGTCCCCGACGAATGGAATCGATATGTTGCCCAAGAATATTTGCAGCTTCATGGAAAGAAAAAGCAGAGCGATACCAAGACGCTTCATTTGATTGCTGGTTAGCGAATGGATGCTGCGTGATTTGACGAATTCCTTTCATATCCATTGTGACTATACCTCTGGCGGTTGTCGGATGCCTTAGGTCGCGCGACCCTCAACTCGCCTTCCTCCGCCTCTCCGCGCCCGTCACAATCACCACCGGCTCCTGATCGGGAAACGTCGCTACCAGCATCAGCCGGCCGCCCATCGCCGCGACTGTGCGTTCCATGGTGGAAAGCCGCGGATCTTTGCGCCGTTCTAGGCGCGAAATCTGCATCTGCCCTATCCCCAGCTCCTTCGCCATCTTCGTCTGCGTCACCCTGCGTTCCTTGCGCACCTCGGCCAGCGTCATCCTCCGCGCAACCCGCGCCAGCAGTTCCTTTCCTCTCGCTTCAATCACTCTCTGCCGCTTCTTCGGCAATGCCGCAATCACTTCGTCAACCGCAATCAATCCGCGCATTGTCATCTCTCCGCTAGGTTAGAAATTGTCCAAATGCTCTTTGTACCTTCGGTCCGCCTTATCAATGAGCCGCTTATAGAACGTCTTCTCGCTGACTCCCGACTTCGACCCCGCGACCAGCAGAATGGCCGCGCGTTTCGGATCGAACGCAAAGGCCACGCGCCATACGCTGCCGCCTGCCCTGAACCGAAGTTCTTTCATGTTCGCGTAGGACGATCCCTTGAGCGTATCCACTTCCGGTCGGCCCAAAGCCGGACCGTACTCCCGCAACGGCGTGAGCGACGCGAGCAGTTCATTCTGTACGGCGCTGGTTAGCTCGTCGAACTCGGCCTTGAATTTCGGATGGAAATAAGCTTTCCAGCTCACAGCAACAGTATGCTCTATAGCGCATACTCAGCGCAATCCGCAGAACCGCCTTGCCCCCGCTCACGGCGGCCGCGTACACTGATGTCTCCTCCTTACGCAGACATCATGTTCGATTTCGTCCGTTCCTATCTCGACGAATTGCTGACGGGTCTCTTTCTGCTTCTGGTTGCAGCCTTGACCGTCGCTTACCCTCCACATTTCGCCACGCACGGCGGCCTGTTGCTGGCGCGGGTTGTGCTCTGGTCAGCCGCCATCCTGGTTTGCGTGCTTCTGGCGGCCTCACGTTTCAGCTCGCACGCCGGCACCGCACTGCGTTTTGTCTTTGAGTTCGGGCCGATTGTCGTAGCGGTGGTGGGTTATGTGAGTCTGCGGCTTCTGGACGCCTCCGCGATCACGGCGCGGCTGGGCATCCCCTCCTTCGACCACGAAATGATGGCTGCCGACGTGGCGATTTTTGGCAAGACTCCTTATCTCTGGTTCATGCGCTGGGGACTCGACAGCGGCTTGTTTGCGCGGGTCATGTCCGGGTTCTATGCCTTGTACCCGTTCACACCTTTGCTGGCCGTGGGCTGGTTTCTGTGGCAAGGCGACAGGAAACAATTCCGCCTGATGCGGCGCGCACTGATTATCTCGCTCTATTCGGGATACGTCTGCTACCTGCTGATTCCCGTCTCCGGTCCTTTGACGCTGGCCGGCACGACCTCCAATTTTCTCGAGTCAACGCGCGTCTATTCGTTCCTGGAGTCAAATTTTCGCTACCTCTACGATTGTTTTCCCAGCCTGCACACGGCCAATCCCTGGCTGATTGTGTGGCTGAGCCGGGGCAAGGTGCCGGGGTGGCTGATGGCGTCTGCCGTGAGCGCGGGATGCGGCATTACCCTTTCCACCATTGCGCTGCAGGTGCACTACGGTATCGACGATCTAGCGGGGTTGGCGTGGGTTTTCCTGGTAGCGTCGGTGGCCAAGGCTACGCTGCCCAACGAGGGACTGGCGTAGTTGGGTTGGGGTCAGAGGCAGCCCCGCATCTCGCGCAAATGCGCGACTACGCGGAATTCAAGATCTGGCGAGCTCTCTGAGGGCCAGGAGGCCCTCAGTACAGCCGGTCAGGAGACCGGCGGTACGGTTCGGTCAGGCTGTAGGCGTGCGATGCCAGACGGCGGCGTCGAAGCTGTGAGCAGACTGGTAGCCTTCTTCTTTGTAGAGTTGAATGGCCTCGGCGTTAGCTTCAGTGACGGTGAGCGAGATTTCCGAGACACCCAGGCGCATAAAGCTGAAGGCCGCCTGCGCGAGCATCACACGGGCCAGCCCACGGCGGCGAAACGCAGGATGGACGCAGACCTGTGTAAGGTGCCCACTCTGCTCGCTGACACGCGAGCCCAGCACCAGCGCCACCAGCTCGCGGCTGGCGCGGTCCACCACAGCATACGACGCCTGCGTGGCAAAGGTGCCGCAACCTGCGTAGCGCACGATGTTGTTGAGGAACCGCATGGAACCGTGCACGGAGCGGTACTGGTCGTTGATGAGGCTGTCGGGATGATCGCGATACGCCTCGCAAATGAGCCGTGCGGCTGGGGCCAGGTCGGCTTCGCGCCAGGGACGGAGCTCCAGGTTGCCGGGCAGATCCGCATGCGGTTGGCTCCAACGCCCTGCCAGGGACTGCACCATGAAGAGGCGACGGAAGACTTCAAATCCAGCCGCGCGAAAGGCCGGAGCAAACTGGCCGGAGGGATGGAGAAGCAACTGCGACTCGATGCGGTCAACGTGCGGCGAGTTGAGAAGCAATTCGAAAAGGTGCCGCAACAGCGTATCTTCCCGCGCGCGGGCCGGGCTGGACGCTCCGATTGCACTTTCCGCGGCGCTGGGCAGAGCGAATACGTCGCCGATCACCGCCTTGGTTTCCTCGTAGACGCAGAACACGTAGCCGGTCACTTTGCCGGCCTCAAGAGCGGCGTAGCCGGGCAGCATGCGGTTATCCAGATACTGCATCAGCAGCCGGGCGGAGGCGCGATAATCCCAGTGCAGGCGCTCGGCCCAGATCTCGCTCTCGGCATCGAGCAAGGGACGCAGCACGGGCGCCGCGAAGTGCCGCAGGTCGAGAATCTCGAGGGTCGCGTCCAATGCCTGCATCCTTCTCCGATCCGGTTCAAGTCCAGTTGCGCGAAGGGCCATTGCTGCCCGATGGCGCCGCCATGATGCGACGCCCGATGTGCTTGGCGTCCTCTCAAATGAGTTTTCAGCCAGCGTCGATGATCCAGCTCAACTCAAGAAAGACGTGACGTGGAAGGACGAGCGCTCGAACTCTTCATACGAAACATCCTTCCCGTCACTTTGCCACGAGTTCGCTTCGCCCCGCAAGTATCGAAGCGCAAGTGAAGAAGCCCGTCAGCGAGCTCCCACCAGATAAATTTCCAGCCCCTGTTCCGGCCAACTGAAGAGTTGCTGATACTGACGGCCCTCCAGAAGCTCCTCAAGGGCCGTCTGCGTATCGAGGTCGACGCCATGACGGCCCTGAATGCGCGCCACCAGCAAATGCTGCTTTTTAGGGACGCCGTCTTCGTCGTAGTTCACCATTTCTTCATTGCGGTAAAACGCGAGGCCGAATTCCACGTCGCGCCGCACGTGAAACACCGCCACAGTTTCGCCGGCGGGCGCCACCTCAGCCAGCCGCTTGGCAAGCGGCCGCGCGGAATAGGTGCGGTCGAGGATATGAATCACGCGCTTGCTGGCGGAGACCTCGGGAATTCCAAAGAATGGCCCCACGCCATAAATGAAGAGCACAAGAACCAACAGGATCCAGCAGGTAGCGGGCCGCAGCCAGGCCACACCAAAGCCTTTGGTCACGACCAGGATCAGAAGGCCCGCTCCGATTGCCGCCAGCGCAGCGGCGATCGACGCGTGCAGGGGAGGCATGGCCATGTTATGCGATACGAACCATGGCAGCAGGAGGACAGTTAAGGTGGTGGTGCCGCAGACCGCTGCATGGCCCAGAAGGAGCCAACGGTTGAGCCCCGGTTGGCGGCGGCGGAACAGGTAGTCGCCTGTGAGGATGGTGATGGGAGGAATGGATGGAAGGATGTAGCCGGGGAGTTTGGATTGCGAGAAGGAAAAGAATAGGACGGGGATGAACGCCCACAGCACCAGAAACTCAGGGAAGGCATCGCCGGGCCGCGTGGGCAGCGGCTTGCCGACGCGTGAGTGCCGCAACCTCCACTCCGCCACCGAGGTGAGGATGCCATCGATGAGCGCACGCACCGCGAGCACGGTCCACGGCATAAGCGCGAGGAGCATCACCAGCAGGTAGTACCAGAACGGCTGGCTGTGCTGATAACGATCGGTGGCAAAACGTTGCAGATTGTGCTCGAGAAAGAACTCGCGAAAGAAAGTCGGATTCTGATGCTGCACCGCGATGAACCAGGGCAGCACCATGGCGAAATAGAGTACGACGCCCGGCCACCACAACGAACGGTAGAGAATGCTCCACTCCTTGCGCAGAAAGGCAAACGCGATAATGATGAGCGCCGCCAGAAGCGGGGCGACGGGACCCTTGGCCAGCGTGGCGAGACCGGTGAAAAAGTAAATGTCGTAGAGCCAGAACTTGGAGCCGGTTTCGTACCAGGCATACCAGCCCAGCAGACCGATGGCCAGCGGGGCGGCCATCTGCATATCGGTTGAAGCGCCGCGCGCGAAGCCCATGATGCCGGCGCATGCCACGGTAATCAGCGCCGCATCCAGATGCCCGCCGGGCCGAAATCGTCGCATATGCAGGTAGATGAGCGCCGTCATGATGAAGGCAAAGGTGGTGGAGGGAAGACGGGCGCTCCAGTCGTGCACACCGAAGTCCTGAAAGAGAAACATGGCGCGCCAATAATAGAGCGCCGGCTTCTCCAGCCAGGGATGGCCGTAGAGATAAGGCGTGACACAGGCATCCAGGCGGCCCTTGAGGGTATGCGCCGAATCGAAGCGCACCAGCATCTCGTGCGCGATCTGAGCATAGCGCGGCTCGTCGGCTCCTACCAGACCCAATCCGTCGCCGCCCAGGATAGGGGTAAGACCATAAAGAAGGAAAAAAACGGTGAAGGCAAGAAAAATGGCGGCTTCGCAAAGGGTGGACCCGCGCGGCATGCGCCAGCGCCGGCCTGCGAATCGATCAGGAGCTGGCGGTTCTACTGGATTTCCCATCTCTGCCATTTCTCGATGACCATTTCTTCAGGAGCGCGCAAACGCGCGCTCCTTTCGGACGTGGTTTACCTATTGACGCAGGACGGATGGGGGATGAGCCCGGGCCCGCATGCAATCCGCGCCGCAACAGGCGCGGAAACGTTGCAGTATTTCGACAGGGACTAGGCTAACAGATTTCCCTGGATTCTCAAGTTCGCCTCAGGGCCTGGCCTCTAATTCACAGGGCGCCACGCAGCTCAGCCAGAATCTCCTTGAGCGCGCGCGGCAGCGGTCCCTGGAGCGTGCAACCCGCGGCGTTTTGGTGGCCACCACCACCCAGCCGAGCGGCGATTGCCGCAACATTCAATCTGCCCTTGCTGCGCAGGCTCAGGCGGATCCCTCCGTCGGGCAATTCACGCAGGAAGACCCCGGTGTCGACGCCTGCCATGCCCAAAGCAACATTGACGATGCCTTCGCAATCCTCCTCAGTGGCACAGGCGCGTTGCGTGTCCTGGTGCGTCACCCAAAGCCAGGCCAGGCAGCCTTCGCGTTTAAGCCGGCGCAGCGCCGCACCCAGCAACAGCAGCTTGGAGGCGGACACCGAAAAATAGACCTGCTGGGCGATGGCAATGGGGTCGGCGCCAGCCTGCACCAGCTCGCGCGCCAGAGCAAAGGTGGACTCACGCACGTTGCCGTAACAGAATCCTCCCGTGTCGGTGAGGATCGTCGTGTAAAGGCATTGCGCCATCTGCGGCGTGATGGCAGCGCCCGCAGCCCGCGCCAATTGATACACCATCTCCCCCACACTCGCCGCACTATGATCGATCCAGTTGAGATGTGCGAACTCGAGGCCGGTGATGTGGTGGTCGATATTGATCACGAAGAGGTCTTCGAGCCCGCGCAGCCGCGTTCGTTCCAGGCTGTCACACTCCAGCAAAATCGCCGCATCGTAGCGGCCGCGAATGCGAGGCATGGTGTGGATGGCATCGGTGCCCGGCAATTGCCAGTACTGGATCGGAACGCGATCAGCCGTTACCAGATGGGCGGCTTTGCCCATCTGCTCAATCACCATACCCAGCGCCAGCATCGAGCCCACGGCATCGCCATCGGGACGCGTATGCGAACAGATCAAAAACCGCTCGCCTCGATGCAATACATCGAGAATCGCGGCCAGGGGGTGGGAGGTAGGAACGTCGGGCGCTGGCGCAGTGCCCCTATCAGGCGCAACGATCGGCGCGCGGATTCCGGTTTTTTGCGGAAGGGCATTCATGCAGCTAGATCAAATCCACAATAACTATACCCATCGCGTCCGTGAACTATACCCACCGCATCCGTGCCCCATCCTTTTCGCGCTTTTTGCGAAAAGGGTGGGAGAACAAAAAGCCTGGCTACATCGATCCTGGACCCGGCTTAATTCAGCGACGCTTTCTGTTCCGGCGACGATTTCCCGTCCAAGGGGCTCGATAGCGAATCGCCTGGTTGTGGTGCAGCAAGCGCGGCTGCGGCGCCCTCGCGAGCGAGCGCGGCACTCTTGCGCGACCGCGACCGGCTCATGAGCTCGTCAATGCGCGCCTGAAAGCGGCCCGAGCGGTCGGCATGAAAGCTCAGGTCGGGCACATGGCGTTTGCCCATTCGCTCCTTCAGTTCATAGCGAATGTAGCCTTTCGCTGCTTCGAGTCCCGCGATGGTGTTGGCCTCGGCCTTGGCAATGTCCTTCACGGCGCTGTCGATGGCAACATAGACACGCGCCGATTTTCCACCGGGATTGAGAGCAACTTCACTGACATAGCAGAGATCGATGCGCGGATCGGAGAGTTCGCCCTCGATGAGGACACCGATCTCCTCGCGCAGAGTTTCTGCCACACGGTCCTGATGATGCTTGCGCGCTCTATGCTCCGGCATGGCTCCCTCCATTCTGTCCAGAAATGCCCGGCCCCTGCGGCCCGGTTCTGGCACAGGTAAACCATTAAGAATAGCAGAGGAGAAACCTGTGCGCAGGTCGCCCGGCTGATTGGGGATTGAGCGCAAAAGCCGAGATTCCGCTCGGCTCTTGCGCAGCCGGGAGGAAAAGCTGGGGGTGGGAATGTTTATGCAGATTGATTGCGCGGATGATTGGAAGAGTTGCTTGAGGATGGGAGGGCTGCAGTTAGCACCACCATACGCCCATGCATCCAACGAAGAATGGTCAATTCTGCTCGCCGGTTAGTGGAAAAGTCTGTGGGTTCTGTGAGTATCAGAGTAGGACGTTACCCCCAATCCGGACCTCTGAGTTCAAACTGCACTGCTACCGGCTGGATGGATCTCTTGATGGATTCGTGCTTGTGAACCCGTCGAATTCTCGGCGGATCCCAGGCTAGGCCGAAAAATCTACAGCCACCACTTCATGCACTCCGATCGATGGCGTTTCGAGATGAATCGTGTCGCCGTCAGCGCGATAAGGCACGTCGCGCGCGGCGACGAGCAGATGAACGCGGCGCACGCGACGATCGGACGGAATCCGCAATGCAATTTTCTGTCCCCCGACGGGGACGATCTCGCGTACCGGGCCCTTCCACATCATTGGATTGGTGAGATTGACGAGATGCAGCGTCATGGAAGCTTTCTGCTCCCAAACGGCCACATCCACAACGCCCGGGCCTTCCACTTTGACAAGCGGAGCCTCGTCGGTTGCCCACTCCACTGCATTGCGCAACAGCGTTCCATGATCCACGGCCAGCACCTGCCAGAACGTGCGGTCCAGATCGCCGGGGAAATAAACCACGCGACCGCTGCCAACACGTCGCACGTAGACTCCAGGAGAATGCGCGCCGCCGGGACGCGTAAAGACCGACTCCATGGGCAGGTCAGGGTAGGACGGCACGACGCGCAGCGGCGTGAACTGGTTTTGATCGGCGGGCTTCACCTCCACCTGGTTCACGGCGTTGATGATTCGCCCGGCATCTTCAAAGCCACGCAGCAACGGGTGCCAGGCGCTGGCCGCGGGATCTTTTTCGAGGCTCAGATACGAGTTGAGCATGTTCTCCTGAGTCTTTCCCGCATACGACGCGCCGAAGAGCGAGGCCAGACCGAAATCCTTGCGCTGGACGCCCCACTCGTCGAAGAGCGAAGTCTGGTAGGTAGCCACCAGCCCGCCGCCGCGCTCCACGAAAGCGCGCAGGCTCGCACACTGCGCATCGGACAATGCAGCAATGTTGGGCAAGATGAGGGTGCGGAAGGACGCTAAATGCTCTTCATCGAGGCAACGGTCGTGCACCATTTCAAAGGGAATCCGTGCCTCAATGAGCGCCTGATAGAACCCCAGACCCGGCTCCTCGATTTTTTCCCGGGCCTGTTCTCCGCCGTAGAACAAAGCGCTTTGCTGCGAGTAGACAAGGCCCACGCGCGCCAGCGGGCGAAGGTTCCGGAGGTAATTCTCATTGGCATAATGCCAGGCAAAGATCTCTTTCACCACCGGCAGCCAGCGGCGGTCGATGGGCTTGGCATTGAATTTGATGAACCACGGGCGCAGCCCCTGCGCAATGCCGTCGGCAACCCAAAGGCGAATCTCGTCGCCGTTCTGCACCGAGTCCTTCCAGCGGTGCTCATCGTCGATGCCGACGCTAAACATTCCCGCGATGGCTTTGCTGCCCATGGTGGCGCGGTATTCCTTGCCGTTCTTGCCGTTGGCCCACGGAGCCATCAGCCCGCGCCGGCTTTGGCGATCGGCAACCATGGTGGGCGCAAGCTCAGCGATGGTTTTCATGTCGAGATCGCTCAACGCGCCCCCGCCGGCATTGGCAATGTAGCTCGCGTCGGGGTTGAGGTCGCGGATTTTCTCGTTCCACAATCGCCAGAGAGCGAAGAGGCGTTGTTGCCGCCAGAGGATGTATTGACGGCGCGCCGTGTCCTGCGGATTAAGGGTGCGCGGCAGGTCGAGTCCCGTAGCTGCGCGGAAATTCTGCCGGCAGTGTTCGCAGTAGCACATGCCGCTGCCCGCCCAGCGATTGGTGAAGATGCCGTCTGGTTTGTAGAGGCGCATGATCTCTTCATGCACTGCGGTCATGAACTCGAAGTTGTAGGGACCGAGAGCACAGGTTTCCCAATAGCGGGGGTCGGAGGGATGCCGCACTGGTTTGCCGCTCGCATCCACGCGAATCCAGTCGGGATGCGCGTCGTAGACCTTCTGCCAGCACGCATGCGCGTCGGTCCGGGCAATGACGTTCATGCCCATTGCGCGGCATGCGGCCAGCAAGTCGCCGAAGGCATCGCGATTGTCCAGCCATGGGCTGCGCTGCTGCAACGGGAGTTCCGTGGGATAGAACGCGACCACCCCGCCTGCGCTCAAGCAAGCTGCGTCGGCATGAACGGCGCGGAAATAGTCGAGCCAGAATTGGGGATCGTAGTTGCCGGGATCGTCTTCGACAAACGCCAGCTGCGCCCAGCGCATGGGACGGTCGTACCAACTGCTTGCCTGACTGCTTGCCTCGCCGCCTGTCTGGCTTGACGCGGGCGCTGCGACTGCGTCGCCTTCCGCGTACACTTTACTGCCTGCGCTCACAGGCAAAAGACATGCGGTTGCGGCCAGGGCCGAACCTTTGACAAATTCGCGTCGGCTGCTCATGGTGCGGTCTCCCGTGATGCAGCCATTTCATCATGGTAGGCCTGTCGCGGGAAACACGCGAAGCATTGAAAGCGCGTGGCCCAGCCGGATCGGGAAAGCGCAGGTCGTCAACTCAATCGGCTTGCGCGGCGCTCTCAAGTGCGGCGATATCGAACTTCTTCATCTTCATCATCGCCTGCATCGCCTTCGATGTCTTCAGCAGCTCGCCAATGCGCGCAGGCACGATCTGCCAGCTCAGGCCGAACTTGTCCTTGAGCCAGCCACACTGAACCTCGCTGCCGCCGGCGGTGAGCTTCGACCAGTAGTAATCAATCTCGTCCTGTGTGTCGCATCTGACAACAAAAGAAACTGCCTCATTAAACTTGTACGCCGGGCCGCCGTTGAGCGCGGTGAATCGCAGACCATCCAATTCAAAAGAGACGGTGAGAATGCCGCCTTTGGGGCCGGGAGCGTCGCCGGTATTGCGCAGCTCGCCGAGGCGGCGCGAGTTGGGGAAGATGCTGAGATAGAACGCGACAGCCTCTTCGGCATTATTGTCGAACCAGAGAAAGGGCGTGATGCGCGAGGATTCGCCTGGGGCGCTCATAGTGACCTCCGGATGAGTCGAAGTTGATCCGCGCGGATGGGGAGACAGCGGACAAATCATTCCTACCATTTGTAGGTTGCAATATGCAAGTGATTTGCGTAGGATGCATGCGTGGCCCGGACCTCCAAAGCGAAACCTCGCTCCGGCTGCCCGGTGAGCGTGTCGCTCGATCTGCTGGGCGATCGCTGGTCGCTGCTCATTGTGCGCGACATGATGGTGCGCGGATACCGCACCTTCCGCGAGTTCCAGCGTGCAGGGGAAGGCATTGCTTCCAACATCCTGACCGACCGGCTGCAAAAGCTGGAAGACGGCGGCATTCTCAAGCGCGAGCCGGCGGCCGAGGACGGGCGCAGCACGCATTACCGCTTGACGGCAAAAGGCATTGCCCTGGCCCCGGTGTTGCTGGAGTTGCTGATCTGGGGCGCGCATCACGAGAAGACCGATGCGCCCTGCGCGGCGATCGAGAAGATGGAGCAAAATCGCGCCGCCGTGATCGCCGAGGCGTACCGGCGCTGGGAGCAGCGCGATCCCGCGCCGCTGATTCCCCCATTTACCGCAAGAGTGAAAGCGAAGACAAAATCCCATTCCCCGAAAGGAAAATCCAGGAAATGAAACTGACCACGTATCTCAACTTCCCCGGCACGTGCTCGGAGGCTCTCGATTTTTACGTCAAGCACCTTGGCGCGAAAATTCTGATGAAAGGAACCTTCGGCGAGATGGCCGGTCCCGGCGGCCCGCAAAATCTGCCTCCGGGCCTGAAGCCGGAACACATCCTCCACGCCCAATTTCAGATCGGCGACACGCTCGTGATGGCCAGCGATGGCCCTTCAGAACACGTGCAGCCCATGCGCAGCGCGTATCTTGCGCTTTCAGTGGACAGCAACGAAGAAGCGGAGCGCATCTACGCTGCTCTCACCGAGGGCGGCGAGGTCTTTATGAAGATGGAAGAGACCTTCTTTGCGCACCGTTTCGGCCAGTTCCGCGACAAGTTCGGCATCAACTGGATGGTGATTCACGAAAAGCCGATGCACTAGAGGGATTGATCGTCGGCGTCAGAACCATTGAACCCGAAGGCCACGGACTGTTACCCTCATCTGTCCCGGCGAACCGGCCGGACGAAAGGTACAGCCATGGCCTTCAAATTTCAAGGTTTCGATTTTCTCCATCTCGACACGAGCCTGACGGAAGAGGAATTGCTCGTCCGCCGCACGGCGCGCGAGTTTGTCGACGCAAA
>Ga0074046_10002226_pt1 | contig 16865 bp, 11 predicted proteins | sample BogForMeECP23OM3_FD_94441 | JGI IMG/M metagenome (GOLD analysis project Ga0074046, IMG submission 94441) | Bog forest soil microbial communities from Calvert Island, British Columbia, Canada - Bog Forest MetaG ECP23OM3 | ecosystem: Environmental > Terrestrial > Soil > Wetlands ...
ATGATCCGCTCCACGGTAGCGATGGAGTTCGTGAATACCGCGACCGAGGCGGAAGCGCTTCTCCTCGAAGCCAACCTCATCAAGCGCTTCAAGCCGCGCTACAATGTCTCGTTCCGCGACGACAAGTCGTTTCCCTATATCCTCATCCGCCGCGATCAGGAGGCGCCGCAAATCGCCAAGCACCGCGGCGCGCGGACGCTCAAGGGCGACTACTTTGGACCTTTCGCAAGCGCGGGCGCCGTGAACCGTACCATCAACACGCTGCAACGCGCGTTCCTGCTGCGGTCCTGCTCCGACAGCGTCTATGAGAGCCGGACCCGGCCTTGCCTGCTCTTCCAGATCAAGCGCTGCTCTGCGCCCTGCACCGGCGAGATTTCGCTCGAAGACTACGCCAAGCTCGTCGAGGAAGCAGCAACCTTCCTCCAGGGCAAGACAGACGCCGTGCAGAAAAAGCTCAACGCGCTCATGGAGGAGGCCGCGGAGAAGCTGGAGTTCGAGCGCGCCGCGAAATACCGCAACCGGCTGTGGGCGCTCGCGCATATTCAGGCACATCAGGGCATCAACCCGCAAGGCGTGGATGAAGCCGACGTGTTTGCGATAGCGCAGGAGGGCGGGCAGACCTGCATTCAGGTTTTCTTCTTTCGCAACAGCCAGAACTGGGGAAACCGCGCTTATTTTCCGCGCGCCGGCCTCAGCCTGAGCGCGGAGGAAGTGCTCGGCTCGTTTATCTCCCAATTCTACGACGATAAAATCGTACCGCGCTGCATTTTGCTTTCAGCTGTCGTGCCGGAGCAAGCCCTGATCGCAGAAGCGCTATCGACAAAGCTCGGGCGCAAGGTTGAGGTGCTTACCCCGAAGCGAGGCGAGAAGCGCGAGCTTGTGGAGCATGCCATCCAAAATGCTCGGGAGGCGCTCGGCCGCAAGCTCGCCGAAAGCTCGAGCCAGGGCAAGCTCCTGGCTGCGGTTGCAACCGTTTTCGGCCTTGAGCGCACGCCGCGCCGTATCGAGGTCTACGACAATTCGCATATCATGGGTACGAACGCCGTCGGCGCCATGATCGTCGCGGGCCCCGAAGGCTTCGTGAAGAACCAATATAGGAAGTTCAACATCAAGGCCGAAGGTCTCTCGCCCGGAGACGATTTCGGCATGATGCGCGAGGTGCTGACCCGGAGGTTCAAACGGCTGCTCAAGGAGCACGGCCTTCCGGCGGGCGAAACGGCGCCAGGTGAAGATGCGTCATACCCCTCACCCTGTCCCTCTCCCAGCAAGCTCGCCTTGGCGAGCTTGCCACTCGGGGTTGGCGCATCCGCAAGCGGATGCGGTGGGAGAGGGGACGCCGTTGCAATGGGCACAGCCTTCCCCCTCTCCCATGGGGAGAGGGCTGGGGTGAGGGGCGATTCCCTCGAAGAAGAAGCGCTGAGCGCGGAACCAGTGGAGAACGGGATTGATGACGAGGCGGAAGCACAGGGCGGCGATGTTGGGGCTTGGCCGGACCTTTTGCTCATCGACGGCGGCGCCGGCCAGCTCTCCGCCGCTGAGGAGGTCCTGAGCGGACTCGGCCTTCACGGCCTGGCCATAGCCGGCATCGCCAAGGGCCCGGACCGCAACGCGGGCCGCGAACGCTTTTTCATGCCGGGCAAACCGCCGTTCAGCCTCGCGCCCAACGATCCTGTGCTCTATTTCGTGCAGCGCCTGCGCGACGAAGCGCACCGTTTCGCCATCGGTTCGCACCGGGCCAAGCGCAAGAAGGCGTTGAGCGAGACGTCCCTCGACGACATTCCGGGCATTGGCCCCTCGCGCAAGCGCGCGCTCTTGAGGCATTTCGGCTCGGCGAAGTCCGTGAGCCGGGCCGGACTGCCCGATCTTCAGGCTGTGGCGGGGATCAGCGGCGCTATGGCTCAGCAGATTTACGACTATTTCCACGACCGGAAATAGCGGCCGCCGGCGTAAAGACCGGACGCCTCGATAACGCTCGCCCGCTTCGTTCTATGGCACGCTTGAACACATGAAAGGCTGCCCTCTGAACGGGCATGCGGCCTGACCAATGGCTAAGATAAAAAAGCTTGTGCTTAGGCTCCTGGAAACATATGCTTCGCGCACCACATGCGAATATTTGAATTCCATGTGACAGTCTTAGCTGCACAAACAGAAGTTGTGCATGCCAGAGCCGCAGCCAGCAAGGGAGGCTCCTTGCCCGGCGAGATCGGGCGTTCTAATGTTAGCGACAGTCTGCAAAAACGCTATTCAACGATAAAACAGAAAATTTGGAGGGGGACGCCATGAAGCAAACGATGACCGATATAATGACGCAGATCATGCCGTTCATGACGCCGCTCGCATATGTGGGCGCTGCGGTGCTCGTGATTGGCATCTTGGCTTGGCTGCTTTGGGTTTTTTCCGGCTGGGGCACTTCGCTTTTGCGGCTTGCCGGCCGCTTGTTGATCCTCATCGGCCTGGTCTTCCTGGCCACTCAGGCAGCGGCCGTGCTCCTCCAACTGCCGCAGGAACTCGACCTTGGCAATGTTCCTATGCTTGGGTTCAAGACGCAGCCCTTCTGGGTCGTTGGCCTCATTTTCTTCATCCCAGGTTTCGTGCTGCGCATTTTTGGAGCCTTCCGGCCCACGCACTAACCTGACGGCGCGGCAGGAAATACCGGCTGGCTCAAACCTACCTTAACCCCCGCTCCCTTTGCCGGATCGCGGGGCGCACTCGCGGCAGCTGTGCCGCGATTTGCGCTTCCGAACGCGTTATTCGCTAACAAGTTACAGCACGGCCGGGTGGAAGGCCCGCTTCCAGCTTATCCCGGCCCCGTGCTGGCACTGCTTTGCGAATGCGCTAGCTTATGCGTTTGCTCACCAAATAGGACAGCGGCATTGCAATGATAAATCCAACAATCGCCGCTAATGGGATCATTTTCGAACCCTGGTTAAGAAGGCTCGGATCGCTCACGACGACGAGGACAGCGATACCCGCAAGCATTGTTCCCAACATCACCCAAATTACGAGCGCAAGCTTAAACATCGGCTTTCTCCCTGGAGATTCTGTCTATGCCTGAATATTACCACTAAGCCTACGTGAGGACGCGGTATTGATTTTTGGCAAATTATAGCCAGAATTGGCGGGGCTGCGCCGTTTTGGCGCGGCCTTTTTCCAGCGCCGGAGCAGCCAGCACGTTCCCGGAACGCAAAACGGCGCACTTTCGCGCGCCGTTTGACTGTCTAGCATTGGGGGTAGGCGGGATGGGGATGGGGCAGGTTATTTCAGAGGCTCATAACCGAAGGGGTTGAACTTGTAGGTGAGCACGAGGCGGCCCGTCTGGATGTCTGGCTGGTCCGTGACCTTGTAATGGAGGGTTTTGTCGTCGAAGCAACAAATGCTTCCCTGATACAGCGTCTGCTGATCGAGGCTTGTGTAGCGGTATTCACCCTTCAAGAACCAGTTCCCCATGAGGTTAGTCTCGATACCGGCGCCAGCCGTCCAGCCGGAGAAGGTGCTATTTTGCGCGCCAGTAGGCAGATCGAAGTGCGCTTCGGTGTAGCCTGCCAATCCGTAGAACAACGTATTGGGATGGATGAGATAACCAACGCGGCCGCCCACGGTCCAGGAATCGGTCAAGTTGAAGGGAAGGTTGCCCCCGAGGACAGGATTACCATTCCAACTAAGGCCAGCGCTCAGTTTGCTATCAATGCTGGCGAAATCGTAGTCGAAGAAGGCGCCAACAACGAAGTGGCTATCGAGCTGCCGGTCGTAACCAACCTGCACCGTTCCAAAGCCGCCCATGCCGCCGACGCCGTTGGCTTCAGCGAACCCGGAGAGCTTGCCAATATCGGCGTCCGCTTTAACGTCGCTGCTTGTGGCGCCGCCGCCACCGCCTACGCCGAGATAAAAGCCGGTCCAGCTGGTAACTGGTGCATAAACCGGGGCGTCTTTCAAGCCGCCGCCAGCGTAAATATCAGCAGCGTAAGCAGCGCCGCCCATACCGAGAACCGCCGCAAGCGATGCGGCGACGAGTGTTTTTTGCATTGTGTGTATTCCCCTAAATTGCCCAGAAGAACGCAACGCAACGCTTACGAGAGATGAATTGCTGTTTACCTTAAACCAACTATGGAAGTTCGTACATCGATTCGTGGCTCTTTTTGCCCCAATTGCGATCCGTAATGTCGAACTTATGATAAGCGTGACCGCAACGACACACACGTGTAGGTTGTGCTGCGCGGTCAAACGAGAGGCGGTGCTTCCAAAACGAAAACGGCCAGTTTCGAGCGCCGTTTGGCTTGGATTTCAGAATCCGGAAGCGAGCCGTTCAAGCCAGCGCAAGGTTGCCGAAGCGGCTCTGGCGGTTCCGGCCGTCACCGGCCGTGATGCGGAGGCTCTCCATTTTGGCCAGAACCGGCGGCCAAGTAGCACAACCATCGGTTGTTATATAATTAGTAAAGCGCTTCGTGTCTTTATTCTCTTCGCACCCTTTGGCGCCTATTCCTGATTCTTGAGAGTGGTTATTGCGGCACAGCTATATAATTGCAGCACTTCAATGCAGGCCGGTATAAGCCACGCGCCAGATCGTGCCGCCCGCATCATCGGACACGTATAGGGCACCGTCTCCGCCCTCCGCCACGCCCACCGGCCGCCCCCAAACGCGATCATTATCGATCACGAAGCCCGTGAGGAAATCTTCATACTCGCCGGTAGGCACGCCATCGCGCATGAGAATGCGCACCACCTTGTAGCCGGTCCGCAAGGCGCGGTTCCAGGAGCCGTGAAAGGCCACGAAGGCCGAGCCCTTATACTCCGCCGGAAACGCAGCGCCAGTGTAGAAGGTCATGGCCAGCGGCGCGGAATGCGGCTGCAGCGGTACCTCCGGGGTGGCAATCTTTCCCGCCAAGTCCGGCCGTGCGCCCTTCCAGCGCGGGTCTTCATGATCGCCCATATACCACCACGGCCAGCCATAAAACTGGCCTTCGCCGATACGGGTTACATAGTCGGGCGGCAGATTGTCGCCGAGGCCGTCGCGCTCGTTCGTGGAGCAATAGATGTCGCCGCTGTCAGGATGCACAGCGAGGCCAACGCAGTTGCGGATGCCGGTTGCAAAGATGCGTTCGCCCTTTCCCTCGGGTGTGAAGGTGAGAACATCCGCCCGCTTCTCTTCGAACCCCCAGGCGGCGCCCAGCCCATACTCCGCCTGCCAAGCTGCGATCTGCTGCGGGGTCTTTGCCGGCATGCCTTGCGCATCGTTCGTTGCCGAGCCTACGGACACGAACATGCGCGCGCCATCGTTGGAGAAGGCCACATCGCGGGTGACATGCCCGCCATGCGTGGGAGAAAGTTGCTGCACGACGGCGCGGGCGGGAGACCGGGGCTTCAGATCGCCGTTCTCATAGGCGAACCGGATGACGCGATTGTTCTCCCCGATGTAAACCCATCTGGGCTCGGGCCCCGGCGGATAGAAAGCGATGCCGAACGGCCCCGGGAGACCGCTGGCGTAAACGGTGTTTATCGCGAGCTTGCCGTTCCCATCCGGCCTCAAGATACGGATGCGGCCGGCGGCGGACTCGGCCACGAAGAGATCGCCATTCGGAGCGGTGCGGATGAGACGCGGCTCCTCCAGACCTTCGGCGAAAAGCGTGACTTCGAAACCTTCGGGCGCTTGCGGCTTTGCGCCGGGTGGACGGTCTGTGACGCGGGGCGGGTTGCTCGCGGAGCGCGTCTCGTAAGGCGGAGGCAGGCCGGCGATGGCGATCCGGTGGCGCAGTCCGGGCCGGTCCTGACGCCAGTCTCCGAAGATGGGCCCGTCCGCAGCCGCCGCAGCCTCTTTCGCCGGCGTGAAAGCTGTGCCGTTCAGGGTGTTGAGGTAGGCGATAATGTTCGCGCGATCTTTGCGGTCGGGCACGGAAAGGGGCATCGCTGTGCCGGGCACCGCAGCCGCTGGATTCTTCAAATAGCGATCGAGATGGCTATCGTCCCAGGTCCAGTTTTTGGATCTCAGCGCAGGCGAATAGCTGAAGCCTGCGGAGGCGGCCTTACGCCCCGAAACGCCGCGCAAATCCGGGCCTCGCCCTCCCGCTCCGTCATTCGGGTGGCAAAGCGCGCATTGCTCCTTGAAAAGTGCGTTCCCTCGCGCAGCATCGCCTTCCGGAGCGGCCGCATGCACCATGCCACTTACGCCCGCGCCGAAAACCGCGGCAAGGAATACCAAACACTTAGTTTTATCCATCTCGCCCGTCCGCGCAAGACTCTGGCCCGGTGCTGAGCAAGACGGCCATCTTCCGGGTTCCAAGCTGGCTCAGCGGCCGCGATAGCGCGCGATCAACGATTGAATGAATGTCCGGTACGCCGCGGCCAGGGCGCCATCGCGGATGACGAGCACATTCTCGGCATTGCCGCGCGCACTGTTCGAAAAATTGAAGCTCCCGGTTACAACGGTGCCGTCTGCCACGAGCGTCTTGATATGCAGGAAATTATGCGGAACGTCCGGCGCGTATTTGATGCTCCGCTTGGCTGAAAGCCGGCCGCGCACCTTCTCCCAGGTGTTGATCTTGTCCTCGCCAACGCCGCTTTGCCGCCATTGCTCTACCACGCCCTCCATTTGCGTGCCGTCGCACACGCCCTCGACCACGACGCCGCGGTCGATGGCTTCCGAAAGCGCGGCGAGGATCGGGCCGGAGGAGAACAGCATGGATGCCACCGTGATCCGCTCGCTGGCGGCGTCGATGGCCTGCACGATCTCGCGCGTAATGCTTTGGCCCTCGCCCGGCGCGAAGGAAACGGTCACAGGCACCCCGCCGATCGAAACTGTGCCGGTATCGCGCAATCCCGATGAGGGCACAATTTCATCCGCGTTCCAAAGATCGTCGAAATCCGTCGTGTAGTAGGAGGCGAGATCGTGCGAGCGCAGCACGAGGATGTTGTTCTCCTGCAGGCCGAAGGCATCGTTGGTGAAATTCGCCGAGCCGGTCAGCACCGCGGCGGCAGGCGAAAGCGCATCGCGCACGATGTATTTGTTATGCATGAGCGCATGCTTTTCGGGGTGGCTTGGCTGCACGCCGGTGATGCCCTTCAGCTGCCCTACGTCTTGGATATGGTCGAGAAACTCGGCAGTGCCGCCGGGCGCCAGGTCGTTGCCCGGCTCGCCGCCTTGCCCGGCTGCCGCTGCGGAATCGAAAAGGACGCGGATCGCGACGCCGGCAGCCGCCCGCTCTTTCAGCGCCGCCTGCACCTTTTCCGCCGCGCTGCCTTCGAGCCGGAAGTCGTAGATGGCGATATCGAGCGTGACCGAGGCTCCGCGGATGAAGGCCGCAACATAATCGGCGACCGCATCGATTTGCGCGTCGCGTTCGGCGCCGGGCTTATCCGGCGCGGCTCCGGCTTCTTGGAAAAGGATGGCTTCGATCGCGCCGCCCGCTGTCACAACCATGTCCATGCATTTGCTCCTATCGCCGGCTAAAGCCAACCGTGCTTCTTTCTTTTTCTAAGCCGCACACAGAAGGTTTGACAGCTTTTTATTTCCTTCCGGTATTGCCATGCATTTTATCCTAATTCGTCTTGCGCGGGGCGGAACATGGTTTGACATATTCGTGAGTTTCAGCCGCGCGGCGGCCGCGCCAGTTCGAAGGAAAGGCCTCGCGCACTGCAGGTGTCAACCAGTAACGCTGCATCGGCTTAGGCCCAGGCAAAGCTTAGAGCAACTACGACCGCAAAACACGATAGCTTGATGTGGCCGTTCGAAGAATTGTTTCTTCTACGCCGGATATTTTTCTCACAGCGGGAGGTAATCCATGGGCGCTAAGATGAAGCTATTGGCCGTTGCCGCCGGATCTGCATTACTTGCTACCTCGGTGTCCGCAGTAGCAGCCGAGTCTAAGCAGCATCGGCACTTCGCAAATAAGCCGGTGTACCATCCAACCCGTTACGCAGCTGCCGGCGATTGGAGGCATAGGAATGCGCGCGGCTGGGATCATTCCTGCCTGAAGGTCCCTTGGCTCTCCAGTATGTTCGCGTGCAGCGCGAAATAAAGTACTTAATTTCGACCGGCGCGGCTGAAATTGCTGGGGAGAGTTTAGGCGGCCGCCGTTTCGCGCGGCAAAAACGCTTTCGTGAGAGCGGCAGTCACGAATTCGTAGCGCCACCAGGCGGCGTCAGCAGCGACTGCAGCTCCTTTTGCTCCTCAGGCGTAAGCGGCGGCGCAGCGCGCGTTTCCGGCTGGCGGCGGACGACGCGCGCGGCAAGGACAACGCCGCCCGCGATGAGGAGCAGCGGCGTCAGCCACAGAATAAGCGTGTTGAGATGCAGCCGCGGGTTCAGAAGGACGAATTCGCCATAGCGTGCCACGACATAATCGACAACTTGCTGATTGCTGGAACCCTTTTCGAGCTGCTGGCGCACGATGAGCCGCAAGTCTTTGGCGAGCGGCGCGTCGGAATCGTCGATCGATTGGTTTTGGCAGACGAGACAGCGCAGCCCTGCGGATATTTCGCGGGCGCGCGCCTCAAGCTTGGGGTCCTTCAGCTGCTCTTGCGGATCGACCGCAAAAGCGGGGGCAAACGAAAGGCCGAGGAGCAGGCCGATAATTAGGGCGGTCACGTCATTGCGAGCGAGGCGAAGCAATCCGGAGCCGGGCCATCGCGGCTGCTCTGGATCGCCACGGCGGCAAGAGCCGCCTCGCGATGACGTTTGCCTTTCCGTCATTGCGAGGGGCGTCGCCCCGAAGCAATCCAGGAGCCGCAAATGCTTCGCAAATTTCTGGACCGCTACAGCGGCCACGCCGGCTCGCGACGAGGTTGCACAGGCGAGTAGCGAGAACATGCGCATGGTTCACTCCGCTGCCGCTGGCGCAGGCGCCAAAGGCGTTTTGGCGGCGCGCTGGGGCAAGCCGATGCGAAGGCGCCGGTCGAGAAGCGAGACGAGCCCTGCAATGAACATGATCAGCGCACCGCCCCAAATCCAGCGCACGAATGGGTGGTAATACATCCGCACCGCAAACGCTCCGCCCTCCAGCTCGTTGCCGAGCACGACATAGACATCGCCGAAAGGCCGGGGCGCAATGCCTGCCTGGGTCGTCGCCTGGGGCGGTGCATCGTATCTGCGTTTCGAAGCGATGATCGTTTCGATAAGCTTATCCCCGCGGCGCAACTCGAAAGCGCCGGCAAGCTCGGCGTAGTTCGGCCCGTCGCGCTCGAAGACGTTCTTGAACGTGACCGTGTAACCGGCAAGCTCCACGCTGTCTTTCTGCTTCATGACGGTCAGGCGTTCTGTGTTCCAGGCGCTGGCGCCCGCGATGCCGATCACGGCCACGCCGAGCCCGATATGGCCCAAGGTGGCCGCGAGCTGGCTGCGCCGCATGTTCCAAATCCGGCGCGCGGTCTCGGATAGGGGCGCCGACAAAAACTTCGCGCGCCACAGCACCTCCCACACCGAGCCTGCAAGCACCCATGTGCCAAGGGTCACGGCAAGAACCGTTTTCCACCCGGCCCCGCCTTCGAGGCTTGCGGCCAAGCCTGCGATCAGGGCGGCTGCGGCGGCCGGCCAAAGCCGGTGCGCGGCTTCGCGCAGGTCGCCGCGCTTCCAGGCGAGAAACATGCCGAAGCAAACGGCCAGCAAGAGCGGCATGAAAATCCAAACCACCGTCGCGTTGAAGAACGGCGCGCCGACCGAGATCTTATCGCCGGTCAAGGCTTCGAGCGCGAGCGGGTAGAGCGTGCCGATGAGCACGATGCCGCAGGATGCCGTCAAAAGCAGATTGTTTAGAACGATGCTGCTTTCCCGCGAGACGAGCGAAAATGGGCTGCCGGCCGAAAGCGCCGCTGCGCGCCAGGCAAAAAGCGCAAGGCCGCCAGCTGTGAACGCGCTCACGATGGCGAGGATAAAAACGCCGCGCGCGGGATCGGAGGCGAACGAGTGCACCGAGGTCAAAACGCCGGAGCGAACGAGGAAAGTCCCCAGCAGGCTGAAGCTGAAAGTGAGGATGGCGAGCAGAACGGTCCATGCCTTCAGGCTATCGCGCTTCTCCATCGCGATGGCCGAATGCAAAAGCGCAGTTCCCGTCAGCCAAGGCATCAGCGATGCGTTCTCGACCGGGTCCCAGAACCACCAGCCGCCCCAGCCGAGCGTGTAATAAGCCCACCAGGAACCAACCCCGATGCCGAGCGTGAGGAAGATCCAGGCGGCGAGCGTCCAAGGGCGCACCCAGCGCGCCCATGCCGAATCCACGCGCCCGAGGATCAGCGCCGCAATCGCGAATGAAAACGCCATGGAGAAACCGACGTAGCCCGTATAGAGCAGCGGCGGATGGATGGCGAGCGCCGGGTCTTGGAGGATCGGGTTCAGTCCGTTGCCTTCGGCGGGTGCGTCCGCGATGCGCAAAAACGGGTTCGACGTCGCGACGATGAAAATCACGAAGGTGGCCGAAATGGCGCCTTGGACTGCAAGCACCATCGCGCGCAAATCGAGCGGTAGGCTCCGGCCGAAAAGCCAAACGGCCGCGCCGAAGAGCGACAGGATCAGCACCCACAAGAGCATCGAGCCTTCGTGGTTTCCCCAGACGCCGGAAATTTTATAGAGGAGCGGCTTTGCCGAATGCGAGTTCTCGAAGACGTTCGCGACCGAGAAATCGGAGACCACATGCGCATAGATGAGCGCGGCGAATGAGTATGCGATGAGCACGAACAGAACCGGCGCGGAGGCATCGGCGATTTTGAGGAGCCGGTTGTCGCGCAGCGCAAGGCCGAGAAGCGGGCTTACGCATTGCACGAGCGCAACGCAGAAGGCAAGGATGAGGGCAAAATGGCCCAGTTCAACGATCACGGTTCCGGCTTCCCTCGCTTAAGTCCCTGGCGCTGCTTTCGGTTTTGCGCCTTGCTCTTGCCAACGCCCGCTTTTCTTGAGGGCGGCGGCGACTTCGGGCGGCATGTATTTTTCATCGTGTTTGGCAAGCACGGTATCGGCAGCGAAGACGCCATCCGCCTCGAGCCGTCCTTCGGCAATCGCCCCCTGTCCTTCCTTGAACAGATCGGGAAGAATGCCGCTGTAAGCGACGGGCAGCGACTGCGCGCCGTCGGTCAGTTTGAAGGTGGATGTTGTGCCGGTGCCCTTATGAAACGTGCCGGCCTCGACAAGACCGCCGAGCCGGAAGCGCGTTCCAGGCTTCGGCTGGTTCTTCAAGACGTCGGAAGGGCTCATGAAGAACGTCACTTGCGTTCTCAGCGCGCTCAGCACGAGCGCCGAGGCGATCCCCATCATAACAAGGCCGCCTGCGATCAAAAAGGCGCGGCGTTTCTTTCTAGTCATGATTTGGGCTGCCCCCCTTGGCGTCCGCCGGCGTCAGGCCGAGCCCGCGCGTCAAAGTTTCTATTTGCTCAAGCGCTTGCGGTTGCGAGGCAAATTGTGCCCTAGCTGTGGCGGCCGCGTCCAGCGCTTTGCCGGTCTCTTTCAAAACGGCATAAGAGCGGATAAGCTTCAACCAGCCGTCCAAATCTGCCCCGTTTTCTTTTAGGCGTGCGGCAAGGCGCTCGACCATGCCGCGGATCATGGCGCCCTGAGACGCCTCACCCGAAGCCTGCGCACTGTCCGGCTTTTGGCCCTCCGGCTCCGCGCTCAACGCGGCGAGCTGCTTATAAATCATGCTCTTCCAGGCGCCCGGAATGTTCTCGCCCAGCATCTCGCGGTAAATCTGCTCCGCGTCCTCCTTCCTGCCGTCTTGTGCGGCGAGGATCGCAAGCCAGAACCGGCCGCGCAAGGACTGTGGATTGCGGGCAAGCGCCGCATCGAGGGGGGGCTTGGCCCCGGCCGGCACCACACCGTCGTTGGCAAAAGTCAGCGCTTCGAAAAGGCCGAGCAGCCTGTCCTCGTCCTCGCCGGTGAGCTGCATCGACCGGCGATACGCCTCGGCAGCTTTGTCGAACTGGCCGGTCTTGAAATAAACTGGAGCGATGACGGTCCAGCCAGCCGCGTCCTTCGGATTGGCCCGCAGGCGGCGCTCCACATTGGCGATTTGGATGCCGATCGACTGCTGAGGAGGGGGCGCGTTGAGCCGCGCCTCAAGCGGCTGATCGCTCATGCTGGGCGATCCAAACACCGCATAAAGCCCCACGGCTCCGGCCGCGATCACCGCCGCCAATGCAAAGAACGCTATGTTCGCACTGAAATAGGCCGGTTTGCCGGAGGGGACAGCCGCGCCGCTTTGCCGGCTCGCTTTAAGCAGGCGCCGCGAGATTTCAGTTCGCGTTTGCTCCGCTTCCTCTTTCCCAAGGGTTCCGCGCTCTTCGTCGCGGCTGAGTTCGGCCAACTGCAGCTTGTAGGCCTCGATTTCGGGCACAGCACCAGCCGCAGGCGCAGCTGCACGCCCAAGCGGACGCGCAACAGCCAGGATCACGCCAGCGGTCACGACTGCAAAGACAATCCAGATCATCGCTCGCGACAGTACTCTGCCACACCATGGAGTCAACGGCCTGTATGGTGGGCTGCCGCCAACATGATTAAAAGGCCTGGAGAGCCTGGAGGGCAAACTGACGCAGCTTTGTGAGGCTGCGCCGGGCGATAACGGCGGAAGGAGGGGGCTAAGCCCGCGAGAGCGTCGGGCTCCATTCGCGCGCCCGCCCGTCCGTGCCCACGGCCTCGCCTTCGGTTCCTCACCGATCAAGCGGTAGAGAAGGCCGCCGGCGATGCCGCCGAGTACGGGTGGTAGCCAGAAAAGCCACAGCCGCCAAACTTCTTAGACTTGCAGCTACCCTCAGCGCTGAAGCGGCATTGTTTACATGTGCATGTTTATTTGCGCAAAATCGAAACATTAGAAAATCGAAAAAAAATTCATCCGTAATTTATAAAATATTTAGTTGCGCATTTAACGGGACGATAGGTTTAGCGCATGTTTTATATCATATATTGCTTGCAATGCAGGAGATTTAATAATTTGGTAGCTGAACAACGGCACCAACTCCAACCAGGATATACTGTTTAGCCGAAGATGCATTCTCAGTCAAACGAGGATTTCCGCCGAAAATCTGGCCGGTTGCTGAAGCGCCGCATTGCAGCCTTCGCCGCTGCAATCATGGCCGCGATTTGTGCGCTCGTGGCGGAAGCTGTCTTGAAAGAACGCGACGCCGCGCTGGAGCAAGCGCAAGGTGAGGCTGCGAACTTATCCGCCGGCTTGGCAGAGCAGGTGCGTAGCACGCTCAATGGCGTTGCCGGCGCGATGGAATTTCTAAAGGACCGCATCGAAACCGACGGGCCGGTTTTCGATCTCAACGCTTGGAAGACAAAGGTGCCGGAGCTCTTAAGTCCGGCAATCCAGATCGTTATTATAGACGCCGGGGGGAGCGTGCGCGCATCGACTCTCAAGCACGATTCAAAGCCGGTTTCGGTTTCCGGGCGCGAGTACTTTGTGGCACATCGCAGCGATCCCCATTTGGGATTTTTTATCGGGAAGCCCCTTATCGGAAAAATATCCGGGCGCCTCAACATCCCGGCGACGCGGCGCCTCGCTACGCAAGATGGCCAATTCGCCGGGGTTCTCAACTTCTCACTCGATCCGGAGTTGCTTACGGCGCTGCACCGGAAAGTGCATCTCGGACGAACCGCGGCGATGGATATCGTCCGTAGCGACGGAATTATTATGGCTCGCTACACTCAGGCCGGGGGCCTCGACCGGACGAGCATCGGCAGGCATGCTGAAAGTTTCGAGGCATTGTACGCCGGCGCCGCCGAGTCCGGCGCATACTCCGGCCCCAGCACCATCGACGGGGTGAGGCGCCTTTATCATTGGCGAAAGGTGCCTGGATATCCTTTGTACGCGGTTGCCGGGCTCGGAGAGGCCGAAGCCCTCGCCGCTTTTGGCTATCGGGCCAGGATTATCATCGGTCTCGGCATCGCCGCTCTGAGCCTGCCGCTTATCATGATATTCATGCTGAACCGCGAAATCTCGCGGCGCGTCGAGCATGCTGTCGCACTCGATAAGGAGAGCGAAAAGGTTCACCTGGAGCACGCAGCGCTTCTTGCGATAACCGAAGAGCTGACGAAGGAGCGCATTAAACTGCGCAAATCGAATATAGAGCTCGCCTTGGCGCGCCGCCGCGCCGAGGAAGCGAACCGGGCAAAATCTATCTTTTTAGCGAATATGAGCCACGAGCTGCGTACACCGCTCAACGCCATATTGGGGTTCTCGGAGATCATCCGCGACCAGCTCTTCGGCAACGACGCTGCCCGCTATGCGGATTACGCGGCCGATATCCATCGCTCAGGGGGCCATCTCTTGAATATCGTTAGCGATATACTGGACGTTACGAGGATCGAGGCAGGAAAGTTCGAGCTGCGCGAAGAGAAGGCGGAACTTTCGGAGATTCTCGAAGAAGCCTCGCTCGCAGTGGAGCAGCAGGCCGTCAAAGGCGGAATTTCGCTTATCCGCTGTCTCCCTGGCACCGGCGCCGTCATATCCGGCGACAAAACGAAATTGAATCAGATCGTGATCAACCTGCTTTCGAATGCCATCAAATTCACCCCTTCGGGAGGTTCGGTCTCGCTCTCTGCCGAACCCGGCGATGAGGGCGGTTTGACCCTAACTGTCCGCGATACCGGGATCGGTATGACCAGCCACGAAATCCGCGATGCCATGGAGCTATTCCGGCAGGTGGACAGCAGCCTTGCCCGCCGTTACGAGGGGACCGGCCTCGGGCTGCCGCTCGCGATCCAGCTGACGGAGTTGCATGGCGGAACGCTGACCGTAGACAGCGCTCCTGGCCGGGGTACTCTCGTCACGGTGCATCTCCCCAAGGAACGCATCGCTTGGGATTCCGGCCGCGCGCTAAAATCCGCGGCCGCCCGCTCCCTTCCACTGAAGATCGCGTCCTGATACGCCGGCAGATGCCCGCCGGAATAGTTACAAACGCCGTACAAAATCATGGATGCTCCGTAGGCTCCGGTTAATGTCCTATCCTTTCAAAAAGTCCGTTAAACATAGTTTATTGCAGGGCTATGCAGTTGACTCCCGTGCCTACAACATCTTGGGCTAAGTTTTCGGCGCTCGCGACGCCGCCGAGTCGAGCCAAGTCCGTGAGGCGGTAGGATTTTTCATATGGGCGGCAGGTCCGACGCCTAACCACCATATCTGGTATCCACGGGAGTCAACTGCATAGCCCTGGTTTATTGAGCAGGTTAACTAATAAACCAAACCGCTGGTCGCATAGCCGCCCGCGCACAACCTAATGCAATTGTATGCCGAACCTAGAGTTTCTCTAGCAATATCAGCGACATAACTGCCGAGTACCGCGCTTAATACTTCCGCAAGGCGCTTTCTCCGATAATCGCGCCTTCAGCCAAGCGGCACGAAGGGTCTAAAATCTGTGGCCGGAATTATTGACGCGGGAACAGCCCGGCGCCGCCCCCGCGAAAAGGCTTCCGGCAGGTCTCAGGGAAACGCCCCGGAGTTAAGGCGTCTTCTCGCCCGCACCTTGGCCGGTTTCAAGCGCGGCCGTCGTATCGGCAGGCCGCAGGCCGAACCATTGCCCTTTCGGCAGGAGCCGGTCCTTCAGGAAAGCGAACAGCACCGGGGGGCGCACGGTCTCATAGAAATCGTGGCTTGGCGGGGCGAGCATCACCACGCCGGCGAGCGCCACGCCCATAGCTGCGGAGGCGCGCCAGGAGTGGATATCGAGCAATTTCAGCGCGGTGCCGAACGACTTTTTGATGGCGGCGCCTTCGATGTCGACGGAATAGATCTCGTCGAGCACGAGATGGATGATAAAACCGATCAGCACGAACAGGCCCGTGAGCCAGGCAAGCGCGGCCGGCTCGTGGAAGACGCGGTCGAAGATGATTGCGGTCAGCCCCATGAAGAACGCGCCCGCGAGCAGCGAATGAAAGATGCCGCGATGCCGGGTGCGCTCCTGGAACAGCTTGTGTCCGCCATAGCGGACGGCGAGATAGACTCCAGTCCAGACGATCCACAGCTCGGCGATGGAGTATTGCTGCTTAAAGCTGAACAGCGCGATGAAGGCGCTGACGGCGCCGAGCGCGCTGAACAGCATGCGCGACGGGATCGCCTTATCGAGGTCGATATCGGGCAGAATGCCGCCGATGGTGCCTGCGAGCGTAAGCGTTAAGAGATAATTATGCGGCGCAGCTTGCCCCGCCAGCGCCACCGTTGCGCAAAGGCCGCTGCCGACAGCTGCGACCGCCAGATGAGTATTGAAGTTCGCCATTCGTCCCCTCCGTTAACGCGACATTAACCGATTCGCGTTCCGTACGGCGCCTTGTCTGCCATTTACTTGCGCGCGGCGGGGGATGACGCGGCCCGGGGCGCGGCGCAACCCGATGCCGCGCCTTCTGAAACCGGCAAAATTGGCGTTGCGGGTTCTTGGCGAGGACAGATGACAACCCGCCGCACCCTGCATTTGACCGCGGCACTACAGGTTCAAGTAAGCGGCCGGCAAGCCGCGGGCCACTGGGCTGTCTCGACGCCTTCGCCAAGATCGGCCTCAACCAGGCGGCGGCGCACTTCAAACAACTGTTCCAGCAGCTGGGGCTCGGCGCGGGCATAGGCGTCCTTGTCGGGCTTGCGCTTGACCACGACGCCGAGCAGCTCGGTGATGGCATTGCCGATCGAGTTCTGGCTGATGGTGACAATCAGCCGGCCTTCGTCGTTGCGGTAGATCAGCTGCTTGAAGGCCGGCTGCCAGCGGATCGCGTTGGCGTACTTGGCGTCGTGAATGCAGCGGTCGCGCACCATCTTCGCCGTTTTCAGGAAATCATTGTCGAACAGCAGCTTCTCCTCGACCAGTTCCGGAAAGTGAAGGTCGGGCAGCCTGGGCGCGTTGCGCGTGGAGACCTGGCTGAAAAAGCTCCGGTAGAAATCGAGAAAGCCCTCAAGGATCACGTCGTAC
>Ga0074046_10002227_pt1 | contig 16864 bp, 14 predicted proteins | sample BogForMeECP23OM3_FD_94441 | JGI IMG/M metagenome (GOLD analysis project Ga0074046, IMG submission 94441) | Bog forest soil microbial communities from Calvert Island, British Columbia, Canada - Bog Forest MetaG ECP23OM3 | ecosystem: Environmental > Terrestrial > Soil > Wetlands ...
GAGGTGGAAAACGATTGTTTGCCGAGGGCACGATCCCGGCGGCATTCAAGGTGACGGAAAGCACAGTCACCTCGAAAGGCGTCATTATCGTGAATTACGAGCGAGCCGGCACAGTCCCAACCGGAAGTCTATAAACATTCTTTTTGATCTCGCTAGCGCAACCAACACGGTGGGTGCCCCGTCCTTCGCGCACTTTGCGAAGGGCGGGTACCACGAGTGTCTGCAGCTCCGAAGCTATGCCGCTCAATCCCGGAACGAAATCTTCCCCCACCCCTCGTTCACGCGGACCGAGCCGGCTTCGTCCAGAAGATAGAAGCGATAACTGCTCCAGCGCCAATCTTCGGGCCTCGCCGCTAGACCGCGCTTCACCGGATTACGGTGCATGTAGCGGAGTTTCTCAACCCGTTTCTTCGCTGTCCAGACATTGAAGTCATAGAAGCGCGCCTGCCACAACACCCGGCGCTCGGGCTCCTCTCCAAACAGATTGCGCTGGCGCGCCTTTCTTCGTTTGCGCTGGGGTAACAAAGCGTGGGCCGTGCGCTGTTTCAACACCTGCATCACGGTTGAGGGAGTTCCGACTTCCGGTTCCGTCAAAAGAAGGTGGACGTGTTCCGGCATTACGACATATCCGACGACCACGAACCGGTAACGCTGGCGCGTCTGTTCCAGAATCGAGAGGAACCGGTTCCGACTCCGCGCCGCACTAAGAAAAGGCAATCGCCGGTAACACGAACAGGTGATAAAGTGCAGGTGATGAGCGCCGTAAGTGCGATGCAGCCCGCTGGGCATGGCAAATCCCATGGTACGGGCAGCATCGTACCCACAGTTCCGGAACGGGAAAGAAAGTGCGAGGTAGAGGGGTGGGCCACCCGCCCGATCTAACGGAAATTTACTTTTCCCATCGGCAAGGCACTGCAAATTGTGATTACCTTATCTGCACAATTCTGCACATTCACGCAGCCCACTCGCGCGCAAACCAAAAACTTCACGCCGGGAAGTGACCAGCATCACTGACGTTCGGTAATCCCGAGCCAAGGATTGCATGGTACAGTTTTTCGTCTACCCTAAGGGCAGTTGCCGCTACGGGACTGCAGCCCGCCTGGGGCGAGACAATCCACTTGCTCGCTCTCGGATCGCGCAGTCAGCACGACCTATCTCACGGAGGTACCCATGCAACGGATCAGCATTCTGTTCTTAATGCTCTTCACACTTCTTGCCTCGGCCGTGCATGCACAGGCGATCCCGGACGCAAAGACTCCCACCTACACCGAGTTCAGCGCTGCCGGCGCGGGCACGGGTGCATATCAGGGAACTGCCTGCACCAGCATCAATTCGAAGGGTATTATCACTGGCGGCTACATTTTCGGGAACAATGTGACGGGCGGCTTCGTGCGCGCTGCCGCCTCTCCATTCACCATCACCGAGTTCGGCGCTTCGGACGCCGGCACAGGCAAGAATCAGGGAACCTTCCCCTTCAGCATCAATACCGCAGGGACGATCGCCGGAATGTACTCGGACGATGTCACCGCCTATCGCGGGTTCGTGCGCGCGGCCGCTTCCCCATTCACGATCACCGACTTCGACGCGCCCTGCGCAGGCACAGCCGGTCATCGCGGCAGCATTCCGCTCAGCATCAACACTGCGGGCACGATTACGGGAATGTGCAAGGACTCAAACGATGTGCATCACGGCTTCGTGCGTACTTCTAAGGGCGTGTTCACCGACTTCGACGTTCCCGGCGCCGGTACAACTACCACTGAGGGCACGAACGCCTTGAGCATCAATGCAGGTGGAGTGGTCGCGGGCAGTTATAAGGACGCAAACGGTCTGTACCATGGCTTTTTGCGTGCTAAGAATGGGACCATCACCGCCGCCCCCATCGATGCTCCGGGCGCGGGCAAGTACTCGGGCAGCGGCATTAAGGATCTTTGCTGCGGCGGAACCTATGTCATGAGCATCAACACGGCGGGCGTGATCACCGGAACCTATACGGATACGAACGGGACATATCACGGTTTCGTGCGCGCGGCTACTGCCCCATTCACGATCACCGAATTCAATGTTTCGGGAGCGGGCACCGCTGCACTCGAGGGAACCGTCGGCCTCAGCATCAACACCGGGGGCGAGATCACGGGAGTCTACGCGGATTCAAACGGAACATTTCACGGCTTCGTGCGCGCCGCCGCTTCCCCGTTCACGATCACAACTTTCGATGCTCCCGGCGCTGCCGGCACAGGCATTCTTCACGGCACCGTCGCCTACAGCATCAACGCGGCAGGCGACATTGTGGGAACCTACTCGGACGCAAACAGCGTGTTCCACTGCTTCCTGCGTAACCCGAAATAACAATCAGCCAGAGGTCCGGGGGGCGCGCGCCATCGCACCCTCCCTCTGGCGCCGTAATCTGAGTGTAAGTTACTCGTAGGAATTCGGTGGTGCTGCAGTTTCAAAGCAAGCGAGGACCGAGAGCCTAAGTGTGTGCGTAAGAACTCGAATTTCCAACTTGCCGTCGAACAAGATCTGCGATTGTCAGTCGCGAAGCGGCGAAAGAATGCAGCCCACCGCGCAACAGGCTGCGGAAAAAGTCGATGTTGCTCGTGATTTTGGGTGGCGCAGCGCTTCAGCGCTGCGGCAACCGCTTGGAAATATGGGGGAAATATGGGGACAGACGGGACGTACCCCGGTTTCTTAAAAGGGAAAAACCCACTCAGGAATTCGCAAGCTATCCGGCAGGTAGCTCGATCAAACTCTGTGATCGGGCGCTCCACCTCTGCGATTCAAGCTAGAAGCCAGCAGCTCGAAGCTGAGTACCGCCGCAAAGCATATATCACACCCTGTCAAGCCCCCTTTTACCCCCTTCGAGCCGCATAACTCCTTCCACCCTCTCGATTTGCGGGGAATGTACGTACACTTCTGTCTTCCAATAAATATTGTGTACGTACATTATCGGCAATCAAAACTCTCAGCTCCGGGGTCTCCGTTCCAACATCATCACCTTCCGCAGCGCCTGGTTGATCCGCGTCTGGTAGCCCCGTCCGCCCCGCTGGAAATGTGCCAGAATATCGGCATCCAGCCGCAGCGTGACCGGTTTCTTTAGAGGCTTGTACATCCCCGCCAATTCCTCCGGCAGGTATCGAGGCCGTTTCCCGCCCGCCGACGCCTCGATTTTCGCCAGTTTCCGTGTGGCTTTGGTCAGTTTTCGTGTGGCCTTCCCGCGCCTTGCAACTCGTTTCGGTCGTTTCATTTAGACCTCTCTGTACTTATCTGTATATATTGACATAACTAGCCGCATAATGTTCCACGTGGAACATTATGAATTCCCCGGATCGATCCCTACGAACAGCCGCAACCCCTAGGCTGCCGGATGCCTGCCCTCCAGCACCCCATCAATCACCTGCAGCTCTTCTGCCGAAAACTCCAGGTTCTTGAGCGCGGCCACGTTGTCGTCCACCTGCGAAACCTTGCTCGTCCCTACCAGCGCGCTCGTCACCCGCGGATCGCGCAGCACCCACGCCACCGCCATCTCGGCCAGCGTCTGCCCACGCCCCCGCGCCAACCCATTTAAAGCATTCACCTTAGCCAGCACCGACTCATTCAAGTCTTTCTTCTTGAGGAAGAAGTCCCGCGCGGCGCGCGAGTCGTCTGGAATGCCTTTCAGGTAGCGATCAGAGAGCAGTCCCTGCGCCAGCGGACTGAACACAATGGAACCAACCCCTTCCTTTTCAAGCACATCGAATAACCCCTGCTCAGGCGTGCGTACAAACATCGAGTACCGGGGCTGATGAATCAGGCACGGAGTCCCCAGCCCGCGTAGAACTTTCACGGCCTGTGCAGTCTGCTCCGCACTATATGCCGAAATACCGGCATAGAGCGCCCGTCCCGAGCGCACAGCAGTATCGAGTGCCCCCATCGTTTCCTCCATCGGCGTCTCGGGATCGGGGCGGTGGTGGTAAAAGATGTCGACGTAGTCGAGCCCCATGCGCTTCAGGCTCTGATCCAGGCTGGCGAGCAGATACTTGCGCGAGCCGAAGTCTCCATAAGGTCCGGGCCACATATCCCAGCCGGCTTTCGTCGAGATGATGAGTTCGTCGCGGTAAGGCTGAAAATCTTTCTTGAAGATCTGACCGAAGTTTTCTTCCGCCGAGCCGTACGGCGGGCCGTAGTTGTTGGCGAGATCGAAATGCGTGATGCCGAGATCGAAGGCGCGGCGCAGCATGGCCCGGCAGTTTTCGAAATTATCCACTCCACCGAAGTTGTGCCAAAGTCCGAGCGAAATGGCCGGCAGTTTGATGCCACTGCAGCCGCAGCGGCGATATCGCATGGAGTCGTAACGATGGCTGTCGGCAATGTACATGATAGGTCCCCCGGAGCGCCCGAAGGCGCTACCTCAGCGGCTTAAGCCGGACGCAGTCAGCACAACTTTCGGCATGCCTGAAGGCATGCGCTAATACGAACCGCCTCGCATAGCGAACTTCGAGAACACCAATCATTCTACGAGGTCAGTCGTACTTTTCGTAACGGATCGCGGTTCGATCCCATCCCAGGTTCTTGAGTAGCTCGCGGTTCGCTTTGACCATTTTGTCGAGGCCGCAGATGTAGGCGTGCATGTCAGTGCGCCCGCCCACGATGGACTCGAGATGCTCCTGTACGTATCCCCGCAAGGCCGGCCATCCGGGGCCTCCGCGGCTCAGCGTTGGCAGAAAATGAAAATTCGCATGCTCGGTGGCCAGGCGCTCGAACTCCCCGCGATAGTAAAGGTCCTGCTCAAAGCGCGCCCCGAACAGAAGCCAGAACTCATGGGATCGCGTCATCGGGGGATCGGGCGATCGAGTTATCGGAAAATCGGACCCCATGACATTGACCGATGTTGCAGACGCAGGCTTGAACAGTTCGTGCAGCATGGAGCGGAAAGGCGCGATGCCGGTTCCGGTGGCGATGAACACCGTATCGCGCAACGGCGGCCGCAGGATGAAATCGCCGAACGGGCCTTGAAATGTGATCTCCTGGCCTTCGCTCAGATTGCACAGATAGTTCGACATGAAACCATCCTGAACGCGATTCAGGCACAAGGCGACGTGGCTGTTCCCGGAAGGCGGCGACGCAATCGAATACGCGCGCGTCATCTCTTCGCCGTCGGGAGTCGTGGCCTTCACCGAGAGCCACTGGCCGGGAACAAAGCCGAAGTGGGAGACTCCTTTCACTCCCAATTCGATGTGTTTGGTAAACTCGGATAGTGGGGCGGACTTAAGCACCCGGGCTTCGAGAGTTTTGAATTGAGCCATTACTCATCTAGATGATTCCGACCGGCCGCCGGACGCTTCGATTGCCATGCGTCCGTGTGGTTTGTTGTCCACTGCATGCAGACGTCGAGGTACTCCCAAATCTCGGAAACGGCCCCACTAAGATATTTCTGCCCCTGGTTCGTATACCGGAGCAGTTGCACGGGCTGAGACAAAATTCGCTGGTTTTCGAGGAAGGGAAATGGGACACCGTGTTCTGTAGAAGAAGACGTTGATGGAATAAGGATCTTTAGACAGTGCAGAACTTTCACTTCGTGACGTTCTTGCTCCGCTCAAGATGACTCGTGTTTCTTTGGCGACTATTCCACTGTGACCGACTTGGCCAGGTTCCGCGGCTGGTCCACGTCGCAACCTCGACGGACGGCGATGTGATAAGCGAGCAGTTGCAGGGGCACGATTTCTAGAATCACCGAAAGCTCTTCGGGCGCGGGCGGGACGTAGAGCACGTGATCGGCGTCTTCGGCAATTTCTTTGTCGCCTTCGGTGGCAAGCGCAATGACGATGCCGGAGCGCGCCTTTACTTCCTGCAGATTTGAGATGGTCTTCTCATAGCGCGTCATGGATTGCGGACTGTTGACGTCGCGCGTGGCGATAATTACGACCGGAAGATTCTCGTCAATGAGCGCGTTCGGGCCGTGCTTCATTTCTCCGGCGGGATAGCCTTCGGCGTGGATATAAGAGATCTCTTTCAGCTTGAGCGCACCTTCCAAGGCGATGGGGTAGTGGATGCCCCTGCCGAGAAACAAGAAATCCTGCGAGCGGACATAAGTCTTGGCTAACTCGTCGCACGCTTCATCGTGCGTAAGTATCTGTTCTAGTTTGCCGGGAATACGCGTAAGTTGCTGAACCGCCTCCTTGGCCTGTTCGCGAGTAAGTGTCCCGCGGATTTCTGCGAGATAGAGCGCGAACAGGTAGAGGGCGGTAAGCTGTCCCGTGAATGCCTTAGTGGAGGCGACGCCGATTTCGGGGCCGGCGTGGGTGTAAATGGTTCCAGCAGCCTCGCGCGTGATCATCGAGCCGACCACGTTGCAGATGGCCAGCGTCTTCGAGCCTTTGGCCTTGGCCTCACGTTGGGCGGCAATGGTGTCGGCGGTTTCGCCGGATTGCGAGATCAGAAGCGTCATCATGTCGCGGGTGAGGATGGGATCGCGATAGCGCCATTCGCTGGCGTAATCGACTTCGACCGGAACGCGGGCGAGCGTTTCGATCATGAACTTGCCGGCCAGTCCAGCATGCCAACTGGTGCCGCACGCCGCGATATTGATCTTCTTCAGGGCTTTGAACTCGGCTTCTTTGACTTGCATTTCGTCGAGAAAGATTTTCCCTGTGTCCTGCGATACGCGGCCGAGCGTGGTGTCGCGGACGGTGCGCGGCTGCTCATAAATCTCTTTGAGCATGAAGTGCTTGAAGCCGCCCTTTTCCGCCATGATCGGATCCCAGGTGATGCGCTGCGCCTTGCGCTCAACCGGATGCCCGTCGAAGTCAGTGACGCGCACGCCCTGCTGGGTGAGCACGGCGAGGTCGCCGTCGTTCAGGAAGAAAAGATCGCGCGTGTGATCGAGGAGCGCGGGCACGTCGGAGGCAACGAAGTATTCGTCCTTGCCGAGGCCGATGACGACGGGCGGGCCGTTGCGGGCGGCGATGATCTTGTTGGGTTCGTCGGTAGCGATCACGACCAGCGCGAAGACGCCGGTGAGCTCTTTGACGGCTTTGCGGACGGCTTCTTCGAGCGACGGACGATGACCGTTGCCCGTTTGCAGATAGTACTTCTCAATCAGGTGCGCGATGATTTCCGTATCGGTTTCGGTGGTGAACTTGTGGCCTTCGGCGATGAGCTTCTTCTTCAGAGAAAGATAGTTTTCGACGATACCGTTGTGAACGACGACGATCTTGCCGGTGCAATCACGATGCGGATGGGCGTTTTCTTCAGTCGGACGTCCGTGCGTGGCCCAGCGGGTATGGCCGATGCCGTAAGTTCCGCCGAGCGGCTTCACGCGGATGATTTCTTCCAAGTTCCGCAGTTTGCCTTCGGCGCGCCGGATCTGGAGGCCCTCGCCGTTCCCCGCCACGGCGATTCCCGCCGAGTCGTAGCCGCGGTATTCGAGCTTTCTCAAGCCCTCGATAATGACCGGGACAACTTCTTTCTTGCCGACATACCCCACAATACCGCACATTAGTGACTTATCTCCTTGGCGAACCTATCCGTGAGGGGAGGGTTAATGGTTGGGCTCCTATCGTACGCCCATCGGCAACCGACAACTTAATCTTCGAGGGAGTAACGAAATTCCTCAATTACCGGGTTAGTTAGTACTTCGCGCGCCATGCGTTCTACTTCCGCCTGTGCTTCCGGCTTTGAGATACCACCGCGCAAGGTTATCTCGAAATATTTTCCTTGCCGCACTTCCTCAAGGCCCTTGTAGCCGATCTTGGTCAGGGCGCCCTGGATGGTTTTGCCTTGGGGATCGAGCACGCTTTTCTTCAGGGATACGAACACTTGGGCTTTCATGGGCAAGCCGATTATACGTCAGGCGCGGGGAAAAGCGCCTGCGGTTTTGCTTATGGGAGGTATCCAAACGGACCATTCCCTTACGTGCCCGGTGTTTGGCTATCTTGCGCACAATCAGCTAGTTGCCGGTCTATTTCTGCCACCGCCTGCTCCAGCATGTGACGATGCCGCGCTTGGGTTGCGACCTCGAGTTGCCGAACCAGGCTGATGCGGGAGAGCAACAGGCCTTCGCGTTTGCGGTTGAGTTTTTGTTGGGCATAGGACAACGGCAGACGGGAGGACTTAGGCTGATCGCCCATTTCGGCCTGCTGCTGTTCTACGGACTTACTTTCCCACCCGCGTGCCATTTTGGGTCTCCATTTTACGTTTTGCGAACGGACTTGACAAAACAACTTGCGGGGCAAAGCCAAATGAATTAAGAATCGCTTGTTCGGCAGAACCCAAAAAGAACGATCTCGTAAGCTAGTTAGCTCCGCGGCAGGAAAGATAGAGTGGCCCCAAGTAAGGAACTAACAACTGCGAATGACGCAAACGATTGTAATTCACGCAGCTAGATGCTGCGCGACCCCAGAACTGCTCAAATCTGGAGGGAGAGGGCCCAGGATACGTAATGGGTAAGGTTCCGCTTCATGCAGGAGTACGCTGCTGATCCGCAAGGGCAACGCCGGGAGGCGGATGCCCGCGAAAATGGAGGAAAACAGGAAGTTCGCCTGGAACGAACCGACAGCGAGATATTGCTGGCGATCACGGAACTGGCCGCGGGCACTCCCGCGTTACCGGATCTGTTCAAGAATCTCGTGCCGCTGTTGAGCGAACTGGCGCAGTGCGACGTCGTAAGCTTTGCCTTGCACGACGCGGCGCAAAACGGCGTTGTCACCGACTTCTGGAAAAATGGCCGGGAGGCAGGGCTGGGGAAGACCTTTTCCGTCGACGAGTCTCCCTGCGGCTGGGTGTGGCAGCATCAGGAAGCGCTGACGATTTCTGACACGGAGGACGAGACGCGGTTTGCCGGAGTTTTGCACGAATTGCGCAAGCTTGGCATACGTTCCTACACCGCGTTGCCGCTGACCACTGCCAAGCGCCGCTACGGTGCCCTAGGAATTGGTGGAGGCGAGCCAGAGGCAGGGGCTTCCTCGAAGCTGCCTCTTCTGAAGCGTGCTGCGCGAATCGTGGGGCTGGCGCTGGAAAATCAAGACGTCCAGTTCCAATTACAAGAGCAGCGGAGCCGGATGCAAAGCTTGGCCTTGATTGCCAGCGAGTTGTCGGCGCTCGATCTAAACCAACTCATACCAACGGTGTTTGCCAGCGTGCGGAAGATTACGGGCTACGACTACGCCGGACTCGCTCTGCTGGAACCGGACAAGCAATGGTTGCGAGTTCTAGGCGTCGAGCACGCATTGAACAACGTCGGGCCGCCACGCGAGAGCGAGCGGATTCCCCTGGCGGGGGCAATTTCCGCGCAGGCGATCCAGACGCGGCAAGTCACGTTTTACGACGCGGAGCAACTGGACAGGTTCAACGGCCGGAAGGCCGACGAGATTCGCGCTGCGGGAGTGCGGTCGCTTTGTAGCGTACCGCTCATGCTGGGCGATCGCATCCTTGGAACGATGCTTCTGGGAACAACCGGGGAGAACGCCTATAGCCGCGATGAGGGCGAATATCTGCAACAAGTGGCCAACCAGATTGCGGCAGCTCTTCACAATGCCGGAAGTCGGGGCGAAGTTGGGCAAGCGGCCGGCCGCGTTATATCGGAAGAACGGCCGCGCAAAAGCGGGATTCGCGACCAGAGCCGCCTGGATGAAATCGTAGGCAAAAGTCCGGCGCTGAAGCGCGTGCTGGACTATGCGGCGGTGGTGGCGGGAACCGATGCCACCGTGCTTATCACGGGAGAAACCGGAACCGGCAAGGAACGGGTGGCGCGTGCCATCCACCTCATGAGCCAGCGCAGGGACAATGCGCTTATCAAAGTAAACTGCGCAGCGATTCCCACCGGCTTGCTGGAAAGCGAGTTGTTCGGGCACGAGAAAGGCGCGTTCACGGGCGCGGTCAGCCAGAAGGTTGGGCGGCTGGAGCTGGCCGACAAAGGCACGCTGCTGCTTGACGAGGTGGGAGAAATTCCGCTGGAACTGCAGCCTAAGCTGCTGCGAGTGCTCCAAGACCAGGAATTCGAGCGGTTGGGGGGAACCAAGACCATCCGCGTGGATGTGCGTTTGATCGCAGCCAGTAACCGGGACTTGGAGCAAGCGGTCGAGGAAAAGCTGTTCCGCAGCGACCTCTTTTATCGCCTGCACGTGTTTCCGCTGCATCTGCCCGCGTTGCGCGAGCGGCGCGAGGACATCCCCATGCTCATCCGGCATTTCGTCGAGAAATGCGCGGCGGAGCTGAATAAGAGGATCGATATCATCCCCGACGAAGCCGTGGAAGCCATGATGAACTACGACTGGCCGGGCAATATCCGCGAGCTGGAGAATTTTATCGCGCGCTCCGTCATTCTGTCCGAAGACAACCGGCTGCGTCCACCCCTGGCGGAACTGCGCGAACCCTCCCGCCGGTTGCAGGACTCCACCGGAACGCTGCGCGACCTGGAACGGGACCACATTCTTGAGATGCTGCGCCAGACCCGAGGCAATCTTTCGGGAACTGGAGGCGCCGCCGCGCGGCTTGGCCTGAAGCGCACCACGCTCCAGTACAAGATCCAGAAGCTGGGAATCTCGCGTTCCGAGTATCTCGATTGAAAGACGGCAATTGCCCAATTTTCGTCAGCGCTGCCTATTTCACGGCACTTGCACCATTCCCGGAATCTACTTGGCCCGTCCAAGGCATTGAATAAAGAAGCAATTGAAAAGGTCATTCGTGATGGCCAATGGCGTGCACTTCTATTTTTGCTTGGATTGCTCCCGCTCCCCAGCGTTCGATTTCGCTCGGTTCTATGGGCCTACAGGAGTGTTCTTCCATGGGTGTGCCGCGGCGCTTCGTTGCCCCAAACGACTGTGTGGACTGTAAGCTCCGCACCAGCGGCGATTTTTGCCACTTGCCTTCGGGCCCTCTGGAAATGCTGAGCAGCATTGGGCACATTACGCTGTATCCCGCCTATGCCACCTTGCTCACCGAAGGTCAGATTCCGCAAGGCATTTATATCGTTTGTTCCGGCCGCCTCAAGCTTTCGGTCGAAACTCGCGAGGGCAAGACCGTCATTTTGAAAATCGCCGAGAACCGGCAGGTGCTGGGGCTAAGCGCCATCATCTCAGGCCGGCCTGCGCCGGTGACGGTTACCACCATCGAATTCTGCCAGCTGAAATTCGTGGAGGGCGCGAATTTCTTGCGCCTCGTCGAAAGCGACAGCCAGCTTGCCCTTACCTGCGCCACGCTGCTGGCGCGCGAGGCCAACGAGACCTTCGACGATGTTTACGAACTGCTGTTGGCGCGCAGTTCTACGGAAAAGCTCGCGCGCCTTCTGCTTTCGTGGGTGGCCGCTGAGTCGCGCAACCGCGACCTGCGTGTGCCGTCGGAGTTCACTCATGAGGAAATCGCGCAAATGATCGGTTCTTCGCGGGAAACGGTAACCAGACTTCTGAGCGACATGAAACGGAAAGAGTTGATTCGGATTGAAGGGTCGACATTGGTGATTCCGAATCGGGTAGCTTTGCAGGCGATTGCGTAACCACTTGAGTGTCCCTCCCCCGGGCGGACGCGGCTGTTTTGCGACCGCCCCCTTTTTTTGCTTTTCCTAGAGGTTGACGAGTTCGCGCAGGCGACGGGTTTGGGCGCGGCTTACCGGAATCTCGGTTTGCTTCTTGTCATCCATGCGCAACTGGTAGGAACTCTTGAACCAGGGCACGACTTCGCGGATGTGATTGATGTTGACGAGGAACGACCGGTGGGCGCGCCAGAATTGGTTGGGATCGAGGTTTTCGAACAGCTCTTCCAGGGTCCGGCAGTTCGATTGGCCTTCCATGCCCATATGACCGCTGGTAGTTACGGTAATTACGCCGTCTTCGATGGCGGCGAAGCAAATGTCTTTTGGATCGGCAAGCAGCAACCGGCCAGCCGCCTTGATCAGAATCTTGCCCGCTGATGGCTTCTGGGCTTCCAGCATCCGCACCAGCGTTTCGAGCTTTTCCTCGCCGCCCGCATCCAGCTTCGCGCGCACTTTTTCGATAGATTGGGCGATGCGCTTTTTGTCGAAGGGCTTGAGGATGTAATCGACCGCGTTCACCTCGAACGCTTTCACTGCGTACTGATCGAAGGCCGTGGCAAAGACGATTTGCGGCAAAGGAACCTTGCGGTCAAGCAGCTTTTTGATGACGCCGAAACCATCCAGGCCCGGCATCTGCACGTCGAGGAAAAGCAAATCGGGGTTGTGTTCCCGGACCAGGTTGATCGCCTCAAGGCCGTTCTTGCCCTGCGCAACCACGTTTACATCGCCCGCGCTCTTGAGCAGGTAGGCAAGCTCCTCGCGAGCCAGTTGTTCGTCATCGACGATGACAGCGGAAAGCATAACGTGAGGCACGACGGCGCACTCCGAGGCTACAAGCGATCGAAACGTGCCGCCCTGCGGGAAAATCTGCTGCAAGTATAACGACCGCGAGAAAGCGAGCGCAAGGCGAGAGCCAAGCCGGGTTCTCGCTGCCGGCGCCTCGCAGCCGTTGGGTGCAAAGTCGTTTATGCCGACGGCGTTCTTGGTAGAATCAACGCTGCTTCCCATCCGTGGCGACGAAAATCTCTGGCAGAACCTTTGTCGCGCCGGCCGGGATCCCGCTGTCATGCCCAACACTCTAAGTCGCGGCGCTTCCGCTAACCTGGATCTCCTGCGCAGCATCGCCGTTTTATTGGTTCTCCTCAATCACCTCACCCGCCACTATCACTACGATCACTTCGATGGCGTGGGGCTGTTCGGAGTGCTGCTGTTTTTCGTTCACACTTCGCTCGTCCTTATGTACTCGATGCAGCGGAGCCATCTGGCCGGTTTCGCTCTCGCGAGGGATTTCTACATTCGCCGCTTCTTCCGCATCTACCCTCTCAGCATTCTCGCGGTCCTATCTGCGGTGGCGCTGCACTTGCATGCGGATGGCCGCGGTCTCGCTATCGGGGCACGACCGGGGCCACTCGAACTCGTTTCCAACCTTTTGCTGATCCAGAATCTCACTTACTCAAATTCCATCATTGGACCGCTCTGGTCACTTCCGCTCGAAGTCCAGATGTACGTGTTTCTCCCGTTCCTGTTCCTGTGGCGAAAACGCGCACTCGGGGTTCTTCTCCTGCTGTGGGTTGTTTGTGGGGTCCTCGGGCATTTTCCTCAGACCATTCCCGCGCTTGCCTGGTTCACGCTGCTGCTCTATGTCCCGAATTTCTTGCCCGGCATCATGGCTTTCACGCTGCCCGAAAAACGCTTCGTGCCCTCGTGGCTCTGGCCGGTGTTTATCATGCTGCTCACGGCGCTAGTCTTCTGGATTCCGACTCGCCGGGTGAGCGCGGTGGCTTGTTTGCTGCTCGGGCTCGGCATACCGTTTTTCAAGGAGATCGCTTTCCGCCCACTGAAATTTGTGGCCAACCGCATTGCTACTTACTCGTACGGCATTTATCTGGGCCACTCCTTTTTTATCTGGTACGCACTGACTGAGCATCACAGCTGGATTCTGTTTTGCGTGATGTGGCTGGTCATCCCAGCCGCGCTTTACCACATCTTTGAGCGGCCTGCGTTAGACGTGGGCAAACGGGTTGCAGAGAGATTGTTAGTGCCCCGGGAGAGGCGGCTCGCGACTGAACGGCAGAATGCAGAGGCCGCAGACTAGCCCCGGCATTGCGCATTGATCGGGGGAGGGCGGCCGATATGTCGCCGGCATGAGGGGCCGCCACAGCGAGCTCGGCGCTTGATCAGGCGGCGGTTTCGATGGCCAGCGCCATGCCCATGCCTCCGCTGACGCAAAGCGTGGCTAGGCCGCGGTGCGCCTTTCGCCTCAGCATTTCGTGGAGCAGGCTGACGGTGATGCGCGCGCCCGTGCAACCGATGGGATGGCCGAGCGCGATCGCGCCGCCGTTGACGTTGAGCTTCTCGCGATCGAAATGAAGCTCGCGGTCGCAAGCCAGCACTTGCGCCGCGAAGGCTTCGTTCAGTTCAACCAGATCGAAGTCGGAGAGCTTGAGGGAGTTTTTCCCTTCCAGCGTGCGGATCGCAGGGACCGGGCCAATGCCCATGGTGCGGGGATCGACTCCGGCGGAAGTCGCGGCGACGATTCGGGCTAGCGGCTTGAGATTGTTTTGGTGGACGAAGGTCTCGCTGGCCAAAACGAGCGCAGCGGCTCCGTCGGTGATGCCGGAGGAATTGCCAGCGGTGATGGTGCCGGCCTTGGAAAAAACCGGCGAGAGCTTGGCCAGCTTCTCGGGTGATGCGTCCGGAAACAGGTGTTCATCGCGGGCAAAAGCAGTCGCTCCCTTCTTGCCTTCTATCGTGACGGGGACAATTTCAGCGTCGAAGCGGCCGCCGGATTGAGCCGCGGCGGCGCGCTGTTGCGAGGTGAGCGCGAACTGATCCTGTTCTTCGCGAGAGATCTTGTACTGCCCGGCGAGGATTTCCGCGGTTTCGCCCATCATCATTTTCGCCAGCGGGCAGAAGAATCCGTCGCGGTACATGCCGTCGACGAGTTCTTGGTTGCCGAGGCGATATCCCCAGCGCGCGCCGTCGAGATAGTAAGGAAGGCGTGACATGGACTCGGTTCCGCCCGTGAGCACGCAATCGAGATTGCCAGTCGCGATTTCCTGAAAACCGAGAACGATGGACTTGAGGCCTGAGGCGCACGCCATATTGATGGTGTACGCGGGCACTTCCTGCGGCACGCCGCTGCGGATGGAAATCTGGCGGGCTGGGTTGGGGCCGCCGCCGGCTTGGCGCGCGTTGCCGAAGATCGTCTCTTGCACCTGTGACGGTTGGACTCCGGCGCGCTCCATGGCTGCCTTGGCGGCGACCATGCCCATGTCGGCCGCGGTTTGCGAGGCGAGGGATCCCCCAAATTTGCCGATTGGCGTGCGGATAGCGGAGAGGATATAGACGGGGTTCACAGGGCCTCCAAAACTCTTTAGTCTAGCACCGCGGTTTGTCGCGTCCGGGTACACTGATCCTGGAAGTAGAGACGGGGATTGTCTCGTCTCGCCGTGGGCAGCAACAATCAGACGCCGGGCCGCAATCAGACGCGGCGAGCCGCGTCTCTACATATATGAACGTTCTATACGGAATCAACACGGTCACCGAAGCGCTGAAGGCGCGCGGGCGCGCGTTTGAGTGGGTGGGTGTGGCGAAAGAACGAAATGATATTCGCCTGAAACGCATCATTGACGAGTGTCGCAAGATCGGCGTTCCCGTGCGCGTTATGACGCGCATGGAACTTGACGACGTAGCTGTGGCCGGCGCACATCAGGGCGTGGTGGCCGTCACAACCGCAAAACAATACGCCGATCTCGATGACCTGGTGGCGGCGCGGCGCGGCGAATATTCGCTCATTGTCGTGCTGGATGGTATCGAAGACCCGCACAACCTGGGTGCCATTCTGCGCACCGCCGATGCTGCGGGGGCCGATGGCGTCGTCATTCCAGAGCGGCGGTCCGCCGCCGTCACGGGCGCGGTGGCGAAGGTTTCGGCCGGAGCGAGCGAGCACTTGCCCGTCGCCAAGGTCACGAATATTTCGCGGGCGATCGAGGAGTTGAAGGAGAAGGATCTCTGGGTGGTTGGACTCGACGAGCGCGCTGAGCAAACCTATGAAGCGGTGGACTACAAGATGCATTGCGCCGTCGTGCTCGGGGCTGAAGGGAAGGGAGTGCATGATCTGGTGCGCAAACACTGCGATTTTCTCGTCTCGATCCCGATGCTGGGGAAAGTACCGTCGCTGAACGTTTCGGTGGCCGCCGGGGTGGTGCTGTACGAAGTAGTACGGCAGAGGCGGCTGGGCGCATCCAAGAAACCATGAAGGTTTTCTGTTCCCTCTTCGCCCTCGGTGTCCTCCTCGGCGTGTCCAGCATTTCTGCCTCGGCGCTCGACCGCGAAGCTTTCACCATTACGAAATATGATCTCGAAGTCCGCCTCGATCCCACACAGCAGCGGCTGGGCGCGCGCGGGAAGATTACGCTCCGCAATGACTCGCCGCAGCCGCAGAAAATCGCAGCGCTGCAAATTTCTTCTTCGCTGAACTGGCGGTCGATTCGCGCGGCCGCCAAACCCGTTCAGTTTGTTTCTCAGCCGTTCGTTTCCGATATTGACCACACGGGCGGACTCTCGGAAGCGATTGTTACTTTACCCACCGAAATCAAGCCGAAGGATTCCGTGGAGCTGGAGATCGGCTATGAGGGCGTCATTCCGCTGGATATGACGCGGCTGACGCGCGTGGGCATACCAACGGACATTGCACGGCACACAAGTTGGGATCAGATCGGCAGATCGTTCACGGCGGTGCGGGGCGCCGGGTATGTGGCGTGGTATCCGATTGCGACCGAGTCGGCGGATTTTTCGGAAGGGAACAGCCTGTTTGAAGTCGGGAATCGTTGGAAGGCGCGCGAAGCGGGAAGCGGGTTTAGGGCGACACTCAAGATGTCTAGTGAGAGCGGTGAGCGAGCGCCGACAATAATCTGCACGCCGAGTGCTGCGAGTTCGACCGAAGAGATGGGCCGGACACAGCAGACGAGCGCCGAGTGCACTTGGACAACGATTGGAATCGTTGCGCCGACTTTTGCGATGGCGCGTTATCACGGCGACTCTAGGCCTCCGCTGATGGTGCTGAGTTTGGAGGGCCACGAGTCAGGGGCCGGGACTTACCTCAACGCGATCGAGCCCGCGACAAAGTTTGTAACGGAATGGTTCGGGAAGCCGACGGCGCCAGTTGCAATCGCCGACTTCGCCGATCCGCATGCGGCTCCGTTTGAGAGCGGGACATTATTAATGGTGTCGATGGCGGGAGAAGACACCAAGCTTGCGGGTATCAATCTGGTTCACGAGTTGGTGCATTCGGCCTTCACTTCGCCGCGGCCCTGGGTTTCCGAAGGGCTGGCGCATTTTGCCGAGGCGATGTATCGC
>Ga0074046_10002228_pt1 | contig 16864 bp, 12 predicted proteins | sample BogForMeECP23OM3_FD_94441 | JGI IMG/M metagenome (GOLD analysis project Ga0074046, IMG submission 94441) | Bog forest soil microbial communities from Calvert Island, British Columbia, Canada - Bog Forest MetaG ECP23OM3 | ecosystem: Environmental > Terrestrial > Soil > Wetlands ...
GAGGCGGTAACCGCGGCGAGTCCCGCCAGCGCGAGACCGAGGGCGACGAGTGCGAAGGGCGTCGGCGCCCGGAGAAGCTCAAGGCCCGGCGGGCGAAGCCCGCGCTCTTCGACAAGCGCAAGAGAGATGGCCAGTGTGACAGCCGCGACCGCCGCGACCTCCCAGCGCAGGGAAGGGACGGGCGTTACTGGGCGCGCATCCCGCGCGAGCGCCACGATCAATTGGTCGGTCGCCCCACCGCTCATGAAGGGACTTCCTCTTCCAGAAGAGTGCGCAAGGCTCGATACGCCCGATGGACTCGTGCCTTGAGCGCCCCGGGAGACACCTGGGCGCGAACCGCCGCTTCGATCACCGACAGGCCCTCCATGTGAAGCAGGAGGACGGCCTCTTGCTGACTCGCGGGGAGTCGTGAAAGGGCGTGCTCGAGATCGCGCGACAGTCCGACCTGGTCGCGCCCGGCTCGACTCTGCGGAGACGTCGGCCCAAAGTAAGCATCCGGGAGCGCATTCTCATCCGGCAGTGGCTCTTCACGACCGTTGCGCCGGGCGCGTTTGCGTTGGAAATCTGTAAGCGCATTGCGCGCGATCGCCCAGAGCCAGGGTTCGAAAAGATGCTCGGACCGATAGGAGTGTCGTGCGCGGTGCAACGAGAGAAGAACAGTCTGCACGATGTCTTCGACGGCAGCGTCATTCGAGATCTGACGGCGGACAAACCCCTGGAGCGAAGGTCGCAGTTCCCGCAACAGCGATTCGTAGGTCCGAGCGTCTCCACGCTGGGCTGCCGCCATCCACTGTGACCAACGTGTCTCGCGACTCGCGTCCCCGGCCCGCTCCTTCCGTGCAAAGCGGGCACGCTTTCCGCGGTTCCATTGGATCGAATCCATCAGCGCCTAGACTACCTCAAGATTGGTAGGGCGACCGGAGCAAATGCACGCCATTCCTGTTTCGAAACTTTGAAGTGAGGCCAACTTGTCTTCTCGTGCTGACCGGAGCGGCCTTTCAGTCTAATCCCCTCGGGATGGAGAGCTCGGTCATGGAGATTCTGAAAAAATGAACGGACCGGGCGTAACCCGCTGTCGAGATGCGGCGTATCCCGAAGACGCACCGCCATCGACCTTGGAGGCGGGCGGATTCTCAGAGCCGCCTCTCGCCACTGCGAGAGGCGATCTCGTGATGCCCAGAAGCGGAATTCCTTTGCGTTGTCCCTTCGCCCGGGACTCGGATGCTGGTGAATGAGGAAGGGGATGAAACCAGGGAAGAGGTCAACGTCCGTCGCGATTCCTTCTGGCCTCTGCTCCGGGAGCGTTACGGGTGCCGCGCGCAGCCGCATGTCGTCTCGATGCTCGCAGCCTTGCGCTGATCAGATCAAGCTCGGGCTTCTGCGAAGGTAAACGCAACCTTGACACAGCCCGTGGTTTTCTTGATCGCAGTATCGAACGCCGCCTTCCACTCTTCGAGCGGGTAGCGGTGTGTGACGAGAAATCCTAGGTCGACCGCACCCGAGGCGCAGAGGTCGACGTAGTGCTCCATGGCGTGCTTGCGCACGCCGCCGAATTCTTCGATGCCGAACGCATTCGATCCCACAACCCGGAGCTCCTTGAAGTAGATCGGTGTCCACTCGAAACGGCGAGGTGCCTCCACTCCGATGATCGAAACGATGCCGCGAGGACGGGTGACGCGAACGCTGATCTCAAGGGTATCCGGCGCACAGATCGAATCGTAGACCGCGTCGACCCCACCCGAGAGCATCGGTAGGCCATGCCAACGCGGTCGCCACGGGCGTGCGCCTGTCAGAGTTGCCACGTTGTCAATGATCTCGCGTCCCGAACTTGAGGTAATGACCTCGGCTGCGCCGAGTCGTCGCGCCGCTTCGACCTGCTGCGAATAGCGGGCAATTGCGATGATGCGCGCCTTCGGCTTCACGACCTTGACCGCCGCGATGGCCGCGAGGCCGATCGTGCCCGCTCCGTAGACGAGCACTGTCGGTTCGTCTCCCTCCGGAGGATCTTTGAGCACAGCGTGGAACGACACACAGAACGGATCGGCGAGGACCGCCTGCTCGTAGCTCACGTGGGCAGGCAATGGAAAGACCTGACTCTGGTGGACCGCTACCCGTGTCGCGTAGGCGCCGGGGGCGTCCTTGCAGTTGCCGAGGTGCAGCCCTGGTGAGAGCTCGCCCTGGTCGAAGTTCTCGCAAAGCGAGAGATTTCCGGCGACGCAGGCGGGGCAAATGGGCGAGATGCCGCGCGGCTCACAGGAGAGCCACGGGTTGATCACGACGCGGTCGCCCGGGCGTACGCGGGTGACCCCGGGTCCGACCTCTCCGACCACCCCCGTCGATTCGTGCCCAAGCACATGGGGGAAGGAGATGATGCTGGCGATAGGGTTGTCGAAGTGGCCCTTTAGCAGGACCTGCTTTTGATCGCTGCCGCAGATTCCCGTGAGCGCCGGACGAACCACCACCCAGCAGTCACCGCGGATCTGCGCATCGGGGATCTCCTCCAGGCTGACCGGCGCGAGGTCACTCGTGTAGGCGCCCTTCGAGAGGTATCCGGCGGCACGGGTGAGCGCGATCCTCGGCACGCTCATACGAAACTGGAGCGCCTTCATCTTCCTGGTCTCCTTGGGTCGTGGCCTTCGCCCGACGCAATCGACGCCCCAGTCTCCTGCGGAGGAGCCCCACAAATCAAGGGCCGTCTCGTGGGAGGCGCTGGTGGATCCTCGCACGGCCTCTTCGGGAGTCCTTCGGTCTCGCTGGCCGGAAGGCAGGATTCCGTCCGGTGATGCCGAGCGGTGGAGGAGTCCGAGGGTGTCACCTCGCAAGCGGAGGCGTCGCCGGCCTCCACGAACTGGGCGCCCTGCGGAGAATCGAGTCGAACTCGCAGGCGTTAGAGGTCCGAGACGGCGCCGGAGCTCCGTTTTCCGAGATACACGATCTGATTCAAGGTCGGACGGGTGCTGGACACGACGACGGGACGGCGGTTTACCCGCTCGCCGAGGTACTGGATGCATCCCTGGGCGATGAAGCGGAGGAGATCGGAGAATTCGGCCGCATTCAACACTTCGATCCTAAACGTGTCCGAGGGCTCCGGATCGGCATGGTAAGTCCACTGCGTAAAGTTGCAGAGCAGGGGAGCCACGCGGACCAGGGCGGCCCCGGCGTCGCGAGGACTCCAGTTCTCTGCCGTCGTGACGTAGTCTTTGTAGGTCTGTGAGGCGAACAGCCGTTTCGCGGCCCTGATGCCGACGTCGACAACGGCTTCGAGTCCACCCTCCCTTACGTTGCCGTATGTCGTGATCTCGAGAAGCCGGGAAGGGGTCGCGATCGGGTACCAAACGCCCGGCAACACCTTGCGGTCGAGCAGCGCAAGGTCCTCCGCGTGGAGGCGGGCCTCGAGTTGGCCGCGGTCGATGAGCCCAGCGCTCTTGAGGCGATGGACTGCCTCGACGGCGAGTTGGAGCACGACGCCCTTGATGGACGGCCGCGACGACATGGCCTGACTTCTCCCAAACGGAGTATCTCGGCAAATGTGTGTCGAGACTTTACGGGAGGTAGATCAAGATTGCGGCGAGCGTCTTTCCATCGTTCGAAAGCAGCGGCGGTCACCGCAGCTGCTCCGCCCCCAAAACCCTCGACTCGCGCGCAACGCATCCCAGAACTCTGGGGACCTTCTCCCTCGCGAGCTCGTCGCGAACCCCGGCGATTCAGGCAACGGACTCAGCTACGCGACGTCTTGGCAGACGGTGCGCGCGTTCGCCACCGGTGGGCCATTCTTTCGCTGGGCTCAGGACGGTCGGTACCCGAGCACCGCCTTCACCTCGAGGAACTCCTCGAATCCGAAAGCACCCCACTCGCGTCCATTGCCGGACTGCTTGTAGCCGCCGAACGGTGCAGCAAAGTCTGCGCCCGCGCCATTTAGATGGACGTTTCCTGTGCGCAGGCGGGAAGCGACACGGCGTGCCCGATCGATATCACCAGAGGACACATAGCCGGAGAGCCCGTACGGCGTGTCGTTCGCGATGCGGATCGCCTCCTCTTCGTCCCGGTACGGGAGAATCGACAGCACAGGGCCGAAGATCTCTTCGCGAGCGATGGTCATGTCGTTGCGCACATTGCCAAAAACCGTCGGGCGAACATAGTAACCCCGGGACAGACCCTCGGGTCGACCGGGCCCTCCCGTTACGAGAGTTGCACCCTCTTCGATGCCCTTGCGGATCAGTCCCTGAATCTTTTCGAACTGGGTCGCGCTCACCACCGGGCCGATCACCGTGCCTTCCGCGAAGGGATCGCCGACCTTTACCTGTGCGGCCGTTGCCTTCGCAATCTCCAATGCTTCAGCGTGTCGACTCTCCGGGACGAGCATCCGGGTGGGGGCGTTGCAGGATTGGCCGCTATTCAGGAAGCAACCTCGGACGCCGCCCACGACGGCAGCTTGGAGGTCCGCGTCGTCGAGAACGATGTTGGCGGACTTGCCCCCGAGCTCTTGGGTCACGCGCTTCACCGTGGGAGCCGCCGCCTGCGCCACGAGGATCCCGGCACGGGTCGAGCCGGTGAAGGAAACCATGTCCACGCCGGGATGCGACGCGATGGCGGCCCCCACGGTTGGGCCATCGCCGTTCACGAGGTTGAACACACCGGCGGGCACGCCCGCTTCGTCGAAGATCTCCGCGACGATCACCGCGTTCAGCGGGGCGATCTCGCTCGGCTTCAGCACGACCGTGCATCCGGCGGCAAACGCGGGAGCCACTTTGCACATGATCTGGTTCACGGGCCAGTTCCACGGCGTGATGAAGCCACACACGCCCACCGGCTCACGCGCGATGAGCGTCGATCCACGCACCTCGCCGAACTCGTATGCCTTCAGCACTTCGATCGTCTGATTCAGGTGGGCGATCCCCGTCGCCGCCTGCGCGGCCTTGGAGAGCCAGATCGGTGCTCCCATCTCCGTTGAGATCGTGCGTGCGATCTCTTCGTAACGCTTCTGATAGACGCGTACGATGTCTTGGAGGAGCGCTATGCGCTCTTCTTTCTTCGAGCGCGAGAAGGTCTCGAAAGCAGTGCGTGCCGCAGCCACCGCGCGGTCCACGTCTTTGGCGCTTCCGAGGCTGATCTTCCCGATCGGTTCCTCGGTCGCGGGATTGATCACATCAATTGTGTGCTTTACCGCGGGCTCGACCCACTGCCCGCCGATGTAGAACTTCAGGCACTCCGTCATGTCTTCCTCCGGCCGTGCTTACCTTCAGGACCGATTGTTTCGGGGGATCGCAGCACAGCTGCTCCCGGGGCGACTATACCTCAGGCGCCTGCGCGCGGGTCGCGCGGCACCCACTTCCGCGGGCCGCCAGCTCCGCCGAACACGGAGCCCCGTCGATCGCCCGCGCCCGCGCGACCGAGAGGCAGGGCCGCGAGGGCGCTCGCCGCCCGAGCGGGAGAGCCTTGACCGAGAAGGGCGTTGGCGAAGGGCGCCTTTACGGCGGGAATCGCCCAGCAGCCGCCAGCACGCAGACCTTTGCGGAGGGGCTGCGTATCGTGGGAGAGTGCCACCCGGGACGAGGTCCGGCGAGACCCCGTCCGCCCAGCGCTGGAGAGCTTGCACGTGGATCCGATTGTGGACGGGGAGGGGACGTCCTCATGACTTTCGAGAAGGCTACTGCACGCTACGAAGCCTGGCTCCGGCAGCACTTTGCCCTTGTGGCCCCTGACCTGCGTCTTAAGCACGCGCGCATGCGCGAAGCTCGCTTCTCGTTTTTGCGCGCCACCTACTACCGATGGGCGCAGGTCTGGCCAGAGCTGTGCACTGACCTTGCTGGGGCACCGCGCGTCCTCGCGGTAGGGGATCTCCATGTCGAGAACTTCGGCACCTGGCGGGATGCCGAGGGAAGGCTTGCCTGGGGCGTGAATGATTTCGACGAGGCATGGCGGTTGCCCTACACGCATGACCTCGTGCGCCTCGCCACCAGCGTCGCGATCGCGATCTCTGAGACCCGACTGCGGATCGACTTCCCGGTGGCCGCTGAGACAATTCTCGAAGGCTACAGCGCTGGCCTGGCGGAAGGGGGAGCGGCATTCGTGCTCTCCGAGCACCACGGCGCATTGCGTGACATGGCCCTCCAGCGCCTTCGCGACCCCGAGCGGTTCTGGGAGAAACTGGACGCGTTGCAAACCTACCGCGGCCAACTGCCGAGAGGGGCAGCGAAAGCCCTTGCGGAGGTATGCCCCGAGAGTGCGAGCGGCGAGCGCGTTGCGCGGCGCGTGGCGGGGCTCGGGAGTCTCGGGAGACCACGCTTCGTTTGGCTTGCGAATTGGCAAGGCGCGCGGATTGCGCGGGAGGTCAAGGCCGCGGCGCCATCCGCGTGCTACTTCGCGGAGGGCGGCGGAGGTAGGGCTCCGATCCAGTACGACAAGATCGTGAAAGGGGCGATTCGCAGCGCAGATCCCTTCCTGGCATGCCCGGGACGCTGGGTGGTGCGTCGCCTTGCCCCCGACTGCACGCGCATTGACCTGGCGGACCTCCCCGATCAGCGCGACGAGCTGCGTTTGGTGCGCGTGATGGGCTTCGAGACCGCCAACGTGCACCTTGGAACGGCCAAACCGCGCATGCTCCTCGCGGACCTGAAGCGACGCCCACGGTCCTGGCTGAGGCGCGCGGCGCTGGTCATGGCCGACCAGGTGGAGCGAGACTGGAGCGCCTTTCGCAGGGCGGCCCGGCCTTGAGGGCGGGCGCGGGAGAGCCCCGCGGTCGGTCCCAACCAGGGCTTTGGGATTTCTTCATTTCGAGCTTGTCTCCTCCCGGGGCCTCGGGTATTACCGCCGCGATCCAAATCCGGTCGTCGCGTACCGCCCCCAAGGTGCTCGGCTTGGTCCGTCCACGGATCTCTTCTCGCGACTGAGAGGAGGGCGATGAGAGTTCTCCAGGTGGGTCTCGGCCGCTTCGGGCAGAGCCACTTACGCTGCTGGCGCAAGCTGGCTGTCGACCTTCGGGTGTGCGACCGCGACCCCTCGCGCCTTGCCGCGCTCGAGGAGCCGTCCTCCCCCGATTGGCGGGCTCTCCTCGATGAGGCGGAGTGTGTGGACGTGGTGACCTCGGCGAACGCGCACGAAGAGATCGCGCGGGCGGCTCTCGAGAGGGGCAAGCACGTGCTGGTCGAGAAGCCGATCACCCCCACCGCGCGAGAGGGTTTCGAGCTGGCGAACCTGGCGCGGGAGCGGCGTTGCGTGCTCCAGGTAGGCCACGTCTTCCGCTTCGCACCGGAAGCGCGGGCCGTCGAACGAGCGGTGCGCTCCGGGGCCATCGGTAGGATTCGCTACGCCCTCGGGCACTTCATGAGCTTTAAGCGCCCAAGGACGGATGGTGGGCTCGCGATTTCCGATGGGGTTCACTTGGTGGATCTCGTGTCCTGGATCTTCGGCAGGCAGCCGAGCGCGGTGACCGCAGTCCTCCGGGACTACCTCGGCCGCGGCATGGATGACGCCGCCACCCTATCCCTCGACTATGGCGGAGAGAGCGCGCTGGTCGAAGCCGCGTGCTTTCCACCCGAGCCCCGCCGGGACCTCCACATCATGGGGACCGAGGGGTCCATCACCTGCGACTTCCTCGCCGACGCCGATCGGGTGAAGCTCTACGGCCACGCCCACAGGCAAGACGCCCGTGGCGTTTGGGGTGCGAGCGAAGGTGAGGTACGCACCCTTTCCGCAGCGGGGGAGGAGCCGCTCCTCGCGGAACTTCGGACCTTTCTTGCGGCGAGCAAATCCGGCCGTCCTGCGCCGGAAGCTGCGGACGGCGTGGCTGGCGCCGCGGCCGTGGCCGTAATTGAGGCCGCCGAGCGCTCCGCGAGGGAAGGGCGCCGGGTCGAGGTGGTGCTTCCCTCATGAGGCACGGGGGGGCAAAAGCATGACAACCGGGCAGAAGATCCCGCTCTCGCAGGTGGTGATCGATGACGAGGTGAAGGCGCGCGTGCTCGCCGCGACCGAGTCGGGTCAGTACATCCTTGGCCCCGAATGCAAGGCGTTTGAGGCGGAGCTCGCGGCCTATTTCGGACGCAACCACTGCGTTCTTCTCAACTCGGCCACGTCCGGCCTGCTGCTCACACTGAAAGCACTCGGTGTGGGCGCAGGCGATGAAGTCCTCGTACCGGCGCACACGGCGTTTCCGACGATCGAAGCGATCTTTCTCTCTGGGGCGACGCCGGTCTTCGTGGACATCGATGAGAGCGCGACGCTCGACCCGAGTTGGCTTGAAGCGCGCGTCACCGCCCGCACGAAGGTGATCATGCCCGTGCACCTTTACGGGCACCCGTGCGACATGGATGCAATCCAAGAGGTGGCCGAGCGTCACGGCCTGCTCGTGGTCGAGGACTGCGCCCAGGCGCACGGTGCCCAATACCGCAGCCGCAAGGTCGGGACCTTTGGCGTCGCCGGGGTGCTTTCCTTCTACCCGTCGAAGAATCTCACGGTTCTCGGCGACGGTGGCGCAGTGGTGACCGATGATTCTGCGTTGGCCGACCGGCTGCGCATGCTGCGAGATCACGGACGACGGGACAAGTACCTACACGAGATCGTGGGCTGGAATCTGCGATTCAACGAGATCCAAGCCGCAGCCGGGCGCGTCTTTCTGCGAAGGCTGGATGCGATGAACGATGCGCGGCGCGCCAAGGCGGCCCGTTACCTCAAGCGTCTCCAGCAAGCGCCGGTCGCGCTCCCCACGGAGAGCAAGCTCGCCCACCATGTCTATCACCTCTTTGTGATCCGGACGCCAAAAAGGGATGCGCTCGCCAAGCACCTTGCCGCGGAGGGCATCCAGACCGGGATCCACTACCCCGTACCGAATCATCTCCAGCCGGCGACGATCGGTCGGCCCGGCGTACGCGCAGAGTCGCTGCCGCGCACCGAGGCCTGGGTGAAGGAGATCCTCTCCCTTCCCATCTTCCCGAGCCTCGCGGACAGCGACGTCGATCGCGTCTCGGCGGCGGTTCACGCTTTCTTCGCGAGCCCCGGGAAGGCGTAGCGGCGATGGCCGAAACGGCGCCGGAGCTCTCGATCGTGATCCCCGCCTACAACGAAGAGGACAACGTCCCGCTTCTCACGGACGAGCTGCGTCGTGAGCTCGAGGCACGGGGAATCTCCACGTTCGAGGTGATCTTCGTGGACGACGGTTCGAGCGACCAAACGGCGCAGCGGGTGCGGACGGAAATCGCGCGCGACCCGGAGCGCTTTCGTTTGGTGCGCCTCGAGCGCAACTGCGGTGAGAGCGCGGCGATGGAGGCGGGGCTGCGGCGCGCCCGGGCCGACATCTTGGTCACGATGGACTGTGACCTCCAGAATGCGCCTGCCGACATCCCAGCACTCGTCGAGCCGGTTCGCAAAGGGGACGCGGACTGTGCGTGCGGTTGGCGTTCGGATCGCATGCATGGGGACACGGGCTGGCGTTTGGTGCAGTCCCGCATCGCAAACGGGATTCGGAACGCGCTGTCGGGCGACGACATCCGCGATGCCGGCTGCACGTTCCGGGCGTTCCGCCGCGAGTGCGTGGCGCGCATCAAGATTTTTCGGGGGATGCACCGCTTTCTCCCCACGCTGATGAAGCTTGAGGGCTACCGCGTGGTGGAGATCCCGGTGAGAAATCGCGCGCGCGTTCACGGCGTGTCGAAATATGGGATGTGGAATCGGGCTTTCGCGGCGTTCTACGATCTGCTGGCGGTGCGCTGGATGCGGAGTCGGGTGGTCTGCTGGCGTGTCGCGGAAGACTCGCGCGAAGCGAGGAGCAAAAGCCCGTAGCGCAGACGTCGGTCATGTCCGGGAATCGGGCCGACGACATCATGGCTCGTGAGCATGCAGGCACTTGCGAGACGGATGAGTGTGCTAGTTCTCGCGGTCGGGATCGCATCCGCATCCCTGGCGACTGCAGAGTCGGAGTTTGTCCCGCGCGAGGGGCAGCCCCAACCCCGGATCCGCCTGGTCCTCACGTTTGATGACGGGCCCTCCAACGAGCGCTTTGAGGAGCTCGGCAAAGGGGCTTCCGGCCTTCCCAACACACCGACGGAACGGGTGCTCGACGTGCTGCGCGCCGAAGGCATCTCCGCAGCCTTCTTTGTCCTCACCGGGCCCGACAAACTGTTCGGGGAGGTGCGGTCCAAGGGCGAAACGGAGCTCGGCTTTGAGGAGCTGCGACGCGAGGTGCGCGAGGGCCACGTGCTGGGCTGTCACTGGGGAGGCCGTTACGGAAGCCAGCTGCGCAAGCACACCGCCAGCTTGTCGCTTCCCGCGTACGATTCGGATGGCGATGGGATTGTCGACCGGGCGACCGACCCCGGGAACGCACTCGAATCCGATCTCCTGCAGTGTATGCGGCGCGGGGCGGAGGCGTACGCCGCCGAGGGCCGCGCGGGGGAACACCCGGCCCTTGTGCGGCCCCCGCTTTGGGTGTACGCCGAGGGCAACCGTGATGCGCGTCCCGCCTACGCGGCGCTCGGCCTGCACATGGTGCTCGCCGACGCTCGCCTCCCCGACGGCGCGATCCGCTGGGCCGCGGAGGCATTCGGCTTCTGGCTTGTGCACCAAATCCGCAGTGCCGTGCGCGCGGGAAACCCGGACGTGGTGATCGCGCTCCATGACGTGAACCGACGCTCCGCGCGCTTGCTCCCAAAAATCCTTGCGCGCATTCGGCAGGGTCTCGCCGACGACGGACTCACCGAACACAGCGATTGGAAGTTCACGACTGACCCCGACGAGGTGCTGGAGGTGCTCGGCCGCCGCACCTGGTGAAACGCCCCATTCCCTAAAGCCCCTAAGGCGTTGACCCGATTTCTTGCAGCGACCCGTGCGCGTCACTTGCGCGCCGCGCGGCGTGAGGGAAGGGGCGTGTTGGGACTGTTTCGCGGCTGGATCCCTGCGGCGAGTGCCCTGGCTCTCGCAGCCTGCACGCTCGGCGGCCCCCCTCGCCCGCCGGCCGGGTCCGGAGCCTATGGGCAGCTACGCCTCGTGCCGCGCGCCGGAGTAGAGCTGGGCCGATCGGGTCCAGATCTCGGGCAGCGCTTCGGGGGGCTACTTTGCACCGGGAAGCCAAGGTCTCGGCGGGCCGAACCCTCATGGCAGATCTCTTGATCGGCGAGGGAACCCCGTGAGGCCCACGCTCTTCCTGCGTGTCCTCCTCCTCATGTGCGGAGTGGCCACCGCCGCCACCGGCTTGGCGCTGTTGTTTCAGCAGCGTGCGCTTGCCCTCGACCTCGAACGCTTGGCACGCAGCAGGCTCGAATCCGCTGCCCACGCGGCGGACCGGCTGGTCGAAGGTCACCTTCGCGCCCTCGGCGAGCGCTACAAGGCCATCTCCGGCACACCCCAGTTCCGAGCCCATCTCGAGCTTCATGACGCGCCCACGCTCGCCCACTACGCGCAAACACTCCTGGATCAGCAGAGCGCAGCGCGTGTCGCCTTCCTCGATGCGGAGAATCATGAGGTCGCCTCCGCGGGCGATGAGACGCTTGACGCCGGCGGACTCGGCGAGCGGCAGGCCGCGCTGGTTGGTCAGCGCGGCCGCACCTTTGCTGCGATCGCGATTCCCCTCGAAACGGCGGGTCAACCGCTCGGGCGTCTCATCGCCTTTGAGCCGATCGGCCATGAGTTGCTCGCCGAGTGGTCCGGCCTGGTAGGCGCCGATGTGCGTCTGGAAACGGCTGACGCAGGCGTACGCCAGGGCATCGACACCGTAGTGCGGGACCTCGGAGCCGTCCAGCTGCGTGTGGCCTCGTCTTTGCAAGCAGAACGAGACGCAATTGACCGATCCCGGCGCAGCCTCCTGTATTCCGGTGTGATCGCGCTCGGCGCGGCGTTCGTCGCGAGCTTGTTCCTCTCGCGAGGCCTCGTGCGTCCCATTCTGGAGATCAAGCACGCCGCAGAGCGGATCGGCGACGGCGATCTCGAGGTCCGCGTACGGAGCGGAAGGCGGGATGAGATCGGCCAGGTGGCGCGCGCGTTTGACCTGATGCTCGAGAACCTGCGCGACTACCGGCGACAGGTGGATTCCCAGCAGAGGACACTCGAAGCCAAGGTCCAGCAGCGGACGACCGAGCTCGAGCGCGCGAGCAAAGGTGCCATGGAACTTGCCCGCCAAGCGGCCGAGGCCAACCGAGCGAAGTCGCAATTCCTCGCGAACATGAGCCACGAAATCCGTACGCCGATGAACGGCGTGATGGGCATGACGGATCTATTGCTCGACACGCCGCTCACGCCGCGACAGCGAAAGCTTGCGGAGACCGTTCACCGCTCTGCAGAGCTTCTGCTCTCCGTGATCAACGATATCCTGGACTTCTCCAAGAGTGAGGCGGGTCGCCTGACGCTTGAGGGGATCGACTGCGATCTGCGTGAGATTGTCGAGGACGTCACCGCCCTTCTCGCCGAGCGCGCGCACCGGAAGGGGCTCGAGCTCGCCTGCCGCATCGATGACGAAGTGCCCTCGGCAGTTCGCGCGGACCCAGGACGCCTGCGGCAGGTGCTGACCAACCTGCTGGGCAATGCCATCAAGTTCACCGAGCGCGGTGAGGTCGTGGTAGAAGTCCGCGCAGCGCGGGTCGAGGGTGATCTCACCTACATTCACTTCGAAGTGCGCGATACGGGAATCGGCATCGCTCCGGAGGCGCAAGCGAAGCTTTTCGAGTCCTTCCGTCAGGCCGACGCCTCGACCACCCGCCGCTACGGGGGCACGGGGCTTGGGCTCGCGATTTCCAAGCAGCTCGTACATCTCATGGGGGGTGCGATCGAGCTGGAGAGCACGCCTGGCAGGGGATCGCGCTTCTTCTTCACCGTGCCACTCGCGCGGGCCTCCGAGGCGTGGCGCAAGGACGCGGAACCCTCGACCGATCTGCAAGGCGTCCGGGTATTGATCGTCGATGACAACGCCACAAATCGCGACATTCTTCGACACCGAGTACTGGCGTGGCGCATGCAGGTCGCGGTTGCGCCGGATGGCCCCGCCGCCCTTCACGTGCTGCGCTCCGCAGCGGCGGAGGGCTCGCGCTTCGATCTTGCAATCCTGGACATGCACATGCCGAAGATGGACGGGCTTGCCCTCGCGCGAGCGATTCACGCCGACCCCGCGCTACGGTCGACGCGCCTGCTCCTGCTGACCTCTCTGGATGTCGAAGGTGACAACGACGAGCTGCGAGAGGCGGGTATTTCCGCGCACCTCACGAAGCCGGTCCGCCAATCCGAACTCTACAATCGCATCGCCGAGGTGATGGAGCGACCGCTCTCTCCGGCTGGCCGACACCGCGCAATGCGCGACCCGGGCCGCGCAAGAACACGTCAGCTCTCCGGCCTCGTGCTGCTGGCTGAGGACAATCTGGTAAACCAGGATGTGGCCCGAGAGATGCTCGAAAGCCTCGGCTGCCAGGTCCACGTGGCCTCCGATGGGCTCGAGGCCGTGGACCTGACATTCCACGGCGAGTACGACGCGATCCTCATGGACATCCAGATGCCGGGGATCGACGGCTATCAAGCGACCCGATCGATTCGATCGCAGGAGGAGCGCGAGAAGCAGCGCGCCCCAGGCGGCCCGGTGCGCCGCACCCCCATCATCGCTCTCACCGCGAATGCAATGCAGGGTGACCGCCAGGAATCTCTGGACGCCGGCATGGACGACTATCTGACGAAGCCCTTTCGCCGCGACGAGTTGCTCGAAACCTTAAGACGCTGGCTGCCCGCGGCGGACGACTCAGAAGCCGCGCGCGAAGAATCGGGCGAGGATGGGGCTGGCCCGGATGCGGCCGCGGATCCTGTCGCAGCCACGCGGGAAGCCTCCCTTTTGGATCGGCGCGCACTCGACGCGATCCGCAAACTCTCGCCGGAGCGCGGTGCGACGATCCTGGCCCGCGTGATCGACTCGTACCTCGTGACCGCGCCGGACCAGCTCGAGGCGCTCCAACGGGCGCTGACGGAGAAGGACGCGAAGGCACTGCAGACCCAGGCGCATAGTCTCAAGTCGAGCAGCGCCAACGTGGGCGCACGGGAACTCGCCGAGCTCGCTCGGGAGCTCGAAGCCGTAGGTCGTACCGAGCAGACGAGCGACGCCGCCGGCCTGGTGGAGCGCATGGCCGCCGAGTTCCTGCGGGTGCGAGAGGCGCTCATCGCCGAGCGCGAGCGAGGCGTCGCATGACGCGGGAGGCATCGTCGGCGAAGCGCCTGCTGGTCCTCGTGGTCGACGATGATCCGACGATGCGGCTGCTCGTGCGGGAGGCGCTTGAGCCGCATGGACTCGACGTGGAAGAAGCGCCCGACGGCGCCAGCGCGCTTGCGGTCTTTCGCAGCCGCAAGCCCAACCTTGTGCTTCTCGACGTTCAGATGCCGGGCATCGACGGCTTCACCGTTTGCGAGGAGATCCGCCGGATTCCCGGATCGCTGCACACGCCAGTCGTGATGATCACCGGACTCGACGACGTCGACTCTGTGCGCCGAGCTTATGAGGCGGGTGCGACGGACTTCATCACGAAGCCCATCTCATGGCTCATCCTCTCGCACCGGGTCCGCTATCTCCTGCGTGCAGCGGAGACCCTGGCGGAATTGCGTCAGAGCCAGGAGCGCCTCGCCAATGCGCAGCACCTGGCCCGCATGGGGAGCTGGCAGCTGGATCTTGCCACCGGCGAGGTTCATACCTCCGAAGGATTTCTGGCGATCTACGGCTTTCCTCCGGGAGACGGCGTCTTCACGCGCCAGATGGTCTTGGAGCGCATCCATCCCGACGACCGTCCCGCCATCCTTGCCGCAGCCGAGGCCTGCCTGCGCGAGGGTCGCTCCGCGCACCTCGACCACCGCGTCCTTCTTCCAGACGGCTCGGAGCGAATCATCCACTCCCAGGTCATGCTCGGGCTCGAGGAGACAGGGCGGCCCCAGCGGCTCGAGGGCACGGTGCAGGACGTCACGGAGCGCAAGCGGGCCGAGGAGCAGATCCGTTATCTCGCCTATCACGACAGTCTGACCGGGCTCGGCAATCGTCTGCTGTTCAAGGAGCGCCTCGGGGTGGCACTCGCGCAGGCGCGGCGAAACGACGGCGTGCTCGGGGTCTTGTTCCTCGATCTCGATCACTTCAAACGCATCAACGATACGCTCGGCCATTCCGTCGGAGATCGCCTCCTTCAGGGCGTCGCCGACCGGCTCGTCGCAACGCTGCGATCGAGCGATATGATCGCACGGTCGGGTCGCATGGATGCGGACCACGCCGTATCGCGCCTCGGGGGCGATGAGTTCACGATCCTGCTCACCGACCTGCGGGACGTGCAGGACCTCGCGAAGGTCGCTCGGCGTATCCTGGACGTGCTTTCTGCGCCGTTTTCGCTGGAAGGGCACGAGGTCGTGATCAGCGGAAGCATCGGCATCACAGCACGGCCCCTCGATGGAGATGACGTCGAGACCCTGCTGCGCAATGCCGATGCAGCCATGTACCACGCCAAGGATCGGGGCCGGAACAACTACCAGTTCTATACCGAGTCGATGAATGCCGTGGCCCTCGAGCGCCTCGTTCTCGAGAGCAAACTCCGCCGCGGCCTGGAACAGGGCGAGTTCGAGCTGCACTACCAGCCGAAGGTGGCGCTACCCGAGGGTCACTTCACCGGCTTCGAAGCCCTTGTGCGTTGGCGCGACCCCGAGCAGGGCCTCGTCCTCCCCGGCGTCTTCATCCCCCTGTGCGAGGAGACCGGGCTGATCCGGCCGGTCGGCGACTGGGTGCTCCAGGAAGCATGCCGCCAGCTTGCCCGCTGGCGCGATGCGGGGCGCGATCCGCTTCCGGTCTCGGTGAATCTTTCTGTCCATCAGTTTCGCAGCGGTGGCCTCGTCGAGAGCGTGCGCCGCGCGCTCGCCGAGACAGGGGTCGATGCGCGTTGGCTCGAGCTTGAGATCACCGAGAGCGCGCTCCTGCAGGATGAAGCGGCGGTCGTGGGAGCGCTCGAGGCACTCCGGCGCCTCGGCATCCGGATCGCGATCGACGACTTTGGTACCGGCTATTCGTCCTTCAGCTATCTGCGGCGCCTGCCGGTGGACGTGCTCAAGATCGACCGCTCGTTCGTACAACACATCGAGACGAGCCCGGACGAGGCCGCACTTCTCGGAGCGATCGTGTCGATGGGACGAGCCCTGCGGCTGCGCGTGATTGCCGAGGGCGTCGAGACCGTCGGGCAGCGCAAGCTTCTCGCGGGCTGGGGTTGCGACGAGATGCAGGGTTTCCTCGTGAGCCCCGCCGTGCCGGCAGAGGCTGCGGCCGCACTGCCCCCCGCAGGTCACACGCAGGAGACCTAGCCCCCTCGCCGCCTAGTCCAAACAACGAGGGGCAGGCGTGCGGGTCGCGCCTCGGACGTCCTGCGAGATGACAGTGCCACGAGCTCGCAGGCCTCGCGCCCTCAGCCCCGCGTCGGATCCTGATCGCCCTCGATCTGCAAACCCTGGAGGGAAACGCGCCGGGAGGCCGGGATGCGCCGTGGCCGCCCGCTCGTATCCACCATGGCGTGCTGCGTCGCTGCAGTGGCGAGCAGCTCGTCGCCGCGCCGCAGCTGGTAGGCCATGCGCAGCGATGCGCCGCGCACCCACTCGAGCCAAGTGGTGATCTCGATCTCGTCATCAAAGACCGCAGCCCGGTGGTAGCGCAAGTCGACGGCCGTCGTCGCGAAGTGGAGGCCTTCGGCGACGTACGCGCGGTAGGGTTGGTCGTGCTCGTCGAGCCAAATCACACGGGCGAGCTCCAGATACCGGACATAGTTGGCATCAGGCCTGTCCCAACGTTAGTTGAAGAGAATCAGCTGGTTGCCGTCCGAGGACCGTTCGTAGGGACCCGGAGTGAGCGTAAGTGCTGCATCCAGCGGGGTTTTCTCGAACAGGTTGAGACTCA
>Ga0074046_10002229_pt1 | contig 16862 bp, 16 predicted proteins | sample BogForMeECP23OM3_FD_94441 | JGI IMG/M metagenome (GOLD analysis project Ga0074046, IMG submission 94441) | Bog forest soil microbial communities from Calvert Island, British Columbia, Canada - Bog Forest MetaG ECP23OM3 | ecosystem: Environmental > Terrestrial > Soil > Wetlands ...
AGTCTGGGTTCGGCCGATTTCGGCACGGTGGACTTCAACGGCAATCCGCGGGTCAATTCCAGCGGACAAATCAACATGGGAGCCTATGAACAGTAGTTCACAGTAGGTTCATCCCCGGGCACGCGGCCAGGCAGCGTGCCCGCTTTATTTCCCCGCAAGCTTGGCGTGACTGTAGGATATTAAGCCATGCGTTTCCAGTGTCTCGTGTGTCTCCTGCTCTCCACCCTGGTCTACGGGCAAACCGCCGCTACCGATCAGGTTCCCGAAGCAAAGGTTGGGGCCGACGATGCGGTGATTACGATTAGTGGTTTCTGCGCCCACCCGGCCCAATTGGGCGAGACCTGCCAAACCGTGATCACGCGCGCGCAATTTGAAAAGCTTACCGATGCGCTGCAACCGGGTATGCCGCTGTCTCTCCGCCTCAAAGTGGCAAATTCTTATGCGACGAACATGAGAATGTCGGTCGCAGCGGAACAACGCGGTCTCGACAAAACGCCGGCGTTCGAAGAAGAGCTGCGCTTTGCGCGCATGCAGTTGCTGGCCCAGGACCTGAGCCGCGTGCTGCAGGTGGATGCCAGCAATATCACCGACGCCGAGCTTGAGGACTATTACAGGAAGAATAGGGCTTCCTACGAGCAAGCTACGGTGGCGCGGATTTTTGTTCCCCGGGCAAAGCAAGTCGTACCCGCAAAAGAGGACGATGCTTCACCGCCGGGCGCGGCGCAGCAAAAAGCCGCCGAAGAGGCGATGACGAAAGTCGCCGCCGATCTCCGCGCCCGCGCGGTTAACGGAGAAGACCCTGACAAGCTGCAAATCGAGGCCTACACCGAAGCCGGATTCCCGCGAACCATTCCCGATACGAAGATGGAGAAGGTGCGCCGCGCCATGCTGCCTCTGCACCATGAGACGGTGATGGACCTGAAGCCAGGAGAAGTTTCCGAAGTGTTCTCCGACGCTGCCGGCGCCCACTTCATCTACAAAATGATCAGCAAGCAGACTTTGACGCTGGAGGATGTGAAAGCGGAGATCCGCACCGCAATTTCCAGCCAGCGCTATCGCGACAGCATGAAAAGCTTTCAGGGCGACGTCGTCTTTAGCGATGCCTACTTCAATCCTCCCGGGAACCCGGCCACACCGCCGCCGCAAATTCGCAGGGGCAAGAGAAAGACGCCGCCTGCCCAGCCCGAGGAAGACCACGACTGAGCTCACCCAAACTATGCCGACACCAGCACCTCGTTTGCGCGTCCGGTTGTACTTGGGGCTCGATCGCTGGCTCCAGCGATGGATGCGGCTGCTCGGCATCCTGCACGAGGGCTTCTGGCTCGGCTGTCTTGACCCCGAAGACCTGACGGCCATAACGATCCGAAGCTTTCAGCAGAGCCTCATGTATAACGGCCCGGAACACAACCAGTCCGGTCTTTTTCCCTGGGAGCGTGCGGCCATTGACCGCTTCTTCCGGCCGGGCTCGAACATTCTGGTTGCCGCCTCTGGGGGTGGCAGGGAACTAATCGCTCTGCACGGTCTTGGGTTCAAGGCGGGTGGCTTTGACTGCACTCCGAGCCTTGTCGAAGCCAGCCGGCGGCTCTTGCAGGAACTCGGCATCCCAGCAAACGTCATGCTCTGTCCGCCGAATGACGTGCCACCGGAATTGAGGCCGGAATTCGCTTCGCACGACAGCCTCATCGTTGGCTGGACGGCGTACATGTGCATCCCCGGGAGCGCTCGCCGAATCGCATTTCTGCGAAAGCTCCGCGCCTTGGTGCCAGCCGAGGCGCCAATCCTCGTCTCGTTCTGGGTCAGAGAGGAACCATCGCCCGATGAGGACAGAAGCTTCCGGCTGGCGCAGTGGGTTCGATCTCTTCGAGGCCGACGCGCGGAAGCCTTGGAACCCGGTGACCACGTGACCGACCGCGGTTATTACCACGGTTTCACCAAAGAAGAGATCGAAGCGGAACTCAAGGCAGGTGGATTCCGGATGTGCCACGACTCCCAGGCGGACTGCCCTTATGCGGTGGGTGTCGCGGAGTAGGACGACGGCGCTAACGACCTCGCGCTGCCCCGTGATCGCTTCCGACTGCACTCTCGGTTTTTGCAACCGGAGCGCTGCCGCATCATCTGATGTAGTTGAGTTTGGCGCTACCTGCCTCGGAAGTGCTACTTTTGGAGGCCGGCTACAATCCCCGCGCGGGGTTCGAGAGAGTAAGAACGTATGCGGATCCTTAGACCACGACAATGTCCGGAGAGCTGCCGATGAAGTCGCAGTGTTTGCCGTTCCAGCAGATTCCGCACAGCACGCGTCTCTTCCTTGATTATCTCTCCTACGCTCCCTCGGTTCGCGGGATGTACCCACGCTCACCGATTTTTTCTGAATGGGTGAAGGACGAATCCCAGCGTGTCGTTTACGACGCCGCGCGCCGCAGCAAAGTCAGCGAAATTCTGGAGCGGCAAAATCGCGCTTGGGGCGCGTCTCCGAAGACGCTGGCCAATATTGACCGGCTGCGGCGCGGGGCGCTGGCGGCGGTTACGGGACAGCAGGTCGGTCTTTTTGGCGGGCCGCTGTTTTCGATTTTCAAGGCGCTGACGGCGGTCAAGCTGGCGGAACAGGCGATGGCGGCTGGAGTGGAGTGCGTCCCGGTTTTCTGGCTGGCGACCGAGGATCACGATCTGGCCGAGGTCAACCATGTCGCGTTGCTCTCTGAGCAGGGACTTCCGGAACCACTTGCGGCGGATAGCCAAGCGTTTGAAAGTAACGCCGTACCGGACGCGCCGGTAGGGACGGTTAAATTCGGGCCAGAGATCGAGCCCGTGGCCGAACGCGCGGCGGCTCTGCTAGGAGATTCCGAGGTCGCGACGTGGCTGCGCCGGGCGTATCGTCCGGGAGAAACTCTGGGCAGTGCGTTTGCCCTGCTGTTTGCGCGGCTGTTTGCGGATTGGGGTGTCATCCTGTTGGATCCGGCGGGCCCTGATGCAACGGGCAAGGATTTCCACGATCTGGCAAAGCCGTTGTTACGCGCGGCTATCGAACGGGCTTCCGAACTCGATGAGGCACTGCTCGGGAGGGGCAAAGCGCTTGAGGCGGCGGGGTATCACCAGCAAGTGAAGGTGACCTCGGCGAGCACGCTGCTTTTTGAAGTGAAGAATGGCGCGCGCACGGTGGTTCGGCGTCGAAACAATGGTACCAAGGGCGGCAACGGTGGTGAGTACATCGTCGGCGAGGAGCGGATCTCTCACCGCGAACTGCTGGACCGGATTGAAACGGCGCCAGAAAAGTTCAACCCGAATGTGTTGCTTCGCCCGGTGGTGCAGGACTACTTGCTGCCGACTTTGGTTTATACCGGCGGAGCGGCCGAAGTCGCATACTTTGCGCAGGTGGCCGTCGTCTACGAGAATCTACTGGGACGCGTGACGCCTATCCTGCCGCGTTTTTCGGCGACGCTGGTCGAACCGAAGGCGGAGCGCATCTTGACGCGCTACCAACTGAGCCTGCCCGATCTGTTCCACGGCCCGGAAAAAGTTCGAGAAGCTATTGCCGCTCGTTCGCTGCCTCCGGATTTGCAGGAGCGCTTTGAGGAAGCCTACGCGAGCGTCGAGCGGTCGATGGCGGCGCTTCGCGAATCGATTGGCAGGCTGGATTCAACCCTTATCGATACGGCTGAAAGCGCTCGGTCCAGCATGGCGCATCAAATCACGCGTCTGCAAGCGCGGGTATCACGGGCAGAAGAGCTGCGGAACGAAGTCATCACGCGGCACGCGGATGCCTTGAGCCACGCGCTATTTCCGCATAAAGCGCTCCAGGAGCGCGAAGTCGCAGGAGTGAGTTTTGTGGCGCGGTATGGGCCGGAGTTACTCGCGAATCTCTATCAGAATATCCAGCCTGATTGCCACGATCACCAGGTGATTACGCTGTAGAGACGGGGCTTGCCCCGTCTCCGCCGCGAAAGAGACGCGGCAAGCCGCGTCTCTACGGGAAATTACTTCGACTCGCCTAGAGCCAGGTAAGTTCCCAAGCCGATCATGACCGCACCAGTCAGGGTGCGCTGACGCCTCCGAAAGCGCGCCGACCCGCGAATGCGCTGGCCGAGTGGTCCGGCGAGCAGGGTCACGACGATATCCGCCGAGGTGTTGAGCGTTACCGAGAGTGTTCCTAACAGAACAAACTGCAGAAAGACGTGTCCGTTGCCTCGGTTCACGAATTGGGGAATGAACGAAAGAAAAAACAGCGCCGTCTTCGGATTCAACACCTCGGTCATGACACCTTGCCAGAAGGGGTTTCGTCCGCGGGGCAGGCTGGCGAAGGAAACACCCTCGTCTGTTCTGGCGTCGAGAATCATGCGAATCCCGAGAAAGCAAAGATAACCGGCTCCGAGATACTTCACAGTGGCAAAGGCCAGGGCAGACTTGGCCAGAATGATCGAGATGCCGGCGGCGGCCGCGAACACGTGGACCGTGCCACCGAAGAAAGTGCCGAGCGCGGAAAGCAAGCCATCGCGACGGCCGCCGGCTAGCGTGCGTGCGAGAACGTAAAGCATTCCTGGTCCGGGAGCGATGGCTAACAGAATCGCCGCACTCAGGAAAATAAGAAAGCGGGCAGAGTCGAATACGGTCTGATGGAGCATGATTTTGTGATTGTATCTGCGGCGGGCTGACGCGGCCAGCAGCCAGCGCCTAAAGGCGCCTTTCATAACACAACACTGGCGGTATGCCTGAAGGCATACCCTGATACAAACCTACTTGGACCCCGGGCCGCTAGTTCTTAGTGGGTTCGCCATCACGCAGTACAGCCTGTAACTCTTCGAGCGACTCGACTCGCGGCACTCCCTTGTCGCGGTATGCGCCCGGGACGTCCATCAACATCGCCTGCATGCCTGCACCGGTGGCGCCCAGGTAATCCACGGAATAGACGTCGCCCACGTAGAGACTCTCTTCGGGAGCGGCATCCATGCTCTTCAGCGCCTGGCGGAAGATTTCCGGGTGCGGCTTCTCATATCCTACGAGTCCGGAGTCAGTGATGGCGTGGAAGCAGTGGGCGATTCCGCAGCGCCGCAACACGTCTTCGATTCTGCCGTCAGCATTGGAGATGACGGCAATCCGGTAGCGCTCGCCGATCTGGCGCAGTTGTTCGGAGGTGCCGGGACGAATCTGGTCCCAGTTCGCGGAGTTGCGGATGGCGGCGACGAGTTGGTCGCGGATGGCGTCGGCGTCGGCCTCGTTCTGGAGCCCGATCTCGGAGAGCAGTTGAGAGTAGAACATCCACCAGAAGCTGTGGTCGGCGGCGCCGTCCGCGATCATTATGCCATCGAATTTATTCTTGGTCCGGCATTCCAGATCGCGCAGGTGTTCGGCGTCGGGCGCGATACCGCGCTCTTCGAGAGGCGCGTGAATTCGCTCGCGATTGGGGAACAGCAGGGTGTTGCCTACGTCGAAGAAAATGACTCTAACTTTGGAGTTCATGACCACCGGACTCCACTATAGCTAATCCAGAATTGTTGTGACCACAGGCAACTGCCGAGCTTCGCTCGGCTTGGACAGCCGAGGGCGGCTGTCCCTACGCGGACGGGGCGAAGCCCCGTCACCACACAAGGCCGTCACCACTCGGGCCGGTCCCCACACGAGCAGCGAATGGATTAAACTGAAAAATTGCCGATGTAGTAAGTGGAATCATACGTCATGGCCCAACTGCGAGTTGTTGTCCTGTGGCACCAGCACCAGCCCTTCTACAAAGACCTGGTGACGGGGCAGTATCGCCTGCCCTGGACGCGCCTCCATGCTTTGAAAGACTACTACGGGATGGTGAAGCTGCTGGACGAGTTTCCGCGAGTCCATCAGACCTTCAACCTGGTGCCCTCTCTGATCGCGCAGATTCAGGATTACGCATCGGGCGAGGCGCAGGATCCTTTCTTGCAGGTTGCGGGCAAGCCCGCGAAAGACCTGACTCAGGGGGAGCGGCAGTTTGCGCTGCAATATTTATTTCAGGCGAATCCGGTGAATCTGATCGGGCGCTATCCGCGGTACCGCGAGTTGTGGGAAAGATTTCACCTGGCGGGCGGACTGCCCGAGCGCGCAGAGAAATATTTTCAAGCACAGGATTTCACCGACTTGCAGGTGCTCTCCCAGATTGCATGGTTCGACGAGTACTTTCTGGTGGAGAAGGACGTTGCGGAACTGGTCCGCAAAGGCCGGAACTATACGCTGGAAGACCAGCGGTTTGTGATCGCACGCGAGCGCGACCTGCTTGGCCGGGTTCTGCCCGTCCATGCCGAGGCGGCCAGGAAAGGCCTGATCGAGATTTCGACTTCGGCTTTTTATCATCCCATTCTGCCGCTGCTGTGCGACACGCAGATGGGCGCGGTTTCATCGCCGGGGCTGGTCCTGCCACAGAACCGCTACCGGCATCCCGAAGATGCACGCGAACAGTTGCAACGCGGACTGGATCTCCACGAAAAAGTGTTTGGCATGCGGCCGCGAGGGGCGTGGCCGTCAGAGGGCAGCGTTTCCGAGGAGACGTTGGCGATTGCACACCAACTTGGCGTGCAGTGGATGGCGACCGACGAAGGCGTTCTGGGACGGAGTTTGGGGGCGAATTTTTCCAGCGATGGCCGTGGTCATCTGGATGCGGAGTCAGCACAACGGCTGTACACGGTTTATCGCTACGAGAATGCCGATACACGGATGAATCTGCTGTTCCGCGACCACACTCTCTCAGATCTGATCGGATTTGTGTATTCGGGAATGCCGCCGCAAGAGGCTGCAAAAAATCTAATTCAAAAGATTAAAGAATCAGCACAACCTGTGGTGAGTAAAGGGAAAGACGCCGTGGTATCGATCATTCTGGACGGCGAGAATGCCTGGGAATACTACCCGCAGTCGGGGCGCGAATTCTTGCGCAGATTCTATGAAGGTTTGCAGAATGATCCGGCGATCGAAGCGGTGACGGTGAGCGAAGCGATTACGCGCCACAAGAATGTCACGCCGCTGAAGTGGTTGGTGCCGGGGTCGTGGATCGGCGCGAACTTCAACGTCTGGATTGGAGCGCCGGAAGACAACAAGGCCTGGGACTACCTGTATCACGCGCGCAACTTCTATGCCCAGGCATCACCGGACGCGACCGAGAAACAGCGGAAACTGGCGTTCGAAGAGATCTTGATCGCCGAGGGCAGCGACTGGAACTGGTGGTACGGACCGGAACATCACTCTGCAAACGACCGCGACTTCGACGAACTCTACCGCAAACACCTGTCGAATGTCTACCAGGCGCTGGGTGGAACTCCGCCGGACTATCTGGCGCAGCCGATCAGCGGGGGAGTGACGCGGCTTACGTTCGCGCCGCAGAGCGCCTATATCCATCCCCGGATTTCAGGCGACGTGGTGCGTTACTTCGAATGGCTGGGGGCGGCGTGTTATACGGCGGACCAGCGCTCGGGCTCCATGCACGGCAAACAGTTTCTGACCGATGAAGTGTTTGCCGGGATCGACGAGCAGTATGTGTACGGCAGGTTGGATTTCGCGGGCAACGTTCCGGAAGGCGCATTCGAAGTGGTAGTCAATCTGGAGTCGTGGGCCAACCATGCAGCCAAACCCCGGCGTGAATTGAGATTGGATGCGGCCGTGGATGCAGGCCGCATGCAGTCGTGGAAAGTGACGGAGGGGGCCGGCAAAGCGGTTGCGGATTCGACAGATGCAAGAGACCTGGCGCGGGTGGCGCTGGTGCGGAACTTTGAGTTTCGCCTGCCGCTCACCTGGCTGCTGGCGGCTCCGCTGGCGATTGACAAGGTGAGAGGACCGGCGAGCTCGGATGTGCTGACCACCCGGCTGCGCCTGCGCTTCAGTTTGTGGCAAAACCATCTGCCAGTCGACGCCTTGCCGCTGGAGGGATGGATCGAGCTGGAGTTGCTGGCGGAAGCAGATATGCTGGCGTTAAGCGGATGAAGAGCAAAGACAAATAGGTGTGGAAGCGGGGCTTTGCCCCGCTTGGACGGGGCAGAGCCCCGTCCCCACACGATCTTCTACTGGCCGCCGCTGGCGCTGGCCGTTGTCATTGTCATCGGACGGCTCAATTCCATCACCAACTCCGTGCCAGCGGGGAGCATGGCGGAACGATGTTTCCCGAGCCAGTGCGCGACCGTTGCCGTTGCTCCAACGGCCCCGCCGATGAGGACGCCTTTGCCGCCGCCAGCCAGACCGCCAATGAGCATTCCACCTCCGGTGCCCATGCCGATTTCAGTGAGGTCTTTGCCGTCGTGGCCCGCCCCTTTGAACTGCCCTTCCTGGTTGACGTCGGTGCCGCGGCCACGGTTGGTGTCAACCAGCGAGGCGTTCAGCATGAACCTGTCTCCATTCGGAAGGACCAGGTTTTCGGGGAAGATGGCGATGGTGGGCTTGCCGGCTATGCGGCGCGGTTCGTTGGCTTTAGTGACCCGGCCCTCGACGGTCGAGCCGATGGGAATCACGGTTTTGCCGTCGATCACCACGGGTTCCGTGACTCTTGCCGAGAACGGATCGCCAGTTTTCGAACTGAAGGTTGCAAGCGTGGTTTCGAGCTTCATCTTGACGGCGGTTCCGGCGGGCAGAGCGGTTTGTGCCCACGCGAAACTCGCGACCAAAATGAGGGACATCGGCAAAAGTGTCTTTTTCATGTTACTTCTTGCCTCCAAAATTCAATTTCGGATCTCTTGCAAAGCCCCAAGAACCTCATCGATCGAAGCGCGATCGAGTTGGTTATCCCCGCGATAGATGTAGCGCACTATGCCGGTGCGATCATTGCCGCCGCGATCGTTGTCGCGACCAATCACCAGCGTGGCCGGATGCGCGATGTTGATGGCGTCGGTGCCAAGCGCGTGATGGAGTCCGTAGGATTTAGTCACGATCCGATCCTCATCCAGCAGAAAGACGCTGGCGATGGGATGCTTCTCGAGAAACTTTCCCGGCTTCCAGACGCCGTCCCGTTTTTCGGCGGCCACGAACGCCAAGGTCGCTCCCACCGCTTCAATTTCCTGCCTTCGCGACTCAAACTGAGTCATGCGGTTCACGCAGTTGGGTCACCAGGTGCCGCGCAGAAACTCGAGAATCAGCGCACCCTGCGCCAGCAGACCGCCAAGGGTGAAGGTGCCCTCGCGGTTGGCCGCACCCAGGGAAAAGTCCGGGGCGCGCGAACCAATCTCCAAAGTTTCAGTGCGGTTCTGCATGTTGAGTTCGACTTTAAGCGAGGTCGAAATCAGGAACAATAACGGATGGGGTACGGGGGAGGGTTCGGTCGGCGATGCGATGGGGAGTGTCCCTGCGCACAGACCTCGTCCGTCTACGTCCGATATAATTCGTCTTCGCACGCAGGAGCCGCGGCAAGCCGCGTCTCTACCATAGCGACGACGTTTCTAAATTCATCAACCAAGAAAAGGACGCTCTCATGCCTCTTACCACGATCGTAGAAACCCGCGGACGCCAGGTGCTGGACTCGCGTGGCAATCCAACTGTAGAAGCCGAGATTTTTCTGGTTGGCGGCGCCAGTGCGCGAGCCATTGTGCCGAGTGGCGCCTCCACCGGCGAGCACGAAGCTGTCGAGCTCCGCGACGGCGACGCGAAACAATATAAGGGAAAGGGAGTTCTGAAGGCGGTGGAGAATGTGAACTCCGAGATCGCCGCGACGATCGTGGGCATGGACGCAGCCGAGCAGCGAGCTCTCGACGCCAAGATGGTCGAACGCGACGGCACGCCCAACAAGGGGCGACTCGGAGCCAACGCCATCCTCGCGGTTTCGATGGCCGCTGCGCGAGCTTCGGCCCGAGCGTTTGAGCTCCCCCTCTACCGTTATCTGGGAGGGGCCGGCGCGAACACGTTGCCGGTGCCGATGATGAACATACTGAATGGCGGCGCGCACGCCGATAACAACGTCGATTTTCAGGAGTTCATGGTGATGCCGGTGGGAGCGCCGTCGTTTTCCGAAGCGCTGCGCTGGGGCGTGGAAGTCTTCCACACGCTCAAAGGCGTGCTGAAAAAGCGCGGCTACAACACGTCGGTGGGCGACGAAGGCGGCTTTGCTCCGTCGGTGAAGTCGAATGTGGAGGCCATTGAAGTGGTGCTCGAAGCGATTCAGCAGGCGGGCTACAAGCCGGGTGCGGACATCGCAATTGCGCTCGATCCGGCGGCCAGCGAGTTCTATCAGGATGGAAAATACGTCTTCAAGAAGTCCGACAAGTCGGCCAAGAGCTCGGAAGAGATGGTTCGCTACTATGCAAAATGGGTGAAGGACTACCCCATCGTGTCGCTCGAAGACGGGCTGTCGGAAAACGACTGGGACGGCTGGGCGCTGCTGACCAAAGAATTGGGGGGCAAGATTCAGCTCGTGGGCGATGACATCTTCGTCACCAACATTGAGATCTTCGCCAAGGGGATTGAGAAGGGAATTGCTAACTCGATCCTGATCAAACTCAACCAGATTGGCACGGTCAGTGAGACGCTTGACGCGATCGACCTCGGCCGCCGGAATGGATACACGTCCGTGATCTCGCACCGTTCCGGTGAAACCGAAGACACGTTCATCGCGGACTTTGCGGTGGCGACTGGAGTGGGACAGATCAAGACGGGCTCGGCATCGCGCACCGACAGAATTGCGAAGTACAACCAGTTGCTGCGAATTGAAGAGGAGTTGGGCGGGGCAGCGCGGTTTCTGGGGGTTAAGGCGCTCAACTACAAAGGTTTAACACATCGCAAGTAGAACTAGATTACATATTGACTTAGTCCATGACTAAGCTATAATGAGTCAATGGAAGTCAATATCCACGATGCCAAAACCCATCTCTCCCGCCTGCTGGAGCGGGTTGCCATGGGCGAAGAGGTCATCATCGCGAAGGCCGGAACTCCCGTGGCCAAATTGGTTCCCGTTGAGGGGGCGCGGCGGAAGTTTCAGTTCGGCAGCGCCAAAGGAGAATTTGTGGTTCCCGACGACTTCAATGACCCCTTGCCGAAGGAGATTGAGGATCTCTTCTGGAAGTGAAAGTCCTCCTGGATACTCACACATTCTTGTGGGGTATAACGGACGAGTCAAAGGTCCCGCTCAGGGTGCGGTCGCTCATTTTGTCGGCAGAACCTTGGCTCAGCGTGGCAAGCATCTGGGAGATCTTGACGAAAGTGCAACTGGGAAAACTGGATTTTCCAAAGCCTTCGGGACCATTCCTGGTATCAAAACTCTCTTTCAATGGTATTCAAATCCTGCCCATTACCCTGCGGCATGTGTTGCGCGTTGAGAGCATGGAGCTCTTTCATCGCGACCCGTTCGATCGCCTGCTTATTGCGCAGAGCATCGAAGAGGGATGGCCAATTGTCACCGCCGACCCCTGGTTCGCGCGTTATCCGGTTGATGTGATCTGGTAATTCGGCAAACGACAGCTAGAACCCCATCGCGTCGTCCGCCGAAGGCCCGTAAGTCGATGGCACCGGCTTTTCATTCAATCGCAGATACACGCCGAGTTGGGCGCGGTGGTGCACCAAGTGATTGAGGAACATTTGCCGGTAGGCCAGAAAGCGCGACCCGCTGAAGATGGGTTTGCCCCCGAAGCTCAGCTTCCACGGCTGCGTCCAGGCCTCATCGGGAGTTTTCTTGAGCGCGGTGCGAGCCTGGGCTGCGCCTTCATCGAACGCCTTGACCAGTTGCTCTGCCGACTCAAAAGGCACTCGCGCGATGCTGGCAGTGGAGAAATCCAGCTCTGGAGTAGTCAGCACCGTCACCCCGAAACCCGCTAGTTGCGCGATGTGCGGCGCCAATTTGCCTAGTGGCATGGACTTGGAATGGGGCGCAAAATCCTTCTTGTCCGCTGGAACACGCTCCAGGGCAGTGCGCGTCTTTTTTATTTCTTCGTCGAACTCGACCAGAAGCAGCTCATTGATGGGCATATTTATCCTCAGGGGTGGTTTCTGCAATAGTATGAGATGTGTGGCCGCAGAAAGCGATTCAGTCTATCTGCAAGAAAGCCAGAAGCCAGGAGCTAAGCGCTGATTTATGCCTCGTCCTAAACCTCTCGTCCTTATCATTCTTGACGGCTGGGGATACCGCGCCGAAACCAAAGGCAACGCCATCGCACTCGCGCGTAAACCAATCTACGACCAGCTGCTGCGCGAGTATCCGAACACATTGATTCACACCAGCGGTCCGTTTGTCGGACTGCCGGAAGGGCAGATGGGCAACAGTGAAGTCGGCCACCTGAACATTGGCGCCGGGCGCATTGTGCACATGGACATCACGCGCCTCGACCTGATGATCCTGAACGGCGAATTCTTTTCGCATCCCGTGCTCGTCGCAGCCATGAAGAACGCGCGCGCCAGCGGGCGCAAACTGCATCTGTTCGGCCTGCTATCTGACGGCGGTGTGCATTCGCGGCAGGAGCATCTCTACGCGCTTCTGAAAATGGCCAAGCAGCAGGGAGTCGATCGCGTTTTCGTGCATGCCTTTATGGATGGCCGTGACACGTTGCCGACCAACGGCGCGGGCTACATCGAGCAGTTGCAGCAGAAGATGCGCGAGTACAACTCCGGCAAGATTGCCACCGTCAACGGCCGCTACTACGCCATGGACCGCGACCGGCGTTGGGAGCGCATCGCCAAGGCCTACAGCGCAATGGTCGAGGGCAAAGCCGAAGGTGGCGCTTACGTCGACGCCGTGCAGGGGATGAAAGAGTCCTACAACAAGGGCGTGACCGACGAGTTCGTGATTCCGTTCGTCTGCACCGACAATCGTGGCGAGCCGCTGGCGAAGATCGGCGACGACGATTCCTGTATTTGTTTTAATTTTCGCGCCGACCGCGTGCGCCAGATGACACGCGCTCTGTGCCGCAACAGCGGGCTGAACGAGAAAGGCGGCAGCGATTTACCGGGCGCCGCTGAACTCGATGCGACCATCCCGCGCGACCGCGCGCCCAAGAACCTGAAATATGTTTGCATGACGCGGTACGACAAGAATTTCGACTTGCCGGTGGTGATTCCGCCGGAGTCGATGGCGAATATTCTGGCGAACGTGATGGGCGGACTGAATATGCGCAACCTGCGTGTGGCCGAGACCGAGAAATATGCGCACGTAACATATTTTTTCAATGGCGGAGTGGAACAGCCTTTCCCGGGAGAAGAGCGTGTGCTGGTGCAGTCGCCGAAGGTTGCGACCTACGATCTAAAGCCGGAGATGAGCGCTGCCGGCGTTACCGCAGCGGTGGTCAAAGCTACGAACGAGGGCACGTTTGACGTGATCATCGTCAATTTTGCCAATGCCGATATGGTCGGGCACTCGGGCAAGATCGAGCCCACCATCAAAGCGGTCGAGACCGTAGATGCCTGCCTGGGCGAGATTGAGAAAGCCGTCCGCGCCAAAGGTGGAGCCATGCTGATTACCGCCGACCACGGTAACGCCGAAATGATGATTGACCCTGCAACCGGTGGCCCGCACACGGCGCACACGACGAACCCGGTGCCGTTTATCGTGATGGCGGACGACGCGAAGCAATTCACGCTCAAGCCCAATGGCTCGCTTAGGGACATCTCGCCCACGATTCTCGGCATGCTGGGGATCACCGAACCGAAAGAGATGACGGGCGCGGACCTGCGGGTCAAGAATCTTCAGATCACCCGATGACCCGATCATCCGATCGCCCGATCCGCAAGCTTCTGATTTGCGTTCGCCATCCTTTTGACCAATGGAACGCTCCATCCTGGTTTGCCGAGCGATTGCGGCGCGAGTTCCGGCAAATCGAAGTCGTTCATCTTCCCGACTACAAGCGCATGGATGAAGAAATCGTCGATGCTGAAATCCTGGTTGCCTGGTCGATCCGTCCAGAACAGATCGCGGCGGCGAAGAGGCTACGATGGATTCACTCTCCAGCGGCAGCGGTTCATCAGTTGATCTTTCCTGAACTCGTCAACAGCGACATCATTCTTACCAACGCGCGAGAAGTGCACGGACCGGTGGTGGCCGAACACGTCATCGCACTCATCTTTGCGCTGGCCAAGAGAATCGCGGGCTCGGTGCGCCTGCAGGAGAAGCACGTTTGGGGGCAGCAGATCCTGTGGGACGAATTGCCTCGCGTTCGGGAAGTTGCCGGCGCGACCCTTGGCATGGTGGGCCTCGGCAGTATCGGACGGCCAGTGGTGAAGAGCGCGAAAGCTCTGGGCATGCGGGTGATCGCGGTGCGCGAGCATCCGGAGAAGGGAAGTGAAGACGCGGATGCCGTCTGCGGGCCGGCGCAAGTCGACGAAGTCTTTCGGCAGGCCGATTACATCGTGCTGGCAGCGCCGGTTACGGCCAGCACCAAGGCAATTGCCAACGCCGAACGCCTGGCGCTGATGAAGCTCGACGCCTGTTTGATCAACGTAGGCCGCGGCCAGCTCGTGGACGAATCCGCGCTCGCTGCTGCTCTGCGGGAAAAGAAAATTGGTGGTGCGGCGCTCGATGTTTTTCCGAAAGAGCCTCTGGCTGCTGATTCTCCGCTGTGGGACGTGCCCAATCTGCTGATCACTCCGCACACAGCGGCGCTGACCGACAAATTGTGGGAGCGGCATCACGCCTTGTTCTCCGAAAATCTGCGGCGCTATCTGAGTGATCAATCCCTGTTGGCGGTAGTGGACAAGCGCAAGGGATACTGATTTCGAAACCCTTGCCATTTTCCGGAAGCTGGTGGCACAAAAACACGTTGTCATCCTGAGCGAAGCGAAGGACCTGCTTTCTTATCAGTGCAAGAGACAGCAGGTCCTTCGCTTCGCTCAGGATGACAAACTAAAGATGCTTGCTCTGCGTCCTCCGCGATCTCTGCGGTTTATTCTCTCTACCGCGTATCCACTCCAAATCCCAGAATCGCATTTACTTCGACCGGCTCATTTCCTCGAAATGCCGGACGGAATTTCCAGCTGTGCAGAGCTACCAGAATCTTTGAGGTGGTTTCCGCTGCGCCGGGCTCGAGTACCTTCAAGTCTTTCAGAGCGCCGGAGCGGTCGAGAATGCAGGCGAATACCACGTGAGTCGTGCGCAGCCCCTGCGGCAGGTCTTTGCGCATGGCTTCAGGGGCGGTGAGGTCTTCGCGGTAAGGGTGCGCAACGGAGGCGGCATCGGCATATTGCATCACTGCCATTCCGAGCGAGGTTTCGATATAGATGGAATAGTTGTCGCCCTTCAACTGACCGTAGCGATTGAAGACGCCGCCAGAGCTGGAGGTCGCCTTTACCGTGTAGCCTGGTCCTCCGTGGGCCTTGGTGGAAGAGTGGCCGGGACCCGTCGCTGACGTGTCGCCGGGAGCGCCGAAGCTGGGCAGATTGATGGTCGTCGTGCCACCTTGCACGGAAACGCCGGGCACGGCTGGAGTGCCGCTGGTGCCGGTTCCCGAGCCTCCGGGTCCGGGATATGGGGAGATTCCTCCTCGGGCGCTGGGATCGGAGCCTCGGCCTGTGCCTTCTTTGCCGGCTCCGGAACCTTCTCCTTGTAACCCGCTGCCGTTGCCGTTGCCTTTGCCGATGCCTGCTCCTCCTCCGCTGCCTCCGAGGCCGCTCTTTGCCGTGCCGCTGGGCGACATGGCGACCGCTCCGCCGGCCGAATTCGGCAGTCCAGCTTTGGTTCCGGGTTGGCTGGAGATGACGACTCCGTTTGCTCCGGGAGTTCCTCCGGCGCTACGCGGTGGAGCTACCGAAGAGCCGAGGTCGAGCGGGCCACCAGCTCCTGCTCCCTTGTTGCCGCTCCCTCTGCCCGAGAGGGCTTTGTCTCCACCCAAGCCTGGTGGAGGCGGTACGACGTTGGCGCTGCCTAGCAGCGACCCTGCGGATTGCCCGAAGCCGTTTCCTCTCTGCGAGCCTGCTCCCCCGATGCTGGCTGGAGGCGGTACTACTTGCGGCGTCATCGGGGCTGCTCCGGATCTTGCCAGTGAACCTCCTCCAGACGCGGTCGGCGGCGGAGGCACTGGTTTCGCTCGCAGGTCGCCTGTGTTGGAGCTTCCCCAACTGTTGAGATCGCGACTGACCTGCGATGGTGGTGGCGCAATCACGGCAGGTGCGGGCAACGACAACTTCGGTGTGGACGACACATCGCGCTGGGGCGCGGAGACCGGGGGCGCAACTACATCGACGGTTTGTGTCGTCGGCACTCGGGAACTGGCCAGGTCGCGCTGCTCGTCTCGCGGAGGGGGAGCGATGACGGTAGGCGCTAGCGGATTTGCGGTTTCCATTCTGTCTCGCGAGACGTTGGGTGCGGGCGGAACGATGGACGTGTTCAACGTCGGCGAAGTGCGCGTGCTGGCGTGAGTTACTTCGGGCGCGGGCGGAACTACGTTGGTTGTCAGTGCGTTTGGATTCCAGCTGGCCGACGAATTCAGTTCCGGCGCGGGCTGCACCACGCTGATGGCGGGCAGAGTTGGCGCGGTGAGAGTGGAACGCAATCCTTCGGCGGGCGGCGGTCCGGGATTCGCTTTGAAGGCGAGCAGATTGGCGACCGCGGAATCGGAATGCGGCAGATTGATCTTGGGAGCGTCTACAACTTTCTCGCTGGGCTTGTCGCCGCGCGCTACGCGGATGGTCTGCGTGCGATGGTGAGCCTGCTGACCTCCGGCGCGTCCGGACTTGCCAGCTTGCGCTCCACCTCGATCCTGAGTCTGCGGCAGTTCGTCTCCGGAGTAGTAGATGACGTCCCAGTGCAGGCGCGTGGGAGCGGGTGGAATCTGAAGGCTGGCATAGCGTTCGGGGAGCACGATGATCGCGATCAGCAGCAGGCACTCGAGCAGCCAACTGGCGAGGATGCCGCGATACGGGAAGATGCCAATGGGAGCTTCTCCGGCCAAGGCTTTCGGAGAGCGGGAGAGCGCGGGACCGAACGCGGTCTTGAACTCTTCCCATCGCGACGACCATTCCAC
>Ga0074046_10002231_pt1 | contig 16861 bp, 20 predicted proteins | sample BogForMeECP23OM3_FD_94441 | JGI IMG/M metagenome (GOLD analysis project Ga0074046, IMG submission 94441) | Bog forest soil microbial communities from Calvert Island, British Columbia, Canada - Bog Forest MetaG ECP23OM3 | ecosystem: Environmental > Terrestrial > Soil > Wetlands ...
GGAATCGTGCGTGCGGTCAAGAACCACTGGGCACCTCACCGCCGCGAATCCGGCGGTACTAGGTTGTTCGCGCGGTAGTACAACTCCTCGAGATTAGGTCCGAGACAGTTGAATCTCTGCTTCCTGTCGAACAACGGTGACCCAGTCAAGCCGCCGCGGTAAATTCGAGTTCCCGTTTGGAATCACCGACAAACCGTATTACAATTCGATAGATGGCACAAATGAATCCTTTACATCTAAGATATGCATCGCATCAATAGCTCCACATTTTTCTATGGATATTGATATTCGCGACCTACGCTTGATCACCACTATCGCGCAGACTGGCAGCCTGACAAATGCCGCCAACATGCTTCATCTGACGCAATCGACATTGAGCCACCACCTCGCTGAGCTGGAAAATAGAATCAACAAGCCCTTGTTCTACCGCTCCGGAAGACGCCTGACGTTAACTCCCGTCGGTGATCGTTTTCGAATTGCCGCAGAGCCGATACTCGAAAGAATGAATATAATGCGGCGCGAGCTCGCCAATGGCGATAGCGAGGCCCGCGTAGAGTTACGATTTGCCACTGAGTGCTACACCACATATCCATGGTTCGGCCGAATAGCACGGGAGTTCAAAGCTAAATACCCGAATGTGGAACTGAAATTGATAACCGAGGCGACGGCTCGACCATTGCTCGAACTGGAGCGTGGTTCCATTGATATCGCGATCACGTCTAGTCGGATCCGTGACAAAAAGCTCCGTGTTCAGGATCTTTTCTCGGACGAACTGGTGGCTGTTGTTGCAAAAGACCATCCCTGGGCGGTAGCCAAGGAAATAGCAATTAAAGAGTTTCGCCACATTCATCTACTGGCGTATTCGGCAAATCCAATGGACTCGGATTTCGTCCGTGAAATTCTGCTACCCGCTGGGGTCTTGCCTCAAAAGGTGTCAGGAATTCAACTTACAGAGGCCCTGCTTGAATTTGCGCGAGCATGTTTGGGGGTCGCCGTGGTCGCTAAATGGACAGTGGGAAACTTATCGAACAGTAGCGAGCTAGTTGCGATTCGAATCGGCCAGAACGGTCTGCATCGTAACTGGAAGGCCGTATGGATGCGTAATCATCCAGAGCCGGAGATTCTTATGACTTTCGCTAAAATGCTTAGTTTCCGGCACCGTTACCGCGAAAAGATCAAAGTCTAGCGAGACGGATGCTCTCGACTATATTGAACTCGACCGTGGCAGAGTTTCTCCGTTCTTGCTACTTGCAAGATGGGGAATCCCGCAAGTTCTCCACTCGGGGAGTCAAATATCTGCCAGCAGCCTTGTGGTGCGCAAGAAGGCGAGACATGACGGAAGTCGAACCGGTAGAGACAACGTCAATCACATCAACGAGCAAGGACAAATTTGTGTCAATGATTTTACTTCCGACAGATACTTCGAAACCCTGCTACTGAATCCTTCTTACCAAATCGATAGTCCTCCTGCCTACCAATTCGGATGGTTGCAGGGTTCGCAGAAATTATTGAAACGAAAGAAATTTTGGTTGCGGGGGTCAGATTTGAACTGACGACCTTCGGGTTATGAGCTAGTACAAATACGCATGGCCCGCTGATTCTGCGCGATTTAGCTGGCATTCAGCCAATCTTACTTCTTTCCCAAATCTTTCCCACGAAAACTGCTTGCTCGGTAACCGCGGCGTTTTGACTTTGAACGGAACAATAGCCATCGTCAAAGGTTAGGTCCGTTGCAAATTCGTCAACGGCTTTGAGGGGCAGGAGAGGGAGCGTTGGCAGTTTTCTCGGCGGGTGCCATACAGAAGAAGATTGACTCCGAAGGGCTGGCTGGATTGTACCGAATAATGACACGGTGGCCAGGCGGAAATTCGGACTGACGCTTGTTCCAATACCTCCCCGAGGCGGCGCCGTCGATGGGCAAGAGCGGTCCGAGACTCAATCGATACGTTCCGAGGAATCGCTTGCCAGAGATCCTGTACTCGTAGGTCACTTTCACATTGGCCCAGATCAAGTCGGCGGAAAGAATCGTGCCGTGTGTCTCCGGCCAGGAAAGACTCTTTACCACGAGCGCCTGATCGCGGTTGTCGCGGATGGTTTGCCAGAGCACTCCCAATCCAAACATCAAGGCCGGTATCCCGAAGGCTAGAACCACGGGGAACAGGGGTTCGTGCTGGTGGGGCATAGTCCATGGTGGCATCTTTTTTGTCGTCGGCGTTATACAAGCGCCGATGAATGCCTTATCAGTAAGTTTTTCGTCAACTGTAAGTCAGGAGACAGGAGGGAGGATTTCACGATTTGCGAATTCCCGCCGCCCGTAAGAAATAAAAAAAAAGGCCGGCTGCTGGCACCGGCCCTGACACTTCGTCAGATTGGTTGCGGGGGTCAGATTTGAACTGACGACCTTCGGGTTATGAGCTTCACAGAAAAGAAGGGCAAAAATCTCACAAATACTTGCTGTGGCGTTGCTTAGCTCCTAATTCACCCAACTGATTCTCCTGTCCAGTTGTACCGAAGCTGTACCGAGTTTACGCTTCGAAATGACCTGCCCCCATTTTCCGCCCAAGTTCTGTGAAAGGTAGATATACTCGCATTGAGTGGCAATACCGTGTTCATCGTTGCGACCGTACTTTCTCTGATACCGACCGCGCTTCTCGCCGCCGCGTGGCGAAAATATTTCCTCGGCGCGAGAGACATACCAATACCCCGATGGAGGTTATATTCCGGGGGAATTGCGCTGTTGCTGGCTAGCTTAACAACTGCGTGGGAGTTGGTTTTTCTTGTTTTTTGGTTTCACGGTGCTGGAAGTTTCCGCGGCGTGTCGCTGCCGCCCGTAATCTGGAAGGTTGCTGGTGGAATTGCCGTATGGATGTTCTTTGCGAGTATCCTCCTAAGCTTTTTAGGAAAGGGCCGATGGAGATTTTTTATTTCTGTCTGGGCCGTCGCAGTATGTTTCGTCGTGCCGCTCATCTTCGCGCTGGAATTGATTACGAGCAGATCTTGGTAAGTCGACTTACCGCAAGAGTTGGCCGGTGAGTGGCTTACCATTTGCGCTTTTGGAAACTCGAAGACAGGAACGTGTGAAGAAATTGACGAGCGCTGATGGGGGAGAGTGTGTAGACTGCGCCGGGTGCCCCACGTTCCACCGTTTGGTACGTGGGTCTCGGGGTGCTCCGACCCGGCTTTGAATATCTTCTCCAAAAACAAAAAGGCCGGGCGCCTGTGCCCGGCCTATGAATCACAAATTGGTTGCGGGGGCCTGCAACCATCCGAATTTGTTGGTCTTGCCGTTCAGCTTTGAACTGATTCGGCTCGCGGCGTGAACCTGCCCGGAAACGCTTTCTCTTCATGGCTTCACCGCTAAAGAATCTCGCGACGTTGATATTCCATGTGGCATGGGGAACTCCTGTGCGAGATTTCGTTCACTCGATATTTATTTCTTCGAGCACGGGAGTGAAAACGAATTTCTTTGAGGCGGAAATTCGTCGCGCCTCGGTCAGGCAATAACTTGCTTTGATTGCGAGCTCTCGTTGAATCTTTCTCCACCGAAGCGTACCCGGTATTGCTTTGGTGTCAGTGTGGTTTGCTGAATGAATGCTCTACGCAGGGCCTGTTCATCGTGAAATCCTGTCAGGTGTGCCACTTTCTTGAGTGGCATGCCCCCGCTTTCAAGGTATTGCATGGCGGCTTGTACTCGAAGTGATTGCACCCAACGAGCCGGGGTTGAGTTGAACTGAGCTTTGAATTGACGTGCGAATGTGCGCGGGCTCATTGCCGCGGCGTTCGCGAGCGTTTGCACATTGAGATTGCGAGTAAGGTGCGATCTGACCCACACGGGCAAGTCACGCATGCGCTCGTCAGTAATGTCCGCTTGCTGCGCCAAGAGAGTGCTGTATTGAGCCTGACCTCCGGGGCGTTTCAGAAATAAAACCAATTCTCGGGCTACTGCGGCAGCTACCGCTCTTCCGAGATCCTCCTCGACAAGCGCGAGAGCCAGATCGATGCCTGCAGTCACTCCAGCGGTGGTGTAAAACTTGCCGTCTTTTATAAAGATTGGATCGCGCTCTACTTTGAGCTGTTTATAGCGGCTAATGAGAAGGTCACAATATCGCCAATGCGTAGCAACCCGCCGTCCATCGAGCAAGCCGGCAGCCGCGAGGATAAAAGCTCCGGTACACACGGATGCGACGCGACGAGCACGGAGCGATCGCTTGCGCAACCAGCTTAAAAGTTCGGGTGACTGCGGCCCGATGGCGCCTTCCCCCCCAATTACAATCAGAGTGTCGATCGGCCCCTGATAGTCAGAAAACCCATAATTCGCACCGAGGAAAATACCACCGTTGGCTCTAACAAAATCACCGGGCTGCGCCGATAGAATCTGAACGGAGTAATAAGGTTTTTCATAGTTGGGGGAGTGTTGAAAAACCGATGCTGGCCCCGTTAGATCCAGAAGCTCGAAGGGGGACACTACAAGAAAAGCGATGACTGGGGCCGATCGTCCCATAACGTCCGGAGTGTAGCAGAAATTCCAAATTGGCAGAATTTGCACCATCAATCTGATTTGCGCTTGCTTCATAAGCACCAAACTTTCTTCGACGTACGTTAGCGCCAGTGGCTTATCGAATGTGCATCTCGCTTGAGTGCATGAAGCAGCTCGACATAAGGAGTTGCGCCGTAGCTCACTCGGGAGACACCGTTATCAGCCAAGACTCGAATAGAAGTCGTGGAGTCAGCCAGAATGTTGATGGGAACAGGCGACTTTTTCGCCAGGGTCGAAATCAACGAGATCTTGGTCAGGCCCGGGACGAAGAAACCGTAAGCCCCCGCTTCCGCATACGCCTGCGCGCGTTCTATTGCTTTCGCGAGAAGCTCCTCATCGTGAGGCACAGAATCCCGTTTGAAAAAACAGATCGCATCTGGCGTTAATGAAAAACGACACGTTCGAAGCCTCAGCCGCTTTGCGAGCTTCCCGAACCCGCTCCATTTGTGTAGCGATATCCCGAACCGCGCCGGTCGCTGGAACAGTGTCCTCCAGGTTGCAGCCTACAGCTCCCGCCTCGATCGCAAGTGAGACGCTTTTCGCAACCTGGCTCGCTTTGTCGCCATAGCCACTCTCAAGGTCTACCGTCACGGGAAGCTCAACTGCCTCAACGATTCGGCGCAGATTTTGCATCGCCAGCTCAAACGGAAAATGTTCCCCGTCTGCGAACCCATTCGCTTTCGCGACCGCCCAACTGCTCGTCGCAATTGCTTTGGCTCCGGCGTCGGCTACAATCTTTGCGCTACCGGCGTCCCAAACGTTGTAGAGAAGAACAGGATCTCCCGGCACATGTAATCTTCGAAACGTTTCGGCACTCTTCAGCTGATTTCGTCCTGCCGCGCTAGCAAGTTCTGTCGCCATCACATTTCTCCCATTGCAGAGCATCCCATTTGCCGCGCAAATCGCGTTGCAACTCGACGGAACGCTGAAGCATAAATATTCGAACTCCTATTTTGATGCCGATAAAAAAGGAACGATCTGACAGAAAAAGGGCAAATCCTGCCATCGCACTGCCGAGCAGTTTGGATTGAGAATCTACAGAATATTTCTAGGGCAATAGCCGCAATGAATGCATCGAACGTTGTTCGGATGGAGCAGCTTTGCACATCCAGATAAATTCTGTCGACGTCGCCGGTTAAAAATTTCTGCGGCCATTAGCATTCCGAGAATTGGCCCTGAGAGATAGATCCAAAGGTGCTGCCACATCATCCCGGCGACAGCAGAGGCCAGCGATCGTGCTGGATTCATGCTCGCCCCAGAAAGAGGAGCTTCGATAACAATCAGAAAAGCGACTAAACACCCAACGACTATGCCCGTGAACCGTTTAAGACCGGTGGACGCCGTGAAAACCAAGATTGCGGACATGAGAGCAAACGAAATTAGGATTTCTGCCATAAAGGCGACGATCGCCCCAGCCGTACCGGGAACAGTAACTGCGTAGCGAACGGGTGGATCAGTGAACGGGCTTCCAACCAGGCAAGCGACCACAGAAATCCCCAAAATCCCGCCAATCGTCTGCGCCAAGATATAGAACAGAGCATCCCATCGATGCATCTTCCTCAGCCGGAAGAAAGCGACCGTGATCGCAGGATTCATGTGGGCACCCGAACGCTTCCCCCATGGCGACTGAATTAACAAAGTGAGCGTTATCCCCACGGCGGTGGCCAGCAGCACAATCCGCAGACCGGGACTAGTCGTTCCCGCATATGCCAAAGATTTTGGAGACTCGAAAGCCGTCACGAACAAACCAACAGCGATCATGAGGCAGCTCGAAGCCCAGGCTTCGATCAGGTACTCAGCCCAGTGTTCGCATATCGATGAGCGTAGCGATTTGTCCATCTCTTTTGCCCACTTTCACTTGAGGATAAGGTTTTGAGAAAAAGTAGCTTGTTAAGACTTTTCAGATCGAGGGCGTACCGATCTGATGCATCCAGACCTATTTGCCGACAGGTCAGCGCTTGCCGTTCGGGTATAGGATCGCCTTGCCGTTGTATTTCGACGCTAGCGCAATCGCATCGACATACTGGTCAAGTTCAAATTCGCCGGCGACAGGAATCACGATTTTGCCGGATGCTATGAGGGGGGCAATCTCTTCAAAGGCGGCTGTAAGCCGCTCGCGATTCCCGGGAATTTTCAGCCAGTTGACAATCCAGAATCCGTGCAGAGATTTGCCTGCGAAGAGCACTGGAATTGTTGCGATTGTGGGATCTACGCCACCCATTCGGCTCCAAAGCACGATACTTCCATAGAGACCGATCGCTTCGATCAATTGCTGCGTCAGTGGGCCGCCGACGCCGTCCAGAGCAAGCTGAATGTCGGCGCCACCAGTGGCCGCAGAGATCCGCTTCGCGAGATTCGGTCCGTCAGCCAGCACGACATCGCCGCCCGCCGCTTTTATTTCATCGAGGAGATCAGGTGTGCGAACGATGTTGACGGTTTTGATGCCGCGCGCCTTTGCAATCGGGATGACCGAGCGACCGACCGCCGAATTCGCGGAGGTCGAGATCACCCAGTTGCCGGCCTTTAAAGTCTTGAATTCGGTCAACAACAGAAGTGCGGTGACAGGATTCATACCGACCTGTGCCATCTGGCTGAGGTTGCCTTCGGGCAGTGCACGCTGCCACGTCTCCCTGGTCTTGACGCGCGTCGACCAAGTCGTGTTTTGGAGTAACGGAGCGATTACTCGATCGCCGACTTTCAGGTGCCTGACGGCGCTACCGAGCGCCGAGACTCGGCCAACACCCTCAGAGCCCAGACCGTGCGGTAGCGGTGGAAGTTCACCATAAATGCCGGCGATGATGTATTGATCGGTCGGCGAGACCGGTGCTGCCTCCATGTCGATGACCCATTCATCGGCCGCCAACGGACCGAACTCGGGTTGGTCGACGAGTCTGATCACGTCCTTCGGGTTGCCGTAAGCGGTGAGTTCAAGTGCTTTCATGACAAGTCCCTCTCTTGATACAAGATCCGAATCTGCGATCCGGCGCCGTTTATTTCTTCATTCGATCGGAAGATCCTTGAAATCTTCCGCGCGGCCGAGACGCTCGCCCATGTTCATTTCCATATCGCCGGGCTGCATGAATCCCATCTCAACCAACTTCCGCACCCGCGCCTGACTCTCCGGCCACGATTTCGTCCCGAGAAACGCGTGGTTGGAATTCCAGAGTTCTGCTTCCGACGGAAATCCCACATGGGCGTTCACTAGCTTCTTGGCCAGTTCGAGTGGTCGCTTCAAGAAACTCCCGACTCTCCGAGCAAACTTGTCGACAAATGCGTCGAGCTCCGCATCGGGGATCGATCGATTTACCCAACCATATTTCTCGGCGGTGTCGGCATCGAAGTCCTCGGCGCCGCAAAGGATCTCGAGAGCACGAGCTCGCCCGACCAACCGGGCGACCCATTCAGTGCCACCACCACCTGGTACAACGCCGACGCCGACTTCAGGTTGTCCGAGTATGGCCTTCTCCTTCGAAGCGAAGCGGATGTCGCACGCGAACGCAAGTTCCGAACCCTGGCCCCGTGCCCGACCACGTAGCTTTGCTATGCTTAGCACTCGAGACTGCGCGAAACGCGTCATCATACGAGGCCAAGCCGTGAATTCGGCAGCGCCTGGCTGATTGGGGATGATGTCAGCTCGAACAAAGTCGAAGTGCGCGACGAAGTAGTCTGGGTTGGCGCTTTCAAGCACGATGACACTTACGTCCTTGTCGTCGTCGAGCGTATCCAGAAGCACATTCAGCTCTGCGAACATTTCTGGGTCGTAGAGATTGATCGGCGGGTTGTTGATGGAGACATTCCAATAAGCAGGAGTAATTTTCGTGATTGTCAGTCGATTGTGCGTAGACATCAGTGTTCTCTCCAATCAGAGCTTCGTCGGTCGCCCACGGCGGATAGGCCATGCAGTGCCAGCTGAAGAGTTTTGATCGGTTTAGTGGCCAGCAGTGCGACCGCCGTCGACGTAATGGATTTCGCCGGTAACGTAGTCAGCGTCTTCGAGATAGTTCATCGCACGGACGACATCTTCGACTTTGCCGTTGCGGTTGAGCGGCGAGAATGACTTAAGGTCTTCGGGATTCGAGCCCGCGTGCAGCGGAGTCAGGACAATGCCAAGTGAAATCGCATTGACGCGGATGTTGCTTGATGCAAGTTCCATCGCTAACCCACGCGTGGCGGCGACGCAAGCGCCCTTTGAAAGCGACGCTAGTACGGCCGGTACAGTCTGCAACGCGTGCTCCACGAGGCTCGTCGAGATCTGGACGATATGGCCGCCACCCTGCTTCTGCATGGCCGGCACAACCGCCTGAGTCGCAAAGAAAACGCTGTCCATGTTGGTCGCCATCACTCGTCTGTACAACTCTTCAGAGATTGAGGTGATCGGACCGGGACGCCAAATGCCCGCGTTATTGATGAGCGTGTCGACCCGCCCGAAGCGATCGAGCGCTGTCTGCACTACCTTCCTCGCAATGGCTGGTTCTCCGATGTCACCGGGGACTGTCAGGTAATCGGGATCACTGGACGTTGCGATCTCACGCGCGTTTCCAACCACGCGCCAACCGCGCTCCCGGTAAGCTCGCACAAATCCTTCTCCCAAACCCTGCGACGATCCGGTTACGACTAATACTTTACGATCCGCGTTCATTGAAGCTCCTTCTTCCGTGAATTGACTTGTTCTGATCGCTCTTGAGAGGTGCCCGACAATCAGCGCATTTGGAGACGCTATGCAGAAACGACGACGGAAGTTGCAGCTGCCGCCCTCATGCGCCGGACCGCCTCATCGGTAGTCCAAATCGCGTTCGCCATGAAGCGCCAGTTGACCATCGCGGCCTCGTAGCCGTCCCCTTCTTCGTTCACGCCACCGGCGACGGCGTCTCGAACCATCGCCACCTCGAAGCCTGCCTCGATGATGTCGCGCATGTGGGATTCGAGACAGATATTGGCGACGGGGCCGGCCATAATCACTTTCTGAACCCTGCGCATGTGTAGTTGCTTGATCACATCGTTCGCTACGCAGCCGAAGTGCTTGTGCGGCGACGTGTTGCACGTGTGCCCGTCCATCAGAAACTTCTTGAAGGGTTCGTAGTAGTCGGCACGGGAACCACGGAAGCCTTCAAGATCGACCGGATCTTTGCGGCCGCAGAAGCCGATGCCAATGAGATAGTCGGCGATCGCGCCAGGAGGCACGTTCCATTGGAGGTCGGTTGGGTAGTACCAGTGCGGCGAATGAATGATGTAATAGCCAAGTTCCTGGGCGGTCTTAAGAAGCTGTTCTAGATTCGCGATTACGTTACGCTTCTTGAGCGCGTCCGCAATCAGCGCGTAATAGGTGCCCTCCGGCTTTTCTTCGAGAAACTCGTTCTGCATGTCCGCCAACACCAAAGCCGTGTGTTTCTTGTCAAGTTGCATTTCCGGGTTGCGATGGGTGAATTTCAACATTTCATACCTCCTTCGAATCCTTCGTTCAGAGTCTGACTTCCTCACGCTTCATTCGATGTCCACCGAGAAGCGGAAAAGTGACAAAAAAGAGGCAAACTCAGCCACATTCGCTGTGCTGATCGCCGCTTCGCGACGAAATCACTAGGCGTCTGATTTGACGCTTGTAGGAAGGGCCAGAAGCTGTAGATAGCGAAAAACGCCAGTAATAATGCGGGCGTTGGGGCTCTCATCAATCGATGGTCCATGGTTAGATATCGGGCCGGGAACTGAACTCAGGTGTCAGAGGAGACGGACGGACAACCCAGCAGACTCACACCCTGGTTGTTTGAGCCTTCTCCAGCCGGAGCACATCGAACGGTTAGCGAGGGTAAAACCATATATGCCGAGGAATGCGAGATTCGGGAAGATCGCAATGAAGACGATTGAGGAACAAAATGTGGTGCAAATCGCAAAAGCGTTTTCCGATTCTGTCCGTTTCTCCATCTACAGGCACCTAAGCGAACTGAATGAGATGAGATGCAAAAATATTTGCCTGGAAACGCGAGTCGGGTCGCCCACCGTGTCCCATCATCTCAAGGTGCTTTCAGACGCCGGCCTGATCGAATCTCGGAGAGAATGTCGAGGGGTATACTACAGGGCGATCCCAGAAAGGCTTGAGGGATACATAAAATATTTGCGAAAAATCAAACAGCTGGGATAAATGTTTTGGTTCGGTGATTGAGTATAAGTTGAGGTTCTTCGGTCGAGAATAAGATCAGGCGCTCACGACGGGACTCGTGCGATACTAAGGCATCATGACGCGCCGTCGGCCCGTGATCGCTTTTCTTGTAGCGTCCCCGTTCGAGATCCTCGATTTAACGGGACCCGTATCGGTTTTCGAGCGCGCTGCGACTGACGGCGAACGCTACTACTCAATTCAAATCCTATCCACTCGATCAGACGGCGCGGTTAACACTGAAGGTGGAATGGCCATCGCCAATACCTGCAAATACTCTGACTACGCCGGGCCGATCGATACCCTTATCGCGAGTGGGGGCATCGGAGCCGTCGCCCCCCAGCCACCGGAAGTCTCGAAATGGTTGCGGGAACGCGCCGCTTACACTCGACGCGTCGCCTCCACTTGTACCGGGGCGTTCTTGCTTGCCGGTGCGGGACTACTCGATGGATGTCGGGTCGCTACCCATTGGCAGTACTGCGATCTCCTGCAGTCCCGCCATAAGAATCTCAAGGTCGAACGTGATCCTATTTTCATAAAACAGGACAAGTTCTACACCACCGCTGGAGTGACTGCAGGCATCGATTTGTCTCTTGCATTTGTCGAGGAAGATCTCGGGCATGCGGTTGCCGTGGCGATTGCTCGGACGATGGTTCTATTCCTGACCCGTCCAGGGGGCCAAGCGCAATACAGCACTCTATTGGCGCAGCAGGAAAATATAGAAGATGCGCGAATGCGCGAGCTGCCTGTCTGGGTCAGAGCGCATCTGAATCGAAAACTTGATATAGACCATCTCGCGGACGCCGCGGCGATGAGTCCACGGACATTCATGCGTCAATTCAAAGCCCAATTCAATACGACTCCCGCGCGCTGGGTGCAATCGCTTCGCGTCGAGGTCGCGATGCAACATCTCGAAGACCGGCGTACGTCGCTCAGTAAGGTCGCTAGTATAACGGGGTTTCGCGATGAACAGACTCTGCGTCGAGCGTTTCTCCAACAAATCGGAGTGACTCCCAAACAGTACCGGGAACGATTCGGTGAGTTGACCCGCCATCGCGGGCTACATCCAGTCTAGTACTCGATCTCCTCTCGTTGATTTTGATGAGCCGCCACCCCCGGCCAATTCCGATAGCGAGAATTTGTTCCTTAACTCGTGGCGTGCTTGTGCCGGGCGGCAGGTATGAAAATCCGAAGGAAATGCTTCGCTCTATACAATCTCGCTTTGACCGCGGACACAGACACACTCAAGACCTTTGCGATTTCGTCGATGGAATATTCGCGCTCTAGACGCAGATCCAAAATCAGCCGTGATATAGGGTCTAGTGACGCAATCAGGTCGGCGAGATGTCTCACACTCTCTTCGACGCGAAACAATTCCTCAGGCGATCTTCCTTGATCTGGAATTTCGAACACCAACTTTTCGCCATTCTCGCGGTCCTGATCATCAAACGACAGTTCCATCTGAATTCGACGCTTTCGGACTTTCATCAGGGCACAGTTGATCGCAATTCGGCTCAGCCATGTATAGACGTGGCATCGCCCTTCGAAACGAGGTAGCGCAACGTAAGCGTTACAAAACGTCTCTTGCAATGCGTCTTCGGCATCCTCGTGATGTCTTGTGATCGCGACAATCTGTTTAAACAGACGACGCGAATATTTGTTCTGCAAGGCTTCGAATGCAGCATGGCTGCCTGCTTGTGCTGATTCCAATACATCATTCACCACAATTTCGGCGTGACCGTGGTCAGACATCACTTGTACATATGTCCCTTCACCTCAAACGATAACGCGCGCCGCAGTGCCGAACCGACGATCGAACATCTCTGCGAAATCGATGACCATCGAATTCTCCTCTGCCAGAGTCGGTTATCCTCGGATGTGAGAGTTGCCAATAATCCCTCATTCTCTGCCAGAACGTTTCTGTACCTCAGGGTTAAAAGCGACGGAATCAAATTCGTAGACAAGCGTTAGCACGACGAGCGCGGCCGGATCCGCAGCCATGGTGAGAGTTGTAATCTCGATTGGACAGGCCAGAGGCAGAGACCGTCGCCGCCGACCTCTGCGAGGATTTCTGTCGAATCGCTTTATTTGAACCGTCGACTTTACGTGGAGTTGACGTTGCGGATGTCAGAACGACCGAACTAGGCCGTCGCCAGCTTGTCAGTTTGTTGGACCATGCTCGCCGCACTTATGCGCCAGGTCGCCATCTGTGCAATTAGCAATGCAATTGCAACGATGGATGCGCCGAGATAGCCAAGATGATGAGCACCGAATACTGGAATGCCGAGCGCACCAACTATGCCCGCGACGGTGACGCCAAGATATGTGAATGACGTGTTCAACCCGAGCACGACAGGCGCGGTTTGGGGCGCGAGTTGGACCAGCCGGCGTTGCTGGGGTGCGAGAAGTCCCCAGGAAACGATGCCGTAGATGATGAGCGCGGGTATCGTCGTCCAAAGAGTCGCGCCAGTCCAAGAGAATGTCGCAACGACCAGAGTCAGAACGGTTAGCATGGCGGGAATCAGTTTTCGGTCACCAATGGAATCTGCCAGCCGTCCAGTAACCAAGTTGCTGACCGTACCGCTCACGCCCCATATGACCAAGAGCGCACCCGTAAGCACAGCGTTATGTCCGATCGCTCTATCGAAGACCACGGTAAAGTAAGTGTAGACGATGAAATGGCCACTCTGATAAAGCCAAGTGCAAAGCAGTGTCAGCGCGACCCGCGGATCAGCCACTGGTGCGATGCGCTGAGCGAGCGTGATTTTCGGCGGCAGCGGCACGTTTGTTAAGAGAAGCGAAATACCAAGGGCCGCGGCAACGGCCAGAGCAGAGACGAAGGCCATCGTCCAGCGCCAATCGCCTAACGCTGCGATTACGGCTCCGATCGGCGTACCCAGAGCAGTGGATACTGTCAAACCTGCGATGACGATGGAAAGTGCCTGACCGCGGCGTTCCGGGGAGACCAATGAAGCAGCTGCGCCAGTTGCAGTCGGTGCAAACATCGCCGCACCGATGCCGGCAAGGATGCGGCTTGCTATGGCGACGGCGAAGTTCGGCGCGCTCGCCGTGATTAAGTTTGCGATCGCAAAGATGCCGAGAGCAAAGAGCAACATGCGCTTGCGTGGCACATGGGCGGCTACAGCCGCGATGACTGGCGCCATGAGCGCGTAGGTGATGGCATACGCGGTCGTCAATTGCCCGACGGCACCAATGCTTACCCGAAACGTCCGAGAAACCTCAGGAAGAATTCCTGCTACTACAAAACTATCGGTCCCGAGAGCAAACATCCCGAGGGCCAAGATAAATAAGCGGCGATCCATTGCAGCCTCCAATCGAACCATACGTTGGATGTCTGGGAGCGATCGGCACTCTGACAAAAAGAGGGCAAATACTGCCAGTATTCACACCGATGCTCACTACGTGCATCACATGAACTTGATTGAGGCATGGAATACTTCGCGGCGGGTCAATCGGGAGAATGAATGGCTACTCAGATTCAAAAAGATAATTTGAACGGAAGCTTGTCTTACAAACTTGTGGATTCTCGTATTGGCGTTTTGAAGCTCGTCGCTAGCGAAAAGGGCTTAGTCGCGGTTCTTTGGGAGAAGGACAACCCGCGACGCGTTCGCATCAGTCATGTCATGAACAAGCCCCTTCATCCTGTACTCGTTCGGACTGAAAAAGAATTGAACGAATATTTCGCGGGAGCGCGGCACGTCTTCTCTGTTCCTCTGGATATGCGTGGTACGCCCTTTCAAAAGCAAGTTTGGGAAGCATTGTTGGGCATCCCATTTGGGGAAACCAGATCGTACGGAGACCTCGCCGAGCGACTCGGAAATCGGGCGGCCAGTCGGGCAGTCGGAGCGGCAAACGGTCGAAACCCGATTGCTATCATTGTTCCGTGCCACCGTGTCATTGGTGCGACAGGCAAGCTGACCGGTTTCGCTGGAGGGCTCGCAGCGAAAGCTCACCTCTTGCGTTTGGAAGGCATAAGGACAGGGGACAAGAGTTCGAAGTCTGGTGCAACATACGAAAACGAACTGCAGTATCGCTTGATTCTTGGAGACTGCAATGTTCCCCCTCACCGCCTGCCGCCTCATCAAAAATACACATGAGAACTAGAGCCAAGTCAAAACGCAGTTCTCTTCCCGGGCTTGATCAACTCTCATTCGAACGATCAAAGAGAGAATTATTGCGAGCCACACTCCGGCGTGACGAGCAGCGTGATCTGGAGTTCCGACGCATGATCCTTTCGATTCCCCCGGGAAAGATGAGTACTTACAGCGCCGTCGCGGCAGCGTCCGGTTATCCCCAATACCACCGCGCGGTTGCACGTCTGTTACGGGTCGATCCCATAGATCAGCTGCCGTGGCATCGAGTCGTAGGTGTCGGAGGAGAGATAAAGTTGCGCGGAGTAGCCGCGCACGAACAACGAGCGCGCCTGAAATTAGAGGGAGTGCGGTTCGATGGGAAAAGAGTCGAGATAAAAAAGTTTATGCATCTACTCAAGCCTTGGGAGATCTACCGCTGACTCCGAGGAGATTCGGTTGCGGCTTTCCAAACCTCACGAGCGAAGAACAAAAACAAATCGCCAAGAATACTATCGCGGATATCGAGGCCTCAGGGCTGTGGGCAGGGAAAGTCGTCACCGAAGTTTCGCCGGCTGGCGACTTTTGGCAAGCAGAACCAGAACATCAGGATTATCTCGAACACTATCCGAACGGGTACTCGTGTCATTTCATTCGACCGGAATGGAACCTTGCCAATCGAGCTCGAGCCAACCCCACAGGTGAAAGACTGTGACGACATGAAAAGCGGTGTCTTTTGGTGTGCAACCACAGTGAGAGCATCGATCCAATCGAATACGCGTCCATACGCGGCGGCTTTGGTCGCGCTGTAGACGCTGAAGGCTGCCAGGCCTTTGAAACCGACAGAAGAATTGATGATGATGGAAGCGCCTTCAGAGAGTAAGGCTTGTCGAGAAATGAATCTCGCGTCCTCTGGTTACGGGGGTTGGATTTGAACCAACGACCTTCGGGTTATGAGCACGCTAACGTTTACGTGGGCCGCTGATTCTGTGCGATTTAGCTGCCATTTGAACAAATCTACTTCTTTCCCAAATCTTTCCCACGAAACGGGCTCGTCACTCGATAGCGTGTTCCGTGCAATGAACCGGATTACACTCGCTTTCGATCTTTAGAGGAGTCGGAAGTAGAATTAGTTTACGGCCGCTGGCGTTGGGTTTGCGGACAGTTTGTCTGGGGGCAAGCTGTGAAGAACAAAACAGCACTCAAGCAATCGATCGCGTCCGCGAAATTTCTGGGAATCGCTATCGCTATCGCGCTTGTACTCGCCTTAAGATATCCGTCTAAGTACGCTATCGCTCTGCTCGTAATTCTTGTCTTTTTCTTTCAAATCGATGTGGTGATTATCCTGCGCATGCGGCGCAAAGCATCACAAGACCCTACCTACTTGGACGAAAAGCTCAAGGACAAGCATGGCCGCACGATTTAAGGCTGAATCTCCGATTGCCATGCTCTCGGTTTCGAAAAATAACTATCCTGTTAGGACGCCAAGGCAGGCAGTTGAGGCACTACCCGCGCATCCCGTCATGTTATCTCTCAGAAGTTACTAGAGAAGGGCCTATAGGCCAGTTGTTGTTGGCCCCTACCAACCGAACTGCGAGAATTAGCATATGCCTTTCTTCTGGTTTGCGATTTTGCTCTTTATCGCTGCGGTCGTCGGTTCGGTACTACTGGCCCGATATTTGGCAACGGCGTCGGGAAACAATCGAACCGCGACCCAGCCTAAAGCGAGTTTCCCCAAAGCGTGGCACGGCCTCCTCGCCATACTTGGTGGCACCGTTTTGGCTCTGTCACAGGCTATGGGCGCAGGCGTGATCGGGATCATAGATGTGCAGGCCCAAAAGAATGCATTCCTCGTTTTCCTCGCTGGGCTCTTCGTTGGCTGCGTTCTTCTCGTTTGGAGCCAGTTCAATCGTCGATCTTAAGGTGCTCATAACCCGAAGTTCATCAAGCCAAATCTGCCCCCAGGAACCAAAAATCTCTCCGGCAGGTGATTTCCGGACCGGTGGGCCATAGACGACCAGGGAGAAAAGACTTGGGTCACCTTTGGTTTGGAGGGATGCGGGTTTAGACTGCACTTTCCGCTAA
>Ga0074046_10002232_pt1 | contig 16860 bp, 12 predicted proteins | sample BogForMeECP23OM3_FD_94441 | JGI IMG/M metagenome (GOLD analysis project Ga0074046, IMG submission 94441) | Bog forest soil microbial communities from Calvert Island, British Columbia, Canada - Bog Forest MetaG ECP23OM3 | ecosystem: Environmental > Terrestrial > Soil > Wetlands ...
CCCGGTGCGCACGCTCACGATGATGATCACCATCGGGCAGGAGGCGCGGGCCAGCGTCATCCGGGTGTTCGACATCATCGACTCGCGGCCCGCCATCAGCGACAAGCCGGACGCGATCGAGCTTCCGCCGGACGCGGCCGGCCTTAGCTTTGACGACGTCCGGTTCGGCTACGTGCCGTCCCAGCCGGTGCTGCGCGGCCTCTCGCTTCGCGTCGAGCCGGGCGAGACGGTCGCGGTGGTCGGCGCGTCCGGCTCGGGCAAGTCCACTCTGGCGCTGCTGCTGCCGCGCTTCTACGACCCGCAGGCCGGCTCGGTCCGCATGGGCGGGTACGACGTCGCCGACGTGACCCGGGACTCGCTGCGTGCCGCGATCGGCCTGGTCATGGAGGACAGCTTCCTGTTCTCCGCCACGATCCGGGCCAACATCGCCTACGGCCGACCGGATGCGACGCAGGAGCAAGTCATCGCCGCGGCGCAGGCGGCCCAGGCACACGAGTTCATCATCCGGCTGCCTCGGGGCTACGACACGGTGGTCGGCGAGCAGGGCCTTACCCTGTCCGGCGGGCAGCGGCAGCGGGTGGCGCTGGCCCGGGCGCTGGTCACCGACCCCCGGGTGCTGCTGCTCGACGACGCGACCTCGGCCATCGATCCGCGCCTGGAGGCCGAGATCCACGCCGCGCTACGCGAGATAATGCGGGGCCGCACCACGCTGATCATCGCGCACCGCCGGTCCACGCTGAACCTGGCCGACCGGATCGTGGTCCTGGATCAGGGCCGGGTCGCCGACAGCGGCACCCACGAGGAACTGAACGAGCGCTGCCCGCTGTACCGGCAGCTCATCACCGGCCCCGAGGATGACCAGGCCGGGGCGCGCATGGTCCGGCCGCGCCTGGTCAACACGGTGGAAGACGTGCTGGATAGCCGGGCGGTGGCCCGCGCGAGCGCCGCCGGGGCCGGCGGCCGCGGGCCGACGGGCTCTTCGGGCCGCGGGGCGGCCATGGGACGCAGCCGCGCCGGGGGCGCCGGGAACATCACCGGGATGTTCGAAAGCCTGCCGCCCTCCCCCGAACTGCTCGCCCAGGTCGACGCGCTGCCGCCGGCCACGGACACGCCGGACGTGGACGTGGCCCAGGCCCGGGCCGGGGACCGGCACTTCACGCTGCGCAGGCTGCTGCGGCCGCTCGCCGTCGCGCTGGTCATCGGTCTGGTCCTAGACGGCCTGGACGCGGTGGCCGGGCTGGCGCTGCCCGCGCTGGTCAGGAACGGCATCGACAACGGGGTGCAGACCAAGCTCTTCCACGCGATCGTGGTGGTCTCGCTCATCGGGCTGGCCATCGTGCTGGCCGACTGGGTGGTCAACATCGCCGAGGCGATGGTGGTCGGGCGGAACGGCGAACGGCTCCTGTACACCCTGCGGGTCAAGCTCTTCGCCCAGCTCCAGCGGCTCGGCCTGGACTTCTACGAGCGCGAGCTGTCCGGCCGGATCATGACCCGGATGACCACGGACGTCGACGCGCTGTCCTCGTTCCTGCAGACCGGGCTGATCACCATGGTCAGTTCGGTGCTCACGTTCTTCGGGGTGCTGGCCGCGCTGCTCATCATCAACCTACGGCTCGGCCTGGCGGTGCTGTGCATCTTCCCGATCCTGGTGGTAGCGACGCTAGTGTTCCGGGCCAAGTCGGCCAAGGCGTACGCCGAATCGCGGGAGAAGGTGGCCGCGGTCAACGCCGACTTCGCGGAGAACGTGGCCGGGCTGCGGGTGACGCAGGCGTTCCGCCGGGAGCAGGCCAACCGAGACCGGTTCGGCGGGCTGAGCCAGGCGTTCCGGGTGTCCCGGCTGCGGGCGCAGCGCTACATCGCGATCTACTTCCCATTCGTGCAGACCCTGTCCACGGCGGCCGGCGCGATCGTGCTGATCATCGCCACCGGGCAGATGCACAGCGGGGGGCTCACCGCGGGCGCGCTGATCGCCTACCTGCTCTACATCGACATGGTCTTCTCGCCCGTCCAGCAGCTCTCCCAGGTCTTCGACGGCTACCAGCAGGCCATGGTCGGGCTCCGCCGGATCACCGACCTGCTGCGGCTGCGTACCTCCACGCCGGCGGCCCCGCGGCCGGTCATGGTGGGCCGGCTGGACGGCCGAATCGAGCTGCGCGACGTGGACTTCAGCTATGGGGCCGTATCAGGCAAGCACAGCGAGGCAAACGCGCTGTCCGGGATCAGCCTGACCATCGAGCCCGGCGAGACCGTCGCCCTGGTCGGCCAGACCGGGGCGGGCAAGTCCACGCTGGTCAAGCTCATCGCCCGGTTCTACGACGTGACCGGCGGTCAGGTGCTGGTGGACGGCACCGACGTCCGCGACTACGACCTGGCCAGCTACCGGCACCAGCTCGGCGTCGTCCCGCAGGAGTCGTACCTGTTCGCCGGCACGGTCCGGGACTCGATCGCGTACGCGCGGCCGGACGCCAGCGACGCCGAGGTCGAGGCCGCGGCCCGGGCGACCGGCGCGCACGAGATGATCACCCGGCTGCCCGGCGGCTACGGCCACGAGGTGTCCGAACGGGGCCGCAACCTGTCGGCCGGCCAGCGCCAGCTCATCGCGCTGGCCCGCGCGCAGCTGGCCGATCCCGCCATCCTGCTGCTCGACGAGGCCACCGCCGCGCTCGACCTGGCCGCCGAGGCCGCGGTGAACCACGCGATCAGCGAGCTGACCGCGGCGCGTACCACGATCGTGGTCGCGCACCGGCTGACCACCGCCGCCCGCGCGGACCGGATCCTGGTCCTGGACTCCGGGCGCATCGCCGAGGCGGGCACCCACGAGGACCTGCTCGCCGCCGACGGCACCTACGCCGCCCTATGGGCCGCGTTCACCGGCGAATCGGAGCTCGTGGCCTGAGGCACGCACCCGGCCCGTTCGGGATAATGCTGCGGGGTGAGGTCATGTACCAGCTGCTTTACCGGGTGGTGCTACGGCGGGTGCCCGCGGAAACGGCCCACCGGGGCGGGTTCTGGCTGATCCAGGTCTTCGGGTCGGTGGCGGGGGTGCCGGGGGTGGCGCGGCTGCTGGCGCGGTGGCTGGGGCCGCGGGACCCGGCGCTGCGGGTGCGGGCGCTGGGGCTGGAGTTTCCCGGGCCGCTGGGGCTGGCGGCCGGGTTCGACAAGGACGCGCGCGCGACGCGCGGGCTGGGCGCGCTCGGGTTCGGGTTCGTGGAGGTGGGCACGGTGACCGCGCAGGCCCAGCCGGGGAACCCGCTGCCGCGGATGTTCCGGCTGATCGCGGACCGGGCGCTGGTCAACCGGATGGGGTTCAACAACGCGGGGGCGGCCGCGGCGGCGGCCCGGCTGCGCGGGCGGACGCGGGCCGGCGGGACGCGCCGGGGGCCGGTCGTCGGGGTGAACATCGGCAAGACGCGCGTGGTGCCGGACGAGGAGGCGGCCGCTGACTACGCGGCGAGCGCGCGGGCGGTGGCGGAAGTGGCCGACTACGTGGTGGTCAACGTCAGCTCGCCGAACACGCCGGGGCTGCGCGACCTGCAGGCCGCGGACCGGCTCCGGCCGGTGCTGGTGGCGGTGCGCTCGGCGCTTGACAACGCCGCCGGGGGCCGGAGGGTGCCGCTGCTGGTGAAGATCGCGCCGGACCTGGCCGACGCGGACGTGGACGCGGTCGCGGACCTGGCGCTCGAACTCGGGCTTGACGGGATCATCGCGACCAACACGACCGTGTCCCGGGACGGGCTGGCCAGCCCGCCGTCGCAGGTGGCGGCGGCCGGGGCGGGAGGTCTTTCCGGGCCGCCGCTGCGCGCCCGGGCGCTCGCGGTGCTGGTCCGGCTGCGGGCCCGGGCCGGGGACCGGCTGGTGCTCATCGCGGCCGGCGGGATCGAGACTCCCGAGGACGCCTGGGAGCGGCTGCGGGCCGGCGCCACGCTGGTGCAGGCCTACACCGGGTTCATCTACGGCGGGCCGCTGTGGCCGCGGCGGATGCACGCGGGGCTGGCCCGCCTGTCCCGGCGAGCCCGGTCACAGGGCGACGTCGAGTAGTTCGTAGGGCACCTGGCACGGGTGGCCGGCCGCGAGCCACAGGTGACGGGCGTTCAGGTCCATCAGCACGGAGGCGATGGTCGCGCCCTGCTCGCGAGGATGGTCCGCCGGGTCGGCGTGGGCGCAGATGCTGTTCGGGTAGTCGGCGTGATCGGCGAGCAGCGCGCGGAAGTCGTCCAGCGTCAGTGAGTGCTTGTGCGCTGTCGTGGCCGCCCGCAGGCACTGGAGCCGGACGGCGCTGCCGGGCATGGCCCACAGGGACAGGTCGACCGGGTCGAGGCGCGGGGCCAGGAAGTGGTTGGTGTGCAGGAGCACGCCGTCCTCGGGGAACTGCGGGTACAGGCGGGTGAAGTCGCCGGGCGCGGCCTCGATGTCGAGGGCCGAGCCGCTGGCGTGACCGATCAGGTAGTTGGCCGACGAGGATCGAAGGCCGGCCTGGAGCACCTTGAGGGCTTCGGTGACCGTGGCGCAGTCGAGCACGGCCCGCAGCAGCACGTGGTACGGCAGCCCGGGCTCGCCGATGTCCGCGTCGGTGACCAGGGCGTTGGTGACCAGGCCGAGGCCGAGGGAGTTCATCCCGGTCTTGGCCAGCAGGCCGGCCTCGACCACCGTGACGAAGTCCGGGCCGTCGTCCGGCCTGGCCTCCAGCACGACCAGCGTCTGAGCCGCGTGCAGGAGCCAGTCCCAGTTCTGGCCGAGGATCGTGGCCCCTGGCTGACCCGGGGCGGGGACGTGGGCAAAGGCGCTGCACTCGGCGGGGAGCCGTGGCGCTCGGGGGGCGTGGCTGGCCTTGGCCGAGTACATCACCTCGGTGCGCACGTTGATCGCCAGCACGTCGTTCAGGTCGAGGCCGGCGCCGTCCGCGATGCCGTGCATCTCCTCCAGGTACGCGGGCCGGAACGTGCCGATCGGCGCCTCGAACCGGGCGGCCTCGCGCTTCACGGTCGGCCAGTCCCACCCCGCGTAGTGCGCGAACGTCTGCTGGTAGGCCTGGACCGACCGGCGCACGCGGGCCGCGGCCTGGGTACCGTACTGCCGGCCGCGCTGGTAGCTATTGCCCTCGACGCGCACGTGCTGGGTGCTAGTCATCCGCGCTCCCTCGGGATCTGAGCGGTCCGGGTTCTACGGTACGCACTGGGCGAACAGCCCTGGCGGTGTTCGGGAATCAGGTCGATGGAGAGCTCAGGTCGATGGCGGCGGCCAGCGCGACCTCGCGGTAGGCGGCGGCGAGCGTATCCGCGGACGCGTGCGCGTTGCGCCCGCTGGGGTTCGGCACCACCCAGACCTGGGCACCGTTGAGGGTCTCTGGCTGGCGCCCGAGCACAGCCCGCGGAGAGGCGAAGGCGGTCCGGTAGGCGGTGACTCCCAAGATGGCGACCACCCGCGGGTGATACCGGCGGACTCGTTCGGCTAGCGCCCGGGCGCCTTCGGCCAGTTCGGCGGCGCCGAGTTCACTGGCACTGGCCGTCGCCCGGGCGACCAGGCTGGTGATGCCGACGCCCCGGCCGAGGAGGTAGTCGCGGTCGCTGGCGGAGAGCCCGGCCGATGCGTCGATCAGGTGATCCGTGATCCCGGCCCGCAGCAGCGCCGGATAGAACCGGTTGCCGCGCGGCGCGAAATGGCCCTGCACGGCCACGCTGCGCAAGCCCGGATTGATCCCGGTGAACAGCAGCCGCACTCCCTCGGCGATCAGGTCCGGCAAGGTGCCGCCGGTGAACGCCTTCAGTTCGGCGCGGGTGAAGCTGGTGCGCCTGGCCTTGGCGCTGGCCTGACCCAAACGGGATCGTCCTTCCTGGGGTGACAGGCCTTGGTGTGGCCGGGGCCTACTCGAACCAGGGGCCGGCGGCCGGAAGCCGTCGGCCGGCGACTGGCGGAAGCCGGCGGCCGGAAGCCGGCGGCCGGCGACTGGCGGAATTCTCAGCCCAAGATATGGCAGACTGGAATTCGTCGCATTTCGGGCACGTATGAGGGATCCGGACGCGAGCCGGCTCACGTTGGGCCGGGCCACGACTACCCACCGAGGACGCCGGTGTCATGCCTACCGCGATCGCCGAATGAGCCGGCCTAGAAGCGACCGGACAGGTCGCTGACCGTGCGCGACGGGCAGGCCACTGGCGATCAGCGCGATCCCGCGGCGCTCGCGTCGGCGGAGGCGCTCGCGTCGGCGGAGGCGCTCGCGTCGGCGGAGGCGCTCGCGTCGGCGGAGGCGCTCGCGTCGGCGGAGGCGGGCAGAAAGGACGCGCGCGAGCCGGGCCAGGATGGACGGGAGTCAGGCGAGAGCTCCGCACCGGAGTCGGGTGAGGGTTCGGCGGCCGGAAAGCGGAAGAGGTCCTGGCGCCAGCTGATGACGATCGTGGTGGCGGCGATCATCCTCATGCTGCTCATCAAGGCGTTCGTGATCCAGGTTTACCGGATCCCTTCGGCCTCGATGGAAGACACCCTCCTCACCGGCGACCGAGTGCTGGTCAACAAGCTGGTCTACCATTTCCGCGGCATCGATCGCGGCGACATCGTGGTCTTCAGCGGGCAGGGCTCATGGGGCACCACGACGGGCGCGCCGGATCCCGCTCCCCCCAGCAACCCGTTGCTGCGGGCGGTGGGCGACGTGCTCTCCGACATCGGGGTGTACAGCACGCAGACGTACTACATCAAGCGGGTAATCGGCCTGCCCGGCGATCACGTGGCGTGCTGCACGAACGGCAAGGTGACCGTCAACGGCGTCCCGCTGAAGGAGACGTCTTACCTGTACCCGGGTGCGAGCCCCTCGGACCAGCAGTTCAGCGTCACCGTTCCGCGGGGTCGGCTCTGGGTCATGGGTGACAACCGGGCGATTTCCGATGATTCACGGGAACATATGTTCAGCGGCTTCCCCGAGGACGGGACCGTTCCCGAGAACGAAGTGGCCGGCCGGGCCTTCTTGATCATCTGGCCGCCGTCGCAATTCGGCGACCTGCCGATACCGGCCACGTTCCAGCAGGCCGCGCTGCACGCCGGGGCCTCCGGGGCCCCCGTGCTCCAGGTCGCCGGAGCGGCGGTCAGCGTGGTGGCGGCGGACCCGGCGGCCGGAACCGCGGCTGTCCTCGGTATCCCGTTGCTTGCCCTGTGGCGCAGGCGCCGACGGGAGGACCGCTAGCCGACGTGCCGCCGGAGGCGTGGGGCCGAGGGTTTCTCGGTCATCCACGAAAACATGGGCCACGACAGCGGAGATGGTGGACATGCTCACGGCAACCGCGATGACGCTCGAGGCACGCCGCCTGCGGTTAGATCGGGTACCTGGTAGGTTCGGCGGTGTACTGGCGCCCTGACGGGGTGGTCCATAGGAAGGTGCCGTCGGGGAGTTGCTCCACCTTCCACCGCGGGTGCTGTTTGAGCCTATGGTCGTGGCGGCATTTAGGCTCTTGCTGGTACTCACATGTCCCCCCAGTCAGTTCGCGGCACTGTGGTACTGGCTAGGTTCCGGCCGCGACGACCTCGTCGAGCATCGTCCGCATAGCTCGGCGTTGCCGCGCATGATCGCGGCGATTGCTTTCAAAGTCTGGGGTAGCGCCGAGGTGCTGCAGGCAAAGCGTGATCCGCGCGTCAGGAAACACGCCCCAGGCCAAGCCAGGGGCGCGACGAGATATGACAGCATGACTGTGTGAGCATGCGAGTGCCCGAACGGGAAACGCGGTTGGAAGCCGAGCAGTACCTCGCCGCGCCGCCGGACGGCTTCGGCGATATCGAGGTCGTTGATGGGCTCGTGGTCTACAACATGGCGCAGTCAGAGTTGCATGACCTCGTGGTGCGTCGGCTGGCCGCGGCCCTGGAGAACGCCCGTCTGGCTGAGGGACCGTGCTTCCGGGTCAGCTCGGATGTCGCGGTAAGGTTCGCGGATGCCGCGAGTTCATCGGCCGACCGCAGACTTAACGTCCGGTACCCCGACATCATCGTGCGCGACTGCGACCCCTACGACGTGAATACCGTACGAGATCACATCCAGCTCATTATCGAGGTGACCTCGGAGGCAACCGTCGAGACCGATACCACGGCCAAGCGTCTCCAATACGCCGCCGCCGGGGTTCCCGGATATCTGGTCATACATTTCGACAAGGACTGGGCGCGTATCAGCGAGATTGAGGAATACCGCCTCGACTGGTCTGGCCGCCGGTACGTCGCGCACGCCGTGCACCGCCGGGCGCTGATACTGGATGAGCCGCTTCGCCTCACTGCTACGTTCGAGGACCTCCAGCGTCCTTGAAGCCTTGGACGGAACAGGTACTCACCTGCTGCAATGCACGCTGCGGCGGTACGCGCGGTCGGTCAGCCACGCTGGTTCCCCGGCATCCCAGCGGCCAGTGGCTTACCGCGAAGTCGGACGAACAACCTGTGTCATTATGACTTGCACGATGGGCCGCCATTACACAGGCACGATCTGCCGCCTGCTTCGTAGGGTATGTTGTGCTCAAAGTCGCAGGTGGCGGCGGGTCTTCGGCAGACCGGACTGGTGCAGGTGGCGTGCCGGATCTGGGACAGGTGGCGGAGCTTGACCCCGGGGTCGTGGCCCTTAGCCTCGAACCGGTGGTCGCAGTCGCCGGTGGTGATCGGGTCGAGCGCGACGACCAGGTCTGGTTGTCCGCCGGCCCCGGTGCGCAGCTTCCAGGTGCCGTATCCGCCGGGCGGGCCATGCTGGCCGGTGGCGGTGAAGGAGAATCCCGGCCGAGGGGTGCCGCTGGTGCCGCGGGACGGATCAGGTTCGCCTGGTGGGTCGGGTTTGTCGGGTTTGTCCCGGCGTCTTGCCTGGTTCTTGGGTTCTGGCCGGGCGCACCCGTGGCCGATGGCGTGCCCGTGCTCGTCGGTCACGGTTACGCACCAGGTCGTCTTGGGGTTTTGCGCGGCAGCCCCGGCGAGGTCGCGGGCCAGGGCGGGGTCGATGGGGCCGATACCGGGGATCTCCCCGGGCCGGTCGGCCAGGCCGAGCAGGGTGGGCAGCGTGACGGTCAGGTTGATCCGGCCGGCGAACCCGGCCAGCATCGCACTGGCTGAGGGCCCGGCGACCGGGGGTTCGGCCGGATTGTCCGGTCCTGCCCCGCCGCCACCTCCTTCTGGGCCGTCCGGCCCGGCACCGCCTTTCCCGTCGGCAGCGTCTTGGCTGGGGCGCGAGTCCTTGCCCAGCAACAGGTCCAGGTAGGCTCGCGCCCGCAACTCGTCCATGTCACCGTCGAGCCCGGCCTTCTTCAGTTCCCGCGCCCAGGCGGTGATCCGCTGGTCGGCAGCGAGTACCTCGGCCGGCGGCAGCTCCCGCCCCATCAAAGCGGCGTTGCCGGAGTCCTCGGCCCAGCGCTGCACGCGGGCGTCCCGGGCCGCCTCCTCGCGCCGCTTCCGCGCTTTGCCGGGGGCGACCTCCATTACGGCACGGGCGATCGCGGCGCGCAGCCCGCCCGGCGTCAGCCGCCCGGCCCGGTCCAGCACCATGGCCTCGGCCTGGCGGGCCTCGCCGGGGTCCAGGTTTGCGGCAGCGCAGGCGATGATCCACGCCTTGTCCTGGCGCACGATCCCATCCCGCAGCGCCGTCCTGGTCCCGGGCAGCTTGGTTTCGATGGTCAGCGCGATGGACAGCAGGTCCTCGGCGCGGCCGCGGGACTCGGCCAGCACGTGCGCCAGCTCATCCGGGACCTGGCCCGGCCCAGGCGGCGGCCCGGGCGGGTCCTCCTCCCGCCCGGGGTCCGCAGGGGCCGGTTCTCGGGGCATGCACCACATCCGTTCGGAATATTGATCTTGAACTTGACCTTCTGACGTATATCGAACATAATAGCGTACTATGGTCAACGATCGCAACCGATTAGTGATGCAATTCGAATAAAGAGTCGGAGGATATCGATGTGATTGGACAGTGACGAGGGGCCGGGTGGGAATGATATGCCAATTGGGTACCTGAGGTCCGGCGCGGCCGTATTAGTGAGCGCTCGGCACCACGAAGGGCAGCGGCTTCTTGTTGGTTCCCAGGCCGAGCTAGAAACCGACGGCTAGGACGGGGTCCGCTGCCCCGCCACACCCGGTAGGCGGAGCGCCGCATCACCCGACGTATGATCGCTATAGCGGTGTCGCCCGGCCCGGAGGCGTTGACCGCGCATTGGGGAAATCCGCAAAAGCATAAATTCGGGCACGTGGAGATCGTTTGTGACTCGGCATGAACGCTCCCATCCTGAGACCGTGCGCGTGGACGCGATGAAGCTCGACCCGGTCGCCACTGAGTGCGCCGGCTTGGCGTATGTGACCGACGCCATCCCGGGCATCACCCGTCGGCGCCAGGGGGACGGCTGGCAGTACTCGCGGCCGGACGGCACCGAGATCGTCGACCCGGCCGAGCGGGCGCGGATCGACGCCATCGGCATTCCCCCCGCGTGGACGCAGGTCTGGATCAGTCCCACGGCGAACGGCCACATTCTGGCCACCGGCCGAGACAGTCGAGGGCGCAAGCAGTACCGGTACCACCCGCGCTGGCAGGAGGTACGCGACCGCACGAAGTACCACCGGATGGGCGAGTTCGGGCAGGCGCTGCCGGGCCTGCGCCGGCACGTCGACCGGGACCTCGACCTCCCGGGTCTGCCCAAGGAAAAGGTGCTCGGCGCGGTGGTCCGACTGATGGATGAGACCCTGATCCGGATCGGCAATGAGGAGTACGCACGACAGAACGACTCCTTCGGCCTGACGACGCTGCGGCACGATCACGTCCAGTTCGAGGACCCGACGACGATCAGGTTCGAGTTCCGCGCAAAGTCCGGCAAGGAGCAGCGGGTCCGGCTCAGCGACTCGCGGCTGGCCGCGATCGTGCACGCCTGCCACGAGTTGCCGGGCCAGGAGTTGTTCCAGTACATCAACGACGACGGCCGACAGGTGCATGTCGGGTCGACCGAGGTGAATGCCTACCTGCGAGCGGTCACGCGGGCCATCTTCACGGCCAAGGATTTCCGGACCTGGGGTGGGTCTGTGGTTGCCGCGGAGACCCTGGTCAAGCTGGGGCCGCCGCGATCAGACACCGATGCGAAGAAGAAGATCGTGGCTGCGATCGACGCGGCGGCGGCGCGACTGAACAACACGCGGGCAGTGAGCCGCAAGAGCTACGTGAATCCACGGGTTCCGGAATCCTATCTGGACGGAACGCTAGGCGGCGCTTTCGAGCGGGCCAGAAGGCGGGACCGGCTCTCCCGTTCGGAGTCCGCAGTGGTCGTCGTGGTGACGGACCCAGAGTGACCGATGAGACCGTCCGGTGGACGCGGACGCTGGTGCCGACCGGGGTGAGCGTGACCAGGGGTTAGGTCGAGGCCAGGAATACGACGCCGCCGATCAGCGCGGCTATCACCGATACAGCAATGCTTGGCGGATGTCTTCTGGCGTCAGCCTGGTGCTTGCTCCGGCAGCCTGACGGGCACGACTTGCAGGCCGTCGATCTTGTCGAAGTCGGCGGGATTGCAGGTATAGACCGGAAGCTGGTGGGCCAGGGCAGTCGCCGCGATCAGCGCGTCGTAGGCGCGCGCCGCGGGTTTCCTCCCAGATACCCGCAGTGAGGCAGCCAACCGGCCGAAAGCCCGTGCTGACGCCCGGTCAAAGGGCAGCGGGTCGAAATCCGCCTCCGCTTCCTGCAGGTGCGCTTGCCTGGCTGCGCGTTCCCGCTCGTCGCGTGCCACCAGGGGTCCGGCGGAGAGTTCGGCGAGCGTCACGGCTGTGATAAGCGGTTCGGTCGGCAGCACTGAGGGGTCAGTGATGCGGCGCAGAGCGATGACCGTGGAGGTGTCCAGGATTCCCCGGGTGGGGCGCTCACCGGTATCTGTCACAAGGCGGGATCCATTACCTCGTCAAGTTCGGCTCGCATGGCGCGATGATCCACTGGTGGCAGCAGATGCCACCGCGAGAGCAAGGTCTCCGCCGTCAGCGGTTGCCGACTGACGGGGCGAAGCTCGGCTACTGGCTTGCCGGCTCGGGTGATCGTTATTTGTTCGCCCCGGGCAACTCGATCGACCACCTCGCCGCCATGGTTCCGCAGTTCGCGGATCGTGACTTCAGCCATGTAGGTACTGTATCACGCGTGATACAAGCGGCACTCGCGGTTCGGTAGGTGTCCCTGCTGACGGCGAGGAACGCGTGCGCGAGCATCGACAAGGTGATGTGCCGTACCAGGCGATATAGAGCCGGACCTGGTAGTGGTCCAGCCTGGTCTCGTTCTTGTGTTACCCGAGATTCGGTCTAGCCGCTCCCGACGCCCCCCGGTTAGCCTGGGTCATTCGCGTATGAGCTGGAGGCAAGGAATGGCACCAGCGGTCTTCACTTCGTGCAACGTCGAGATCGGCGGGCTGAGGTTCTACTACACAGACTGGGGTGGCGACGGTCCGCCGCTGGTGATGCTGCACGGGCTGTCCGGCCACGCTCGCACGTGGGACTACACGGCGGCCGCGCTCAGCGACCGCTACCGCGTACTCGCTCCGGACCAGCGCGGCCACGGCGACACCGACTGGGCGCCGAAATATGGCTTCGCTCCGATGGCACAGGATCTCCTGGGCTTCCTCGACGCTCTGGATCTGCGCGAAGTGACCCTGATGGGCCTGTCCATGGGCGGGATCGTCTCCTTCGTATTCGCGGCCGCCCACCCCGAGCGCCTCGGGCGCCTTGTCGTGATGGACATCGGGCCCGAGATCGCTGCGGCTGGCGCGACGAACGTCGCCAGCGTGCTGGCGGCGAAGGACACCTTCAGCTCCGAGGATGAGGCGTTCGCCCAGGCCCGCGCCAGCAACCCGCGACCGACTGACGACAGACTTCGCCATCGCGTCTCGCACAACCTGCGTATGCTACCGGACGGTACGCTCACCTTCAAGTATGACAAGGCGCTCCGCGACCCCAGGAACCTCTTCGATCTCACCGTCGAGCAGCGATGGGAAGCCTGGCGAGCCGTGAGCTGCCCGGTGCTGCTGGTGCGCGGTGACGACAGCGACATCCTCGCAGCCGAGACAGCTCAGCGGATGCTGGCCGAGAATCCCAACGCCACCATGGCAAGCGTTCCGGATTGCGGCCACTCCATCACGCTCGACAACCCCGATGGCATGCTCGAGGTCGTGAGTCCCTGGCTGGCGGCTGCCGAGGCTGAACAGGCGGCGTCAGCCTGAAAGCGACGCAGCTTGACGCTGGCTACGACTCAGGCGACGGCCTGCACCCGGCAGATGCGGGAGCGCGCGCTCGCTGATGCCGCGGACCTGGGGCGAATGGCTATGGCAGGACCCCAGAGGAGGCCGTGGCCGACCTCCGGGAGGCTGTCCAGATGGTCATCTATGAAGATGGCGTACCCAAGCAGTTGGCGCACACGCTGGACCTAGAGGTTGCCTGACGCGTCGCTGCCCGCGGTACCCGGCGCGCGCCTGATCAAGGCACTCCAGGACGCCGGTTTCATAGTGACCAGGACGCGCGCAAGTCAGCACCGACTGAAGCATCCCGACGGGCGCGCTACTACGGTGCCTGTTCACGGCGATGCGGACTTGCCGAAGGGCACGCTGCGGTCGATCCTCCGGGACGCAGGCCTGTCAACCGAGGATCTTCGCCGCCTCCCGCGTTGACCGGCCATGATCTCGCCTGACCGTAGGACCAGCCGATCGTCAATGAGCGGCGGCTGCGGCGCTATCCGTCGTACCGACCTCATGCACGCAGCTATTGCTGACGGGTCTTCCCAGCATCGTCTCGGCTTGTTCGGCGGTGTCGGCCAGCATGACCAGTGCGGTAGCGAGAGCGCGTGCTTCGGCGGGGGTGAGTTCTACGGTGGGTTCCCCGTCCGCGGTCAGCAGCGTGACGTCGACGCAGCCTGTCCCTGGTTCGGCGTCGAGCGGGTGTACCCACGTCTTCAGGCACAACCTCACGGTGGAGCTGTCTTTGCCGGTAAATGGCCGGTGCGAGGTGGGAAGCGACACGTCAGGACCGTAATGGTGGAAGCCGTCGTCGGAGTCGACCTGTTCGTCGGCAGGGAAATGCCCGCCGGTGCACCAGAGCGGGCAGGGCTGGATCTCGAACTCGTCTCCGTCCCGGGTCCGGTTGACTTCCAATTGATTCCGCCCGCACTTGCGCCTGACCGGTAGCCGTCAGCTTAGATTAACGGCTGAGGTTAGCCTTCGGTTCATGACAGCCGAGCCGGTCTCACCAGCCGGGCATCCGGCCGGGATCCGGGACGCTTTGCCTGCAGCGCGGGGATTCGCTGACGATGTCCGTGGCCAACGACGTTATTTTTTGCCGCCGGCGCCCGCAGCCAAAGCTCCAGCACCCCTCCCGATACGAGGACCGCCGTGCGGTGGACCAAGAATTACTGCGGAATGCCAGGTGGGGCCGGTGGACTCGAAGATCCGCGCTCGCAGGCCCGCGTCGATCCGGTCCAGGTGCAGCGGGTGGATCGGCAGCCGGCGCTCGTTCTCCTTGCGGGAGGTCCCGAACACGCCGAGGCTGAGCTGTTCCATCAGCGCTCCCATCCTCTCCGCCGGCATCCTCTCCGCCGGGCGCAACCGGTACCTGACCACGATGCCGCCGCACCCAGGGCCCCGGCTACCAGCGTTGCCGGGCCTGGCCGCCTTCTCCCGCGTGCGCAGGCGGCTCCGATATCTATACCCATGGCCAGGTCCGGCTGGACACCATCCGGGCGATCCCACGGCGCTGACAGTGCCTAGCCGTGCCCGCGCCGGCGTGAAGGCGCCCGGCAGGCCTGGCCCAGCTGCATGGGCATGAGCGGGCAGGTCAGGCCGAGGATCTCCCGGTGGCCGCATTGCGCATCCCTGTTGCCGCTGGGCAACAGGTTAAAGCCCGTCCACCCAGCGCCAGGCTGGGCCGACGGTCCGTGCTACGCAGGGTGAACGTTGCAATAGTGCCAGGAGCCCTTCAGGGCACGTATAACACCGAGTATGAATTTCTGTTGATTCATTGGCCTCATTGGCTTCTGAGATACAGATCAGCCAATCTGTTCCGCCAGCTCGGGCCGGAGAAGTGCGCGCAGCGACCGGATGAGCCACTGCTCGTACTGCTCGGCTGTCCAGCCGCACTCGACGGTCAGGATGCGATGGACATCGGGAGACAGGGCGGCATAGGTGATGTCGGCTGCCTCGGAGAATTCCAGCCCGGGGTCAAGGGCGTCGCGGGCGGACAGGGCGGCGACGATCCGGGACTGGCCGGTGCGGCGTTGCTGCCTGATCTGCTCCATGAGCTGAGCCGCGTCGGAGTCGACCTGGGCGGCGGTGGCCAGGACGTGCATGATCGCCGAGGACCGTTCCATGAAGGCGCGGCCGATGCGGGCGAACGCCCGGACCAGCGCCACCGGGTCCGGTTCGGCCCGGGCGGCCCGGACTTCGGGCCGGTCGCCGAAGGCGACGAGCTGGTCGTCACCGCCGAAGGAGACGTCAAGGACGGCCTTGAGCAGCGCCCGCTTGGAGGCGAACAGGCGGTACAGGGTGGGCAGCGAGGTGTCGGCGGCGGCGGCGATCGCTTCGAGGGTGGTGGCGGGATAGCCGTGCTCGATGAACAGGGTCTTGGCTGCCTCGATGATCCGCAGCCGGGTGGCCCGGGCCTGGGCCTGGCGGCGGGTGTTGTCGTAGGGCCTCTTGACGGCGGGAGCCATGTTCGTGATAGTACTACTATTATGACGAGAGCTAAGCTATCACGAATTTGTGATGTGCTGGTGGTGGGGGCCGGGCCGGCAGGTCTGGTCGCCGCCATCACCCTTGCCCGGTACGGCATCGACGTGGTGCTGATCGACAAGCGCAGCACACCGTCGGGGCTGTCGCGGAGCCTGGTCATCAGCACCCGGGGGATGGAGCTCATGCGCCGGTTCGGGCTCGAGCAGGCGATCAGGTCCGGCGCGGCCGATGTCAAGATCCGGGCCTGGGTGACACCTGACCTGGCCTCGGGGGAAGGCACCGAGATGCCCTTGGGGAATCCCTCGGACGCCGAGGCTGCCCTGGCCAGCCCGACGCGGCCGGCATCGGTAGCTCAGGATCACCACGAACCCATCATGTTCGAGCACCTGCGCAGGCTGCCCAGCGCCAGCATCCGGCTCGGCTGCCAGCTGCTCGGGGCGGCCCAGGATGACCAGGGTGTCCGCGCCACCGTCGCAGACGCCGGGACCGGGGCCGTCGAGGACCTTGGCGCGTCCTTCCTGATCGCTGCCGACGGGGCACACAGCACCGTCCGGGAGCGGCTGGGAATCTCCATGCTCGGCCCTGACAATCTGGCCGACTATGAGCGCGTCGAGTTCACGGCCCCGCTGTGGCAGCTGGCCGGCGAGCACCGCTACGGCCTGTACGTGATCACCCGGCCCGACGCGGCCGGGGTACTGGCGCCCCGCGGGCCCGGCGACAGGTGGGGGCTGTCCCGCGAAACCCCGCCAGGGGCGCGAGGGCTGGCCGACCTCGGCCAGGCCGAGCTCTCCGGTCTGATCCAGCGCGCCGCCGGCACCAATGCGCTCCGGCCGCAGATCGAACGGCTGAGCACCTTCACCTTCGCCGCCCAGATGGCCGAGCGCTACGCGCAGGGACGCTGCTTTCTGGTAGGCGATGCGGCGCACCGGGCGACCCCCAGAGGTGGCACCGGGATGAACACGGCCATCCAGGACTCCTTCGACCTCGGCTGGAAACTGGCCTGGGTGCTGCGCGGCTGGGCCAGCCCGGAACTGCTGGCGACCTACGAACGCGAACGTCGCCCCGTAGCCGCCCACAACGTCCAGCGGTCCAGCGAGCCAGCCGGAGCGATGCAGGAAACAGGCCAGGCCCTGGCGTGGGATCTCAACGGCCGCCTGCCTCATCACTGGCTGGCTAACGGCAAAGAGCGAAC
>Ga0074046_10002233_pt1 | contig 16855 bp, 9 predicted proteins | sample BogForMeECP23OM3_FD_94441 | JGI IMG/M metagenome (GOLD analysis project Ga0074046, IMG submission 94441) | Bog forest soil microbial communities from Calvert Island, British Columbia, Canada - Bog Forest MetaG ECP23OM3 | ecosystem: Environmental > Terrestrial > Soil > Wetlands ...
CATAAAGCCGTCGCGGATGGTTCGAATCCATCGCGAGCCACCATGGAGGGGCCTCCGGCGAGGGGCAGTGGCTTATGCCCACTTCGGCGCCAGATTAGCGCGGCCAGACAGGTTCGACACCTGTACCCTCTACCAATTTGTCGCGCCGGTAGTTCAACGGACCAGAATAGTTGGCCTACACCCAACAGATGCGGGTTCAACTCCCGAACGGCGCACCATGCAGGATTAGCTCGAAGGTCGAGCCCGCGGTCGATAACCGCGAGGCGTTGGTTCGATTCCAACATCCTGTACCACTTTGATGTTTGAACATGGGTGACTGGCAGAGATGGCTGATGCACTCGCCTCTTAAGCGAGACCAGGCTGGTTCGATTCCAGCGTCACCCACCAGATTCGCGGGATTGGCAGATATGGATATGCACTCGCCTTTTAAGCGAGACGAAGTGGGTTCGATTCCCACATCCCGCACCAAGAGCAACAAAGAGGCAGTATAGCATAACGGATCAATGCTCCGAGCTTCTACCTCGGATGATGAGAGTTCAAATCTCTCTGCCGCCTCCATGTGGGGATGTGGTCCAACGGATGAGGGCGCAAGGCTACGAACCTTGAGATCAGAGTTCAATTCTCTGCATCCCCTCCACATTAGTCAGGCTCGCGTGGTCTAAAGCATGATGACGCTTCGGTCCTAACGAAGAGATCCGGGTTGGATTCCCGGCGCGAGTTCCAGAGGGTGGGTAGTGTAAGCGAACAACACGGCAGCGTCCGAAGCTGCAAATCCGGGTTTGACGCCCGGCCCGCCCACCATTGTGTATCTTCAGCGCGGTTCGGTTCGTTTGTGCCAGGACTTAGTACGCTCAAGACGAACAGGATGTAAGCAACGGCAGTAACAGTCACTTTTGGGTATTGACGAATTTCTAAAATCATGTGAAAGTGAGAACTGAGATACACGCAATGATGCGCAAACCCCATACCGATTGCTTCCCGACACCGGCCACGTTTACGTGGCAAGGGGCGGGCAAAGGTACGTTCATGTAACGGGGGCGATCCATAGCGCGTAGTTTTTCTGAGCCTCCGATACAAATCGGAGGCTTTTGGTTTTTACGGCGTATTTGACCGGTGCGCAGAGAGGAGGCAGCGTCGTCTAACGGCCAGGATACGGCTCTTTCAAGGCTGAGATGGGAGTTCGATTCTCCTCGCTGCTACCAAGACTATGAGTACACAAACGATTGAACTCGAAGGCTTTGAGATCGAGCTCGCATCGGACCTTTACTGTGATCGCGGCGGCGATCATCACGAATTGGTTGATCGTGCGCGCGCTGATCGCCGGCGGGTTGGCCACAACGTAGATGAGTCAGCGGTTTTGTGTGTCCGGTGCATGAAAGCAATTCCGCTGAAGGTGTGATGCCGGGTCGTCTAGCGGCAGGACTCTGGACTTTGAATCCGGATACGGGCGTTCGAATCGCTCCCCGGCAGCCAGTTTAGAAACTTGAGCAAAGGAGGAAGTTCACTGAAGAGAAATTCGAGGAGTGGTGAAGGCTACGGTTACTTCTCTTGTCCAGAAAACAAACCGTATTCCGAAGGTTCACTCCTCAAAGTTGCGAGGTCATCCAATTGGCTAGGATAACCGGCTCTGACCTGGTTCATGCACGTTCGAATCGTGCCCTCGCAGCCAAGTTTAGAAAGTGGTCGCAGAGTCTAGCGGCAGGATGCCTGACTGTCTATCAGGAGGGACGGGTTCAACTCCCGTTGCGACCGCCACAGGGGTGATGACCCGACGGGAAAGGGCGCTCGTCTCCAAAACGAGTTCAAGCAGGTTCGAATCCTGTCACCCCTGCCAGTTTGAAGAGCGAGCATGGTATAGCGGCTGGTGCCTCGGGCCTCCAACCCGATGACGCGAGTTCGACTCTCGCTGCTCGCTCCAGGCGGAAGTCGTCTAGCGGCAAAGACGCGACGTTGCCAACGTCGAGAGCGCGGGTTCGAGTCCCGCCTTCCGCTCCAAGTTAGTGAGTATGTTCGAGACGGTGTAGCCAAGACAGCAAGGCATCTGCCTGCAAAGCAGACAAGCGGGAGTGCAATTCTCCCCACCGCCTCCAGATTGTCGTAAGGAAGTTTTGTGCTGGTGTAGCTCAGTGGGAAGAGCTCGGGCCTCGTAAGTCCGTGATCGGCGTTCGAATCGCCGCGCCAGCTCCGCTGGTATAGCTCAACGGGAAGAGCAGGCGCACGGTAAGCGCCCGACCGCAGTTCGAGGCTGCGTGCCAGCTCCAAAGTGTGCTGCTGTGGCCGACATACAAAGGCACCTGCCTTGTAAGCAGGTCGATGCTGGTGGGAATCCAGCCAGCAGCTCCAAATTCGATGGCGGGATTGGCCGAATGGCTTAGGCACTGGATTGTGGCTCCAGTCACGAGAGTTCGATTCTCTCATCTCGCCCCAAATGGGCGGTTCGTATAACGGGATTACTCACGGCCTGCAACCGTGAAATGCGAGTTCAATTCTCGCACCGTCCACCAAAGTTTGGCTCGGGAACTCGACGGCAGAGTGCTGGTCTGAAAAGCCAGTGGATACGGTTCAATTCCGTGCCGAGCCACCAATGTCCGGGTGTAGGGTAGCGGCCACCCACATGCCTTGGGAGCATGTCCACGCAGGTTCAACTCCTGCCACCCGGACCAAGTCTCCAGCACATACGGGCACCATAATAGCGTAGGCCATCCCGGCGAGGATCAGAACTACAATGTTTATGAACGAATAGAACGGGTGACCATGATTCGAATTGCTCCCCAACACATCTACGCGTTGCGCGACTCGACCGGGAAACCATTCACCGATCTACTTGATCGTCTGATCCGAAGCTCTGCTGCGATCCTGGGTATCCCAGCCTCAGAAGTGCTCGACAACCCTCGCATCAATTACCCCGACGGTGGCGTGGACACACAGGTCAATAAGGGTGCGCAGCAGGGCCCATGGGACTACTTCAAGGGCCCGACAACATGGCAGTACAAGGCTGTCGAGCTAGAGGAACTTACAGACAGCAAGGTGCGAAACGAAATCAGTGGAAGCAGTAAGGATTACATCCGTAGTTTGCTGAAGAATGGTTACGCCTACAGACTATGCGTTGCACATGACGGGCCGGCTGAGAAGAAAACCTCGATCAAAGCATTGCTCGACGCAGAGATTAAGAATGTCAGGCTGGATGCGCCAGAATCCATCGTTCTTTTCGCCTCGGACATCGTCGCATGGGTGAATGCATTCCCTGCCATCGCCGCGGAGATGCTGGATTCATCCATGACGGAGTTCTTTCACTTCGCCACTTGGCAAAACAGGGAGCGCTCGCGGACGAAAATCTTCGTTGATACTCCGGGTTCAGGCGTCGTCTTCGAAAATGTGCGCAGCCATCTCGATTGGAGCAAGAAACCAACCTCAGCGGTCCTTACGGTGTCCGGGGATGCGGGAGTCGGCAAAACCCGCACGGTGTTTGAAGCGATCGCCGCGATGCCGGAGGTCTCCCACCTGACGCTTTACATGGACGATGAGGATAACGCGCTCGGCGTTGCACGAGCGGTGGCGAACTTCCCGAACGTGTATGCCGTTCTCGTGGCCGATGAATGCTTGGAATCGACGGCCTTTCAGCTTGGCAAGATTCTCCAGGGCGTGGAAAACAGGGTCCGGTTGGTGACCATTGATAATGCGCTGGAACGCGGAAACCAACCTGAACTGCGAATCAATCGTCTTTCGACTTCGACGGTTGAAAAGATCGTCGAGACAAACTTCCCCAACATTGACCAAATCCGTCTCTACCAATACTGCCGACTTGCAGAAGGCTATCTTCGATTCGCGATTTTCTTATGTGATAACGACGCTCTGATCGCGCAGCAAGGACATCTGGGCACGCTCCTAAACGACGCCAAGGCCTACCTTGCAACCCTCTTTGGCGGTGACGGAGCTTTCGATGAAGAAGACTATACGGCGCTTATGGTGATTTCCTTGGTTGAACGGTGTGGAGTCGTCGGTAACGCCTTCCAAGAACTTGAACAATTGTGTGCGTTGGTGGGGCTCGACCCCAAGGACGTAAGCGAGCGCCTTCATCGCATGCAAAAGGCAAACGGTCTGGTCGCCCGTGCCGGCCGTTATTTCTATGTCACACCGACTCCTATCGCCATGGTGTGTTTTTACGCTGCCTGGTCGAAATGGGCCGAACTTAATTCGAAACTCTTCTTGGAGAACTTCCCACCGGGACTCGTGGGCTCATTTCTCGCGCGCATGTCGCGCGCTCCAGAGGAGGTCGGCAAGGTCGTGAATGCCTACTTTCACAACTGGGAGCTTTCCCGAGGGAGAGACATATTTGCTGATGCCAATGAAACTGAGCGGTTTCTCCTTCTGGTAAGAGCGGACCCGGATCGGATGGTGCCACGACTTAGAAATCTCATTCTGACCGCAACGCCCGAACAACTGCGTGTGCAATTCGCGGGTGGGCGGCGCAACCTCGTCGTCGAGGCCAATGAGATTGCCGCCTTTCCGGAGTGGTTTTTCCTCGCGGAGGAGATTCTGTTTGCCCTCGCACGTCACGAGACGGAGCCAGGTATTGGAAACAATGCAACTAAGGTATGGTCGGGGCTGTTTCCCATCCGGTCATTCGTTGCGACGCCTTTTGACGAGCGGTTAGAGATCATCCGACAGCGGAGTCGAAACGGCGACGCGATCACGAAGATGCTGTGCGTTGAGGCTCTGGAGAGCGCCCTCGACGATGGCACGGTTCACATGACTCTCGGCCAACCTTACGGCCGTAGGATTGCGCCGGCGCCGTGGTACCCAAAAACATGGGAAGAGTTTTACGGGCACATGAAGGCCTGCCTTTCCGAGTTGAACGTTCTGAGCACTGACGCCGACGATAGCGTACGTGAGAAGGCCAGCGGCACCTTCATCCGCTGCATCCGCAGCTTGGTTTTTCGTGGATTCACACAACAGGCGAAGGAAGGCGCGGGAAACCTCCCAGCACATGTTCGCCCCATTCTCCGGGCAGAGTTACGAGAGTTTCTTCTACTGAACAATTCCGAGCACAGCCCACACTCCGAAGAGGAGAAAGGGCAGCGTGCACAATTTGTGGAAGGGTGGATAAAGGAACTGGCTTCCACGGACATTCATGATCGTATAGTCGAAGAAATCGGGCCAGATTCATGGGAGCATCATTTAGAACAAACCGAGTGGGAGCAACGCATTGCTGAATTAGCTTCCCACCTCTTGCAACACGAGGACATCTTCGACAAAGAGCTCCCGTGGGTGAGCAGCGACAAGGCGCGTTCATCAGTCGACTTCGGAGCCCAGCTTGGCCGACTCGATGAAAACCTGAAAGCTTTGGACCGCATCGTTGCCGCGGGCCGCGCAAAGCGTAACCCCAACCTCTCTCGCGGCTATTTCGCTGGCGTGAGTGGCAACATGCGTCCAAAACTGGAATCCAGCAGTGGGCAGTCGGCACGCGAGAAGTTGAACAAGTCTCTTGATGTGCTTTGGGCTGACGATCCGGTTCTCGCCTTCCACGTCATGACGCCATCTGGCGAGTTTGTCAATTCGTTTGCGCGCGCCATCAATGGTGTTCGCGAGAAACAAATCCCGACCGGCTTCCTGCACACATTTGTGGCGTGGAACGGACCGCGCCACACTTCTCCTGCAGAAGCAAGGCTGGCCGCACAGACGCTGCTGCAAGCAGCTTTGGATGGTGATGAGGATGCCGCGAATACGGGAATTGAGTTCATCGTGTTCGTCTTGATGCGGATGGGCGACTCAGAAGACAAACTGGTGTGGCTCCAGACGGTCTTCAAGGACCAATCGCTGGATATTATCTTCGGATTGTTGGAGCGGGCCGCACTGACGAGCAGGAACCTCTCTCATTGGTTTTCACAGATTTTTGCTCGCATACTGCCGGCAAATCCGGACCGTGCTACATCGATATTGATTCAGATGATGCAGAGCGACTCTTATGAGACCTCCCAAACCGCTGCTGGCCTTTTTGCAAGCGTTGCGGCGACCCGCCCCCAGCAGTTGATGGATGGAATCGGGGCGGCCGTGCTATCGAAAGAACGCAGTCTAAGATTTCTCTTTCGCAAGTTTCCAATCACGTTATTGCCGGAGGCTGTCGTCATTGAATGGCTCGAAAAGAACGGCCTGGAAGGTGCGCGACTACTCGCACGTCACGTCCCGGGCCCGTTCATGGGCGCCAACGGACCTGAGCTCAATCCGGTTACGCGGTTCATCTTGGAAAAGTATGGGAATGACGATCTTGTCTTCTCCAGTTGGTTTGCCGGAATGCACAGCGGCGGGGCCTTCGCAGGGTCGATTGCAGACCATATGGAACAACGAGCGGCGCGGGCGGAGCCGTTTCTCAATTTTCCGATTGAAGCCGTGCGGCGGTGGGCGCAGGTCGAAATTAGCTATGCGGCTGAAAATGCCGAAGGCTTCAGGATGAGCGAAGAGGAGTTATTCTGAGCGCTTCTGGTACTCGCAGCTGAAATTGATTCGCACGAGCACAACCAGGATCTGTCCCACGTCAAAGGTCTGGTGCCAGCGGAGAGATTCGAACTCTCAAACACCTGTTTCTAAGACAGGCCGCTATTCCAATTCGCGCACGCTGGCACATGGTGCACAGGGGAGGATTTGAACCTCCGCGTCCCACTCGGGGAGACCGGGTTACAGCCGGTCCGTTTCGGCCGGGCTCACGCACCTGTGCAAACTTGGCGGAAGGTAGACGAATCGAACGCCCATCGCTCATCACGATGCCCCGGTTTTCAGGACCAGTTGCCGGCCATTCAGCAGTACCTTCCAAAATGGCGGAGAGTACGGGAGTTGAACCCGTTAGCCTCTTGCGAGAGCCCTTGTGTAGCAGACAAGTGCCTTACCGTCCGGCCCACTCTCCGTCGAAATTGTCAAAGAACAGAGGAATTCTGGTAGGCCCGGTGGGATTTGAACCCACAAAAGAGCTGCTCTTGAGGCAGCTGCGTATGCCAGTTCCGCCACGGGCCTGAAGCTATAAATTGTGCAGGAGTTAATAACTCAGTCGGGATGGACTGAGTCGTAATGACGATCGAAATTGAAGCAGGCGCTTCACAAAATCAATTTAGCATGAAACCATTGGTAGTGCACGCATTTTTCGGCGGCAGAATTCAAACGGCAGGCTAGCCACGACTGATGCAGATTTGGCGCAGCATGGGCCGTGCGAGAAGAAACCAGTTCGTTTTCCAAAGAGACACCATCCCTAAGCCTTCGGCTTAGGTCGGTGCAGGCCGTCCGGGGACTAGCGAATGCTGCTCGCACGAAGTCGAACAGTATTCGAGTCCGTTCGAATTGCGTTCGATCCTCATTCGAACGGATATGAGTAATCTGAACACTCTAGATTGCTCAACGCTCGCCGCCGCAGGCCTGATCGTTTAGCGGTTGACATACTTACGCATAATGCGTAATAATATACGCATTATGCGTAACTCTTCCGTGCTGACTGCGCTGTTCCCACAAGTACGGCAGGGCGTGCTCGCGGCTACGCTCGGCCAGCCAGACAAGTGGTGGTATCTTTCGGAACTCGCCAGCCGTTTGGGAACGAGCCCGTCCAGCCTTCAGCGGGAGTTATCATCTCTGGTGGCAAGCGGAATATTGGTGCATCGTCGGGAAGGCACAAGGGCTTATTTCAAGGCGGAGACCCAGTCCCCAGTGTTCCGAGACCTGCAGCAGTTGTTCGAAAAAACTGCAGGGCTGGCTCCGATCTTGGAGCAGATACTAAAGCCGTTTGGGAACAAGATTCAGAGTGCTTTTATCTATGGTTCTGTGGCACGAAGCCGGGAAAATGCGATGAGTGACGTGGACGTGATGGTCATTGGCAGAGCAGGTCTTGCTGACCTGTCTCCGGCGCTCCGCAAAGCGGAGGCGCGGCTGGGAAGAGAGGTCAACGTCACGGCCTATTCCCCAGAGGAGTTTCGGGAGAAAATCAAATCGGGCGAACATTTCCTTGCCGCCGTTTTACGAGGACGGAAACAGTTTGTGAAAGGAGGCCAGAGTGACTTGGACGAGCTTGTTGGCAAATAAGGAAGCCCAGAAACACAAAACCTCCAAGAAGGAATTAGACAATATGCGGGCCCTGATCGCCCGCGACCTAGCAGACGCGAGTCTTGCTGGCCTTTCAGCAGATCGGAGATTCGCCACTGCCTACAACGCGGCGCTCCAGGCGGCAAATATGGCCATTGCCTGTGCGGGGTATCGGATCGTGAGCAAAGTCGGACACCACCGGGTGTCCTTGGAAAGTACGAAACTGGTGTTGGGTAAAGCCGCGCACAAGTACGCCGACTATTTTGAGACGTGCCGACGAAAGCGAAATACGATCGACTATACTTTCTCCAATGTTGCGACGGACACGGAAGCAAAAGAGATCCTCGTCCAAGCAAGACAGTTTTACGTTGAAGTCGAAGACTGGATTGCGAAAAACCACCCCGCGCTGAAAATGTGAGATTCGAGGCCAGCCTAAATCGACGCCGGCGGCCAGTCACCAGTTGTTGGACAAGCTCATAGGACACCTACCAGAAGCCCGTTTCTGGCCCATCAGTAGCGCGTTGATAGTTCGGTGGCCACAAGCGCGTTTATCGTTCCTAACCTCCCAGAAGCCGACCTATTGCCCGCGAGCCCGCCGTGGTCCACTTTCGGGTTTCACCGGCGGTCTTAAGGTCCAGGAATAGCCCTGGCTTCGAGTTTCGGAATCAGCGGACCGGCCCGATTGGATTCCTTCTTTTGCGCCATATCATCCGGAACGGCAACAAGAATCCGTCGCGGCGAACTTAGCACAAAACCGCGTCAGTTCGACAGTTTGTCAGAAATGAGACAGAGTCGGACAGTATGATTTAATGAGTGCACGTGGATACTTCGTCTGCCAACATTGTTCCAACAGAAGATTCGGGCGGGAAAGACTGCGCGGCATCGGTGTCGAAGGTCGCGGTCGAAACGGAAGGCGGGCCGGGGAGTCGACTTTTGCCCGAGATGCTCGGGGAAGAGCTTTGGCGGACGGCAGGGGCAGAGTCAGTCGAGGTCAGCAAGGCCGAGTTCTCGCAAGCCCTTGAGACGATCGGAGCGGGGGACAACTTCGGTCTCGACCCGGGGAAGCAGGCCAGTGAGCGGCAACGAGAAACATTCTGGCGGGCTCTGCATCTGGAGGAGCTTGCCATGGCGCGCGGATGCGCGCTGGGGCGGGAGGCCGCATGGCGGCACTTTCTTTCGCAATATCAGGACAAACTGACCAGGGCTGCTATGGAGATGACACGATCAGCGGCCTTGGGTGAAGAGTTGGCGAGCGCACTTTACTCCGAGTTGTTCGGATTGACGGAGCACGAAGGCAAGCGTTGGTCTCCGCTGCTTGGATACTCGGGGCGAGGATCGCTGATGGGATGGCTGCGGGCGATTCTGGCGCAACGCCGCGTGGATCAGTACCGGAAAATCGGCCGAGAAACTGCGCTGAATGAGATCGAACCAGCGGCGGCAGTCTCGGAGCAGATTGAGCTAAAACGACTAGAGGATTTGCGGGCGGCGCTCAAGATGACGCTGAGCGGGGCTTCCGCGGAGGAACGTTTCCTGCTCTCGGCCTACTATCTGGATCAGCATACCCTCGAGGAGATAAGCGGCGTGCTGCGAGTTCACGTGGCGACAGTCAGCCGCAAACTGAAGCGCGCGACCGACCGTCTGCGCAAACAGTTACTCCGGACGCTCGTGGCACAAGGTCTGAGCCGGCGTGCGGCGGAGGAAGCGCTGGGGAGCGATCCGCGGGACATTGAGATCAATCTGCGTAAGTTGCTGCAAAATTCCGAGGATGCCCCGATCCCCGATAAGGAAGAACAAGGGTGAAGGCCAATTTTCAACCCGGAATCCATCCTGACGCTGACCAGCTAAGTGTGTTCGTGGAGGGCGCAGCCAGCTCACATGAACACGAGCGGATGTTGGCTCACCTGGCCGAATGCGCGGAGTGCCGGAAAGCTGTGTTTCTCATGCAACCGCAGAAAGAGACGCAAGCACTCAGGCCAGAGCCAATACAAGGATGGACGTGGCGGCGGCTGTTGCCGGTGGCGCTGCCTGCGGCGGCGCTGGTGTGCGCCGTGGTTGCGGTACTGGTGTATCTCCGTCCACACGGCGGCACTCCTGAGGTCCTGCAACAGAATGCGAGCGTAAGGCAGCCGGAGATTCCGCATCCTCCAACCACGGTTGCGCCAACCACTGATTCAGAGAGTTTTGCCCGATCCGAAAGTCCAAAGAAAAGCTCCGCGCCGAGCGCCGCGGCGCCTGGCGTCTCTCGGCAAACGAAACGCCCGGCAAACGGCTTGCATTTGCCCGAAGCGAAGAACCAGCAAGTCGCCTCTAACATTGCTAGTCCGCAGACACCGTTACCCGCTCCGTCTGCCTCGGCCCCGGTTGCCGGTGTGGCGGCGGGTGTCGGGGGCGGTATCGGCTCCGGGACTCGATCCGATTTGCCTTTGAATGGGCGGAACTTCACGGAACTTCAGCAACTGACGCCGGGGGTCACAAAGGGCGCATCATCGCAAACTAATCTAGGCACGAAAAAAGAGCTGCCCGCCTTGGAGATTGAAGGTGCCGGCGGACGCAGTGCGACTCTAGCTGGAGTCTCCGGGCGCGTTACCGATCCGACTGGGGCCGTCGTCGCGGGGGCGACGATTACGTTGCGCGATGCGAGCGGCAAGACACGACAGACGACGACCGGCACCGATGGAAGCTTTCATCTGACGGAATTACCAGCTGGTCGGTACGACTTGATGGCGACGGCAACGGGTTTCAAGACAAAGCAACAGTCCATCGAATTGAAAGCGAGCGAGGTTGCCATGATGCAGCCAGTGCTTGACGTGGGGACAGCGTCAGAGACGGTGGAGGTGACCGGAGCGGCTCCGACGCTCGAAACCGAATCGGCCAGCGTGAGCCGGATTATGCCGATACCGTCCGGGCTCCCGGTTACGACGAGTGTGTCGCTCGGCAAGCGTTCTCTTTCTCTGGATAGTGCGGGCAATCTCTTCCTGAGCCGCAATGGGGGCAAGAAGTGGAAAAAAATCAATCCGCGATGGGCGGGGAAGGCAGTCCGCATCGAGTTGAAGCCGCCATCCGATATCGGTAGTTTGCCCAAGCGCGACAACGAAACCCCAAGCTCAGTCACCGCGACCGACGTCTTCCAGTTGACCACCGACGCTAATGCCGTTTGGACCAGTAAGGATGGGACGCACTGGCACCAGCAGTAACCTCCCCCCCCCAAAAAAATAGTCTGCAAAACTCCCAATCAGGCCCGAACTCCGATTGAGCAAATTAGCGAGGCCGGAGGGAGGACCCAATGTCGAAAGGTAAGTTGCTGGGAACCGCAGTTCGTTTCGCTATCCTGCTTCTCGCTGGTCTGGTAGCGACCGTCACGATTTTCAGGTTGCGCGCTTCTGAAGCTGGTGGGCCTGTTCCCTCTGTCATGGCGATTTATGAGCATGGCATATTGCATGTAACGATCCCGTACCGCGGTGCCGACACGGGGTCCGGCCAACTGACAGTAGAAGTGCTCGATCCGGAAGATGATGTGCTTGGCCGGGCGCAGCGAGATCTCAAAGTCAATGCCAGCGCAGGCCGATGGAAAGAGGAGATTCGGCTGGAGAAGCCGCTGCCGTTGGAGGACTTGGTTTGGCATCGCTTGCGCTATCGCTTTGAATACGACGACAGGGAAATGGGCGCCCTTCAAGGCGAGGAATCGATTTCGCAGATTCTGCGGCGACCTGTCATGCACATTCTTGGACAGCAGTCCTATTTTGCCGGCGGCCAGGCAGCTGTGCGCGTGATCGTGAGCGATTCCGAGAACCAACCGATCGCCGGGCGGAACTCGGTGCAGATCGAACTTCTTGAGCCGGATGGAAAGACGCACGTTCTTTTTCAAGGCGGACTGAACCGCCGCGGAACAACCGAAGCACAGTTTCGTCTGCCGAAGGGATTGACCGGCGCTTATCAACTCCATTACGTCGCGGAGACGGCGATTGGGACAACCGAGTTCTCGCAACATGTGCAGCTGGAAGACAAGGTGTCCATTCTTCTGACGACGGAAAAACCGCTCTACCAGCCCGGGCAGACGATTCATGCGCGGGCGCTGGCATTGAATCGCGCCGATCATGAAGCGGCGGGCAAACACAACCTGACGTTTGAAGTTGAAGATTCACGCGGCAACAAAGTGTTCAAGAAGGCTACCGAGACCGACGAGTATGGCGTTGCCTCGGCCGACTTTTCCCTCGCCGACGAGGTCAATCTTGGTGCCTATCATCTGCGGGCGCTGATGGGCGATGCCGAGGCTCCTACGAATACTGCCGAAATCGCCATCAACGTGGAGCGATACGTTCTTCCCAAGTTCAAAGTTGCCGTCGAACTCGCGGAAGCAGGAAAGAAGCAGAAGCGCAGCTTTCAACCGGGCGATCACGTCATCGGCAAGGTTCGCGCCAATTACTTTTTCGGAAAGCCAGTCGATAACGCTGAGGTCAATCTCAAGGCGTCGGCCATGGATGTGGCGTTATTCGAGGCCGCATCGGCACATGGCAAGACCGACGCCGACGGTGAGTACCGTTTCGATATCCGGCTGCCGAACTATTTTGCGGGACGCCCGCTTAGCCATGGCGCCGCGCGCGTGCTGATCGAAGCGTCCATAAAGGATTCCGCAGGCCATGCGGAAACACGGGGAGAGCCGATCACCGTCAGCGATTCACCGATATTGCTGACCGCAATTCCTGAAGGGGGCACACTCGTTCCGCACCTGGAGAATCAGGTGTTTATTCTGGCTTCCTATCCTGATGGGAGCCCAGCGAAGAGCGATATTCGGGTTCGTACCAGCGGCAGGGCGGAACAAGTCACTACGACCGACGACGGAGGTGTGGCCGTCGCGTATGTCAGGCCGGATGAGGGGAAGCAGGCGCTGGAAATCGAGGCAACGGACCGGGATGGGAACCGAGCCTCGAGCAAAATGGAACTCGATGCCCGCGACGGAGACGAGCAGATCTTGCTGCGAACCGAGCGCGCCGTCTATCGCACCGGGGACGTGATTCATCTGAGCGTGTATTCGACGAAGGTTCATGGCGCCGTTTACATCGATATTGTGAAAGATGGGCAGACGGTGCTGACGCATGATCTGGATGTAGAAAACGGGCGGGCGGAGCTTTCCGTGCCGGCGACCTCGGAAATGTCGGGCACGCTCGATCTTGGCGCTTATTTGTTCGGCCGAGATGCGCGCCCCATTGGCGATCACCGTTTGATCTTCGTGCAACCGGCGGACGAACTGAAGATCGAAAGTGTGGCCGACGCAAAAAGCTATAAGCCGGGCAGCGATGCTAGGATTCAATTTCGCGTGACCAATTCGCACGGGCAAGGGGTACACGCGGCGATGGGTCTGCAGGTGGTGGATGAAGCGGTGTTTGCGCTGGCCGAGAAGCAGCCGGGATTCGCCAAAGTGTTTTTCTATCTCGAACAGGAGGTCATGAAGCCACGGTTTGAGATTCACTCGATTGGAATGACCGATGTTGTTGAACCGGCGGAACAGTCGAGTGCGGAGCAACGCGATCGAGCCGCGAGAGCCCTGTTTTCGGCAACGGAGATCGTGGCCAGCAACAAGTTCGAAACTGAAATCGGCAAAGCGGTGCCCATGACGAAGTATGGCGAATACCGTCAGCGTTATCAGGCGCGCTTTCAGGCGCAAGCGAATGACCTGGCAAAGGCATTATCGGACGTCTACGCGCAAAATCCGAAAGCCGGCACTCCAACTGAGATCTACCAGCAGCTCATGCAGTCAGGTAGTATTGGATTTCTTGATCCATGGGGGAATCCGCTGCGATTTGAACCGGCCTCATGGGATCCAAAGAACTATTACATCGTAATCAGTCCTGGTCCCGATCACCGGCACAACGTGGGCGATGAGTTCCAGGCGATCCTGCTGTTCCAGCGCAAACGGATCGTGAGTACTACGAGGGCGGCTGCTACGGAGTTTAACGTCGACGTGGAGCACGATCGCGGGGCAATGAATGGGAAGTCGCAGATTGTTGGCACGGTTACTGATCCAAGCGGGGCAGTCGTAGCGGGGGCAAATGTCGAGGTGCGCGGTAGAGGAAAGAAACTCCTGCTCAACGCGATCACGGATGCGACAGGGCAATTCAGTCTGGCTGCGGTTTTTCCGGGCGACTATCAGATTCAAATCACCATGGCCGGTTTTCGAATGGCCGCGGGTACGTGCAGTCTCCGCGCGCGCGACCGCGCCGTCATCTCGGCGACGCTTTCTGTTGGGCAAAGCACGGAGACGGTGGAGGTGACCGGCGCGGCGCCGATGCTCGAAACGGAGAACTCCATGGTGGCCGTTCCGGCACCAGCTGCTGGCGTTGCTGGCGGCATTGGTAGCGGAGCAAGAGGAGAGGTAATCGCGCTCCAAGACGCACAGTCGTTAGCGATCAATGGCCGGAATTTCACACAATTGACGGCCCTGAATAGCGGAGTGCTGGCAAAAGAATCGAAGGGAGCTCCTGCGGCGCACGTTCGTTCCTATTTCCCCGAAGCGCTGTACATCAATCCCGAAATCATCACCGACCGGGAAGGACGCGCCAGCATCGTGATCCCGATGGCAGACTCGATCACTACCTGGCGTATGGCGATGATCGCTTCTACGCAGAGCGGATCGCTAGGCACCGCAACATCCAGCTTGAAAGTATTTCAGGATTTCTTTGTCGACCTCGATCTGCCGGTGACGCTGACACAGGGAGATCGGGTTTCCCTCCCTGTGGCCATCTACAACTATTCGGGGGCAGCGGGCGAGGTCGCTCTGCAACTTCAGTCCGACGATTGGTTTTCGCTGGTGGACGATGTGGCGGAAAAGACAGTCCAGGTGGAATCATCGCGCGTGGGCGGAGCGCAGTTCACGCTCGAAGCCCGGCACATCGGCAAGTTCAAGCTCACGCTTGCCGCGCAGATGAAGGGAAGGTCGGAGAGGGCGGACGTCATCGTGAGGGAAGTGGAAGTGATTCCAAACGGGCGCGAGCAGAATCTGGTTTTCAACGGCAACCTGGAACATTCGGTGCAGCAAGAGCTGAATTTTCCGCAAACTTCGATTGCAGAAGCGAGCAAAATTTTCGTCCGGCTCTATCCCGGGCCGATGAGCCAGGTGGTGGAGGGCATGGACAGCATTCTGCGCATGCCGAATGGCTGTTTTGAGCAAACGTCTTCGAGTACATATCCGAACGTCCTGGCGCTCGACTACATGAAGCGGACGAAGAAGCTGACCCCGGAAGTCCATGCCAAAGCGGAAGGGTACATCGCGAACGGTTATCAGCGTTTGCTGACGTTCGAAGTGCCGGGCGGAGGATTCTCGTGGTTCGGAAGCGCGCCTGCGAACAAGATTCTGACGGCATACGGATTAATGGAGTTCTACGACATGTCGAAGGTTTACGACGTAGACCCGCGACTCATCGTACGAACCCAACAGTGGCTGGCCGGAGAACAGCAGAAAGATGGAAGCTGGAAGCCAGACACGCAATTCATCAACGAAGGCGCGACGAACCGCTACAACACGGACCTGCTTCGCATCAGCGCCTATATTGCCTGGGCGCTCAAGAACACGGGATACCAGGGCGACGCCGTGGAGCGTGCCAAGCGATTTGTGGAAGCGCACATGGGGGAGAAACCCGACGCGTACACGCTGGCGGTCATCGCCAACTTTGCCGCGAGTTACGGATCGGACCGCGAATTCACCAGACGTGCGATCCAGCTTCTGCTGGATGCGCGCACCGAGAAAGAGGAAAAAGTTTGGTGGACGGCCGAAGAGACCGGAGTCTATGGAAGTGGCGAAAGCGCTAGCGTGGAAACCACAGGCTTAGCGGTGCAGGCTTTGCTGCAGTCGGGTGAAGCCGCGGGTACGGCTCGCAAGGCGCTGAACTATCTTGCATCGAAAAAGGACGCGAACGGAACTTGGGGAACAACGCAGGCCACGATGATGGCGTTGCGCGCGCTGCTCACGGCTACGGAAAAATCGGCCGTAGATGTGCAAGGCACCGTGATCGTGCTGGTCAACGGGAAGCCTGCGGAGAAGCTGGAACTGACGGCGGAGAATAATGATCTGCTGCATCAGTTCGTTTTCAAGGGCATTGAGCAGCAAGAGCCGAGCACGGTAGAACTTCGGTTTGAAGGGAAGGGAGCGCTTGCCTATCAGGTGGTGGGCCAATATTTCTTGCCCTGGGACGAAAAGCCTGCACCGGAGGCCCTTTCGATCAATGTGTCGTACGACCGCACGCGCCTGGCGCAGGATGACTTGGCGACAGCAACTGCCACGATCAAGAACAATCTCAGCAAGACTGCCAAGATGGTGATGGTGGATTTGGGTATCCCGCCGGGCTTCGAGTTGCTAAGTGAGGACCTGCAGGATTATCAGGCGAAGAGTGCCAAGATGAACAGCGACCATCTTTCCAAGTTCAGTCTCACCGCTACGCAAGCGATTCTTTACTTTGACGCGTTCGCTCCGGGCGACACCGTTAAGGTGAAATTCCGTTTGCGTGCTAAGTATCCGATCCGAGTCCGGACGTTCCAATCGCGCGTGTATGAATACTACGATCCGGAGGTGGCATCGACGGCGCGGCCCGTGGTATTGGAAGTGCATCGGTAATTAGCTGCGCGGCAGACCGAACACAGTCCAGAAACGGGATTCAAGGAAGTCAACTGGATTGGTACCGATAAGTCTTAGTGCTGTATCTGAAGCGCCCCTGGGCGAAGAGCTGGGAGTTGAGACGCTGTGTAGGGGCGCTTCAGATACAGCGACTTGAAGGAAGCCGCCCCTGGGGACTATGGGATTTGTATC
>Ga0074046_10002234_pt1 | contig 16848 bp, 17 predicted proteins | sample BogForMeECP23OM3_FD_94441 | JGI IMG/M metagenome (GOLD analysis project Ga0074046, IMG submission 94441) | Bog forest soil microbial communities from Calvert Island, British Columbia, Canada - Bog Forest MetaG ECP23OM3 | ecosystem: Environmental > Terrestrial > Soil > Wetlands ...
CGCCATTGGCCTGCGGGCGCGCCGCTTGTACGCTCATCGCCGATGGAACCGAGCATCTATCAATATCCCGACGTCTTCCGCCGCGCGCATTTGGAAAGTCCCGTCGAAATTCCAGCCGAAGTGATTTTCCTGCAACAGGTATGGAAGCGCCATCGCAAGCACCCGGTGCGCCGCGTCCTTGACATCGCGTGCGGCGACTCGCCCCACGGCCGTCTGCTGGCGGGCAACGGCAACGGATTCGAGGTCGTCGGAATCGATCGTTCACCGGCGATGATCGCGGCGGGGCGCCGCAAAGCGAAGGCAATTGCGAACCTTAGCTTCTACCGCCGGCCAATCGAAAAGTTCACTCTCCCCGAGCGCCGCTTCGACGCCGCAATCTTCATGTCCGAAACATTTCCGGTGATCATCGAGAACTGCCGCCTGCTCTCGCATCTCAAATCTGTCGGCCGTGTGCTCAAGCGCGGCGGCTTGTACTGCATCGACATCGATCGCCAGGATCCGATTGCGCGCGTGTCGCGCAGGACGATGTGGCGCGAACGCACCGCGCGCGCCGCCGGCGTCGCACTCGACATCCGCGAGTTCAATCGCCCCGTTGCGTGGCACTCGCCGCTGCATTCGATCTACGAACTCGAATGCATCATCAACTTTCCCGCCGGCGCGGTGACCACTCGCGATTTGATTCCGGTGCGCTACACGCTCCCATCCACGCTGGAACTCGCGGCGCTGGCGTCGGGGATGTTCAAAATGGCCGCCGCCTACTGCGACCTGTCATTGACCAAGCCGCTGGACAAATGCCGCTACCGCTGGACGGGCGTGCTGCGCCGCGTGTGAGCTTCAGGAGCCGCCCAGATGATCGATCAGATCGAGCATCTCGGCATGCCAACCGCCGTCGAAGCGGATAACCTGAATCGATCCCAGCTCGACCACCGGCTCCTGACTCGTCAACTTTCGCACGATCGCGCGAATCACTCCACGATGCGCAATCAGCAGCGCGTCGTCAGCTTTCGCATCGCCGCGCGGCGTCCATAGGGCCAGCATGCGTTCCAGGCCGCGCTCGACGCGATCGGCAAAGCCGGCGCGGCTCTCGCCCGCGGGATAGGTGTAGCTCGGCGCGAGTCGATCGTCGTTCCATCGCGCGAACTCGTCGGGATAACGCTCGCGAATCTCATCGGCGGTGAGTCCTTCGAACAATCCGAAGTGAACTTCGGCGAATTCCTCGATCGTGATCAGCGGCGCCGCGTCGCCCGCCACTATTCGCGCGCCTTCGGAGGCACGAACGAGTGGACTCGAAAAAATGCGCGCGAAATTTCCGCCGCCCCCGCGATGCGCCCCGAGCGCCCGGCCCGCAAGGCGCATCTGCGCGCGCCCGAGTTCCGACAGCGCGACGTCGGTGCGGCCATGATACCTGATGCTGGACTCGCCTTCGGTCTCGCCGTGGCGAACCAGGACCAATCGCGACCCGCGACTTTGGCGCTTGATCATTTAACCGCGATGGCGCCCGGCAGAAATCATTCGCCGTCGAACAGCGGATTCATCACCAGGCCGGTCAGCAGCTTGGGGTGAAAGTAAGTCGATTTCTCAGGCATCGTCGCGCCCGCGTCACTCACCCGCTCGACATCCTGGATCGACGGCGGATTCATCAGGAACGCACCGTCGGCGTGTCCCTGCGCGACTGCGCCGAGCGCGCCGCCGATTTCGATCGTGTATTCGATATTTCCGCCTCTGCGAATCTCGTCGGCGCCGAGGCCGAATATCCGATCGAACACCAGCGCGTGCAGAACCGACACATCGAGGCGGCGAACCTCGGCGGCCGCGCCGGGCATCGCGGTCTTCATCGCGCTGCGGCTGCGCAGCCGGAGGATCAGGTAGTTGGAACTTCCCTTCAACGTCACGCCGATTGCGCCGCTGCCCGAATCGTTCAGGCGCGCGCGAAATGTGTCGCGATGCGCGATTTCCTCGACGTTGAACGCTTCGCGCGCGCGCCGCGTGAACGACGCGATCGCGTCGGCGGGCAGCGATTTCACCACCCGATGCGTCGGCAGAATCACCAGCCCCGGATCGCCGCACGCCACCAGCGTCATCATCGTATAGTCATACGGCTGGGGCTCACTCGAGACGTTCTCGTGGCGCCGGGCGCGGCGATAGTTCAGCGCGGTTTCGTAGCGATGGTGTCCGTCGGCGATCAACAAGCGTGGCGATTCGAGTTCGCGCTGAACGACCGCGATTTCGCCGGCTGCCTCGATCGGCCGCAGCTCGTTGCGGATTCCCAGATCATCGACGAGATCGATCAGCGGCTCGCGCGAGGCCACCTGCTCGCGCAATCGGTCGAGCTCGGGATGCGCGCCCGAGTACAGCGCGAAGATCGAGCTGGTGTTGACCTCGAGCGCCGTCAGCAGCCGCAGACGGTCCTCCTTCGCGGCGGGGAATGTTCGCTCGTGCGGCACGATGCGCCCGCGATCGAATTCCTCGAGCCGGACTCGCGCGATAAATCCGGTGCGATGAAGCATCCGGCCCTCGACGTGGAAAGTCTGCGTGTATTGATAAATCGCCGGCCGCGCCGACCGCTCGACGACGCCCGCCGCCAGCCACTCGGCGAGGGTTTTTTCCGCCGCGCCGTAGCGATCCGCTTCGCGGCCAAGTTCCAGCCGCACGACGTTGTACGGACTGCGTTCGTAGAGTTGTTTCTGCCGCGCCGCGCCGATCAAATCGTACGGCGGCGCCACGACAAGCGCCGGTTCGCCGGCAATTTGACGATTGTACATCAGCGCGCGAAATGGCTCGATCCGTTTGCCGAGCGCGCTCATTTCAGGGCTTCTCCCGCCAGCGCGGCCGCGATCTGATCTTCTGAAATCGCTCCCATCCTCACCATTTTCCACTCGCTTCCCTTGACCGCGACGACCGTGCTGGGCGCCGCGGCCGCCAGTTTTCCGCCTTCAAGGTAAACTTTAACTTTTTCGCCGAGCCCCGCGCGCGCTTCGTCGAGCGTGCTGGCCGGCGCCTTGCCGCTCAGGTTCGCGCTGGTCGCCGTGATCGGCCGCCCGATTGCCGCGCTGAGTGCGCGTGCTACCGGATTTGGCGATACGCGCACGCTGACGCCGTCGGGTCCGGTCAGCTCCGGCGCCAGGCCGTCGCGAGCCGGCAAAACGATCGTCAGCGGTCCCGGCCAGAACGCGCCGGCGAGCCGCCGTGCATCGATCGGTATTTCGCGCGCCACCGAAAATGCCATCGCAGTGTCCGCCGCGATCAATCCGACCGGACGTCCCGGCTCGCGCCCCTTCACTCGAAATAGGCGGCGCAGCGCGGTGGATGAGAACGCGTCGGCGCCGAGCGCATAGAACGTCTCAGTCGGATAGACGACCAGCTCGCCGGCTTGCAACGCCGCTATTCCATCGGCGAGCCCAGACACCGCGGCGCGGTCGCGCTGATTTTTTGGCTTGATTGGCGATAAGCGCGACAAGTGACGATCAGACCCCTGCGCCAGCGATTATACGGAACCGGCGCCGCCGCTCGAAGCGCGCACGAGTGCGCGCCGCGCAATGTCGCGGCGGAAATGACGTCCCTCGAACTCGATCATTTCGGCCGCCTGGTACGCGGCATCGACCGCCGTCGCCAGCTTCGGCGCCATCGCGGTCACCGTCAACACGCGGCCGCCGTCCGTCACCAACTGTCCGTCGCGCATCGCGGTGCCCGCATGGAAAACCTTCACTCGAATCCTGCCCATCGCCCATTTGATTTTGATGTCCGACGGGAGGTTGCCTTCGAGCCGATCCAGCCCGCTGATCGCAATTCCCTTTTTGTAGTTGCCGGGGTATCCGCCCGACGCGAGCACGATCGCGACCGAGCTGCGGGGCGAGAGCCTGATCGCCGCATTGGCGACTTTCCCGCCGGCGGCAGCGAGCAGGTTCTCCGCCAGGTCGCTGTCGAGCCGCATCATCAGCGCTTCGCATTCCGGATCGCCAAAGCGGACGTTGAACTCGAGCACGTTGATTCGCTGGCTGTCGATCATCAATCCCACGAACAGCAGCCCGCGAAACGGATTCCCGCGCGCGTTCATCGCCGCCAGCGTCGGCGCGACCACCTCGCGCATCACGCGCGCTTCGAGCGCGGGCCCGAATTGCGGCACCGGCGAATACGCGCCCATCCCGCCGGTGTTAGGGCCTCGATCGCCGTCGAAGACCGCCTTGTGATCCTGAAAGGTACCGAGCGGGATCGCGTTTTCGCCGTCGCACAGCGCGAAAAATGAAACTTCCTCGCCGCTCAGAAACTCCTCGACGATTACGCGATTGCCCGCCGCTCCGAAGCGCCGGCGCTCCATCGCATCCGCGATCGCATCCAGCGCCGCCTTCGCGTCATGGCAGATGACCACGCCTTTTCCAAGCGCGAGCCCGTCCGCCTTGACGACCATCGATCCCGTGCGCGACTTCACATGACGCCGCGCGGACTCAGCGTCGTCGAATGCGGCGAAGCCGGCGGTCGGCACGCCCGCCTCGCGCATGATCGTTTTCGCGAACGACTTGCTGGTTTCAAGCTGCGCCGCGGCCGCGGTCGGCCCGAATATTTTAAGTCCCTCGCGCGTGAACTGATCGACGATGCCGGCGGCGAGCGGATCTTCCGGACCGACCACGGTCAGATCGACCGCCTTTGACTTGGCGAATTCCACCAGCGCGGCCACGTCGGTCGGCGCGATCGGCACGGCTTGCGCGATCTGATCGATCCCCGGATTGCCGCTCGCGCAAAATATCTTCTGCACGGTCTGGCTCTGATGAAGCCGCCAGACCAGCGAGTGCTCGCGCCCGCCTTTGCCGATAACCAGTACTTTCATCGCCCGGCGCGCACCTAATGCCTGAAGTGGCGCACCCCCGTGAAGACCATCGCGAGCCCGAACTTGTCCGCCGCCGCGATCACTTCATCGTCGCGCACGGCGCCTCCGGGTTGCGCGATCGCCGTCGCGCCTGCCTCGGCCGCGAGCGTCGGGCCGTCGGGAAATGGAAACAGCGCTTCGGAGACGAGCACGGAACCTTCGAGCGCGACTTTGAGCCGCGCCGCTTTCTCGCGCGCGGCGTATACCGGATCGATCCGCGAGGTCGCGCCGCCGCCAACCGCCAGCGTGCGATCTTCCGCGACGAACGCGATCGCGTTGGACTTGATATGCTTGCAGACCTTGATTCCGAACGTGAGCGCGCGCATCTCGGCGTCGGTGGGCCGCCGCCGCGTCACGATTTTGCCATCGCGCGGATCTTCGATCGCCAGGTCCGGCGTCTGCACCAGCAATCCGCCGAGCACCTTCTTGAGGTCAAGTTCTTTGCGATCCACCGCGCCCGGATTGAACGTCATCACGCGCCGATTTTTCTTTTTGCGCAGGAACGAGATTACCTCGTCCGGATACGCGGGGCCGATCAGCACCTCGGTAAATAATTCATCGACCGCGCGCGCGAACTCCATGTCCCACGGCCGATTCGCGATGATTATACCGCCGAACGGCGAGTCCGGATCGGTCGCGAACGCCTTGTCCCACGCACCCTTGAGCGTATCGGCAGCTCCCACGCCGCACGGCGTGTTGTGCTTCAGGATCGCCACCACCGCGCGCCGCTCGCCCGCGAACTCCAGCATCAGGTTCATCGCCGAGCTGATATCGACCACGTTGTTGAACGACAATTCCTTGCCGTGCAGCTGATGCGCGATCTCGAGGAAGCGGCCGTACAGCGCGCCGGTCTGATGCGGATTCTCGCCGTAGCGCAGCGCCTGTTCGCGCTCGAGCGAAAGGTTGAAGGTCTCGCCGAGGGCCGACTCGCCGCCGTCGCCCGCATGTGTGCCGAGATAATTTGAGATCGCCGCGTCGTAAGCCGTCACGCGCGCGAATGCCTTGCGCGCCAGGCGCCATCGCGTGTCCGCGGCGATCGCGCCCTGGTGCGAATCGAGTTCGGCGGCGATCGCGGCGTAGTCCGCACCATCGACCACGACCGCGACGTCGCCGTGATTCTTTGCCGCCGCGCGCACCAGCGTGGGTCCGCCGATGTCGATATTTTCGATCGCTTCGTCAAGACTCACGCCGGGTTTCGCGACGGTTTTTTCGAATGGATAGAAATTTACCACCACCAGGTCGATCGGCTCGAGCCGATGCTGCAGCATCTGGCGCTGATGGCTCTCGTCGCCGCGCCGCGCCAGGATCGCGCCATGAATCTTCGGATGCAGCGTCTTGACGCGCCCGTCGAGCATCTCGGGCGAGCCGGTGAAACTCTCGACCGATCTGACTTTGACGCCGGCCGCTTCCAGAGCCGCCATTGTGCCTCCGGTCGATACTATTTCCACGCCGTGCCGTTCCAGCGCCTTGGCAAAATCCGCCACCCCCGCCTTGTCCGCGACGCCGATCAGCGCGCGTCTGATCACTACCCTGTCGCTGCTCATCGCCATCTAGCTCCGCATCCAGCTACGCAACTAACTACGAACGACGCGCGGCACCCGCTTGCCGACCGTGCAAAGCATCTCGTACGAAATCGTTTGCGCCAGCCGCGCGACATCGTTCACGCTGATAGTCTCCCCGCTCGATTCGCCCCACAAGATTACCTCATCGCCAACCGACGCGCCCGCGAAGTCGGTGACGTCGATCGTCGTCAAGTCCATCGAGACCGCGCCGACCACCGGCGCGCGCGCGCCGCGCACTATCACTTCGCCGCCGTGTTGCAGCCCTCTGCGGTAGCCGTCGGCGTAACCGACCGGCAGCACGCCGATCAGGCTTTCGCGCGGCGCGACGAAGGTATGCCCGTAGCCCACGCCGCTTCCGGCCGGCGCACGCTTGATCTGCATCAGCCGGGTCTTGAACGTCATGACGGGTCGCAGCTCGACGCGCTCGCGCACGGCGGCCACCGGCGGCAGGCCGTAGATCGCCAGTCCCGGCCGCGCCAGGTTGAAATGCGAGTCGTAGCGGAGCACCAGCGCCGCCGAATTGGCGACATGGAAGACCGACGGCCGCATCCCTGCGGCATTCAGGGTATCGACCGCCTTATTGAATACGCGGAGTTGCGTGTCGGTGATCGGACTCTTCGGGTCGCCGGCGTTGGCCAGCAGCGTGCACACGCCCTCCAGGCGCACCGCCGACGCGCTCCGGACCGCCTCGATGACATCGGGAATATCCGCCGGCATCACTCCAAGCCGTGTCGCGCCGCTGTCAATCTTGAGGTGAATCGGGAAATCTATCCGGCCCGCCGATGCGGCCGCGCGGTCCAGCAGTCCGATCATAGAGGCGTCGAAGACGAACGGCGTCAAGTCGAGCGCGACAATCTCGGCCACCTGCTCGGCGAAGAAGCCCGCCTGCAGGTACACGCGCGTGCGAATTCCCGCCTCCCGCAATTCGCGCGCCTCGTCGAGCGTGGCGACCCCGAAATGACGGCATCCTTCGTCGATCAACGTGCGCGCCACCGTCACCGCGCCATGCCCATAGGCGTCGGCCTTGACCACGACCATCAATTCGCCGTGCGCGGCCACGGCCCGCAGCGCGCGGAAGTTGGAGCGGAGCGCGCCGAGGTCGATCTCGGCGATAGTCGGGCGTTGCGTTTCAATTGCCATCGAAGGCTGAATCTCTCTCTCCGCGCGCACGGACGCAAGCCCGCCTCGCCCCTTATTTCACGGGTGAGGCGCGGGTGAGGGTTCTGCCGACCCGGGAGATTGCACCGACACACAGCCGCGTCTCCGGGGGCGGGTGAGGGTGCAAGGGGTTAGGTCGGCGCGCACTCATCGCCAGCGAAACAGCATAAGGGTTCCGCGGAATACATATTAGTAGTATTTCTCAGTTGATTATATTTTCCCCGGCTTGACACTAGTAAATTACTACTTCAAACTAGAGAAAGCCGGAATCGATATAAGAGTCGAGTCCCGACTTGATCCAGCACTACAGTGGCCCTTCGCTCGCCTTTGACCACGTTCCGCTAGACCAACGCCATTCGTACTATCGCAAGGCTTGAGGAGGCCCCCATGGCACAACCTCGTCGCCAGCTTGTATCCGCCGATCTATCGCCCGGGGCCGAGAAATTGAGCTTGCTCGCCGGAGTGACCGCCGGGCTCGGGTACTCGATCTTCGCGAGCTTTGTTGCGAATGCGCTCACTCCCGTCAGCGGATATGTCGTCGAAACGGATTCCTTTCGCCGCGCCGTATCCGGCCGCTATCAGGAAGTGCTCAGCCTTGACGGCGCCATTCCCACCTTGCTGGCATCGCTGATCGTTTTCGTTCTGGTTTGGTGGTCGACGCGCGTGATTCTGGAGCACTGGCAGCGTGAGGATTGGGGGCGCATCGGTTCAATAGACCGAAGCTTGTCAGACGGGCCGTTGCTCATACCGGTGACAATCGCGCCGCTGGCGTCTGCAGTGAGCAAGTAAAATCGTACAAAATCGAAATCTCAGTTCAACAAAAGGAGAAATAACTAATGAGTGGAACAACTGACAAAGTTAAGGGACGCGTCGAAGAAGCGGCTGGCGTATTGACTAATGATCGCAAGCTGAAAAATCGCGGAAAGATGGATCAAGCTGCCGGCAACGTCAAGGATGCGATCGGGAAGACGATCGACAAGGCGGTTGCGGCGCTCAATCACGACAACAAGCGCTAGTAAGTCGCGAGATCTCGAAAATAAATGTTATATACAATTCTGCTCGTAGTGATTGTACTCGCACTATTCGGTGCGCTTCCGATTCATTCTTTCAGTAACCAATAGGGTTACATGCCCAGCGGCCTGATCGGCACGATCCTGCTCGTGTGGCTGGTACTGTTCGTCCTGCGCCAGGCCTGAAGCCTCCGCACGGTGCGAAGCGACGAGGTTGCGGCGCGCTGCCGAGAGATGAATAGAAGCCGTTCGTCGTTTTCGCTTGCGGTGCGTGTGTTAGCCGGTTCAAATCCGGCCACCCCGGCCAACTAAATTCCTGTCAGCTCGGAAATCAGGCGCCTGGTCCAAGGGCGGCGCGGAGGAATTTGCACAACCTGCTCCGGATACCCGATGGCCGGCGCATCTGTATAATGGCGCAGGCAAAGATCCGCGCGTGCTCGCCGCGATGCGCACCGTCGCCCGTCATCGCCATCGCGCAGCCAGACCCACGAAACAAGAATCATGGCTCAATCGACATTCAACATGGCGGTCATGCAATTCCTGGCAGACCACAGGAATGTTCTTCTCACGAAATTCTTTCTACTCGCCAGTTTCGCTGGGCAAGCCGAGGGATACATCCTTGTCGTGACACTAATCTATGTCATGTTCGACAAGACGCTGGCTGTCCGGCTTGCGGTATTGCTATTGCTGACAATGGGTCTCAATCACGTCCTGAAGATAATCATCAAGAATCCTCGGCCCTTCGTCCATGAAGGCACTTATCTTCAGAAGTGGGTAGTATCAACGGAGAACGCAAAGGCACTTGCGGCCGAGTATTCAACGCCCTCTGGTCACGCCATGGCCGGTTCGGCTTTTTACTCCTACCTTTACGCGGCTGTCGAAAATCGATTCGTAGCAGTCATTGCCGTCATAGCGATTCTTTCCACTGGATTTTCGCGCCCCTACCTCGGTGTCCACTATCCCGGGGACGTTCTCATTGGCTGGGTGATAGGACTGCTCGTCGCCCTGGTAGCGATAAAACGCACCGATAAAATCAGCGACGGATGGAACAAGCTGTCATATAAGCATCAAGTGGCGATCGTTGTTGCTTCGAGCCTGATTCTCTGTCTCGCCACCATCGCGATCAACGGTTGGCGCATCGATGGTCAGCCCCGCGCATTTTTGGGCTATGCAGGATATTTGACGGGCATCGTCATTGCCCGCCCCATTGAGTTGAACACTGTGAACTTCGATCCCAGAAGCTCCAAACCACTGGCGAAAATGCTGCGATTCGCCATCTCCGTTGCCATGGTGCTGGTGGCACTGCTCCTTCTCGATAAGGCCTTTAGAGCAATAGCCGATGACTTCTCGGTCCTGGGATACATCTTGCAGTACATCCGCTACGCCATCGCCGGTGTCATAACCATATTCGTCGCGCCTCTCCTTTTCACAAAAATCAGATTGGCTGAAACAAACACTGTGGGACCGGCCGAGGCCGCTTCCGGTCTGAATTTGGCCCTTTAAACGCCGTCGGCAAACCTGCCCGGGATAGCTTAATCGTCGGCCGGCTTATCTGTATAATAGCGCTGGCAATGACGATCGACCTCGAAAACGCGCGCGAGCGGATGGTGCTCGAGCAGCTCGAACGCCGCGGGATAAAAGATCCGCGCGTGCTCGCCGCGATGCGCACGATCCCCCGTCATCGGTTCCTTCCCGCGGAACTTCACGAGCACGCTTACGATGATGGTCCTCTGCCAATCGGCGACGCGCAGACTATTTCGCAACCGTACATGGTCGCACTGATGAGCGAGGTCGCCGAGCTCCAAGGCACGGAGAAAGTTCTCGAAATCGGCACCGGTTCAGGCTATCAGGCCGCAGTGCTCGCGCGTCTGGCGCGCACAGTCTATTCCGTCGAGTGCAACGCGCATCTTCACGATCGCGCCCGCGCGCTTCTCAACTCGATGGGCTTCAGCAACGTCTATCTTCGATGCGCCGACGGTTCGGATGGATGGCCCGAGGAAGCGCCCTTCGACGTCGTGATGGTGACGGCGGCGATGCCGGGAATCGCTTTTCCGCTGCTGAATCAATTGACGCCGGATGGGCGATTGATCGCGCCGATTGGCGAAGATGAACTCCAGACCCTGGTGCGTATCAGCCACAAGACCGGACACTGGAGCGAGGAATATTTCGGCGAGTGCCGATTCGTAAAGATGACGGGCAAGCACGGCTTTCAAGGCTAGCGTGCTGGATTCGCGCGGCTCGCAGGATGCGGTGCGGCGGGTAGCGGTGGTGACGGACGGCGGATGATGTGATCGGGGAGCGGATGACAGGGACGCGCTGGATTTCGCGCGCGCGCGTGGCAATCGCGCTCGCCGCGTCGCTCGCGCTGGCGGGATGCGCTGGCGGCTCGCCGGCCTCGACCTACACTTCCGCCGCTTCGCAACGCCCGGTCACTCACTTCGTCGTCGCGGGCGAGACCGTTTACCATATAGCGAATGAATACGGCATCAGCGTCGGACGCTTGATGGTGGCGAACGGACTCAGCGATCCGCGCGAGCTGCGCGTCGGCCAGGTGCTGACGATTCCGGGCGCGTATCGGGCCGCGTCGATCGGGACTGCGTCGAGTGGCGTGCATCCGTACGCCGGCGAGCGGGCGTCGCGCCAGTTCCAGTGGCCGGTGTCGCAAGGAGTGGTGTCGTCGGGATTCGGAATCCGTAACGGCGCGATGCACGACGGCGTCGATATCGCGGCGCCGGCCGGCACTCCCGTTTATGCCGCCGACAGCGGCGTCGTGATTTTTTCGGGCACGCTTCACGGCTACGGCAACACTGTGATCATTCGTCACGACGACGATTACGCGACGGTTTACGGCCACAATGAGCGCAACCTGGTCAGCGAGGGCAATCGGGTCGCGCGCGGACAGGAGATCGGAGAGATCGGGCTCTCCGGGCGCACCACCGGCGCGAATCTCCACTTCGAGGTGCGCCGCGACAACGTCGCCAAAGACCCGCTCGCCTATCTGCCTGAGCCGGCATCCTCCGGCGGGATCAGCTTTGCCGCGGCCGGCGGCAGCTAGTATCTTTGACCGTCGCCCGCGGGATCGCCCGAAACCAATGCGATGGAATCAACCATGACCGCCGAAGAAATCAAAAAACTGATTCGTAATGTCCCGGACTTCCCCAAGCCCGGAATAATGTTCAGGGACTTCACTCCGCTAATCGGCGACGCGCGCGGGTTTGCCGCGGTGGTCGATCAGTTGGCGCAGCCTTACCTCGGTAAAGTGGACGTGGTGCTCGGAATCGAGTCGCGCGGCTTTATCGTCGGCGCGCCCGTGGCGTATCGATTGGGCGTCGGCTTCGCGATTGCTCGCAAGCCCGGCAAGCTCCCGCCCCAAACTGTGGATCAGGCCTACGACCTCGAGTACGGCAGCGCGTCGCTGCAGATGCATCAGGACGCGCTCGAAGGCTTGGGCCGCGTGCTCCTGGTCGACGACCTGCTGGCGACGGGCGGCACGGCTGCCGCGGCGCTGCAACTGGTGAAAAAGATCGGTGGAAATGTGATCGGATGCGCGTTCGTGGTCGAGCTCGATGCGCTCAAGGGACGCGAGCGCCTGGCGCCGGTCAACTGCTTCTCGCTAGTCCACTATGATTAAGCGATGCGGAGCCCGATAGACAATCGCGAACCGCGTGCGACTGCGGAATCGGACCGGCGCCGCCTGCTAGTCGTCCTCGGCGTCACGTCGGTCTATTTAGTCACCGAACTCGTCGGCGGCTATCTGACGGGCAGCCTGGCGCTGCTGTCCGACGCGGTCCACATGCTCACCGACATCGCAGCGTTGTGCCTGGGCCTGCTGACGCTGTGGATATCGACGCGGCCCGCATCGTCGGCGAAAACCTACGGCTATCTTCGCGCGGAAATCCTCGGCGCGTTGCTCAACGGGCTTTTTCTCTGGCTGCTGGTGGCCTTCATCTGGATCGAAGCGGTCGGCCGGCTGCGAAACCCGCGCCCGGTTTCGGGGCTGGGCGTGATGGCTGTCGCGATCGTCGGAATCGGCGTGAATAACTTCTCCGCGTGGATGACTTCGACCGACAAGCACGGCGGCCCAAGGCGTGGGATGGCGATGCGCGCGGTGTTCGTGCATGTCATCTCCGATCTCGTTGGCTCGGTGGGCGTGCTCGCGTCCGGCGCGCTCAACTATTTCACCGGATGGATGCAGGCCGATCCCGCCGTGAGCATATTGATCGGATGCCTGGTGCTGTACGGTTCATGGGGTCTGGTGCGCGAAGGCGTGGACATCCTGATGGAATCGGTGCCGTCGCATATTGACCTGGACGAAATGCGCAACGACCTGCTGGCCGTCAGCGGCACCGAAGAAGTTCACGACCTTCACGTCTGGTGTCTGACAACCCGGCAGATCGCGCTTTCGGCGCACGCGGTGGTCGCGGCGGATGCGGATCGCGATCGAGTGCTCGCCGAGATGTGCCACCTGCTGCAGACCAAGTTCGACATCCACCATCTAACCTTGCAGCTTGAACGCGACAATCGCCGCGAACACGAGCCGGAACATTTTTGATTCAACCCGATGATGCTGCAAATGCTCAACTAATGGCCATCTCGGAACCGCGCGATCCGGGCGTGGACGACGCGGGCGCGCCGGAGTTGTACGACGAGCCCTGGGTTATTCCGCCCTTTCAGCCAATCCGGGCGATCGGCGCGGTCATCCTGATCGCGTGCGGCTTCGCGCTCTATGAATATGTGCTGGTGTCGTTCTGGTCGGTGCCGTGGCTGGGCATTCATGAACGAATTCCGTGGCCCGCGTTCGCGCTCGCGGCGGCTGCGATTGTGCTCTCGATTGCAGGATTGCGGCTCGCGCTGGGACTCGATTCGCCGCACGCCAAACTCGGATTTGGTCTGCTCGCATTCCTGGCATGCATCGTCGTTGGAGCGGGCGGCGGCCGATTCGTCAGCTATGCGATGCGCGGGACGCTGAATCCGCCCTTCACGCTGAAGCTCGCGGTCGGACAACGATTCCCAAGCTTCGCGCTTGCCGATCAGAACGACTCGATCCGCCGTGGACCGGTGGCTTCCGATGCGCGCGCAACTTTAGTTTACGTCTATCGCGGAGACTATTGCCCGTTCGCGCGGTTCGAGCTCGCTGAACTGACCGCACGTGCCGGCGATTTTGGCCGCGCCGGCATCGATACGGTTGCCATCAGCGCCGATCCGATCGAAAGATCGAAGATGCTCGCGGGATTTCTCCGCACGAAGATCCCGCTGCTGAGCGATAACCTCGAATCGATCCTCGCACCGCTCGGCCTCGTGCAACATCATCGCAACGCCGAGCCGGACAACGCGATACCGGCGTTTTTTATCGTCGATCGAAACGGTGTCGTGCGATGGATTTTTACGTCGCCCTATTATCGTGAACTGCCGCGGCCGGATACGCTGCTCGACGCGGCAAAGTCAGTCATTGCCGGCGAGTCCACGACGGGTCGAGCGCCGACAGCATCGCCGCAGTAGCCAGGGCCGGCGAGTCGGCGGCAAATATCGCTCCGATCGACGCGACTCCTGCCGGCCGCGCGGCCGGATCGGGAGATGCGAACAATTCGCGCGTGCGATCGGGCGTGATGCCGCCGAGTGCGAAGACCGGGATCGCGCCGGCGCCGCATGCCGCCCGAAGGCCGCTCGGACCCCACGCGGAGCCGGTGGCCGGCTTGGATAGCGGATCGAAGACGGGACCGAAAGCCGCGAAGTCGGCGCCGTCGCGCGCGGCGCCGGCTACATCGGGGGGCGAGTGAGTTGACACTCCGATGAGTCGATGGGGCCCGAGCAGCTTGCGCGCCATGCTGACGCCGATGGAATCGAAGGGAAGATGAACACCGTCGGCATCGGCGGCGATTGCTACATCGACGCGATCGTTCACTATCAGCGGCGCACCGGCGCGCGTGCAAATTGCGCGAAGGCGCAGCGCCAGTTCGTAGAGAGCGCGCGCGGGTAAATCTTTTTCGCGCAGTTGCAATGCGACAGTTCCGGGCGGCGCGGCTTCCCGCGCGACCGTCAGCGCGGCTTCGCACGCGGAGATGAGATCGCCGCTCTTTACGACGCGGCGATCGGTGATCAGGTAGAGTCGAAAGCTGACGCGCGGCCGCGATGACAAGGCGGCCTACCCTATCAGGCCGGTCAGCGGGCTGGACGCGGTCGCGTACAGCTTGCGCTCGATTCGGCCGGCGCGATACGCGAGGCGCCCGGCCTCGACCGCAAGCTTCATCGCACGCGCCATCGCAAGCGGGTCCTTCGCGCCCGCGATCGCGGTGTTCATCAGCACGCCGTCGCATCCGAGTTCCATCGCCTCGGCAGCATCGGACGCGGTCCCCACGCCCGCATCGACGATCACCGGGACCTTCGCCTGTTCGATGATGATCGCGAGGTTGAATGGATTGCGGATTCCCAGGCCTGAGCCAATCGGCGCCGCCAGCGGCATCACCGCCACGCATCCGATCTCCTGGAGCCTGAGGCAAGTCACCGGATCGTCGGTGACATACGGCATCACCTTGAATCCCTCCTTGACGAGCACCCGGGCCGCTTCGATCGTCGCGGCGACATCGGGAAACAGTGTCCGGTTGTCGCCGATCACCTCGAGCTTCACCAGCTCGCCCACGCCGACTTCGCGCGCGAGGCGGCAGGTGCGAATCGCCTCGTCGGCGGTGAAACATCCGGCGGTGTTGGGAAGAATCTGGTAGCGCTTGGGATCGAGATAGTCGAGCAGATTTTCCTTGCCGCGATCGGTGATGTTCACGCGGCGCACTGCGACCGTCACGATTTCAGCGCCGCTTGCTTCGACGGCAGCCTTGGTCTCGGCGAAGTCGCGATACTTGCCGGTGCCGACGATCAGACGCGAGTGGAATTTTATCCCGCCCAATTCAAATGGAGTGTCCTGCATATTTTATTTTTTACCGCCTTGCGGGCGGCGGCTAACCGCCGCCGACGAAGTTGATTATCTCGACGCTGTCGCCCGCCCTTACAATAGTCTCATCGTACCTGGCTTTGGGCACGATCTGGTGGTTGAGCTCGACGGCCACGCGCATCCGGCGCACGTTCAGGCGTTCCAGCAGCGCGGTCAGGGGAGTGTCGGCGTGGAGCGGGTACGGGTCGCCGTTGAGTATGATTGAGGTTGCGATGGAGTCCGACATTTTTGAGCCGCTTCCCTCGTATTGGGAAGCGGCCCGGGCGCATCCGTGAAGGTTGCGCTGTCGGCTTCCCTACGCCGGCATTACCCGGATCAGGTTCGAGGGGTTCCCGCAGGATCTCAGTGCGTAACGCACACCCCCAGCCCAATCCGACTATACGATCAAGCTTGCGAGATTGTCAAAAAACGCGCGACGCCGCGCGGCTCGGTTTATGAGTCCGGAAATCGCTGGCGGGAGTCAGGTGCGCGCGGGGGACGGTGCCCGCCGATCGGAGAAGGCAGTGATCGAATTCCTCGGCGTCGCTCCGCGCCAGACGCATGATTTCCGAGCTGCCAGGGGTTTAGTTGGTCGGGGGGGCAGGATTTGAATCGGCGACCAGTCGCACCCCAAGCGAGTGCGCTGGAAAAACGGTTGCCGCGCCTATGGGCTAGTGCAATTTCCCATGGGGCTGGTAACCTCGGCGGTGCCGCCGCCGCTGGTATCGCACACCGGCGGCATAATGTCGCTGCCTTGTGCCGTTGCACCGCCCGTTGCTTCAGCGCTCACATTGCTGCCGTTGCCTCCACACTCCGCGGTGGCTTCCCCGTTCGTGTCTGCAGTCGCTGTGGCGCTGCATTCGGCGAATGTGTTAGCTGTGGCGCCCCCGGCACGGTCCGAAATTGCGGTCGCAATTGCACTGCCACTCCCGGTCGCAGTGGCCGATGAATACCCGGCGTGCCTTGCAGACGCATACCCAACACAGCCGGGGGAGGCTAGCGCTTGGGCGTTGCCGCTTGAGGATGAAACAGCTTTGGCGTGACCGCCATCTGCGGTCGCGGTGGAAAGGCTTTTCGAATCAGAAATTGCCTTTCCAATACCACTGTCTGATGCGTATGCGGTTGCAGCCGAGTGCCCGCCGGCAGTGGCATTTGCGACGCCAAGGGTTTCAGCGCTTGCGTACGCATTGGAACCCGGGCCATTGCCATGCGCGATACCCTTCGCGCCGCTGCCGTCAGAATACGCCTCGCATTGGCCGCGTGTAAAACTGTGCTTGTCCTGCTGTACGCCGTCAGTCGATTTGCACGAAACACCCGCAGAAGCCCGCAAAGCCG
>Ga0074046_10002236_pt1 | contig 16840 bp, 13 predicted proteins | sample BogForMeECP23OM3_FD_94441 | JGI IMG/M metagenome (GOLD analysis project Ga0074046, IMG submission 94441) | Bog forest soil microbial communities from Calvert Island, British Columbia, Canada - Bog Forest MetaG ECP23OM3 | ecosystem: Environmental > Terrestrial > Soil > Wetlands ...
AACGTCTATACCCTGCTGGATTATCTGAACTATGCCGGTTACGGCCCCGGGCCGCTGCGGGCCGCCATGCAGCAGATCAGTCCCGAACGCTATGACGCGTTTTCCACCCTGGGGGTCCGGGCCAACCTCTTGTTCGGTGACGCCCTGATGCAGCGCAGCCAGGCCCTGCGCCTGGGCCTGGCCGGCGGCCCGGGGGAGTCGGCGGCCGCGGTGCCCGAAGGTCTGGGCCGGCTGGCCCAACTGGCCTACGTCTGCGGCTACAGCGACCCCCGGATGGTTGGTCCCGGCATGTTGCCGGCCCAGTTGGGTTACCGGGGCATCGGCATCTGGGGCCGGGGGGTGGGGGAGTTCGGCAGCCAGGGGAACTCCGGCGACCGCACCGGCTTTGCCTACAACACCGGCGGTTTTGTGGGCGGGGTGGATTGGCAACCCCGCCCGGACGTCATCCTGGGATTCGGGGCCGCCTACCTGGGGACCGGCCTTAGCTGGGATCAGAGCGGCGGCAATGCCACCGTCAACTACGGCAAGTTCGGCCTCTACGGCAGTTATTTCACCCCGCGCTGGTTCATGGACGGCGTCTTCTCCGGCGGGGTCGACTGGGCCGGGGCCACCCGCAATATCCTGATCGTCAGCGACAGCGGGTTGATGCCCAGGGTCAATTGCCAGGCCATTAGCAGCCAGACGGGGCATGACTTCACGGCACAATGGCGCAGCGGCGTCAACTTCTCCCTCCGGGACTGGTTCCTGACCCCCATGGCCGGGCTGGCTTATATCTACCTCCACCAGAATCCTTTCACCGAAACCGGGGCCGACAGCCTGGACCTCAGCGTCCGGGCCAACGAGGCCCAGACTTTGCGCAGCACCCTGGGGGCGCGCCTGGCCAGGACCTTTGGCGCCGCTGCCGGGTATCGGATCACTCCCGAGGTCCAGGTAGGCTGGGCCCACGATTTTGCCCTGGATAACCGGGTGATCAACGCCAGCCTCAGTGAATTGGGGGGAGCCTTCGCCACCAACGGCTTCAACGGCGACACCGACTCCTTGCTGGTGGGCGCCGGAGTCACGGCCCAACTGACCAGCGGCCTGGCGCTCACGGGCCGCTACAACGCCGAAATTGGCCGCAGTTTCACCTCCCACATGGTCAACCTGGGGGTACGCCTCGATTTTTAGGGCGCCCTAAACCTCCCACCATCCCTGGCCGCATTTCCAGACCTTAGCGATCTTACTGAAGCCCAATAAAAATTGGCATATTTTCGACCAAATTGCCTACCCTTTCCAATGGTGATAAATTAAAAAGCAGAGGCCTCCTTCTTTGGCTCTCAGAAGAATTGGCGACTTTCGACCGTGCCCAGCCCCAACCGCCAACCCTTCGGCCTCTACCTGGCCGAACCACGGAGGTGGTGAGCCCCAACCTCACCCAAAGGAATGAAGCATGGACCTAGCGGAATTGCGGGAACAGGCTAAAGAAAAATTGAAGGGATATTGCCGGGTCTGCCCGGTTTGCGACGGCCGGGCCTGCGCCGGCGAAGTGCCCGGCATGGGCGGGGCCGGCACCGGCAGTGCTTTTTCCGCCAACCTGGAGGCCTTAGGCCGGTATCGCTTCAATATGCGCACCTTACATGAGGTCAAGGCGCCGGATACTTCCTTCGAGCTATGGGGCGAAAAGCTCTCCATGCCCATCCTGGCCGCGCCCATGACCGGCGCCTCCCACAATATGGGCGGCAAAATTTCGGAAGAGGGTTTCCTCCAGGAGATTATCGCCGGGTCCCTGTTGGCCGGCACCCTGGGCATGTGCGGCGACGGCCCCGATCCACAGATGTATGCCGGCGGCCTGAAGGCCATCGCCGCTCATCACGGCAAAGGCATTCCCGTGGCTAAACCCCGGGGCCAGGAGGAGGCCGGCAAATACCTCCGGGCGGCCGAAGCCGCGGGCGCCCTGGCGGTGGGCATGGATATGGACGGGGCCGGTTTGATTACCATGGCCCTCAGAGGCCAACCCGTCGGCCCCAAAAACTTCGAGGAAATCAAAGAATTGATCGGAGCGACGCGGCTGCCCTTTATCCTCAAGGGCATCATGACCCCTGAGGAAGCCGAGATTGCCCTGGCCGCCGGCGCCCGGGCCATCGTGGTCTCCAACCATGGGGGGCGAGTTCTCGATCACACCCCGGGGGCGGCCGAGGTCCTCCCCGCCATTGTGGCCCGGGTCAAAGGCCGGCTGCTGATTTTTGCCGACGGTGGGGTGCGTTCCGGCGGCGATGTTCTCAAGCTGCTGGCCCTGGGGGCCGATGCGGTTCTCGTGGGCCGGCCGCTGGTTATCGGGGTTATGGGCGGCGGCCGCGCCGGGGTGGCCTTTTTGCTCAATAAACTGAAAAGCGAGCTTATTCAGGCAATGCTCTTAACCGGAACCCCGGAGGTCAAGGCGGTGCCCCGGGCCATTCTCTATGGCTGCCAGTAATCTGGTCAAGGAATAGTGGGCCGGGCATCGGGGCGGGAGGAAGAACCGCCCCGAAGTCGTTTCTCGAGGGGGCGCTGGATAACTGCCCGAATTAATAATACTGCGGAAGATTGCCGGTATCCCGTCGATCCTTCAAGGTCCGGATCAGATGGCTCAAGGGAATGATCAGGACATAATAGGGAATCATATAAAGCGCGGCCATCACTGAGGAGAGGGGATCATTGAAATAACTGGCGATAACAATGACCAGGACATTATTGATCCAGCCCAGAGCCCCGGCCGCCGCGATCCTTTCCGGTGGCGGGCTGGACCGGAACAGGATCATCCCGGTGCCCGCCAGCACCGCCGCCAGACCGAAGCCCAGCAACACGGCGAAAGCTACCTGAGCCCGATGAGCTATGAGGAACGGCGCATAGAGACCAAAGGCGCCCAGGTTCAGGGCCGCAAACAGGACCAGGGAGATGGGGTAGGAGTGCTCCCCCGTCCAGTCCGACAGCTTCGGCGACAATCGCCGGAAGAGCCACGAGGTGAGAAAAGGCACGAAGATCATGGCCGCCAATAATCCGGCCAGCCCCACCAGGTTGAAATGCAGTTCCCGGCCAATCAGGACTTTGACGATCAGCGGCAGGGTTACCGGCAACAACAGCGTGGTCACCACGGTCATGGCCAGCACCAGTGGAATGCTGGCCCCGACCATCCCGGCAAAAAAGGGGGCGGACAAACCCGTGCAGACCCCGGCCAGCAAGAGCACACTTAGGGCATAGGCTGGGATAAGTTTGACCACCGCCAGGTAAATGATGCAGGGCAGTAAAATCAACTTGGCCAGGATCAACATGGCCAGCTTTACGGGATAGCGCCGCAGGGTCTCCCAAATGGCCGGCGGAAACACCTTCAGGAAGGCCAAGAACAGCAAACCCATCAGCATCCACGACAGGTAGGCGCCTAAAAAACGGGTCTCGGCGGGCCAGGCCACCCCTGCCGCCATACTGCTGAAGACCACCAGCAACAGCACGATATCTTTAATTCTATAGATCAATGGGATTACTATTTAATATTATTTAAAAAAAAGGTTGTGGTGACTGCCCCTGCCACCGGGCCGGCCAGTGTTTCTCATGCCTGAGCATAAAATCTAATATTCCCCTCACCGGTTAAGTGCGATCCCCTGCCGCTTATCTCTTGAGCAGGAGGATATCATAGTTGAGAAAATCTTACCCCCTTCAGGTGGCCCAGCCTTTCCTCCGGATGATCAGAAGCTCCCCACAGCATTTCTCCCCGGAAGAGGCAAAAAAATTAGGGCGGGGATAACACCCGCCCCAGGTTTCTGGAGAACGGCTAGGGTCTTAGGGAATCCCTCTTATCCCCCACCCAGCCCGCGATCTTCCCTCAGTCTAAGAAGCAACCGCTGCCCCGGATTCCGTGGCTGCTTCCTCCTCCTCCCGAGCCATGGGCGCCGCCACCACCCGGTCCCGGCCCTCCTCCTTGGCCTGGTACATGGCTTTATCCACTGCCTGGATCAGGGCCTGGGGGGTGATCCCATGTTCCGGAAAGGCGGCCACCCCCAAAGAAATGGTGGTCCGGCCCAGGATCCGTCCCTGGTAAACGATGGTGAGGCGTTTGAACTTTTCCCGCAATTGCTCGGCCTTGTTGACCGCCGTCTCCAGGGTGGTTTCCGGCAGGATCACCAGGAATTCTTCCCCGCCGTAACGGCAGACAAAGTCGGGTTGCCGAGTCCTGGCCATGAGAAACTTACCCAGCTCCCGCAGTAGCTCATCGCCGGCATCGTGGCCGAATCGGTCGTTGAACCGCTTAAAATGATCCACGTCCAGCATAATGACCCCCAGGGAGCCTTGATGGCGTTCGGCCCGGTAGATCTCCCGCTCCATGGCCTCTTCCAGGTAGCGGCGGTTGTACAAACCGGTGAGGGGATCTCGGATGGACTGGTGGTGCAGGGTCTCCCGCAGCAGCAGGTTGGCCAGGGCCAGGGTGGTATGCTCCGCCACGGTCACCGCCAGTTGCCTCTTGGATTCATCCATGCAAGGTGTGCTAACCTGACATTGAAGGCGCAACACCCCCAGGGCGTCGCCCTGGGCCACCATCGGCAGGCAGAGAAATTCGACCCCCCGGGGGGCATCAGGGTGGCGGCAAAGACCGGCGTGGCGCTCGCTGGTTCCCAAAATCCTCCCGGTGCGCAGCGCCCAGCACTCCTCTTTGGGAAAGACCTCCTGGGTGATGGGGATGCCCCCCCAGACCACCACGACCTTCAATAATTTGCTGCCCCCATCGATTACTGAGAGGGCCCCGGCATCTTCAGGGAAGATTTGCTGCAGGAAGTTGCCCAGGACCCCGTGGGCCTCCGCGGCGCTGGCGCAGCTCTGCAGCATGTCGCCCATTTCGCTGAGCAGGGTGAGTTCGTAATTGCGCTTCTCCAGCGCCTGGACCGTGGAGGTCAATTCCTCCTTGGAATTTCGCAAGGCCTCCTCAGACTGGCGGCGATCGGTGATATCGAAAAAGACCCCGCTGATGTAATCGATTTCCCCCTGCTGGTTCAAGACTATCTGGCTGCGTTCCTGGATCCAGATCAGCCGGTCATCCCGATGTCTGACCCGATACTCCCGCACGTAAAACCCATTGGTCAGGAGGGCGCGGCGCAAGATCGCCTTGGCCGCTTCCAGGTCTTCCTGATGAATGAGGTCGGTCCATTTGAGGTGGCCGCTGTTGAAGGCCTCTTTTTCATAGCCCACCACCTCCGCCACTTTATCATCGAAGAACTCCACCGCGCCGTCGCGGTATCCCCGAAAAACCACCGCCGGGACGGTGGCGCTTAGTAAACGATATTTCTGTTCATTATCCCGCAACGCTTCCTCGGCCTGCTTACGCTCGCTGATTTCGACCATCATGCCGGCATTAGAGGTGGTTAGCTCAGCGGTGCGCTCTTGCACGCGCTCCTCCATCTCGGCAAAAGCTTTTTCCAGAGCTTTTTCCGCTCTCTCTCGTTCAATATTCCTAGTTTCGAGCAGCGACGCCATATCATCGAAGGATTGGGCCAATCTCCCCAGTTCATCGGGACTGTGGGGCAGGCCCGTACGGGTGCCCATCTCGCCCCTGCCGAATTGCTGGGTGGCCGCCACCAGCCGATTAATGGGCTTAATGAGAACTACATTCCCGAAGACCCACGCCAGAGACAGGGCAAGTAAGGCGGCCATCCCCAGGATCGCTAGATTCCCCAGCATATTTAAGTTTGCTTGGTGGATAATCGGGTCTTTAGGTAGGCCCACAGCTATATACAAATAAGGGGGCGAATTTTCCTTGAGGCGCAACTGCTCGTAGCCCCAGAGGCGATTTATGCCATCCATGGCCTTCCATTCAAACAAGCCTTCTTGATTATTGCCCGATATCAGGTTGAGGAAACTTGGGGGGGGCGGCTGACCTATAGGGGTGGCTTCATGCTGGGGCGAACGGAACAACCGCACCCCCTTGTGATCCGTAAAGACCACGGCGGAGCCTTCCGGCAAATTGGCCATGGAGATGAACTGATCAAATTTCTGCAGGTTTAAGCCGGCGGTGAGGACGGCAACCAGCTTTTTGTTCGCATTCAGGACCGGGACGCTGTAATTGAACGAGGTCGTTTTGCTGACCCTGCCAATGATATATTCCCCTGCAGAAAAATCGAGGGAGCTGATGGCATCCCGGAAGTATTTCCGGTCCGACTGATTTACCTTGCCCGGCTCTAAAGGCGTGTGGGCGGCAAAGACGTAGCCATCCGGGGTCATTGCCAAGATGGAGGCATAGAAAGGGTACAGCCGATGTAATTCCGCGAAAATTCGATTACAGGCCGGGGCATCCAGGTTCTGCACCTCAGGCAACTGGGCCAGGGTGCTCAGCATCGCCTTGGTGGCGATGGCTATCTGTTCCTGGTGGGCCGCCAGGCTCCGGACCAGCAGCAGGGCATCGTCCTGGGCCTTGACTATGGCATGTTGACGCTGGCTAACTCCGGTGGCGACGATAATCCCCAGGGCAGGCAGTAAGATGATCAGCAAAAAGAGCAACAATTTCCTGCGAAAAGGCCCATGGGTGAAAAACCTCTTTATGTCCACGTATAACCTTCTCCCGGTGTTAGGTTTCATAACCGTGCCTTTAGTTTAAGACTCTACTTATTAGCTGCCGAAGCTAAATCCTTTTTCGCGGAACAGCCGCAGGCAGGCATCCACCACCTCGCCATCATAGAGCACGCCTCGATTCTTGGAGATTTCTTCCAGGGTGTCGCTCAATTCCAGGGCCGGCCGGTAGGGCCGATGGGAGCACATGGCCTCCACCACATCGGCCACCGCCAGGATCCTGGCCTCCAACCGAATCATCGGCCCCTTGAGTCCCAAGGGATACCCCGAACCGTTAACCCTTTCATGGTGCTGGAGGACCATTTCGGCGAGAGGCCAGGGAAATTCGATGGTTTTCAAGATGTCAAACCCTACCCGGCAATGCACCTTAATCAGGCTCATTTCGACGGGGGTCAATTTTCCTGGTTTGGCCAGAAGTTCGGCGGGGATCCCCACCTTGCCGATATCGTGGACGAAGGCGGCCAGGCGCAGGGCCTCGACTCGTTCTTCCGGGAGCCCCATTTCCCGGGCGATGGCGCAGGCCAGGTCGCCGACGCGATTCTGGTGCCCGGCGGTATATGGATCCCTCTGCTCCAGGGTGGAGGCCAGGGCCCCCACTGTGTTCTCAAAGAGTTTTTTAACCTTGGTTAAGCTATGTTGAAGTTGCAGTAGGAGGTCCTTTTCTTGCTGAATCCGGCAAATCTTAGCTTTCAATTCCCCCAGGGAGAAGGGCTTGGCAATGAAATCGCTGGCCCCGGCATTGATAATGGCTTCATAGGAATATTCCGGGGCATAACCGGTCATCATGATGAAAGGCACCTGGGGATAAGTCTGGTGAGCCGCTTGCAGCAACTCCATCCCATCCATGCCTTCCATTTTCAGGTCGCTGACCACCAGATCGATCCGCTCCTGAGCCAGGATTTTGAGGGCTTCGGGGGCATTGGCGGCGCCTCTGCCGGCACAGCGGATTACCTTCAGATAGTTCAGGAGAATTTTGCGGTACTGGTCATCGTCATCGACGACCAGGACGGACGGCAAGACATCCGGGTAGGGGGCGCCATCCGGACGGCTGGGGGTATAAAGCAACTCCATTCCAGGGTTCGGGGACGATAACCCTTCGACCGAGTCTCGCATCCGTGTCTCCTTTATTTAGGGTTGGCCGGGAATAGCCGTGGCAAAGGTTTTGGCAGGTGTTGATCCAAGGATCATGCCAAGGTGGTCCAGGAAAATAAATCCTGAAATTACCGGTGGTTATCCTAAAGGAAGCCCGAGCCGGAACCGCGGCCGAAAGTGGGGATGCGAGAGATTCTCTTGGGAAATGGAAAAAATTCTTTGCGGATAAGAATGGTGCAATCAGAAAGAGAAATTAATCCATATAGATGAAAACCGGCCCCGAAAGGAATTCCAGCGCGACCCCAAAATCGGGGGATTCTTTGGTCGGCTGCTCTATGCGCTTGACTTTCCCCCTGGCCTCGATTTTGTAGGGAATGAGGGGATTCGCCTGGTCAGGCTGGAATTTGAAAATGAAATCGGCAATATCGTCAGGTTGCAGTTTAGGTGCGGTCTCGGACATGTGCAGGCCGCCCATGCTGATATCTTTCATAACGGCCCGGCTTGAAAAGGAATCTTCCGAACCCTGCAATTGTGCCTGATATTCAAATTGCAAGGATTTATAGATCCGGGGAAATAGTCGCCGCTCCATGAGCCATTCTCCTCTTCCAAAATCGCTAAAACTTTTCGAGATAGTAATGCCGTGACTAATTTTCATTCTACGGCACCGCATCATAATTTAGAAATCGGGGAATTCCTGATTTTTCAGGGGAAAATCCTGCTTTTATCCGTAAAATAGATTAGCGGCACCCTGGTTCACCCCGGTCAAAAAATGGTCTTGGAACCTCCATTCCGATTTTTAACCAGGTTTGCCCGGGGGGACGGAGGCGCGTCAATTTTTCCCAGATGCGCCTGGATAGGTTCCGGCTCGCGGCGCTCCGTTAAGTCTCTGAAGATCCCCTGGATGATAGTTTTGTCGCCGTAATCCACTTTACTGGCGACAAAATTGACCCGCACCCTTTGGTTGTCCTTCCTGATTATCCAGCCATTGACCAGGTTGCTCTCGCCCGTTTGCACTATTTTTTCCAGGGTGGGCCGGCTCCTCTCGAACTCGTCCTTGGGGAAAACTTGGGTAAGGTTCATGGTTAAAAGTTCTGCTTCGGAAAAACCCAACAGTCCCTCCATCTTCTTGTTGGCTTCCAGGAAATTTCCCTCGGTATCCAGGAGCAGAATTCCTTCACTGACATTCTCCACCAGATTTCGATATTTCTCTTCAGCTACCCGCAAATCATTGGCATAATGCCGGCGTTCCTCTCTTTCCATCTTAAACTGATTGATGACATTGTTGAGATTATCCGCTTTTATTCCCAGGCGGTACTCTAAATTTTCCAGGAGCGATTGATATTTATGTAATATTAATGAGGCCACTAAGGTAACGGCCAAACAAGATGAAAGAATTGTGGTCATTTCATAAAACTCAGGGGATATGGTGGGATATAAGAGACTTATTAATAACTTAGCGGATAAGATAACACTTAAGGTGAATAATAATATCGAAATAATCTGCAGAAACCTATTGCGTTTGATTTGGCTGGGGTTGCTTCCAAATATATCTAAATTCACCAGATTCGTTTCCATATCTTTCTCCCTCAAAAACCCCGATTATCGCAGGAGTGCCCTGCATCCCCGCCCCGGGGCCCCAGCGAATTAGCATCGGGCCCCTTTGCGGTCCGTGAGTTGATAATGCTTGATGATGCCCGCGCCACCGGAGGCTGAGCCAGCCTCTCCCCCGGAGATTTTGCAAGTTCCGTACCCGCGACCCCCGGCTTTTTAGCGGTGGCAGCCAGGCGGCCAGGGCTCGCCCAGACAGATTCGCCCTGGGAAACCCGGCGTTTCCACCCAAGCTCGCTCTCGGGAGGCCATCCCGGGGAAGCAGGAGACTATTGGGGAATTTAAGTTTTTCTTATGGGACAAGAAAATTATTGCGCCGTGATAAATTTGCCACCGCGGCTAATCCCGGAAGCGCCGGCCTGCCTCCATCAAGACCAACCCATGGGCGTGCTCCCCCTGATGCTGCACCAAAACCAGGCGGAGGAGAGCACCTTCAAGAACCCGGCCTGGTGGTGCGGGGCTTGCTCCAGGGCATTACGAGAGAATGAGCGGCTTATTGTCGAGGCCTTAAGGAGATCGAGGGGAATTTGAGCAAGGGGTTCGTCCACCGGGTAATGACGGGGAATTAATTCGGGGTTTCCAAGTCAGTGAGTTCAGAGGACAAATTAACGGTCAAAGCTGGTAGCGAGGCAACTTCCCCGGCCTGGTAATCGACTTGGGCTGGCGACATTATTTTGCTGACCCGGCCATGCTCGTAAACCACCACGGTCCGGGCCAGGGCCGCCAAGTCTTCCGGGTCGTGGGTGATGAGGATCACCGGGATGGAAAAGTGCTCCTGAATCTTCAGGAGTTCTTGGCGCATCTTGGCCCGCAGGATGGCGTCCAAGGCCGAAAATGGCTCATCCAGGAGGAGCAGCTTGGGGTTTCGGATGAGGGCGCGGGCCAGGGCCACCCGCTGCCGCTGCCCGCCGGAAAGATCCCGGGGCAGACTGGCGCTAAGATTGGTGAGTTCGAAGATTTCCAGAAACTCTGTAACCCGCCGTCGATCCTCCCGGTCCAACCACCCGGGCCATCGTTTCGGCAATCCGAAGCCAAGGTTGTCGGCGACATTTAGATGGGGGAACAGGGCGTAATCCTGGGGGACATAGCCGATATTCCGGTGGCGGGCGGCGATATCGATATTTTGCCGGTGGTCGAAAAGTATGCTGCCCCCTATGATTATTCGCCCCGCATCCGGCCGCAGCAACCCGGCGATCGCCTTAATGGTGAGGGTTTTCCCGGACCCGGAAGGGCCGAAGAGCACCAGGCGTTCACTTTCGGAGGTGAAATCGGCTTCCAGGGAAAACATCCGCCCCTGGGCGGTCACCCGCTTTTTGACTTCAACTCGGATAAGCATATATGGCCCGCTAAACCCTTATAAATTTCCGCCGGTGGCAACTTGCCGCGCTGGCAAGCCACCGCCCGTCTTTCCCGCGGAAAAATTAGCCAATATCCTTGGCAACCATGATGCTGGTGGCTTTGATGAGAACGGCCAATTCCTCACCCACTTTCACGCCTAATTCTTTCAGTGACTCGTCGGTGATAATCGCGGTAATGATATTGCCGCCGCCGATGTCAACCTTAACCCTGGCCATGATCATGCCCTCTTTCACGTCGACTACATTGCCCTTCAAGATATTCCTGGTGCTCAACTTCATAACTTTTCCCTCCTTGGCAGTTTGATCGTGGGCAAAGCATTAAGGTTTACCGAATCCATATTTGCTTAGAATTGCCGCACTTTCGGGGGCAGAAAGGAAGTCCAGGAACCCTTGGGCCAGGGCTTTCTTCTGGCTGGCCGCCACCAAGGCCACCGGATAGAGGATGGGTCGGTGCCCCTCGACCTCAAATATCGTTCTCACCTTTTCCCTGGCGATGGCGGCGTCGGTGGCAAAGACGAACCCGGCGTCAACTTCGCCCCGGCTTACGTAGTCGAGCACCTGGCGCACCGATTCCCCGTAAATAAACTTGGGTTTCAGGGTCTCCCACAACCCAGCTTTAGTCAAGGCCTCCTGGGTATAGCGTCCCACCGGCACCGTTTCGGGATTGCCCAGGGCCACCCGTTTTACCTCCGGCAAGGCCAGGTCCCCCAGACCAGCCAGAGGCAGACTCGATTTTCCCGGCGCGATGAGCACCAGGATGTTGCTCACGAAGTTTTTCCGACTGGCCGGCAGGATGAGCCCTTTCTCCTGGGCCTGGTTCATGGTCTTTTGATCTGCCGAAGCAAACACGTCCACCGGGGCGCCTTGGGCGATTTGCTGGAGCAAGGACCCGGATGCCGCAAAATTACAGACGATTTTGGTGCCGGGATGGGTCTTCTCGAATTGCCCGGCCACCTCTTTCAGGGCATTGGTAAGGCTGGCGGCGGCGGAGACGATCAGTTCTTGATCGGCATAGGCCGGTGTAGCCCGGATAAGCATCGCTCCCAATAACAGCATCATGATGGGCTTCAGATTAGCCATGCAAGTCTCCTGTGCTTCACATGTAGCCAGCCTTTAAGACCTTGCCGGAGACCACCAGGATGACGAGGCAGACCGTGGAGATGAGGACCACCAGGATGGTAGCCTGGGCGTCATTGCCGGCCTGAACCGCGTCGTACACGGCCAGGGACAGGGTTTGGGTCTTGCCCGGGAGGTTGCCGGCCACCATGAGGGTGGCGCCGAACTCGCCCATGGCCCGGGCGAAGGCCATCATGGCCCCCGCCAGAATTCCCCGCCAGGCCAGGGGCAGGGATACCCGGAAAAAGATCGCCGCCTCCGACAGGCCCAGGGTGCGGGCGGTGTCTTCCAGGCTATGGTCCACCTCTTCAAAGGCGGCCCGGGCCGACTTGAAGATCAGAGGGAGGGACACCACGGCCGCGGCCAGTGCTGCCCCCTGCCAGGTAAAAATCAGGGAAATTCCCCAGGTTTCCTGGAGCCAGCGCCCCAGCCAACCCTGCCGCCCGATCAGGACGATGAGGTAATACCCCAAGACCGTGGGAGGCAGCACCAGGGGCAGGGTGCAGAGCGCGTCCAGTCCTTCCCGCCCCCAAAACTTGCTCCGGGCTACCAGGAAGGCCAGATTCACCCCGACGACAAAAGTCACCAGGGTTGCCACCCCGGCCACTTTTAAGGTCAACCACAAGGGGGTCAGACCCATGGGGAAATTCATGATGTCAGTCCACATTGCCTATCTCAATTTTGCTTATAGGGAAAGGCAAGTTTCATGCCGCCAAATTAACTATATGATTAACTTATTATAATTATTAATAAATTCAATTTATAGGATAGCCTCTATGGCGGTCCTGGGCAAGTTATTTATTCATTTATGTATATTTATTGAATAGTGCTAATTTATTTATTTACATTAACGTATTTTATTTACCCCGGCAGGCTGCCCGTAGATCTCTGCCCATCTCTTGCGGCCCGCGCCGCAGACCATAATTACCCCAACCGTTATTCGTTGGATAGAATAGCGCTCTCCAAAAAAAAGTCCTCGGCTAACTTAAAACCTCCTGATTTTTCAGCCATTCCCGGAAGTTGCCGGCCAATTCCCAAAATTGGATTATGGCTGCCTCCCCGGCGGGGGTGAGCCAGGCCTTCCCGCCGTTACGGCCTCCATAGGTCCGGGCTACCAGGTCTTCCCCGGCCAGGCGGTTCATAGCAGCCACCAGGTACCAGGCATGGCTGTAAGCCATTTCCATGGAGCGGGCCGCGGCAGCGATGGAGCCGGTTTCCCGGATGCGCTCCAGCAGCACCACCCGGCCCCAGCTCAAAAAGATTTTCCCCTGCTTTTCAATCCAGAGGCGACCCTTGATCTGACTCCCCTGGGATTCGGGGCTTTCTGCCAGGGCGGTCCCGCGGCCGTGATTGGGTTTCTTGCCTTTCATATCGATATTCTTAAAGAAGAATAGCCAAATGATCTAAAAATACAACCATTTTTTTCCCAAACAGATTGGACCAAGGCGCCTAATCTTTGTGCCGCCGGCTCAGTTGCTGGCCCGGGGAAAGCGCGGCTAAACCTCACCACCCAGAGCCGCAACCTACGATGCGGTATGCGACCAGGGGCTTAAGTCTTTTAACGAAATGGACGTGGACGCGGTAGGGGAGAGGAATGGTAGTCCCAACGGGACTTTTTCATGGCAAAACTGGCATCTACATGCCTAATAATTTAAGGGGCTTGTACAGAAGGCCCCTTGGTTAGTTGACATAAAATGGCGAAAATTTCGCTAGGCATTTCTGATAATCTAGGCTCAAATTTGAGGGTTCGAATCGGGTAAAATGTTCAATTCGAGCTCTGGCGATTTCAACCCAGGGCTTTCTCGCTTTAGGAGTCATATTGAATCATATGCAAAAATCTCAGAAGAGCCGATAGGGAAATAGAGGCGATAAAACTAGTTAAAAGAAGGCACACATTCGAAGGGATCTAGTCTACTTACCTGCCCCAATCCCGTTTCATTTTATCCAGAGCCGATGTTTGGGCCGCGTCGGAAACGTGAGTTTTCTTTTTCGGTCTCCCTCCCCGCTTGCCGTTTGACCGTGAAGCAGCGGTTTTAGGCTCCGAGGTTGACTGTCCCCCTCTCTTGCCCAAGTGCGAAGCCATCCACTTCCGTGAACCAAGAAAGCCTTCCAGAAGGCCGGGCAAGTAGAGATCGGCGTCAAGGTCTGGAAAGTGAATACCGAAGCCTGATGGTGAAATCTCGATTTTGGCAAGCTGCTCCGGCTTGGCTTCTTCGAGTCCTTGCGCTTCATGCGGCTTAAACGAGATAGACAAGCCTGTGCTTAGGTCAATTACCAAACGTCCGATACGGCGGTCATAGCGCGCCCTTACAGCAGTCGGCATTTTAGCCAGTCGTGCTGCTGCCCGCTCATTTGCTGCTTCGATTTCATCTTTACTGCAATTCATGAATTCTTCTCCATTCGGCGCATAAGTGCGCTATTCTTTCCGCCAAAGCCGACTTGATCTTTGAAAGCTCACTCGCCGGACAACCGTAATTCTCCCGCAATTCCGGCGGTCCTTCGGGGCAATGGAGCTTGAAGACGGCTGCATAGTCATTGCCTATAACATGCACGTGGGCCGGTCTGTGATCGTTCGGGTAAATCACCACACGCAGACTGCCAATCCTGTCAACAGTTGACATTATAGCATAAACCTAAGCGCTTGGGATAGTTTTTTCAAGTGTCCAAACCAAATTTCTTCCTACTGGCTCCTGATAAATATCATAGCAATAACAATATGTTAAGCGATATGATAGTCCCAACGAGACTATTTCCTGTAAAAACTGGCATCTACATGCCTAATAATTTCAAGGGCTTGGGCAGAAGGCCCCTTGGCGAGTTGACATAAAATGGCGAAAATTTCGCCATGTATTTTGCCAGTATGATTTCAAATTTGAGAGTTTGAATTGAGCATTAATTCATTTGTAGCCCTGGGGATTTCAACCCAGGGCTTTTTCATTTTAAGAGATTCCCATATTCGAATCATATGCAAAGATCTCAGGAGAGCGGATAGTGGCAAGTTATCACTCAGATACCGATCGATACCCAAGGGCGTTCAGGCCGCTGGTGCCGCGAGCTCTCGGCCCAAGGCGGCGGCCTGTTCGAGGATGCGAGTCTGCCTGTTTATATCCCCTGGGGCTTTGACGCCGGTGGCCCTGAGCCGATAAATCGGAGAAAAGCCATAGAGCTTCAGCCATCGCTCATAGCGGGGAAAGATGTCGTTGAACTCTCCTTCTTCCGGCTCGCCCTGGACCAAGATAAATACGGCTTTCTTGCCGCTTGGCAACCGGCTGGAAAAGTTCGGGTTAAGGTAAGAATAGGTCCGGTCAAAAAAGCATTTCAAGCGCCCACTGATATCCCCGAAATAAACCGGGGAGGCCAATACCAGGGTATCAGCTTGCTTGATGGCCTCCAGGACTTCCGTGAGCTCATCCTCCAAAATACACCGGTCGCTGGTCGTCTTGCAGGATTCGCACCCCTGACACCCTTTAAAATCCATTTTATTCACAAAGAACTTCCGAACTTCGGCCCCCAGACCCTCGGCCGCGTTCGACAACTCTTGGGTCAGCACCGCGCTGTTCCCCTCGGGTCGGGGACTTCCCAGCACGACCACGATTTTCATGGTTGAATCTCCTGAGGTTCCTTAATAATTTTAGCTAGCTAGAAAATAACACAACCCTAGAGGAGTCTGCTTGATTTTTTCAAGGGCCTTGGGAGGATTAGGAGATCATATCTGGTATTTTTCCCACACCACCGATAAGCCTCGATCCTGGCAAGATATATGGAAGGCGGCATTGTCAGATGGTTTATCTATTTTTTCTTCCTCCTTTCCGGCCAAATTTTAATTCGGGTGACTTACCCATGGCCCGGAAGCAAAAAGGTGCCAAGTCAATAATCAAGGTAGCAGGAATGGATGGGTACATTAGCATGGCGGAATGAGCACTTCTGAGGTTTTTAGAGTTGTCCGGCCTTCCCGCCCGGCAACTCGGCCAGCAGGAAAATAGACCATTGACTGGGGAATTCGAGTAGCTATTGTTAGTTGGATAGCTGGTGGGGATTACCTGAGAGGAGTCTTTCTTTATGGATAGACGACTCCCGGAGTGGCAATTAATGGTTTGTTAAAAAAATCCGGCACACCCTGCCAAGACTCCAATTGATCATATTGTAGCATAAACCGCAAACAATCAAAAGTTGGAGGAGCAATAATGGGACTTAAAGAATACGAGTCTGGGAAAGCTTTTCCCGGTGTGATCGGCCGCACCTTTGATGTATCCTCGCCCGCCTGGCCCGCACCACTGCGCGCCAAAGAGGGGACGCCAAACGTGTTGTTTATCATTCTTGATGACACTGGCTATGGGCAGTTGGGATGCTACGGGAGTCCCATCGAGACACCAAACATCAACGCGCTGGCAAGGAACGGCCTGACCTACAACAACATGCACACCACTGCCCTGTGCTCGCCAACGCGTTCCTGCATCGTGACCGGGCGAAACCATCACTCGAACGCAATGTCGTGCATAACCGAAGGCTCGACGGGATATCCCGGCAGCAACGGGAACATACCGTTCGAAAATGGTTTCCTCTCAGAGATACTCTTGCAGCATGGATACAATACGTACGCCATCGGCAAGTGGCACCTGACGCCCTCAGACCAAATCTCGGCCGCGGGCCCCTATGACCGCTGGCCGCTGGGGCGCGGCTTCGAGCGTTTCTACGGTTTTATGGGCGGCGAGACCCACCAATACTATCCTGAACTGGTATACGACAACCACGCGGTCGAAGCTGAAAAGACCCCCGAAGAGGGCTACCACCTGACCGAGGACCTGGTGGATAAGGCCATCAGCTTCATCGCGGACTCCAAACAGGTCGCCCCCAACAAGCCGTTCTTCATGTATTTCTGTCCGGGCGCCATGCACGCGCCCCATCACGTGCCCAAAGAATGGGCGGACAGGTATAAAGGAAAGTTCGACGCGGGTTGGGAAGCGCTACGGGAGCAGATCTTCAAGCGCCAAAAGGAAATAGGCATCGTACCCGCCGATGCCGAACTCTCCCGTCTTGACCCGGACGTTCCGCGGTGGGATCCGTTGTCCGCCGAGGAGAAAAAGCTTTACGCACGTATG
>Ga0074046_10002237_pt1 | contig 16837 bp, 19 predicted proteins | sample BogForMeECP23OM3_FD_94441 | JGI IMG/M metagenome (GOLD analysis project Ga0074046, IMG submission 94441) | Bog forest soil microbial communities from Calvert Island, British Columbia, Canada - Bog Forest MetaG ECP23OM3 | ecosystem: Environmental > Terrestrial > Soil > Wetlands ...
CCGTAAGCAGCCCAGTTTCGCCCGGTGTCAACTTTGCTGACTGTGCTTCTGTCGATATCGAAGATCTGAGCGACGGCTTTTTGAGTCATACCGTCCCCGCGCATTTTTCGGATCTGCGTCACGTCATCGGGAGTGAGGCGCACATTTTTTCGATCCGCACTTGCGATGCAGACGAGCGGGTTTTGATGTCTGCGCCATCGCGTGTAATGCCGGTGACAAAAACCTGCCGCGTAGCGCAGCTCCTCGCAGTCCTCGACCGTACACGTACGGCGCGCGGGACCGCGATAGGGGGCGAGGCCAACGTGAACGGCGTCGTCGCTCATGCGGCTAGCTCGACTTTGGCGGCGGGAAGCCCGCGCGACTTGGCGCGGGCGGCCTTGGCGGCCTTGATAGCGGCCCTTTCCTTGGCTGCCTGATAACGGTCGATCAGGACCGTCTCCCAAGCGATGCGCTTGCCGTTGGGGTCGAGGTCGAGATGCATCGGAAAAAGGCGAAGCTTTTCCAACCTGCGAATGTGTTCACGGGAGTAAGTAATTCCGCGCGCACGAAGTTCAGGATAAGTCAGGTAATCCATGTGATGCTCATGTGGTCCTTTGGCTTGCAACGTTAGACCACATGATAGGATCTGAAGCTCGCCACCCCAAGGCAAACTGGCTTCGCCGCGCCATGTCTTCAGCCAAAACGCAAATGAAAAAGGGCTGTCAGAACAGCCCTTTAAGCAGCCGTAACAAACCGGATCACGCGCGAAGCTTCACCACGTTATCAGCCACGGGCTCGGGCTCGGGCTCCACAAGAGTCTTCAGCTTCGCGTGCCACAACTCCAGCGCTTCGGCTTTCTCCTCGCGGTAGTCGTCGAGATTGTAAACCCCGACTAAGCCGGGCTTCGCGTGGCTGATAAGCGCTTCTGCAACTTCACCAGAAACCTTGAGCTTGCTAAGCCGCGTCCGAACGCTTCTCCTCACGTCGTGGAGCTTGAACACTCTGAACGCGATGCCTTTCGCCGCAAGCTCCGCCTTCATGCGTTCGTCGAGATCCAGCTTGATACGGCTGAAGGCGCTAATTGGAACCATTCCAGCGAAGTTCGAAAACACGTAGTCTCCGCCCTTCCCGCGCGGTGGCAAGCCATCGAAGAAGGCGCGAAGGGTCGGCACAAGCGGCACGAGGTGCGCCGAACCGCTCTTCATGCGTCCGGCTGGAATTGTCCATGCGCCGTCTTCCAGCTCGCCCCACACCATGCTCGCGGCCTCCGTACGCCTGACTCCTGATAGGGCGAGGAGTTCGAGGAACGTTCCGTTAGGGTGCGACATCGCCCGAGCGGCATTAACGTAAGCAATCAGCTCATCGTCAGTGAGAACGCGGTCACCGATCTTGCGCTTGCCGATTAAGCGCTTGGGCGCGGCCAGCTTCGAACACGGCGAAACGTCAAGGTAACCGCCGACTTCGACCGCCCAATTCATGAAGGCGCGGATGTACCCGTGGATCTGATGCGCCTGTGCCTCGTAGCCGTTGGGCTGTTCCGGGGTCCTGCCACGGTCCACAATGGCCCAGACAAGCCCCTTCACGTCGTCGGGGCTGACATCGGCAATGGGCCGGTCGAGCCACGCCTTCAATTCGCGGCGAAGCTCCTTCGCGACGGTCGAGCCCCTGCGAAGCTTGGCGAGCGAGCGCTTGACATAGATGTCGAGGGCGGCGGCGACGGTAGGCCGGGCCTGCTTGGCCTTCTCCGCCTTAATAGCGGCTTCCTGAAGCCTCTTTGTCTCGGTGGCCGGGTCAATGCCCTTCTCGATCAAGGCGCGCCATAGGCGGGCCTTCTCGTGGGCCTGGGCCAAGGTCATTGCGGGGTAGGTGCCAAGCTGTCGGCGAACCGGATTGCCGGAACCGCCGGGGTAGCGCTTGAACAGGATGAACGACTTTTTGCCTGAAGGTTCGATGCGAAGGCCGAATCCGTCGCTTTCCATCTTTTGATAGGTTTCATCGCGCGGCTTGGCCGCCTTGATCGTCCTATCGTCGAGGGTTTTCTTTGTCATGGGGTGCTCGCTTTCTCGCAGGTAACAGCCAGGTATACATACAAGGCCGTCTTAAGATGTTACCTAATGTCCTATCACATAATGCCACATTAGCGGGAAATCAAGCCATATCAGGCGAAAACGCGGTTTTTGTCACCTCATCATGTTACGTGATGTTGCACGATTTTGCCTAAGTCATGTCGCGCGGCATGAGATGGCGGCGGTTCGAGGTGGCGTAGAACACGACGTTCTCGGGGCGCCCTTCGATGCCGCCTTCCAAGACCGCCTTCAGCGACTTGTAGGATGTATCGTCGGCGTCGAACGAAAGATCGTCGCAAAAAACGATAAAGCGTTGCGGGCGCTCTCGTAGATGCGAAAGGCACCGGGGCAAACTCGAAATGTCCTCGCGGTGGATTTCGATGAGCTTGAGAGCGGCTCTGCCCTGCCGTGCGGCGACCTCGGCGTGAACGGCTTTCACGAGCGAGCTCTTTCCCATGCCACGCGACCCCCAAAGGAGCGCATTATTGGCAGGCAGGCCGCGCGCGAAGTTCTCGGTATTGGCGAAAAGCGTATCCCGCATGCGATCGACGGATTTCAGAAGCGCGATCGGTGTCCTGTTCACATGCGCGACGGGCAGGAACCGATTCTCCTCGGCCTGCCAGATGAACGCTCCGGCCGCTTCGAAATCCGGAACGGGAGGTTCGGCCGGCGACAAGCGTTCCAGCGCTTCCGCGATTCTGAGGAGAATGGTTTCGAGCGAATACGAGTTCTTCGGCATGGCAATGCAATGTTGAAAGCCGGGAATACGGCCAGGCGGCCCTGGAAGAGACGCGCACTATGCGCTATTTTACCACTGACGCAACGCCGCATTGCAGAAGTTGCGAACTCTGGGCAAGCCGTTATAAGACGACAATGCTTGCACCGGCGCGTTTCTGAAACACGCTGAATTTTTTCCGCTCACCACGGGGTCTGTTGATGATTACTCCTGCATTCGCTCAAACCACAGGCGCTGGCGGCGGCGATATCTTGGGCCTTTTCTTCCCGCTGATTCTGGTATTCGGCATTTTCTATCTCCTGGTTTTCAGGCCGCAGCAGAAGCGCATGAAAGAGCACCAGGCGATGATCGATGCGGTCAAGCGTGGCGACACCGTGGTGACTACGGGTGGGATCATCGGAAAGGTCGTGCGCGTCGCCGAGGGAGAACTGAGGGTTGAAGTCGCCGACGGCGTTCAAATCCGCCTCGTGAAGGGCTCTCTCAGCGAGGTAAGGGGCAAGGGCGAGCCAGTGAAAGAGAAATCGAAGGCCGAGCCGCCGAGCAAGCCCACCGCGTCCGAGGGGGACGAAAGCGGGAAGCAGCCCGCCGCCTAACGAATAACCGCGGGCCGGTAACGCGCCAGCGATAAAAGGGACATTCCGCATGGTCGGGTTTACGTTGCACTTCTCGCGCTGGGGCGCGTTGGTAACGATTTTCATCTCGCTCGCGTCTATTGTGTTCACCTTGCCGAACATCATTCCGATTTCGACCTACGAAAGCTTGCCAGCGTGGGCGCAGCTTCCGCGCATGCCGTTGGGCCTCGATCTTCGGGGCGGGACGCACCTTCTCTATCAAATCGATACCGCCCAGCTCCGGAAGGACTGGCTGCAATCGATCCAGACCGAGTCACGGCACGCGTTGAGCGAAGAAAAGATCGCTCATTCCGGCGTTGTGATCGCAGGCAATGCGGTTCGCATCACCTTGCGAGACCCGGATAAAATGCAAGCCGCGCTGACGCGGCTGAAGACCCTGGCGCAGCCCCTGTCGGCATCGCTTCTGACAGGATCGAGGAGTGGCTCAGGCATGGACCTCTCGGTCCAGGGCGAAAACGGTGTGATCACCATCGAGCCGACGCCGGCCGGGATGCAAAACCGTGTCGAGAACGCGATCACGCGCTCGATCGAGGTCATCCGGCGGCGCGTCGATCCGACGGGCACGACCGAGGCGACCATCCAGGCGCAGGGCGGGGCTAACGGCAAGGATCGCATCCTGATCCAGGTGCCGGGCCTGGCGCCGGAGGAGGTCAAGGCGCGCGTCGGAACGACGGCGAAATTGACCTTCCAGCTCGTAGATTTGTCCATGTCTGCGGAGGATGCGGAGGCCAGTGGTGTCCCACCGGATGACATGCTCCTGCCCGATGCCGAGCATCCGGGCCGCAAGATTCTCCTTCATAAGGAAGTGATTGTGAGCGGCGATGATCTCGTCAACGCCTATGCCGGATACGACAACCGGGCGGGTGGCGTCGGAGAGCGGGCCGTCGATTTCGAGTTCAACAGCAAGGGCGCCGCCGCTTTCGCGCGGGTGACGCGAGAAAACATCGGCAAGCCCTTCGCGATCGTCCTCGATAACAAGGTGATCTCTGCACCTGTGATTCGCTCGGAAATCCCAGGCGGCCGGGGGCAGATTACAGGCAATTTCAGCCAGGAAGAGGTGAGCAGGCTGGCGCTTCTCTTGAGATCGGGCGCGCTTCCCGCTGCCCTTTCGATCATCGAGGAGCGCTCCGTCGGCCCGAGCCTCGGTGCGGATTCAATCGAGTCCGGAAAAACGGCGGCCATTGTCGGGTTCGCCGCCGTTTCGGCTCTCATGATCGCGGGATACGGCCTCTTCGGCCTGTTCTCGATTTTCGCCCTTGTCGTCAACATCGCCATCATCATGGCGTGCCTCTCGCTGTTTCATGCGACTCTTACCCTGCCGGGCATCGCGGGCATGGTGCTAACCATGGGCGTGGCGGTTGATGCCAACGTCCTTATCTACGAGCGAATACGCGAGGAAATGAAGGGCGGCCGCGGCATCGTCTCATCCATCGAGGCGGGGTTTGACCGCGCCTACGGCACGATCATCGACTCGCATTTGACGGCACTTCTCGCAGCCCTCATCCTTTATGCCTTTGGATCGGGCACCGTCCGAGGTTTTGCCGTCACACTCTCTTTCGGTATCGTGAGCTCCCTTTTTACTGCCATCACTGTTACACGCCTGATGGTATCGACATGGCTGCGGCAGACGCGGCCAACCGTTCTAGAAATTTAGCGCCGAGCGAGCCCCCAAGCCATGCTGCTGAAACCGCTATTCCGCCTGCCACAGAAGATGAACCTTCGGTTCGTGAAGTACTTCAAGCTGTGTCTTGGGCTTTCGATATTCGCCATCCTCGGAACCGTCGTTCTCCTGTACACGGTAGGCTTGAACTTCGGCATCGACTTCAAGGGCGGGACTCTGATGCAGATTCAGACTCCAGGGCCTGCCGAAGTCGCCAATCTAAGAACAAAGCTCACGAGTCTGGGCCTAGGCGAGATCCAACTCCAAAGCTTCGGACAGCCGAATGAGGTCCTGATCCGCTTCCCGGAGCAGGCTGGAGGGCCGGAAGCACAGAAAGTTGCGGCGGACAAGGTTTTGGCGGAACTGCCTACCGGCTCCAAGGAACTGAGGCGTGAGCAGGTTGGAAGTACGGTTTCGCAGGAGCTGATCACGTCCGCAATCTGGGCGCTGGTGCTCACCAACCTCGTCATTTTCGCCTACGTTTGGTTCCGCTTCGAGTGGCAATTCGCGCTTGGCGCGATCGTATCGCTCGTGCACGACGTGATGTTCACGATCGGCATCTTCTCGCTGTTCCAACTCGACTTCGACCTGACCATCGTCGCCGCGCTTCTGACCATCCTTGGCTATTCCATCAATGATACGGTCGTCATCTACGACCGTATCCGCGAAAACCTCCGCAAGTACAAGCGCATGCCCTTGGGCGATCTGCTCGACTTGTCCGTGAACGAGACGATGTCGCGGACCATCATGACGGTCGGTACGGTGCTGATGGCGCTGATTGCGCTCTATTTCTTCGGCGGCGAGGTTATTCGCGGGTTCACTTTCGCGATGCTGTTCGGCGTTCTCGTCGGCACATACTCGTCCGTGTTCATCGCAGCTCCGTTCCTGATCCTGATCGGTGTCAAGCGCGACTGGAGCGGCGTGGAAAAAGGCAAAGCCAAGGGGGGCCAGCCCCAAGCCAAGTCAGCAAAATCTACTCCGAGCCCCGTCGCAGCGAATGCAGGATCGCTGCAGCCGCTTGCGGAGGGTGATTCGGAAATGGATGACGCAGTTCCCCATAGCATTGGGTTCTCAGCGTCCATCCCACTCGGAGAAATGGAGACGCCAGCGGCTCCGCTCCCGCCGGCAGCGCCACGCAAACCTGCTGGCCAAAGGCCTCCCAAAAAAGGTAAGGGGCAGGCGAGGGCAGGCGGGGGACGCTCGAAAAGGCGCGGCTAGGCTGCGCTGGTTCCCGCCGTGGGCGGATCGTTCGAAAGGCTGTGCGCGAGATCTCCAATTTCGCTTACTCCAAGCGGCGCACTCCAGTTGGGCGGCGCTGTCTATAGCAGTGCGCTTCTTATCTCTTCGGCAGACGTATTTGCCTGGAATCCCGCCAACACCCCGGGCGGCGAAGCTGACATTCTGAACTTCCTCGATGAGCATAAGGCGCTGCGCGGCGATTTCCTGTTGCTTGGCACCGGGGACGCGCTCGCCTTTCCATCGCCTGCATTCAGATCGGAGATTGACCGGCGCGATTTGGGCCTTGAGGCCATGGACACAAGAGCAGCCTGCCGCACCTACAACGTCCTTGTCGCAGAAGCGCGCATGTTCGCGGCGGCGCTCCTTCCCCTTGCGAACAGCCGGGCCACCTTCTAAGCCTATCAATCGAAAGGTTGCTTGGAGCGCCCTTATTGACCCCGGAAGACACAAAACAAAGAAGACTTGACGAGGGCGCCACGGCAGTTCTTGTCAGGCAACGTGATCGCGACCGTTATTGGAGCGCCCTTTTTGCTCCCAAACTCAAGCGGCCAAGCCTTCTCGCGCTTTATGCCTTCAATGCGGAGCTCGACCACATCCTGGCGCTCGTTTCCGAGCCGATGGCTGGCCAAATCCGTCTGCAATGGTGGCGCGACGCGGTGGACCTCGCATCGCCCGCGACGAGAACCGGGAACCCTGTGGCCGACGCTCTCTCTGTTGCGATTGCTCAGCATAATCTCCCGAAGGATCGCCTCAGAGGTATGGTCGATGCCCGCGTTCCCGCCATGTTTGGCGATCCGCCCCTGGACGACAGGGCCTTGAAGGCCTCTTTACGCCAGACCGAAGGCGCGGTCTTCGAGTTGGCGGCCGCCATTCTCGGCGACAGAGGCGAATCCGCGAAGCTAGCAGCGGCGCACGCCGGGGTTGCTTATGGACTGACCGGGACACTTCTCAAGCTTCCTTTCCTGGCCTCGCGCCAGAAGGCGATTTTGCCGTCTTCATACCTGGAGAGCCGGGGAATTGATTTGGCTACCATCCACCGGGGCGAGACAAGCGAAAGCTTCGGGGCTGCGCTGGCCGACCTTCGGGGCGTCGCCAGCCGAGCGTTGCAACAATTTCGCGCGACGGCGCCCGGTCTCGACCGGTCGGCTTGGCCGGCCTTCCTTCCTCTGACACTTGTGAAACCTTATCTAAGGGCGATGGCCGCGCCGGATTTCGATCCACTCCACACCGTTGTCGCGATCAGCCCGTTACGCCGGTTCTGGCGGATTTGGCGGGCAGCGCGACGCAAAACGCTCTGAAAGCGAACCATGACCGCGTCACAATCAAAGAACCGCAAACGCTTCTATGCCGCCGCGACGGTCGCCGATCGCGAAGATGGAAGCTTCGGCATTGAACTCGATGGCCGCCCGATCAAAACCCCTGCCGGTCATGCGCTAGCTGTGCCCACGCGGGCGCTTGCCGACGCGATCGCTGGCGAGTGGAACGCGCAAGGCGATGAAATCCTGCCCGCCAGCCTGCCCTTTACACGCCTCGCGAACAGCGCAATCGACGGCGTTGCGGGCAGGGAAGGGGAGGTGGTGGAGGATATTCTGAATTACGCAGCATCGGATCTTCTTTGCTATCGCGCCGAGTCTCCGGCCGGGCTGGTGGCAAAGCAGGCGGCCCTTTGGGATCCGATTCTCGCATGGGTTCACGCCGAGTATGACGCGCCATTCAAGGTCGGAGCGGGTCTCAAGCATCTCGATCAGCCCGCAGCCTCCCTTGATTCGGTCCGCCGGGTGATTTCGGCGCTCGATCCATTCCGGCTCGCTGCGCTGCACGTCATGACAACGCTAACGGGCTCGGCGCTCATCGCTTTGGCGCACGCTAAAGGGTTTCTCGATACGGGCGCTGCCTGGGAGGCGGCCCATGTCGACGAGAATTGGCAGGCATCTCAGTGGGGCGAGGACTTTGAAGCACGTCAAAGAAACAAAAAACGATTTTCTGAATTTTTGAACGCTTCGCGGTTCTTTGATCTAGTCTGAATTTTATTCCTATCGCAGTAAAAAACATTTTGTCGCATGTTTTCCGGAGTATTAGTCTAGGAGGTTCTAAACCTAATTCTTGGAATTCTTCGCGGAAATATGGCTTATTCTGGTATGCCAGTGCTGCTCATGCCAGAAATTAATATTGAAATCAATGCGTTAAACTTAAGGTAGGGACAATATCTCGTCTTATGAAAGGCCAGATAGCCGTTTTCCCATCGATATATCACCAATGATGTCAGTATAGATCTATCACATCGAGTTGATCTCGTGTTGTCCGGCAAAACAGAAGAACATGCGGCATTAAAATTGGTGCATGACCTCTTCAACGGGAGAGAGAAGATGGGGTTGAGGGTCATTCTTGTTGGCGTAAGTGTAGTCTTGGTTGGAGTGAGTGCTGCGAACGCAGCCGATTTCTCAGGGCCCGGCGGCCTGAAGGACGCACCTTATGTCGAGGTGCCCTGGGGTTGGACTGGCTTTTATGGCGGTGTCACGGCGGGTTACGGCAGCGGAGTTTCAAGGAACTATGTGTCTCCCAACGCCAATGCCCCCCATGGCTGGGCGGAGAACGATCCGAGCGGCGTCCTTCTCGGAGGCACCATTGGCTATAATTATCAGTTCGCCCCCAACTGGGTCATGGGCGCTGAAGCCGATATCAGCTGGTCCGGCATGGAAGGCCAGCAGCACTTGTATATCTACGATGGCCATGACTGGTCCGGCGGCTGGGATGGGTTGGCTACCATCCGCGGGAGAATCGGCTACGCCGTTGGTCCCACCCTGTTCTACGGCACAGGGGGTCTGGCAATGGTTCATGCGAACGAGACGATTGTTGGCAACGACGCCGATGAGAGCAACTTCTATCAAGGTTGGAAGACAGGCTACGTGGTTGGCGCGGGCGTCGAGCACGCTTTCACGCCCCGGCTATCGGGGAAGATCGAATATCTCTATGCTGACGGATTTGGCTCTGAAAGCGGGCCTACCGGAACGGTCGCCGAGCACGGCGATCAGAACTATATCCATGAGATCGGGAGCATCAATATCATCCGCGCAGGGCTGAACTACAAATTCTAGAGTGCGTCCGGAAAAGTGCGAAGCGGTTTTCCGATAAAGACGCACGGCAAACAAAAACTTAGAGCCCGCTTTTGATTCTATCAAAAGCGGATAGGCTCTAAGGTGCCCGGGTGCGGATGGTCATCGCCAGCGCGTTGAGGCCCGATACGGCCTCGACGCCGTGCCGAGGTCAAGCGACCTCGACATTATCGATCAAACGGACCTTGCCCAGATAAACGGCCGCCAGAAGGCGAGCGCGGGCGTGCTCAATAGTCTCGATTGGCAAAAGGGTGTCGCTATCGCGCACTTCGAGATAATCGATCCTGAAGCCCGCGCTCTCGAGGCGGACCTTGCCTTGGGTCAACGATTCTCTCACCGGGCGTCCTGAGGCGAGGTCGACGGCGACGTCCCTGAGGACCGCGTAAAGCTGAGGGGCCACGCTGCGCTCTCTCGCATCGAGATAGGCATTGCGAGAGGACATCGCCAGGCTGTCGCCCTCGCGAACGGTAGGTCCCGGCAGGATGGTAATCGGGAACGCGAGATCCTTCACCATCCGCTTTATGACGAGAAGCTGCTGATAATCCTTCTCGCCGAAGACGGCCACGTCCGGCAGGCATTGCAGGAAAAGCTTTGCGACAACCGTCGTGACCCCGGCAAAAAAATGCGGCCGGGAAATTCCCTCGAGCGTTTGAGTGAGGCCTGCGACTTCCACGCGCGTGGCGAAGTCATGGGGGTAAATTTCATCGACTTCCGGCGCGTACATGACGTCCGGCTGCACGCTCAGAAGCTTGTGCCAGTCGCGCTCCTCGTTGCGAGGATAGCTGTCATAATCCTCATGCGGCGCAAATTGGGTAGGGTTCACGAAAACGGACACGACAACACGGTTTGCGTGCTTTTTTGCGAGGCGGATGAGGGAGAGATGGCCGTCGTGGAGGCCTCCCATGGTGGGAACAAGGGCGACTTTCTGCCCGCGCCGACGCCATTGCTGCACAGTCTTGCGCAGCTCTGTTGCAAAACGGATAACCGGTAATCGCGTGCTCATCCCGCCCGCCAGTCCCCACCAACGGCATTTCACAAACAGGACGCACTGAGAATATGGCGAGCCCGGCGCAGCTCGATGCGCCGGAGCTCCGATCACAACCCGGCGCTTAGTTCGCCTGCTCGCCGCGGACAACCGAGACATAGGTCCGGCCGCGGGCCTTGGTCTTGAATTCTACGACACCCTCGCGGTCTGCGAAGATCGTGTGGTCCCGCCCCATGCCGACACCGTCGCCGGGATGCCATTGCGTGCCGCGCTGGCGCAAAATGATGTTCCCGGGAGCGACCTGCTCCCCGCCGAACTTTTTCACGCCGAGGCGGCGGCCTTCGGAGTCACGGCCGTTCCTGGACGAACCGCCTGCTTTTTTGTGTGCCATGGTTTTTCGCCTTTAAAACTTTTTGGCGCGCGGTTTCGCCGAGGCTTCCGCCTGCGCTTCAGTAGCAGTCTTCGCCACTCTCGCCGGGGTCTTGCCGCCGGTCAGGATTTCCAGGATGCGCACCGTGGTCAATTCCTGACGGTGGCCTCTTTTGCGCCGGTAGTTCTGACGGCGTTTCTTCTTGAAGATGATAACCTTCGGCCCGCGCCCGTGCTTGACAACCTCGGCCGAGACGAGAGCGCCCGAAACAAGCGGCACGCCGAACAGCGGCTCGCCTTCGCCCGCTACCATCAGCACATCGGAAAAACTGACCGCGTCGCCTGCGGCAGCTTCGAGCTTCTCAATTTGTAGCACGTCCTCTGGGGCAACCTTGTATTGCTTGCCCCCCGTGCGGATCACCGCGTACATGGAGTCCTCTATCGTTTTTGAAGCGCACCGATCGGCGCCGCCATTGGCGGACTTTGTTCTCTCTTTACGGGAGATAGGCCTTAGGTCGCGCAATTTCACCTATACGGCTGCGCCGGATTTATCGGGTAAACCGGCGGTAATGTCAACGTCCAGCATTCCGGAGCCCACGGCATGGAAAAGGACCGTCTCTTAGCCTTCAGCGACGGCGTCGTCGCCATCATCATTACAATCATGGTTTTGGAGCTCAAAGTCCCGCACGGACCGAGCTGGGATGACCTGGCTGGCGTTCTGCCGGTTTTCCTGAGTTACGTCCTGAGCTTCGTTTACGTTGCCATCTATTGGAACAATCATCACCATTTGCTTTACACAGCAAGCAAGGTCGACGGGCTCATATTGTGGGCCAATACTCATCTGTTGTTCTGGCTTTCGCTGGTTCCGTTCGCAACGGCGTGGATGGGCGAGAACCATTTCGCCAAACTGCCGACCGCCGTTTACGGGGTGGCTCTGCTCATGCCCGCTATCGCCTATTACCTGCTTCAGAAGGCAATCCTTCGGCGCGAGGGACAAGCCTCCACCCTTGCGAAGGCCCTCGGCCGGGACATCAAGGGAAAGATTTCTCCGTTCCTCTACGTAGCCGCCATCGCTCTTTCATTCGTCGATCCACTTATCGCGGGTGTCATTTATGTGTCTGTCGCCGTGATGTGGCTCATCCCCGACAAGCGTATTGAACGGGCGCTTGCCGAGTGAGGCGGGAGAGCACGATAGCGCGTAAGATCAACCGAAGCGAGCCTGCTGACTTCGAAGCACATCTTGTTGAAGAGCCTGTGCAAATAGAAAGGCTTATTGTTTCCTCTTTGCCGTTGCCCCAAAAGGAAACATAAATTGATGTTGTTCCTAGCCGGATTGCCGCTTTGGGAAGCGATGCTTCTTGTTGGGGCTCTCCCCACGATAGTCGCCGTTTGCGGGCAAATTATTGTGCGCAAGTCGGTCGGCCTTGAGCAATTGACGACCAATAACGAGATTGCCGGCTTCAGATTCGCGACCGTTGGCGTGATTTTCGCTGTGATCGTCGCCTTCGCCGTGATCGTGGTCTGGGAGAAATTCGCCGAGGCGCAAAGCGCCGTGGCTCATGAGGCGGGAGCCTCTGCAACCCTGTACCGGCTTGCGGCTGGCCCCGATCCAAAAATGAAAGCGACAAGGGAGGCCCTCAGCAATTACCTCAGGCTCGCCATCGAAAAAGACTGGCCTGCAATGGCAGTCGGAAAAAAAAGCCCCGACGTCACGGAGGCACTTAACACGCTCTATGCAACGGTCATTCGCTTGGCGGAAGGTGATACAGGGCAGACAGCCCTACTGATCGAAATGTTCAAGCAACTCGACGAACTCACGCACGCCCGGCGCACGCGCCTCCATCTTGCCGGCGGCGTTGTCCCTACGGTCGTATGGATCGTGGTTTTTGCCGCAGCCACCCTCACTGTTGCATTTGCATTCTTCTTCGGCACGGAGAACATTCGTGCACAAATATTGATGACCGCCTTTCTCTCTCTTCTGACTTTCACCTCTGTTTATGCGATTGTGGAGATCAATTATCCCTTTACCGGCCCCTCTTATGTCAGGAGTCATGCCCTGAGCGAGGTGCTAGAGGATTTCGCGCACAAAGAGTGATGCGGCGGGTCTCCCTATCGGACCGGGTAGGCGATGGTGCTCAGGAGCGCGAGCGCATCCTGCCGTGTGTCGAGCCGCGCATGCTGCACGACCACCGGGACGCTCGACACGATCACGCTTGAATAATCGGTGCCTGCCGGTATCGGCTCCGGGTCTTTGAGATCGTTGAAGCGGACATGGCGCGTACGCCTCGCCGGCACTTTCAGCCGATAGGGGCCGGCGGGATCGCGCTCAGCGAAGTACACGGTGATCTCCACATCCGCATCTCGGTCTCCGGCATTCGAGTTCTCGTATCCCGGAAGCCAAGGGATAGTGCTTTCGACGAGGCGCCGCTCGCCCGCGAGGCCATAGACGATCTGGACTTGCTGGGCGCTTCCCGCCACCGCACGGCGCAGCCACGTTCTCCACTGCTCCGCCTCCTGCCGGTATCCGGAGTTCATGAGCGCAAGGAGAGTGAAAGTGGCATCGCGGAGCCAGCAATAGCGGTAGTCCCAGTTGCGGATCCCGCCGACCTCTTCGGGAAGCGATGTGGTTGCTGCCGCTGCAATGCCGCCCGTGGGATGGTAGGTGAGCCCCTTCAAGGTGATAAGGGAGCGCTGAACGGCCTGCGAGTAGGGTCCGCCTGAACTGCAGCGCTGGCACCAGTGCCGCCACGCTTTTTCGGTTGCTTCCAGCGCCTGCAACGGGTCGATGCGGGGAGGCGGCGGCTCGAAGGACTTGCCATAGCTCAATACGAACGAAGCCGTTTCTCCCGCCCGGACCGTGAACACGCCGCAATGCTTGTAGCCCCGTGCCATCACGGAAGCATTCGTATGCAGAACAACCATGTCCGGGCCTGCGGTCGCCTGGAGTCCTTTGCAGTCCATGCGGGTAACCCAGGGGATGATCAGGCCGTAATCGAAGCGCAGCAGGAACTCGGTCACCATTTCAACCTCGCCTGAGCGGCCCTGCACGAGGCGGATCAGGCGGCTGGGGCCTTCCCGGTGAAAAGGCATGAAGTCGATGAGAGTAACCGCGCCGCTTCCGGTTTCGAAATCGGTCTCAAGGATCAGGGTACCGTCGCGGTATCGGCGTCGTGTGGCAGCCCCTTCGGCCGCTGACACGCTCCAATGTCCATTTTCCGATGTGCCAAGCAAGGCGGCGAACAATGCCCCGGAATCGAAACGCGGCCAGCACAGCCAGTCGATCGAACCGTCGCGTGCCACGAGGGCCGCGCTTTCGCAATCGCCGATGAGTGCGTAGTCCTCGATGCGTTTTGTCATAGGCCGATGAACGTGATGATGACGTTCAACACGGGAAATGGCTTTCCGTTCAGCTAACGGCAGCGGCTTTCTCTAGGTGTGAGACACGTAAACGAAGGTAGAACCGCCATCACAACCAGGGCGCTTGTGAAGGGGGCATCCAATACCCATTTAATGCAATAAATATAAGGGCGGGCACTCCTTTAGATCTCGCTGGGAGGCGCTGTGTGTGGCGCTTTCCTAGCAGCCTTACATGCGCCAACCAGAAGGATAACCTCATGGCTGCAACGACGAAAACAAAGGCCGCGGAGCGCTTTGCAAATCTTCAAAAACGCGATCAAGCCGTCAGGCTTGATATTGAGTCCGCAGCTCGACAGCGCTCGGAAAAAGTGGCGAAATTGAGAGAGTTGAGGCTCGCCAAGGAAGCCGAAGACGAGGAAGCCAAAAAGAAGGAAGCCGCTGAAAAAGCCGAGAAGCAGGCCCCTAAGAAAGCCCGCATGCGAGCTTCAGCTACAGCTGATACGGACTAAGCGCCCGCGAATGGCTGCTGCTTACCTGACCCAGCGCTCGGCTGCGGCGTCGTCGGCGTCGCGCGCAGCGACCCACTGACGTTCTTCACCGCTCTCCTCGCTTTTCCAGAAGGGCGCCGTGGTCTTGAGGTAATCCATCAGGAATTGCGCGGCTTCGAAAGCGTCGTGCCGATGCGCCGACATCGTTATGACGAGCACGATGTTGTCGCCAGGCGAAAGCCGGCCCACGCGATGGGCAATAAGGCACTCGAGAAGCGGCCAGCGTTCGCGGGCCTCGGCTTCGATCCGGGCAAGCTCCTTCTCGGTCATTCCCGGATAATGCTCGAGCGTCATCGAAGTGACTTCACGGCCCCCGGCGTGGTCCCGGACGAGGCCAATGAAAGCTGCAATCGCGCCAATATCGGTGCGGTCCTTCCGCAGGGAAGCTATCTCGGCGCCGATATCGAAATCCTGCTGTTGAACGCGGATCATCCGTCCTCCTTAGCGGGTCCGATAGTTTCCTAAGAGATTGCGGCTTTCCCGGCGAGGGTCAAGTGGTCCGTTGGGCCACCCGCGGAAGCGCATCAAACAAACCCCAGAAACAGTGTGCCGATCAGGGCAGCGGCGAGAAAGCGCGGGCCGGCGTCTTGGAACTCCACTGGGCGCACGAACGCTGTCACCTGGCGCGTCCTTTTCCTTGTCACGACGTGCGCTAAGCCGCTCCTCCAGACGTGTACCACACCTGGATGCCGTTCCAAATTTCCTCCGCCGTTTCGGCAAACCAGAACAATTCGCGGTCCTCCTGGTCGATGACGCCTTCTTCGGCAAGGAAATCGAAATTGACGGCCCCGCGCCAATAGTCTTCCCCGACAAGAACCACCGGGATTTGCTTGATCTTGCGCGTCTGGACAAGGGTCAGCACCTCGAATAGCTCGTCTAGTGTGCCGTATCCGCCCGGAAAAGCGACCAGCGCTTTGGCCCGCAGGAGAAAATGGAGCTTGCGGATCGCGAAGTAATGAAAGCTGAAACTGAGACCGGGCGTGATGTAAGGATTGGGATACTGCTCGTGAGGCAGGCTGATGTTGAGCCCCACAGACCTTGCTCCAACATCGAATGCGCCCCGATTGGCCGCCTCCATGATGCCGGGCCCACCCCCCGTCATGATGACGGTATGTTGCTCGGAGCCGGTCTGGTTGGCCTCGCTGACCAGCCTCCCGAATTCGCGCGCTACCTCATAGTAATGGCTCCTGGCGAGGATTCGTTTGGCGACGGCAAGGTGGCGCGCCAGTTCTTTGTTGGCGGGATCGTCAGCCAATGCCCCCGTCAACTCCTCCACCTTCCGGCATGCTGCCGCCGGTTCGCAAATGCGCGTGCTCCCGAAAACCACGATGGTTTGACGAACGCCGCTTGCTTCGAGAAGCAGCTCGGGCTTGAGGTAATCGATCTGAAGGCGCACGCCCCGCATGCCGTCGCGCGCCAGGAAGTCGAGATCGTCATCGGCCCGGCGGTAGCTCGGACTCTTGAGAATTGTTTCGACGCGGGCGTGGGCTTCGGGGTCCTCCTCGGTGGATTTCGGGCACTGCCAGGGAAGAGGCTCCCGCCGCTCTAGCGGCTGGGCTCTTTTTGGGGCTCTGGAACCATTGCGAGCCGCGTCTTTTTTGGCCAAGGGATGAACTCCGTAACAGCGACGAGAAGCGGTATCACGCCACGCGGCGGATTGCAGCCCCTTCGCCGATGCGCAGCCTCCCACCGCTTGCCAAAATCAGCCGAGACAGCCAATGTCGCGCAAACATCATTTGGGGCGGGCAGATGGCGGAGCGCAATTACAGGATCGCGGTGATCGGAGGCGACGGGATCGGGCAGGAGGTGGTGCAGGCGGGGCAGGAGGTTCTGACCGCGCTCGCGCTTGAGGATGGAGGCTTCGCCCTGTCATTTACGGCTTATGATTGGGGCTCCAACTATTATCGGCAGCATGGCCTCATGATGCCCGCCGACGGACTTTCCCAGCTCGAAGGCTACGACGCGATCTATTTCGGCTCGGCGGGCGATCCGGGTCTGCCCGATGACATCACGCTCTGGGGGTTGCGGCTTGCCATCTGTCAAGGCTTGGATCAATACGCGAACGTCCGGCCCGCGCGGCTACTGCCCGGCATAGCAAGCCCGCTCCGCGGCGACCTCGCCCGCGAGATCGACTGGGTTTTCGTCCGCGAGAA
>Ga0074046_10002240_pt1 | contig 16827 bp, 15 predicted proteins | sample BogForMeECP23OM3_FD_94441 | JGI IMG/M metagenome (GOLD analysis project Ga0074046, IMG submission 94441) | Bog forest soil microbial communities from Calvert Island, British Columbia, Canada - Bog Forest MetaG ECP23OM3 | ecosystem: Environmental > Terrestrial > Soil > Wetlands ...
ACCGTGGAGCGGATCATCGCCGCGATGCGATTGGTATGTCCGCCGAGGCGCGCATAATTCTGAACGCGGTTTTTCAAGTTCCGCGCTTTGCCGACGTAGATAACTTCGCCCGCTTTATCGAGCATGCGGTAAACGCCGGGGCCGCTGCCGAGGTGCTTGACGTAAGCCGCAATCGCCTCCGGGCCGCTTAGTTCATCGCTCCGCTCGCCATCGGAGACCGCGCCGTCCGCGCTTACTGCGATCGTCTCGTCCATGTCCGGCATAAAGCGTTATGTAACGCGGATGTCGGGCGTTTGCCATAGAAGATGCTGCCCGCCATCCAGCGCGATCATTTGGCCCGTCATCGAAGGCGCGCGCAGGATGAAAAGGACGGCATCGGCGATTTCTTCCGGCGTTGTGCCATGGCCGAGCGGCATAGAACGGCACTCATGCGCGAAGTCGGCCTCGCTTTGGTAGACGCTGCCGAGAGCGGGACCCGGGCCGATGGCGTTCACGCGGATGCGGGGCGCTAGAGCTTGTGCCAAGGTTTGCGTGGCCGCCCAAAGCGCCGATTTGGAGAGTGTGTATGAGAAGAATTGCGGATTTGGCCGCAGAACGCGCTGATCGATGATGTTGACGATGTTTCCGGAGAACTCGCCCGGAAGTTGTGCTGCGAAGGCTTGGGCGAGGAAAATGGGCGCTTCGAGGTTGACCGCCATATGTGGGCGCAAGCTTGCTGGCGTAAGCGCTGGCAGGCGATCGTCTGCGAAATGAGAGGCGTTGTTCACAAGGCAGGTCACCGGTCCTCCCATGGCCTTTGCGGCTTCGGGGATCAGCGCTTCGACCTCCGCATGCTCTGCCAGAGATGCGCGGAAACAGGCGGCTTTGCCGCCAAGTTGGGATATGGCCTCGACAGTATCTACAGCCTCCGCCTCAGAACGGTTGTATTGTATAGCGATAGAAAATCCGCTCTTGGCCAAATAAAACGCAATAGCTCTGCCGATACGGAGAGCACCCCCAGTTATGAGTACAAGTTGCATAATCAGCCTACCGGTGTTTTTCTTGCAACCTTAACGGGAATCCTTCTCGATCTCGCGCAAAAGATGTTGCTGCCTGACGATTCTCGTAATAGTTGTATTTCTAACGAAGCGCCGGTGCAACGCAAACTTGTAGCTCAGCCGGTTAACAAGGTAGCTAGCTCGACTCATTGAAGAGCAACACGAGTGTTTCGTTATGATCTCTGTCAATCCATGCCCAAGGATTGCTTTGGTCATTCCCTCTCAAGTGCCCAGAGGGCCGGACCCCTGCCCCACCCGGGTCCGGCCAACTCTTCCGGATGGGTGAAACCTGATTATTCTTAACATGCTATCTTGTGCCGGATAAGCATTTTGTCTAGCGCGTTCCATAGGCGGCGGATAATCTCCACAGTCAATACATAAACGATCGCCGCCGCTATATAAGCCTGGAAGTCGTAAGTCCGTTGGAACGCCATCTTAGCCGTTGCAAGCAGATCGTAGACCGTGACGACACTTGCGAGCGCACTTGCCTTTACCATCAAAATCAGTTCGTTCCCAAACGGCCTCAGTGCAATTGCGGCCGCCTGCGGAAAGATAATCCTTCGCGCCGCTAGCATCGGCGGCATAGCGGCTGCCCTCGCTGCCTCAATTTGGCCGAGAGGCACAGCCCGAATCGCTCCGGCAAAAATCTCCGTTTGATAGGCAGCGGTGTTCAGCGTGAAGGTGAGGAGCGAGCAAAAAAACGGGTCGCGGAAAAGCCACCACAACCCGGCAGCGGCAAGTGCCGCCTGAAACTGGGCGGAGCCGTAATAAATGAGAAAAAGCTGAGCGAGCAGCGGCGTCCCGCGAAAGATGTAGGTGTAGGCGAAAAGCGCCGCGCTGACCGGCTTCGAAGCGAATACGCGCCCAAGCGAGGCGGGCACCGAAAGCAAGAGCGCCAGTGCGACCGAGCCGAGGGCAAGTTCGAGCGTAACAACGAACCCGTCCGCCATGCGGGGGCCGAATCTTTCGAAAAGCTGCCAATGAATCATACGGGCTGCCTCCAGCCGCGCCGGGCAGCCTTTTCGGCACGCGCGATGGCAAGCGTCGAGAGGGCCGTCATTACAAGATAAATGGCGCAGGCTATGGCATAGAATTCGAACGGCCTTCGCGTGCGCTCCACGGCAACCTGTGTCGTGCGCAAAAGGTCGTTGAGGGCGATCACCGACACGAGCGAAGTGTCCTTGAGAAGCGAGAGCCAATTGTTGCCAAGACCGGGGAGGGCGATCCGCAACATCTGAGGCGCCACGACGCGCCTGAAGACCAAGGCGGGGCTCATACCGAAGCTTCGCGCGGCCTCGATTTGCCCGCGCTCGACCGCCCGCAGAGCCGCAAGCAGCACCTCGCTCGCGTAGGCCCCAAACACGAGCGAAAGCGCGATGACCCCTGCGGTGAAGGGCGAAACATTCACCGTGATTGGGAGGCCTGAAGCGTCCGCTAGATTTTGCGAGAGGATTTGCGAGCCGTAATAGATGAGAAGCAGCGTCAAAAGCTCGGGCAGCCCCCGGAACACTGTGGTGTAGGTTTCCCCCAAGCCGCGCAGCCAAGCCGTTTTCGAATCTTTGGCAAGCGCAGCTGAAAAACCCAAGGCAAGCCCGAAGGGAAGCGTCGTCAGAGCCAGCCCCGCGGTCATCGCGGCGCCGAGCGCGAGCTCATGTCCCCATTGGATCAAAAGTCCGTCCACCACGGCTAAACTTTTTCGTCATCGCGAGGCGGCCTTAGCCGCCGTGGCGATCCAGCAAGCCCCCTCACCCCAGCCCTCTCCCACAAGGGGAGAGGGAGTAGCTCGGGCTTGCAACAACGTCCCTTCTCCCAGCAAGCTCGCCTTGGCGAGCTTGCAAGCTGGAGTGCCCGCATCCGCAAGCGGAGGGACGGGAGAAGGACAGGATGAGGGGTGGTTTCCATGATCCTCCCGGCGCAACCAACGCCCGACACTAGCTAGAAAATGGGAAAGGGGAAATACTTCGCGTTGATCTTCGCGTAGGTGCCGTCGGCCACGATGCCATCGATGGCGGCATTGAAGCGCTGCAAAAGCGCGCCGTCACCTTTGCGCAGCGCGATGCCGATACCCGATCCGAAATAGGCGGGATCGTCCAGATCGCCGGGCGCAATCTCGCAGCAAGCGCCCTCCGGCGTCTTCAGCCAATCGTAGACCGCGAGCTTATCGTACATGACATATTCGACGCGGCCGGCCGCGAGATCGCGATAGGCGTCTGCGACTGTATTGTAAAGCCGGACGATGGAGTGGCTGTACCGGTCTTCAAGAAAGGCCGAGTGATTGGTTGCAGATTGAACGCCAATCGTTTTGCCCGCGAGCGCTTTCGGCGAAAGGTCTTTCATATCCGTGCCTTTGCGGACGACGAACGCGCTCGGCGAATGATAGTAGGGCTTGGTGAAGGCCACGACCCTTTTGCGGTCCTCCGTGACGTTCAGCGAGGCGATGATCGCATCGTACTTGCGCGCAAGAAGCGCTGGGATGATGCCATCCCAGTCCTGTGCCGCAATCTCGCAGTCGGCGCCCATTTTCGAACAAAGCGCTTTCGCAATATCGAGGTCGAAACCTTCGAACTGGCCGTTGGAATCGATGGTGCTGAAGGGCGGGTTAGCGCCCTCGGTGGCGATGCGCAGTCTCAGCGGCTCAGCGGACACCGCAAGAGGCAACAGGAGCGCGGCGCAAAGGAGCCAGACGCGCCATAGGTAAGCATTGAGCATCGCGATCCCCTCTCCGCTTAACGTCATCGCGAGGCGGCTCCTGCCGCCGTGGCGATCCAGGGGAAGCTTGCACCGTATGCGGCCCTGGATTGCTTCGCTTCGCTCGCAATGACGGCGGGCGAGACTTCTATTCGAACTACGGCTGCAGCGTAGCCTGCCGCCTTTCACCCGTAAAGCGCCCCGCCCGGAACGATTCCAGGAATTGTTGCAGCCGGGGGCTCTGGGGCGAGGCGAAAAGCTCCATCGAGGGGCCTTCCTCCTCAATCTTGCCTTCGCACAAGAAAACCGTTCGCGAGGAAACATCGCGGGCAAACGCCATCTCGTGGGTCACGATAATCATGGTGCGCCCCTCCGCCGCCAGGCTTTGGATGGTGGATAGAACCTCGCCCACAAGCTCCGGATCGAGCGCAGAGGTCGGCTCGTCGAACAGAATGACCTCCGGATGCACGGCAAGGGCGCGGGCGATCGCGGCCCGCTGCTGTTCGCCGCCCGAAAGCTGGCTTGGATAGGCGTCCGCGCGATGCGTGAGCCCCACCTTGGCGAGGAGCGCGCGGGCCTCCTCAATTGCCTCGGCGCGAGGGCGCCCATGCACATAGATAGGCGCCTCGATCACATTGCCGAGCACCGTCATGTGGTACCACAAATTGAAGCTTTGAAAGACCATTGCCACATGGCGGCGGATCCGCTCTACCTGGGCGCGGGCCGGAGGCGCAGCGTCCGGCCCGATGGTCAGATGTTCGCTGCCGACCAGTATCTCGCCCTCATCCGGAACTTCCAGAAGGTTCAGGCAGCGGAGGAACGTGCTCTTGCCCGACCCGGAGGCGCCGATGATCGCTACGGCCTCGCCCTTTTGAGCCGCGAGCGATATGCCCTTCAGGACCGGCACGGCTCCGAAGCTTTTCGTCATGTTCCGGGCTTCAATCGCGATCATAGGCAAATGCTCGCTGCCGCTGCTACCGTTGCGGGCCTCCTGTCACAGCTCTAGACTGTAAAGGTGCCCTTCCGCCCAACGGAACCTCGTGGGTCCATAGATGGCCGGAGCGAGCTTTATCGTAACCATAGCGGTAAAGGGCGGTCATATAGGGCGCATTAAAGCCTGCCGTCACAGCGGTGCCATAGCTGGCTTTGAGCATCGTATCGAATTGCCCGTCTATATAAGTGAGATTGAAACGCTCGTGGCCAATAAATTCTGCGGTCGCAAAGAGTATTTGCTTTGAGCTGTCTTTGATCAAGGTTGAGAAGGAACGCTTCATCGTAGGCAGCAAGCCCGCTTCGACGACCTCGAATTCAGGCGTGATGTTATTGTTGATAACAACCCAAACGCGCACTTTTTCACGCTCCAGTTTGAGTTTCATCCCCATCGCAAGAAGAGCATCGGGCACGATGGAGACTTCCCTTATTGCCCCTCCATCGACATGCATCTCTTTGAAGTGCCTGCCATTGGCTTCAACTTCGATGAAGGTTGGAGCGAATACGCCGGGGCTACTGGCCGAGGCAATGAGCACGTCTTTGAAAAGCTGCTTGGCGTTCGGGTGTCCGCTCGCCGCGATGGCGCCCATATCCCAGACAACGCCCCGTTGCGCATCGACATTTGCCGTAAGGATATGGAGGCGCCGGCCTTTCGCGTGCTCGGCCGCAACGGCACGCAGCAGTCTATCGTCAACGAACTTGCCGACCAAATCGGCGAGCGAGGTGCGCCTTAGCTCGGCGCCCCCAACCATGGAGAATATGCTTCCCAAATCGCCGAGAAACTGCGCCGCCCGCTGGGTAAAGGCTTGCTCAATCTCTGCATCGTAGCTGGGCCCCAGAAATGCAAGCGGAGCAATGAGTGCGCCTGCGCTGACGCCGGTAACAAGCGCGAACTGCGGACGCGTACCCGTGGCGGTCCAGCCGTTGATCACACCTGCGCCGTAAGCGCCGTCATAGGCGCCTCCCGAAAGGGCAAGTACATCCAAGCTGCCGGTTGCCGGCGAAGTGAGGACGGAGCCCTGAAAAAAACTGCGCAGCTCCGCGTCGCTGCCGTCAGCCCAGAACCGCGCACCGGGGATCCCCGGAATTGTTGCTATGGATTGTTCGGCTGCGGTGAACTGATCCCGCGGCAGGAAGGAGCAAGCAGCAAGAATTGGGGCGAAAATCAACACCGCCATTATCGACGATTGGCGGGCGAGCAAAGCGAGTTTTGCCCGAGGGCGGCGCCTACTCAGTGCCGTTCGAATAAAAAACGTGCCATCCACCTCGTAACCCTTTGCAAATGCGGCCTGCAGCAGTCCGGCAGGCGCCCATGTTAGCCATTGGCAGGCCTAAACTCAACCGTCTTGCCTGCCCTGGCTGTGGCTATAACCGCCAAGGAGATACCTGACAAATTAATTCTCTGCCGGGTTGTCGAGGCTGATCATACCGGTTTCGCCGTCGAAGGCTAAGACCTCTGCGTACCGCGCCCAGTTGATGACGGTGTGCAGCGTCGTCTCTGCATCCGCCTCGGTCATGCTGTCTTCAAGCTCGTCTTGGAAGCGGATGATCGGCGCGCGGTGGCTCGAACGCTCCTCCAGAATGTGCTTGATGTGCGCGGCGAGCGGAACGTAGGTCATGAGATGCTGGGCAAACAGGGCCTTGCGCTCGTCGGTGCCCGCGCCGGCAAAGCGCCGCCCTGCATCGTTCAGTTTGAGATCGCCTTCGGCGAGCTCGACGAAGCGCAGGAGCTGCAGCGTTTCCGCCGCGTGGAACAGCTCGTCCACGTCCATTTGAGTACGCTCGGCAAGCAGAGGCAGATCCGCTTTGCCGTTGAACGGCGGCTCGGCCAGCGTTTCGAGAAGCCCCGCCAGCGTGTTGGTGGAGACCTGCGGAAGGCTCATGCTGATTCCCGTGCCGGGGAACAGGCCTTCTTTCGCCGGCGTGGCGGTGCTCTTCGCCGTCATGCGTGCATAGATATCGTCGACGAGCGCCCGGAATGCTGGATCGACGCGGTTTCTGGGCTGCGGGAGGCCCACCTTGATCTCGGCGATGACGCGGCCGGGATTGGAAGAGAACACTAAAATGCGATCGCTCATCAGCACGGCTTCCTCGATATTGTGCGTGACAAGCAGGATGGCCCGTATCGGCATGCGGCCTTCGCACCAAAGATCGAGAAGGTCGGTGCGCAGCGTCTCAGCGGTCAGCACATCCAAAGCCGAGAAGGGCTCGTCCATCAAAAGCAGCTTGGGATTCACGACGAGCGCCCGGGCCAAGCCGACGCGCTGGCGCATTCCGCCCGAAAGCTCCTTCGGATAGGCGGTCTCGAAGCCGTCGAGACCGATCAAGTCGATGGCGCCAAGAGCGCGTTTGCGGCGCTCCTCGGGGGGAACGCCCTGGGCTTGGAGTCCCAGCTCCACATTCTCAAGCACGGTGAGCCAAGGAAAAAGCGCGAAGCTTTGAAAGACCATGGCGAGCCCGTCCGCTGGGCCTTTCACCACATGACCGTCGATGTCGACTTGGCCCTCGCTTGGCGGCATTAGCCCTGAAACGATGCGCAAAAGCGTGGATTTGCCCGAGCCTGAGCGGCCGAGAAGGGCCACGATTTCGTTGTCGTAAAGGCTTAAGTCCACATTATCGAGCACAAGCAAATTGCTGCTCGTTCCGCGCTTGTAAAAATGGCGCACATGCTTGACCGACACTAAAGCCTGCCTGCCGTCCGTCCGCGCTGCAACTGCTCCCATAGGCTCCTCCCCCAATCAATCGAGTCGCAAACGGCGGTCTGCCAGCGCGTAAAGCCGCCGCCACAGCGCGCGGTTCACTGTGACCACAAAAACTGACATGACGCCGACGCCGAGCACCACCCGGTGGAAGTCGCCGTCGTTTGTCGCCTTGGCGATATAGGCGCCGAGCCCGTGCGCTTCGAGTTTGGTATCGCCCCAACTCGCTACCTCGGCGACGATACTTGCGTTCCATGAGCCGCCGGACGCGGTCAGCGCGCCGGTTACGTAATAGGGAAAAATCCCGGGCAGCATGACTTTACGCCACCACTGCCAGCGCTTGACCCGGTACAGGGTGGAAGCCTCGCTCAAGTCGCTTGGGAAAACGCTAGCACCCGCGATGACGTTGAAAAGAATGTACCACTGCGTGCCGAGCACGATGAGCGGCGAAAGCCAGATATCCGGATTGAGATGATAGGTGGCAATCCCAACGACCACGAAGGGGAAAAGAACGTTGGCAGGGAAGGCCGCGAGGAATTGCGCCACAGGTTGCACGCGCTCGGCAAGAGCAGGCCTGAGCCCGACATAGACGCCGATGGGGACCCATATGAGACTGGCAACGATGATGAGGATGACGACACGGAAAAAGGTTATGAACCCGCCCGTGACGGCCTCTGCCAAATCCGGCCAGCCCAGCGTCGCGTGGATATAGGAGATAACGGACCAGGCGGCCCAGACTGCGAGAACGAGGAGCGCGATATTCCAAACCCAATCGAAAATCCTGTTCGCCCTGCTGCTGACTGCGGGCGTTTCTGGAATCTGTTTCGATAGATTGGCGACATTCCCGCTGAAGGCCTGCAGCAAACGGTCCAGAAAACCGCTGATTGCCGAAAGGAACCGGGCCCGTTTGATGAGGTCCAGCACCCAGGATTCGGGCGTTGCTTGCGCCGCGACGAGTTCGACGCGGAACTTGTCCGCCCAGGCGACCACAGGGCGGAATAACAGCTGATCGTAAAGCGCGATCACGACGGCCATCGCTGCGACGGCCCACCCGACAGCACCGATATTCTTTTGATCGATGGCCACCGAGAGATAGGCGCCGATGCCGGGCAGGGTGATTTTCGTATCGCCGACCGAAATCGCCTCCGAGGCTACGACGAAGAACCATCCGCCCGACATGGACATCATCATGTTCCAAACGAGGCCTGGCGTAGCGAAGGGCGCTTCGAGCTTCCAGAACCGCATCCAGGGCGAGAGCCGGAAATGGCTCGTAACCTCCTCAAGGTCGCGCGGGATGGTTTTTAGCGACTGATAAAACGAGAACGTCATGTTCCAGGCTTGGCTCGTGAAGATTGCGAAGATCGCAGCAAGCTCCGCGCCGAGTTGGCTGCCTGGAAAAAGGTTCATGAAAAAGACCACGGTGAAGGTCAGGAAGCCGAGCACCGGCACCGATTGCAGAATATCGAGGGCGGGAATAATGACGCGTTCGGCCTTTTTGCTTTTGGCTGCCAGAGGCGCGACGAGGAACGTGAACAGGAGCGAAAAACCGAGTGCAGCAAACATCCTGAGCGTGGTCAGGAGCGCATATTGCGGCAGGTTCCTGGGATCGAGAGAAACGGGATTGACTTCAAGGCCAGCAAGCGGCTTGTGCATTAATTTCGCACCGTGTGCCATCGCAACGAAAAGCGCGCCTATCGCGAGGAAGACGATCACATCGTAGCGGTTCGGCCACGCGCTCTTGACGGTTGCGGAGATCGTTGCGATGCGGCGGCTGCCGGCAGAAGATGTTGCCATGGTCATCGCTCGCCTCGCTCCCTCGTTTTCGGGCCTGTCAGCCCGCCGTCATGCCGTTAGCTCTTGAATGACCCCCGATGGGGTAAGGATGTTTGAAAGGTGCCGCCGCGGATAAGGCGAAGCGGAACTGCACTTCGCGCTCTAGGCGATGAACGGCCCACGCAGTTCTGTCAACCTCAAATCGTACCGGACCTGCGGGGCGCGAGGGGGATCGGCATCCGGCGTGCGGCCGGGGAACGGGACCGCAGCAATGGCGCACACTCAAGGCCGAATGCAACCTTACGGAAATCGAAGCGTTTGAGGGAGAATGAAAAGTCCGCAAGGACGCTGCAGCAGAGATCCTTCGCCGTTGTCTTTCTCGCGCCAGAATTTCAAGGTGTGGTCGCCCGAAGCGGCCAAGTGAAGCTCCACCTCGCCGCTCAAGCCTGCGAAAGGACGTCCTATATCGCATGAGCAGAAACAACCTATCCCCGTGGCTGCTTGCTAGCGCGATCCTTATGGCTTTAAGCGCCGGAAGTATTATTTTCGAGGCGAATGCAGCAGCTTGCACTGTAGACGCTGCGCAGGCCGGTAATTCCGCCGGTATGGCGGCAGTTTGCGAGGATGCTGCTGCCGGCCCTTTCTTCGATCGGAGCGGGCAGGATAGGAAGTCTACGTTGCGGCGCGTGCAGTGGCACAAGCAAAAGGCGCGTAGCGATGCCAAAAGATTCTCGTCGAGGATAAAACGGCATCTGGGACGCAAGTTCGCAACGCGCAGGCAACAGTTCCGAAGGTACCAGGCGCAGATGGAGCGGCAGCGGGGCGCAATCAGGCGAAGCAAAGCGAGGAGCAAGGCTCGCCAATTCGCAGCGGCCCGCAGACGCGCCGCAAAGCATGCACTGAAGCATAGCCGGCATCTGCTTGGCTCGAAGCTGAAACGGTCCGGCGATAGAAAACCGATGCTCGCCGGGGGTCAGGGCACGCTGCCTAATGATGACAGCAATGGCCGCCATGCCCTGCACTGGCGCTCGCACTGGCGCCATGATGCTCACATTGAGAAGCAGCTGCCATCGGATTGAGCGCGGCGATCCGGAACAGCCATAGCGCGAGCGCGCCGGACGCGATGTTGAGCCAGAACGTATAGTCGATCGCGAAGGTGCTCATCTCAGCTCTGATGTTGGGGTCGCGGGCCGGAATAAGGCCGAGACCGGTGAACGCGGCATCCATGACAATTGCGGACAGCACCATGGTAGCGAAGAAAATGCCGGCGATGTAAGCGGCCATCTTCCACCCATAATAGCGCCGGTAGACATCGAGCAGCGGCAAGACGATCTGATCGGCATAGAGGAACGCCAGAACGCCGCCGAAGCTCACGCCCGATCCCCAGAGCACCGCCGCCATAGGCACATTGCCGATCGAGCAAACGAAGCTGATGACGGCCACCAGGGGCCCCACAACGGCGTTCACGGGGACCTGCAGCCAAGCTGGCGCGTCCAGAAGAAAAAGCCGGTGCCAAATGTGGTCCGGGACGAACGCGCTCAAAGCGCCCGCGATCAGGAAGCCGAGCGTCAGGTCTTTCCAAAGCATCCGCCAATCCATGACGAAGTTGTGCGCGATCGCGACGCGCGTGGCCGGATTGCGGAGCTTCTGCCAAACGGTTCCCCCATCCGCGGCCGGCTCTTCATGCTGGTGGCCGCCGCCAGCTTCCGGGTGCCGGCGCGCTTCTTCCACGAGCTTTGCCGGATAGGTCAGCCGCACGAGCAGCGACATGATGATGACGAGTACCACGCCGCCGATCCACTCCGCCGCCATGAACTGCCAGCCCATGAGAATGAGCAGAACGAGGCCAAGCTCGATGACAAGGTTCGTGGACGCGAATTGAAAAGCAAGGCTCGGGATCAGCGCCGCGCCTTTCTTGAAAAGCGTGCGGGCGATCGCGGCGGAAGCATAGGAGCAGCTCGAGCTGGCGGCGCCAAGCGCAGTTGCGAGCGCGATTTCCTTCGGCCCCGCTTTGCCGAGCGCGGATCGCATGCGGTCCTTCGAGACCACGGCCTGCAGCACGGCTGAAATCAGAAAGCCGAGCACCAGGCTCCAGCCGGTTTTCCAGAACATGCCAAACGCCATGAGCAGCGCGTGACCGAGCGATGAAAACAATTCCATGGCGTCCCTCGCTTGGAGCTTAAATGCTCTTCACCGGATTTCGAGCTTGATACCATACCAGGGTATGGGATACGATAGCGCACATGGACGCGGAAGCAAAGAAGAAATCGCTGGAACGTTTGAGCCGCATCGAAGGGCAGGTGCGAGGGCTAGCCCGCATGATCGAAGGCGGGCGCTATTGCATCGACATCATGACGCAGATTTCGGCGGTGCAGGCGGCGTTACGCAAGGTTGAGGACGAGGTGCTGAAAAGCCATGTCAGCCATTGCGTCGAGCATGCGATTATGTCGGGCGACGCGGCCGATCAGCGCCGGAAGATCGCCGAACTGATCGAAGTGCTGGAGCGGCGGCGCGGCTGACGGGCGGAGCTGCGGCCTTCGCGCGGCTAAGCGGGCGTCAACATCTCGCGCATCTTTGGGAGCCAATTTGGCTTGAAGGGCGCGCAAATCGAGTCATCGGTCAAGGCGGCAGCCAAAATACGCTTCATATTCCTCGCAAAACGTTCGGTGTTGATCCTCAAGACCCGGTCATGAGAGCCTTCGGGAATAAGCGCCTCGTAGGCCTGCAGATCCGGTTCTCTCGGGCACCCCGACGGACGATTATCCAAAAAGACGCGGATAAGAGTCTCATGCGCGAGGCCGAAGTCATCCCTAACGGTCTCATGCAAAGATCGGATGGTTGTTGCCGTTTTTACGAGTTCGTCTAGCGATTGCGCCGTGTCCCATTTCGCCCGGATTAGTAAAGTGCTGGCCGTGCAGGGAGCAAGATCTTGCCTTGGCCGGGTACTCGTCAGCAATCCCAATTTGCAGTCTACCGCGTCCCTGTCCCCGTCTCCGTGGTCCAGCATGATCACGCGCGCCCGGTCACGATCCCGCGATTGCTGGCCGATATTCGTGCCAAGAAGCACCGCAGTTCTCCCAACCAGAATGACCGGCCCGTCAAAAAAATAGATCGGCCCATCGCTTCTACCGGAGTGAGGCACGAACGACATCCGATGCATGAGGCACGGCCCTTCGCGCCAGATCTGCACAACCTCTCTGGCTACGTCACCGGTGTCGATGGAGTCCAAGCTATAGCGGTAGGCAATGTGGACGCCGCAGAGCCAATTCTCGACAGTAGCCACAAGCTGCATGTGGTTAGTGGGGATCTTTATGGCGACGAAACCGGCAGCTCCCCGCTTGTTGTTGAAGTCATCGAGCGAGGTGCTTGATAACCATTCTCCTTGCAGCTTTGGGATAGCCACCCGGTTGAAAAACTCCGCCAGCTTCTTCCCAGTATTCATGGCTATGCGCTGAGGTGTCCCGTTGAGGATACCAAGCACTGTTCCATGAGCTATATGCGCTTGTTCGGCTATACGTCTTGCAATTGCGTTATCGCCGGCCGGCAGGTGTAGTTCAGCGCCGTATTCTTCAATTAATGCACGCAAGATCTGTGTTATGGCAGGCTTAGCGTCAACTTGTCCATTATGCATATTTTTACCCACATAACGGTCACAAAACCGCTAAACGAGCGAGCTTATTCACCCGGAGTCGATAAGGAGTCTGAGGCGTATCAATTTTAGTTTTTCTCAAATTCAGTTCGAGCGCAATAGCTTTATAAATTCTTTACGAAAGTTCGCCAAAGACGAGGCAAAAGCCTTCGTGCCTCCGATTGTGAGTGTGCGAGGGCTCAACGAAATGAGAACGTCCTTGGCCGCGCGACAGGCCCCAATGCTCTCCCGCGGCGAGTTTAACCGGCGCTTGCGGTGTGCAATTTTTGCGCGGTTATTGAGCGGAGGCTGTAAGTAAGTCGCCGAAACCTTTTCATTTACGATCTAGCCTAAGCGGCACATCATTGGCGCCGATGAGCCGCCGGTTTAGCAGCGTCGATATGAAGCATTTAAAATCCGCCAGAGTAGAACTCCAAGCAATGGAAACATCCCACGGCCGCTAAACATGCAGGTTCTGCGCAAGGAAGCACTGTTTGACCATTCTGCAAAGACTGCAGTTGGGTCCCTCCCTCCATCAACTGAACCACCCTTTCATACACCTTGCTCGTTCCGGTAGGGCCAATTTCCTCCGGTGCTTCTTAACTCATTGTAGCGTGGCTCTGCGTTTCCCTACCTCTAACTACACCGAAAGTGACCCGCTTTTGCATTCCTTACACATTGATGGCAAGCGGGAAGGCCTCACAAGCTGATGCTCAAGACCAGGGATCTTCGAGCATTCTTCGCATGGACGACCCCGGATTCAAGCTGGTTTAATGTACTGTGCAAGCGCGTTAAATGCGCTGCTTTGGTGGCCTATGGAGCGTACCATGCCGGTATCACAGCCTTGCGCCGATTTGCTTGTAGAAGCTCTGAATCAATCGTTGGCGTTCCTCAAAAGCGACGAGGGGCACTTTTTCTTCGCGTCGCTAGCGACAGCGAGAGCCATCACGTTCTATCTGGGACGAAGCAGGCTTTCGCAGGCGAGGGAGCTAGCAGCCGCGCTACTCATGGCTATGATCTTTGCGATCGTAGTGGCGGCTACCGAAAGTCAGACGTCCAAACTGATGATGGCCGGGCTGCAATGCAAAAGCTTCGAAGTCACGGGGAACGCGATGGAGCTTACTGCGCGAGTTGGCGATAACCCTCAAAGCAGTGGGATCAAATAAGCGAGCGGGAGCCGGATTGGACGCGGCCGCAAGTTGCGGTTTACCGCCCGTGGAGTCGCTGCCCGGAGAGATACCTCATGCGCTGGCTAGAACTGCTGCAAGAGCAGGAGCTAGAAATTTGCACAGAGCCGTCATGTGCCCGCAACTCCTAACCCGCCTCCCGCTGGCGAATCTTTGAGTAGCCTTTTTAATAACGCACGCATGGTATGGTATAGCGTGACAAATAATTGTTAAGCTTCTGCTTTTCCAAGACAACCGGATGCACACACGGCCCGCTTGGGGTAAGGTATCGGTTGTGTCTTTGATTTAATTGGAGCGGGCGAGGCGATTCGAACGCCCGACCCTAACCTTGGCAAGGTTATGCTCTACCCCTGAGCTACGCCCGCGCTCCGTTGTGGCTAGCGCCACCGATCAGGCTTTTATTGCGCAAACTCGCCGGGGATGCAAGCCTTCTTATCTGCGGTTCGAACGTTTGCTTCATAACCGGCCGCGGTTTCAACCGCAGTTCGCGGCGAGTGGAAAGGAGAGAAGCCGATGGCACCCGATTTTCATGAGCTTGACGCTTTAGGCGCTGCGGCTTCGATTAAAACGCGGCGAATCGCTGCGAGCGCCTATACGCGCGGCTTGATCTCCCGCATCGAAGCCGTGGAACCCGATATTCAGGCGTGGCAATATTTCGATGCCGGATATGCGCTGGATCAAGCACAGCGCCTCGATGCCCGTCCCGATCTTTCGCAGCTTCCGCTCGCCGGCGTGGCCATAGGCGTCAAGGACATTATCGATACCGCCGATATGCCTACGGAGAATGGCACGGAGCTCGATGCAGGCCGGCGGCCGCAAGCTGACGCCGCTGCGGTCCGTCTCCTGCGCGAGGCCGGCGCGATCGTCATGGGCAAGACCGTCACGACGGAGCTTGCGTTCATGCATCCGTCGAAAACGCGCAATCCGCGCAATTTGGCGTATTCGCCGGGCGGCTCGTCATCAGGCTCGGCGGCGGCGGTAGCGGCCGGCATGGTTCCCGTCGCGCTTGGCACCCAGACGAACGGCTCCGTCATCCGGCCCGCCTCGTTCTGCGGCATCTACGGCCTGAAGCCGACCTACGGGCTCTTTCCCCGCGCCGGCGTTCTCGAAGAGGCGCCCACCCTCGATACGGTTGGCGTCTTCGCCCGCACTCTTGGCGACATAGCGGCCGTCACGCAGGTGCTTGCAAAGGGCACCGGAAAGCAGGGGGCGGTATGCGAATATCTCCGGGCGGCGCGGGAGCCCGCGGCGCGCTTTGCGTTCGTGAAGACGCCCGCCTGGGGCTTTGCCGAAGAGCCCGCGAAAAGCGCGCTCGAAGCCTTCGCGAAGGCGTTGGGACCTGGGTGCGAGACCCTCGATTTGCCGCCGGAATTCGATCGCGCCATCGGCTTGCATCGAACCATTATGCTGACCGAAATGGCCCTCAACTACGCCCGCTATTACGAGATGGGAAAGGATCGCTTAAGCACCGCCGTGCGCGAGGCTATCGAAGCCGGCCGGGCAATACTTAGCGTGGACTACGCCGAAGCGCTTCGCGAGAGGGAGCCTCTTTACAAGCGGTTTGCCGCGCTGATCGAGCCTTTCGATGCAATTGTGACGCTGCCCGCGACCGGCCCCGCGCCGGCCGGGTTCGAGACGACAGGCAATCCGGTCTTCTGTACGCTTTGGACTTACCTCGGCGCTCCGGCGCTCAACCTGCCACTCCTCGAAGTGAACGGCATGCCGCTTGGGATTCAGCTTGTGGGGCGGCGCTTCGATGAGGAAAGACTTTTCCGGGCCGCGGCCTGGCTTCTGTCGCGCGGCGCGGCGGACTAACGTCCGTCCTATATCAGCGGAAACAGCTTAAATAGAACAGACGCTAAGCGCCCGGCAGTCGCGCCCTTTCGTCTTTGGCGGCAAGCCTGCCGATGAGGTAATCGGCCTCGGCGCGGGCGGCGGCTGAAAGCGCGCTGCCGGGCTTGCGCTGTGCATCCGAGCTAAGAAGGCCGCGCTTCATCAGCACATATTTGCGCACAGGGAGGCCGATGCCGGGCTGCTGCTCGTAGCGCAAAAGCGGCAGATGCGCATCGAAAAGATCGTGCGCCGCATCGCGCCGGCCGGCCTTCTGCAGCCGCACCACATCCACAAGCATCTCGGGGAACGCATAGCCGGTCATGGCGCCATCGGCGCCGCGCTCCATCTCGAAATCGAGGAACAGCCCGCCATTGCCAGTGAGGATCGAGACCGGCCGCATCGAGCCTTCGGCCTGGAAGCCGCGCAGGGCGGAAATTTTTTCAAGCCCCGGCCACTCCTCGTGCTTGAGCATAACGCAGGAGGGGTTTTCCTCGACGATCTGGCGGATGACCTTCGGCGTCATCTGCACCGAGAGCGTAAGCGGATAGTCTTGGATCGCGAAGGGGATATCGGCTCCAATCGCTTCGATGGCCTGGCGGTAATAGCCCACGATCTGCTCGTCGGTGCGAAGCGACGGCACCGGCGCGATCATCGCTCCCGCTGCGCCCCGCTCCATCGCGGCGCGCGCAAGCGAGCGCATCGCGGCAAAGCCCGGCGCGGAAACGCCAACGATAACCGGCAGGCCGGCCATGCCCTGGATGAAACGCGCGGCGACGCTGAGCGCCTCCGCAGGTTCGAGCTTGTGCGCCTCGCCCATAATGCCAAGAACGGTGACGCCGTTCGCGCCGCAGGCGATATAGGCTTCGCACAGCCGGCCGATGGACGCCTCGTCGATCCGCCCATCCGGGTGGAACGGCGTCGGCGCGATGGGGTACACTCCATGGGCAGTTGCATCGAGGCGCATCGGGTGTCTCCTATTCCGGTCCGGCCGT
>Ga0074046_10002241_pt1 | contig 16818 bp, 14 predicted proteins | sample BogForMeECP23OM3_FD_94441 | JGI IMG/M metagenome (GOLD analysis project Ga0074046, IMG submission 94441) | Bog forest soil microbial communities from Calvert Island, British Columbia, Canada - Bog Forest MetaG ECP23OM3 | ecosystem: Environmental > Terrestrial > Soil > Wetlands ...
ATTGTCTTTACAAAATTCTGGCCCCTTGATCCGTAAAGCCATGAAGTCCGCACTATTAAGTGCCGGGCAAGCCGGGACCGGACAGCCTCTTCTCCCTCCCACTTGCTCAGGCCGTAGACGTTCAGCGGATCGGAGGCATCTTCTTCTCTATAGGGGCGGTCGGATTTACCATTGAAAACATAGTCCGTGGAAATATGGATGAGCGGTATTCCCAGCCTTTCGCACTCATCGGCAAGATTGGCCGGCCCATCCCGGTTAACCGCAAAGGCGGCCTCCGGCTCCGATTCGGCTTTATCTACGGCGGTATAGGCCGCGCAGTTTATCAGAAGGCCAGGTGAACCGATTCCGCCCAAGACCGAACGAACGCTTTCCCTTTTCGTTATATCGATCAGAGGGATATCCAGGGCTGCAACTTTGAGACCGGCGCTTTTCAACGACTCGACGACCTCCCAGCCAAGCATCCCGCCACTTCCAACGACTACTACATTACAATTCTTCATCTGATCGGGAGTTATCCTCAAGTATCCTGAGCAGGTAAATCCGCCTCACGAAAAAAACTGCCTTTCGCATCCTTTTCAGAAACGATCCTCTCTCCATCCAAAGGCCAATCTATAGCCAGGTCGGGATCATCCCACCTTATACATCTTTCATGTTCCGGAGCATAAAAATCGCTTGCTTTATACAGCACTTCAGCCGTCTGCGAAAGAGCCAGAAAACCATGGCCAAAACCGGCAGGGATATAGATTTGCAGCTTGTTTGACGCCGAAAGAATCAAACCGAACCAGCGGCCAAACGTTGGTGAGGACCTTCTCAGGTCCACCGCTACGTCCAGTACCTCTCCGCTGACGACACGAACCAGCTTCGCCTGCGGATTCTTTATCTGGTAATGAATGCCTCTGAGAGTACCGCGGCGTGACAGTGAGTGATTGTCCTGCACAAATGAGACATTTATGCCAAGAGCGGCCAGAGTGTTTTTGTTGTAGCTTTCGAACAAAAATCCCCTCTCGTCGGCAAAAACACGTGGCTCCAGGACGATGATTCCCGGGATATACGCGGAAGACGCTCTCACTATCTACCCTCACATTAGTTGTTCAAGCAGCATCCACATTTTTATCATCATCGCAGCAGAAATGAAAGCTCAGGAAATTCTCAGAAAATTTCCGGAAAGATGGGGTTGTCAGAATCATTTAAAGGAAGATTCTCTTTTGACAGAGTAATTAATCCCGCAAGTAAGCTGATCATCCCGAATGCAAGGACGAAAAGATTTCCCGATAATATCCGCCTTATGTAGTAACCTCCTCCGGCAAGCTCCCTGGGCAGGGAAAAAGCAAGCCAGCCCTCGTGCCCGCTTCCGTCAGAGGCGTGCAGCCTGAAAGGCGCCCGGGGCGCCTCCACCACGACCTCTTTCCACCCGCTGCTTTGGCCGTCTAGATTAATCGGGATGGCCCGTCCTCCAGATGGAAGTATTTCAAGCGAGATGCCGGGGCCGCCACCGGCTATGTCGAAAACGAGCCACTGGAAGCTGCTGGAAATGGGATTACTTAAATATTCGGACCGGGGAACTCCCTTATCTGCACTCCAAGACCCAAGAACGCTCCTGTGAGGCAGAACTGGAAGATCGGGAGGTATGGCGCCGGGGCTAAAACCTAAGCTTTCGGCGGGCTCGATAGCCAGCGGGGCCCGAATGCCGGCCGGGAGGACTTTACGAAGGGCCGGGTCTGCTAAAATAGTCATCAAATAGTCTGCAGAAAGAAAAGGAATGTGGAACTGAGGCTGACCCACCAGTGAGGAGGGATCTCCAGTCAGAACGTATCTTGCGGTGTTCACCTCCTGGATACCGCTAAAGTGACGCTTGTTCAAAATACTGGTGGACTCTTTGAAGTGCAGCGCCGACATTGCGGTACAAAAAACGAGAATAGCTGTTCCAAGCCAGATTGCCCTGCGGTGCCAAAAAGAGTGATTTGAAAGCGACCTATGCGCCGCGAAAAGATAAAATGTGATGATAAGATTTGCCAATAGCCCGACAGCGTGAATATCCCTGTATCGACTTGCAGAACTCCCGCGGTACCAGGCTATGGGTACTGCCTGAAGGAGGGCCCAGATTCCCAAAGCCAGCAGGACCTGTGTTAATCGGGAGGTCCCTTTGGCGCGAAATTGCTTCCGGATCAGTATGGCAAAGGGGGACCAGACGATCGCAGCAAGGGCCCAATGGCGGAAAGGCCAGGCTGCTATGTTGCCATAAATTCTAAAAAAACCGACAAGATCCAATCTTGCGAACAGGGCTTTATGTGAAACCGGCGCCAGTTGGTATTCCAGGATGGCAACCGCAATAAGCACAACTATGGCCGATGAGGATTCTTTGAGCTTTTGGGTCCCTGATATGCAATTAAAGAGCAGCACGCAGGCAACCGCAAATGGGGCAAGGAAGCCGGTCGACAATGAAAACTGCCCAAATAGTGTCGCCGCCAGACCAAAAAACCACGCAATAGTAAACGGCCTTGAACAGAGCAGCAAGACAATGGCGAGGACCGAAAAACCCAACATAAAATAGAAACACGAATGCATGCCCCCCAGGGTATTTTCCCAACTGAAATGCAAAACACCAATAATGCCGATCATTATGCATAATACAGGAAGGTTTCTCCTGCCTGCAAGATGCCAGAGAACCAGGCAAAGACCAGTGAGAATTAGAGAATATAACAAAGAATCTACAACCATTACGACAATGGGGTCCCATTGTCCGTTCAGTTTGAGGAGCATGATACTGAGCAGTCGCGTGAAAAGGGGGCGATGTTCATTATGGGGCTGAAACAAAATTGAGGGGTCCAGTGTGCCTCCCAGGACTGCAGGGTATAGGAGGCCTTCGAAATCCCATTGGTCCCAGAAGGGAACATCGGATGCGAAAGCGTTGATAAGATTGAGCTTGGAGCCCCATACTAAAAAGAAGAGCCCTGCAAGACAAAGGACCGGCCCAATGCCTGTGGAAGGCGCTCCAGCCCTTTCCAACGTGACCCTGTTTGCCGAGTAAAGCATGCAGCCTGTCAGGACCAACAGTAAACACGAAAACCAGGCCACTTCCTGCGTTGACCACTTAACCAGGTGCAGTGAGCAACCTGAGGTAACTATGCATGCAATCAAGAGAACAACTAAAACCTTGCTCTTTTGCATCCGCCGGCCCCCAACCTTCAAAACAAATGCACGCAGATCCGTTGAGTACGGGTTCCATAACCCGATGCCGCGGGTTTTTCGATCCACCCACAAGCAGGCGCTTAAATAGCACGTTTGAGGCATCGAGGGCAGTGCAAAGTTGGGATGTTAAGTCGAACTTTCTCTTCCAGCAGTGAATCCAAATGGATCGTTCCCTTTACGGCAGGCCCGTCCGAAGGGCTGAAAGCGTCGGTTCAAACCGGCGCCGTTGGGACTTGGCGAGGATTTTCGTTTGACAGAAAAAGAAACTCTGTCCTAAACTGCGCCTGATTCCGGACGACAAAAACTCGATCTTTCTCAGATTCAGCGCCGTTCGAACTGCCGGTTCCATGATTGCGTTCGAGCGCCGGGATCGCGGCGATACCGATGCATTCAGGGGATAGGCCGATACGGATAGATGGCTGCTGCCTCTGCTTTCATCTCACGTCAACTTGACGGTCGAAATTCTCCCCCGAGGCAATCGCCGGGGACACCCCCGGGCTCATGACGGGTAAGATAAGTCAACGCCTTACGCCCACTCGAATGTCAGGCAGAGCGGCTCGTTCGGTTCGCGTGTCTATAAGCCGGGAATCTCATTGTTAATTTGTACCGGCCGGTTTTGAAAGGAGAATATGCCGCTAATCACCAGCAGATGGGTTGAATTAACGACGCCCTGGTTTGACCTGGTTGCCAAAAGAATGCATGTTGGCGATCCCCCGTACTACTCGCTGCGTATGCCGGACTATGTTTCCGTCATCGCATTGACAGGCGAACAGCAAGTGGTGTTAGTGCGCCAGTACCGTCCGGCAGTTGAGCGATACACGCTGGAACTGCCGAGCGGACACGTCGAAGTGGACGAAACTCCTGAACAGTCAGCCCGCCGCGAGTTGGCCGAGGAAACAGGTTACCACGCAGACAGGATGGAATTGCTCGGCGCTTTGCTGACCGACAGCGGCCGGCATGAAAACAGGTTGTGGTGCTACCTTGCGTCAATGGTGACACCTTTGGATACCGGTTATGATCCAGAGCCGGGAATAGAGATCGTCCTGGTTCATCGGCATGCCTTACTTGATCTGATCTGCGCAGGTGAGTACAATCACGCACTGCATCTGGCTGTCCTCCTGTTGGCCCTTGCCAAGCACGGGCAGGAGCTGCTACCGGATTTCAGAGCAGGCCAGAAGGATTAAGCTGCATTGATGACCACAGACTACAAACAGGACAAGCTTGCCGAGTTGGCTTTTTTTTCCCGCCATGCGGAAGTGGATGAATACAATGTTTTTACTGAGCCAAGCACCCGGAATCTGTTCAAGCGCTGTATGCAGTTGGCTCGTATTAAACCTGCCACGTTTGTAGCCGACATCGGCTGTGGATCCGGGGTGTTTAGTCAACTTTTGCGCGAAAGCAACGTTAACGCCATTGGACTCGACCTCAGCTACCCCCTGCTGGTTTTAGGCCGGCGCAAGTATCCGGGCGTAAGTTTTGTCGTTGGGGATGCAGAGTGCTTACCGTTTCCCACCGGCAAGGTGGACGGAGTATTGTTAAGCGGCATAATCCATCATTTGCCCGAAGCGTCGCAATGCGCCAGGGAGGTGTTCCGCATATTAAAGCCGGGAGGGGCTTTCATAGCGTTCGACCCTAATCGCCGCAACCCTTTCATGTACCTTTACCGAGACCGCTCATCACCATTCTATAACAGTACAGGGGTAACAGCCAACGAGCGCCCCGTAGTTCCAGAACGGGTTAGAGATATTTTCGCTGATGCCGGCTTTCAGGTTGCGCCTTCCGACTACATATCAATGAGCTATAGATACATTGCTGATTCACGGATGAGATATCTATTATCACTGTACAACACAATAGAATATATGCTTTTTAGGCCATGGATATTGAAACATTATCGATCATTTGTACTTACTTATGGATTTAAACCATGACAATAGATACGTCAAATCGAGATAGATATTCTTCAACAACGGATATTTGTGTAGTGGGTGGCGCAGGGCATGTTGGGTTGGGGTTCTCGATTGTTCTGGCAAGCAAAGGCAAACGCATACTGGTCCTTGATATCAATACAGAGGCAATGGATTCGATTCAGAAGGGGAATATGCCCTTTCTTGAATATGATGCCGAGCCAATGTTGAAGAAAGTCCTGGCATCAAAAAAACTTCTATTTTCATCTAATGTAGCTGACATTGCCAACATCCATACTATTATTATAACTGTTGGAACACCAATCGACGAATTTTTAAACCCTGACATGAAGGGATTTATCAATTGTTTTGAAGAGATGCTGCCTTATCTATCGGACGAACATCTTTTGATTCTGCGTTCAACGGTCTATCCTGGTATGACACATTGGCTGGAAGGGTTCTTCCACAGAAAAGGTTTACACCCCAAAATTGCATTCTGTCCGGAACGGGTCGTTGAAGGGCATGCAATTAAAGAATTGCAGACGCTTCCTCAAATTGTGAGTGGCACAACCTTGCAGGCTGAGAATGATGCTGCGAAACTCTTCTCATGGATAGCTCCAGGTATTGTTCGTCTTAAACCGATGGAAGCAGAGTTCGCCAAGCTATTTGCCAATGCCTATCGATACATTCAATTCGCGATTACTAACCAGTTCTATATGATGGCAAATTCCGCTGGATTGGATTACTACAGGATTCTGGAAGGTATAAAACAAGATTATCCCAGGCTCAGGGACATTCCAAAGGCTGGTTATGCAGCCGGTCCCTGTCTTCTGAAGGACACCATGCAGCTTACAGCTTTTTCCAATAATCTGTTCAGCTTGGGGTATTCAGCAATGTTAATCAATGAGGGCCTGCCTCTATACGTTGTGAGTCAAATCGAACAGAAATATCATTTGCATGAAAAGATTGTAGGAATTTTAGGCATGGCGTTCAAAGCTGATTCTGATGATCCGCGAACTTCACTAAGTTATAAACTGAAAAAGTTGTTGAAGCTGCGAGCTAAATGCGTCCTGACCACTGATCCCCTGGTGAGTGGCGATACAGACCTGGTCAGTTTGGAAGAAGTTATAGAGCAGAGCGACCTTTTAATCCTTGCAGCACCTCACTCGGCATACCGGCATTTGCGTATTCGGAATAAGCCGATAGTCGACATCTGGAATTTTTTTGGCGGGGGCAGTCAAACATGAAAGCCCAGCTCCGCATTGGAGTGATAGGGATTGGTTTTGGACAGAAGGTACTTGTGCCGGCCTTCGCTGCGGAGCCTCACTGCAAAGTTGCGGGGATCTGCGCCAGCGATTTTCAGCGGGCGCGGCGTGTGGCTGACAGGCTCGATTTGCCAAAGGCTTATTGTTACTGGGAAGAACTCGTCGCGGATCAGGATATCGATGTGGTCGGCATTGCCACGCCACCGTTGATCCAACCGGCTATTGCGGCAGCAGCATTGGCCAATGGCAAACACGTTTTCTGTGAAAAACCGATAGCGGGCAATCTCGAAGGCGCAAGTATAATGCTGGCCGCTGCTCGCAGCTCTGGAAGGGCCCACATGGTGGACTTCGAGTTCCCGGAGATCCCGGTATGGCAGCAGGCAAAGGCTATTTTGGATTCGGGAACATTGGGCCAATTGACGCATGTTACTGTTTCCTGGCAAGTTGAAACTTACGCCAGCCGGATGGGAATCCATTCATGGAAAACTGACGCCGAGATGGGTGGTGGCGTCCTTAACTCTTTTGTATCCCACAGCTTTCACTATCTGGAATGGCTTATCGGCCCAATTCGGATGTTAGGCGCTCATCTTTTCTCGCCGGGCGGCACATCAGCAACCGGACCTGGAGACACACTGGCTGCGCTTTGGTTGGAACATCAAAACGGCGTGCCTTCTTCCCTGTGCGTCAGCAGCAGTGCTTTTCTTGGATCGGGACATCGCGTGGAAATTTATGGACAACAGGGAAGCATCATCCTTGATAACCCCTCACGGGATTATGTCAGCGGCTTTAGCCTGTGGCATGGAACCAGGGAAACAAATATACTCGAGTGCCTTTACAGGGGGCAAATTGAAGATACTGAAACAGATGGCCGAATTGCTCCGGTAAATAGCTTAGTTAAGCGTTTCGTGAGGTGGGTGCGGGAGGGAATCCGAAGCGCGCCTAATATTGAAGATGGATATCGCGTTCAACTACTATTGGATGCAGCCCGTCGATCACATGTTACTGGTCGAAAGATAGAACTCGAATGAAGCCGAACTGTAACCTGGAAAACACTCAACATGAACTGGATATTCTTATTCCAGTTTACAATGAACGCGATAACATTATAGCTGTCATGCAATCGCTTGAACTCCATGTCAGGACACCTTTTCGTGTACTGATTTGCTATGATTTAGATGATGATAATACGCTTCTTGAGTTGAAAAAATTTTCATCATCTCGATTCGAAATTATCCCTGTAAAAAATACGGGGCGTGGCGTACATGGTGCGGTATTGACCGGATTTGCATTTAGTAGAGTCCCGGCAGTTATAGTATTCCCGGCTGACGACACTTTCAATGCATCGATATTGGACAAGATGTTTGATAAATTTAAGGACGGAAATGATATAGTTGCAGCAAGCAGATTTATGGATGGAGGTTCTATGGAAGGGTGTCCTTTCATGAAATCCATATTGGTTCGCACTGCATCTTTAACACTAAATCGCCTTGCAAAGATTCCAATCAAAGATTCAAGTAACGGTTTTCGGCTCTTTTCAAGACGACTGCTTGATAACGTAGTCATAGAGTCTAGCGTTGGTTTTAGTTACTCGATTGAACTTCTGGTAAAGTGTCATCGTCTTGGTTGGAATATAGGCGAAGTACCGGCATTATGGTTTGAACGTAAGCATGGGAAGAGCAGGTTTAGACTTTTGAAGTGGATTCCATACTACCTTCGATGGTACTTTTATGCCTTTGAGACTACCTATCTTGAACGCGGAAAAGAAACCGTCGTTCTCAAGAAGCAGTTTTGATGATATCCAAACGCAACTTTCATTTAAGGTAATTGTAATTCTACTACATGGTAGCCAGATGTGAAAGCGGAAAAACTTATGGGTAAGTCCTATTTAGTGACTGGGGGCACCGGATTTTTAGGGAGCGCTCTGGTTCGCCGTCTTGTCAATGCAGGTCATCGAGTACGGGTGCTTGACAGCAATTTGAGAGGAAACCCAAAACGGCTTCGGGATGTTTTGGCCGATATTGATTTAGTGGAGGCGGATATACGTGATCCGGCGGCTGTCCAGCGTGCCTGCCGGGGAATGGATAGTGTTGTTCACCTCGCCTACATCAATGGCACCGAGTTCTTCTATGCCAAGCCGGAGCTGGTCCTTGACGTTGCGGTCAGCGGCATCATGAACGTACTGAACGGGTGCCGTAAGGCCGATGTGTCTGAACTCGTTCTGGCTTCGAGTTCGGAAGTTTATCAGACGCCTCCGACGATTCCAACCGATGAGTCCGTGCCGCTGTCCATACCTGACCCGCTCAACCCGCGATACTCGTACGGTGGCGGCAAGATTATCAGCGAACTGCTGGCGATCAATTATGGCCGCACCAATTTTGAACGTGTGACCATTTTCCGCCCGCATAATGTCTATGGACCTGATATGGGCCGGGAACACGTGATCCCTCAATTCCTGATGCGAATGAAGGAACTCTGCAAAAAGCCCGATGACCCGATTCGCTTTCCTATTCAAGGTACAGGCGAGGAGAGCCGTTCCTTCGTATTCATCGATGATTTCACTGATGGACTCATGACGGTACTGGAGCAAGGCGAGCATCTTGGCATTTACAACATTGGGACCATGGAGGAAATTCAAATTGAACGACTCGCTCACTTTGTCGCAGATTACTATGGGCGGCGGATTGAAGTTGTCCCGGGTGAGCTGGCCAGAGGCAGCACAGCCCGACGCTGCCCTGACATAACCAAACTGAGGATGCTGGGTTACCAACCCCGCTATTCCCTCCGGGATGGTCTTGCGATAATAGCGCAGTGGTACGATGAGAACACATAAAAATCCATAAGATACATTCGAAAAATTTGACCAGCTATCAGGGAGCGGCCAGAATGAACACTCTAATAAAGTCTGTTGCCGGAACCAACTCAAGTGTCGTTGTCGAGTATTGCCAGGTCTGTAGTAATGACAGTCTGGAACCGATTCTTTTTTTGGGCTATTTGCCGCCGGTCAACAGGATGAATCCGATTGGGGAAAAACCTCGTGAGCAAGCCAGCTATCCGGCTCAGTTGCTTTACTGCCCACATTGCCACCTGGTGCAGCTCGGGTTGATTGTGGACCCAAAGGTGCTGTTCCCTGCCGAATATCCTTATACCAGCAGCACTACAAAAATCCTGCGGGAGAATTTCGCTGAATTGTACCGCGAATGCAAAAATGTCATCGAGTTGGGAACAAACGATCTTGTGGTGGACATCGGCTCAAATGACGGCAATCTGCTCGGGAATTTCAAAGATCATCACCGTGTCCTCGGGATCACACCGGAAAGAATTGGCGAAATTGCCATTGCGCGCGGGGTTCCTACCATTATCGACTATTTCACTCCGAAAGTAGTCGAAACTGTCCTGGCCCGGCACGGTCATGCAAAAATCGTCACCGCCACCAATGTATTTGCCCATATCGAGAATGTTAATACGGTGGTGGAGTGGATTATCAAATTAATGGCTCAGAAGGGTTTGTTCATCTCTGAATCACACTATTTGTTATCATTGATAGAGACCTTGCAGTACGACACCATCTACCACGAACACTTACGCTACTATTCTCTTCATAGTCTCAAATTCCTGCTGGAATCGCATGGGCTGGAAATCGTGCATGCAAAGCCAATCCCGACGCACGGCGGATCTATTCGCGTTTATTCGGCCCGCCGGGGAGATTTTCCGGTCCATGATACCGTGAATCAGCTACTGGAGGCAGAGAAGTCAATCGTATTGGGGAAGAAAGCTCTCCTGGAATTCAGGGACAGGGTGGTTCTTTCCAAACTTGAGTTGCAGGCTTTACTGCTGGGCATCAAGCAAAAAGGGCAGCGCATCTACGGTATCAGCGCCCCCTCGCGTGGCAGCACTTTAATTAATTATGCCGGCCTGGATGACGGGATACTGGATTGCGTCCTTGAAATCAAAGGTTCCCACAAGATCGGCAAATATCTTCCCGGCACATTGATCCCTGTCATAGACGAGACACGGCTGTATGAAGACCAACCCGAATATGCCCTGCTACTGTCGTGGCATATCGCAGACGAACTTATTCCAAAACTTAAGCAAAAAGGTTTCCAGGGCAGTTTTATCGTGCCGCTGCCAAAGCCCGGGGTTGTTAAATGATTGCCCGGTTGCTGAATGCTTCCATTGGCAGAATCCTGGGCCGTGGTCCCCATCAGGCGAAAGGAGCGTACCAAACAAATAATTCAACCCTGATCCAGGCATCCCGCTGACGGCCCAAAGCGCATGACAGACAAGCCGAGCGGGATGCCTTCCGAGCTACGCGAAGTGCATCGCCAAGGGATGCCCGGGAGAGCATTTCACCGAATGATCGCTTACTGTTGTTAACAAGTCTGTCATACGAGGTTCGGCGGAGCGGTTCGACTGCAGAAGGCCCTTTTACTGGCTTCGAATCACGAAAAAGACCCCCGAACAAATGAGGAGCACGCCGATCACCCTGCAGAGGTTAACGGGCTCGTTAAATAGAAAGCGGCCAACGAACAGTGTAGCGATATAAGTCAGGCTCACCATCGGGAATGCTACGCTAAAATCCAGTTTCGACAGGACTTCCAGCCAAAGAATTGCACTTACGCCGTAAAGAGCAAATCCGACAAAAATGTAGGGTACCGCCATAAACTTGTGGAACAAACCGGCGATGCCGATCTCCAGGACCGGCATGCCCCCTGACCGTACGACGGCCAGCTTCAGGAGTGTTTGGCCGCCAATCACCAGCAGTATGCAAATTACGGCCAGCATGAGAGCGTGCAGATTCAACCTGTACATTAGATAAGAGCTCCTCGATTCCCTGATCCAAGTTGGGCAGGCCTTAACCGGCAGGCTGCCCCTTGCAGTTCATGGCACATTTACCACTTTCAGAAACAGTTGGCAAGGAATGAGCCCGCAAGGTTCCAGAGTGCGCTTCGGGCTTCGCGTGGCGTCAGATAAAGAAGACCTTCATCGGCGGGATAGAGCGGGGCTTCGACTTCCCTGGCTATCTCTTCGCCCCGCGAAGGGCCTGACTGTGGCCGGGGAGACCCTGAAGCGGTTCGTTTCACGTGCAACCCGGCTTTATGAGCAAGAGCCGGGGGAGCCGTACGGCTCCCCCGGCTTGGGTTGTACTTTGAACGTTGGCTTCGGTGGCTATGGGCGATCCAGGAGATCAGACGAACATCCCAGGTTTCCGGCGCGACGTTAACAGATCACATCCATAAACCGATGAGATTCCTAAACCTGACGTGCCCTGGTTAAGGGTTACAGCACGCGACCCTGTGCTTATTGTTGCAAGTGTCGGTTTGCAGCACCCACCCCCCCCCCGTTCCGGTACCGAACAGCACGGAGGTGCCGACGATCGATTCCAAATTCGACGTCCACGAGTCGCACGTGAAGAACAAATTCGTCGGCGGCACAAGCGCAGACGACCCAGCCTCCTGACACAAAACCTCCATCCCATTGTACGCACAGTTGCTAACAGCGGGCTGGATCCACACCTGTACGCCATTAGCTACAAGCAAGCCATTAGCTGCAATGCCCGCCGTGCGGTAAAATTCCTCCACCGTGCACATATGCGCGGCCGGGTTGTTAGTATACGTGTTGAGACACGCCTGGTTCATGCCCGCCTGGCCCTCGTGGGCTCCATCGGTGGCCCCAGCCGACAACCCTATGAAGTGGGGGACATACTGGCCAACTGCGTTCAAGCTGTAACCAAAAATAAAACAAACAACTGCTGCAAACAACGCTACCTTTCTCATGCTCGCTACCCTCTGCAATGGTTAATGTTTAATGTGACAATGGAGGAAATTTCGGTGGACACCCCATTCTCACTGCAACACAGGCAAGTGTCGGCGCTATAAGATTTGATGCCCGCATCGCGCCTCCGGTGAACCGGATCTATTGTAGCACACTGCCGGCCGGTTAAGAACCAATAAATGTGCCACAGATCAGCCTTTTGCGGGATAATGTGTTTGTCCATAATCCACACGAGTTGATCGGCATTGATGCTCCTGTATCGACGACATTGGCCTCTCACTACGTGAAGGTTTGAACCCGAATAATGCCTCAACTTGACCACCAACGAATCCCGAGGCCCATTTCGGAGGTCGGATTGCATCCGAAAAAGCTCTTGGAATGTCCAAAGTCCGTAACTCATACGATATTCCAATCAAACCCGCAAGAAAAATGCCGATAAATGGTTCCCGGCAAGGAACGGTTTCAAGCAAGCCAAAAAGATTTGCAAAAGGCTCGTCAGTGAAGTAGTCATATCGCCAAATTCGGAAATTTGGAACCATGCAACGAACTGGACAACATTTCATTACCGGACTCTTTATCCTCATGGGTTGGACTGTGGCAGAAAGTGTTCGGTAGTGATTCTTTCATAAAAACAAGATCGAATGGATCATGCCTAAAATTCTCAGCATATTCGGGACCCGCCCGGAGGCCATAAAGATGGCGCCGGTCATAAAGGAACTGGAGAGGCACCCGGATGATTTCACCAGCATTGTCTGTGTTACGGCGCAGCACAGGGAAATGCTTGACCAGGTTCTTTCGACGTTCAAAATACGTCCGGATCATGATCTCGACATCATGGAATCCGGCCAGGACCCCCTCCAGATAACCTGCGCCGTATTGACGGGTTTGCGGAGCGTGATCGAGGATACCCGGCCCGACCTGGTCCTCGTTCACGGTGACACCACCACCACCATGGCCGCTGCTCTTGCTTCCTTTTATTTCCGCACCAAAATCGGCCACGTGGAGGCCGGCCTGCGGACTCGAGACAAATTTGCACCCTATCCCGAAGAGATGAACCGGCGGGTTACCGGGGCCATCGCTGACCTGCATTTCGCGCCTACTCCCGGAGCGCGGCAAAACCTCATCGAAGAGGCAGTTGACCCGAAAACCATACACGTTACAGGCAATACGGTCGTCGACGCTCTTTTTGCCGCTCTCGCCATAATAAAGGATGACCCCGGACTCCAGGATCGTTTTGCTGATCAGTTCTCCTATTTAAATCCCGAAAAGAAACTGATCCTGGTAACGGGTCACCGGCGGGAAAATTTTGGAGAAGGATTCGAAAACATCTGCCGCGCGCTTGCGCAGGTTGCAGCAAACCAGCCTGAAGTCCAGATCCTCTATCCGGTTCACCTCAATCCCAACGTTTACGGCCCGGTCCGCAAGACTCTGGGAAACATGCAGGGCGCGAATATATTTCTGGTCGACCCGGTCGAATACCTCGCTTTCGTGTACCTCATGAACCGCTCTTACATGATTGTCACCGATTCGGGAGGCATTCAGGAGGAAGCCCCCTCGCTTGGCAAACCTGTCCTGGTCATGCGGGACGTAACTGAAAGACCGGAGGGCGTGCAGGCGGGGGTCATCAAGGTAATCGGGACACAGTCCGCTCAGATTCGTTCGTCTATAGAAAGTCTTGTTTCAGACAAATCCGAATATCAAAAAATGACATCAGCCCGCAATCCTTACGGCGACGGGAAAGCCGCCGAAAGGATCGCCGGGATAATTCATCTCAGTTTTGAGTCCTAAGTTTTGAGTTTTTAAACTCAAAAGAAAAGTTAAAAACTAAAAAACTGCACTTTCATTTTGCCAGCGCCCACTTGCCGTCCTTAACCACGATCATTTCCAGGTCGTCCTTGCTGAGGCCGTTGTGGTCCTGGGCAGACATGTTGAAGATGCCGTGCATTCCAACGAAACCCTTTGTTTTCTCGATATGGTCCCGGATCTTCGCGGGATCGGGCCCAACTGCTCTAAGCGCCGCTACGGCCAGGTTCATGGAATCCCACGCATGACCGCCAAACGAGGAGACAGGCTCCTTGTAGCGCGCCTCATAAGCTTTTGCGTACTCCATTATGACTTTTTTCTGCGGCTGATTATCGGGCAGCAGATCGCCCACATTGACCCGGGCCAGAGGAAGCAGGACCCCTTCGGCGGCCTTGCCGGCCAGTTCCAGGTTTTTCAAGTTCCCGAAACCGTGGCTCTGGTAAAGTGGGATCGAATCCATGGCCAGATCGCGCCAGCTTTTGATCGCCAAAATCTGTGTCGGCCCTATGGACCAGTTTACAATGGCCTGGGGCTGCGTGGATCGGATTTTGGTCATCTGTGCAGAAAGGTCCGTATCCTGCGGACCATAGCGCTCGTCGGCAACGATCGTAATACCATTTTCGTCCGCGAGCCTCAGCAACTCCTCTCGTCCACTGGCGCCGAATCCGTCAGAAACGGTCATAATGGCAACCTTTTTGATGCCTTTGGCCTTCATGTAATCATACATCTTTCCCACAACGTGACTATCCGAACCCGCGACTTTGAATATCCATTTATGACTCTCAACAGGGGTTACGATTTTGTAGCTGGCCGCACAAGAAATCAGAGGGATTTGAGCTTCCTCCGCCACACCCACCACCGCGAGGCTCGTTCCGCTGGTGGTCGGACCAATGATCACAGGCACCTCATCTTTTTTTATCAGTTTCTTTACTGACAGATTGCACTTGGTGGCATCGGTCTCGTCGTCGTAGATGAGCAGTTCAATGGGATGGCCATTGATACCCCCCTGCCTGTTTATCTCCTCGGCGATCATCTCCGCTGTCTTCTTCTCTGGATCACCCAGAAAAGAACCGCCGCCGGTGACCGAAAAAACCGCTCCGATTTTGTAAGGCTCCTTTTGCGAATGTGCCTTTGTCACGGCAAGCAACGCCAAGACAACGAGCGCAATTATCCCCAGACCCACTAAAACTCTTGCTTTCATTTCACCGCTCCTTTGCCCTCAATAACATTTGAAAGATAAAAAGACCCTGGTTGACTGAAGCTACGGCCAGCAAATAAAAAAAGCCCCGGGCAACTCGGGATCGCGATTCCGCCCACGGACTCATGACGGTGCTTATTTTTCTGTCGTTATAGACCGCCGGAAGCAGGTGCAGCAGCTATAGAGCTTTAGGAATTTGAAGCTGTCCATATTCACTTTGGGAGATGAGTTTGACGAATTTATAGAAAACGATCCCGCCGGGTGTCAATAGAAATATGCAAAACCCGGCGCGGGCTGCAGGGAAAAGTTATTGAAATCACCGAAACAAAACGGGTGTAGAATTTTATCCAATCTTTTCAGAATCTCGTTTACAATCAAGCACATCCTCTTATTGTTCAGATTCTGCTCTCGGAGAGCATATCATGCGCGAAAAACACAAGATTCTGATTGTTGACGACGAGGCCCCCTTCCGCTCAGCATTGCGCCGGCTCCTGGGAAAAACTCATATCATTCTGGAAGCCGATACCGGAGCAGCGGGGCTAATGCTTGCCGAGCGCGAAGAACCCGATCTGGTTTTGCTCGATATCGGACTCCCGGACGGAAGCGGCCTTGAGTTGCTGCCCCGTTTCAAGGAAATGCGTACTTCCCCGACCGTTGTCATGATAACAGCATACGAACGGGTAAAAGACGTAGTTATGGCCATAAAGCACGGCGCTTTCGACTACCTTGTCAAACCCGTCGACCTCGATGAATTTGAATTGACCATCCAGAACGCTCTCGAACACGCCGGTCTGAAAAATGAAGTCACCCGCCTGCGGCAGCAAGTCCAGAGGCTCCAGGGAGTAGATCGGCTGATCGGCAAAGATCATATATTTCTCGAAGCCCAGATACTCGCCATAAAGAGTGCGCAGAGCCGTGACGCGGGTGTTTTGATACAGGGCGAGAGCGGGGCCGGGAAAGAGCTTTTTGCCAGGCTCATTCATACCAGGAGCCCTCGGGCTCCATATCCATTCGTGGCGCTCAACTGTGCTGCTTTTTCAACTGAAATCATAGAAAGCGAGCTTTTCGGGTATGAAAGGGGAGCTTTTACGGGCGCGAAATCCGAAGGCAAAGAAGGCTTGCTCCAGGTTGCCGATGGTGGGACTCTCTTTTTGGACGAAATAGTGGATCTCCACCCTGAAATCCAGGCCAAGTTGCTTCGGGTAATGGAAGAAAAGGAATTCTTCGCCGTGGGGGGAACCCGGCAAAAGAAGGTGGACATCCGGATTGTCTCAGCTTGCAACCAGGACCTCTGGCATGTGACCGAGCAGGGCGGCTTCCGCAAAGATCTCTACTTCAGGCTCGCAACGATAAAGATCAACCTGCCGCCTTTGCGCGAGCGGCGCGAGGATATCCTTCTGCTTGCGCGTATATTTATGGAGGAGTTCAACGACAAATACGGAAAGAAATTCCGAGACTTTAATCCCAAAGCCGAACACCTTCTGATGAATCATTCGTGGCCCGGCAACATACGCGAACTGCGCAACACCATCGAACGGGTCGTCCTGCTGGAAAATGACGACATGATCGTGGGACGCCATCTTCACTTTCTCGAACCGGACCTGATCGAAAATGGCGCCCTTCAATCGGAAAAATTCAGCATGGTTTTGCCCGATCAAGGCGTTGGCCTCGAGGAGATAGAAAA
>Ga0074046_10002242_pt1 | contig 16817 bp, 12 predicted proteins | sample BogForMeECP23OM3_FD_94441 | JGI IMG/M metagenome (GOLD analysis project Ga0074046, IMG submission 94441) | Bog forest soil microbial communities from Calvert Island, British Columbia, Canada - Bog Forest MetaG ECP23OM3 | ecosystem: Environmental > Terrestrial > Soil > Wetlands ...
CAGGCCGTTGACCGACGAGCAGATCACCCGCATCCTCCAGTCGCAGGGTATCCAGGTCACTCGCCGCACGGTCGCGAAGTACAGGGAAGATATGCGCATCCCGAGCACCCACCAGCGCAGAGTGAAAAATTAGGCTAAGTAACTGCTTTACCGGCGTAGGGTCGGAAGCTTGACTCGCAGGTTTCTTGGCGATTGGGTACTAACTGAACTTACGCCGCTGTAGTGAAAGGCGCCGCAGCCAAAGAGAAAAACCAACCCATCAGGCTGTGGCGAGGAGGGAGCTCAATGACCGTAGAGTATTTTGGCAAGCAGTACGATATCACTCCCGCCGTAAAGGACGAGGTCGAATCTGGCCTCACCAAGCTCACCAAGATTCTCGGTGAGAACATCAAGAGTAAAGTAATCCTGACAGTTGAAAAGCACCGCAGCATCGCCGAGATTACGGTGAAGCGGCGCCGTGGCCATCTGGTTGGACTTGCCGAGGCGACCGACATGGTCGTCGCCGTCAACCAGGCATTGGAGCACATCGAGACCCAGGCGCTGCGCCACAATGGCCGGCGTCGCAATACCACCCGTAAGCCAAAGGATAAGACTTGGAAAGCGCCGGTAGAAGGTGAAGCCGAGATGCAGATCGCGGTCGGGGCTAACCCAGCTACGGCGGTTCCAGTGGTGGTGCACAAGTTCCCGTCCATCGCCCGCACGACCGAGGCGCACCTGGTGAAGACCAGTGACGCGATTGCCATGCGTCCCATGACCGTGGAGGAGGCGGTCAAGGAATGCGAATTCCGCGATCGCGAGGTGTTCATCTTCCGCGATGCAAAAGGCAAGGTCAACGTGTTACACCGCCGGAAAGACGGGAAGATCGAGTTGATTGAAGTGCCGTAGGTTGAATTCAAAGTAAATCGGGAAGTAAAAGGGCATCGCGTGGTGCCCTTTCTATTTGGTCCTTGTTTCGCAGAGTTCGATCTAACCTTCTTAAAGCAGAGCCTGGGAAATTTTAGTGTCTAAGACTCCACCTAATTCTTACAAAATGTTGACTAGTCAGTAAGCTGCCGTTATAGCTTTTCCGCTCATCTAACCCAACAAATGGAAAGACGTCTTTTGCTCATGGATCTTACACAGTGAGGCAATGTGTTCGAAAAAACTCAAGAGACGCCGGGCTTCATCTCACACATACGGCTTAGCCTAGGGAGGCCGGGCCAGCAAGTTGGCACCTGTTATGAAAACTGGATTGAATGCACCTCTTGATCCTACCCAACGAAGTAACGACGCGCTCGAATTCGAAACCGCACTACGGCGCAGGATTATTGGGCAAGATCCGGCGGTCGACAAAGTCGCCGAGGTTTACCAGATGTTTCTGGCGGGACTGAATCCCCCGGGACGGCCAGCAGGGAACTTGCTATTCCTGGGGCCGACCGGCTCGGGCAAGACGCGCGTTGTGGAAGCGATGGCCGAGGCGCTGTTCGGGGATGCGCACAGGTGCATCAAGATCGATTGCGCCGAGTTCCAACACTCGCACGAGATCGCCAAACTGATCGGGTCGCCTCCGGGCTACCTTGGTCACCGCGAAACTCACCCGCTTCTTACGCAGGAGGCGCTCAACCAGTGGCACACTGAGAAAATCAAGCTCTCGATCCTGCTGTTCGACGAAATCGAGAAGGCATCAGACGCGTTGTGGCAACTGCTGCTGGGCATCCTCGACAAGGCGACCCTGACCCTTGGAGACAATCGACGCGTCGATCTCTCGCAATGCGTGATCATCATGACTTCGAACCTTGGCGCGAGCGAGGTCAATGAGCTAATCAATGGTTCGATGGGCTTTGCCCAGAAACCCGCCTATATGGATGCCAGGCTGGACGACAAGATCAACCGCACAGCCGTCGAGGCCGCCCGCCGCAAGTTTTCGCCGGAGTTTATGAACCGTATCGACAAAGTCGTGGTCTTCCACATGCTCCGTGTCGAGCACCTGGAACAGATACTGGAGATCGAACTTGGCATGGTACAACAGCGTATTCTTCAGGCCGCGGAAAACCATCAGTTTGTGTTCCGTTGTACCGCACGGGTGAAGCAATTCCTTCTGCACGAGGGTACTGACCTGAGATATGGCGCCCGGCATCTCAAGCGCGCCATCGAAAAGCACCTGGTGTTCCCGCTGGCGAACCTGGTAGCGACTGGTCAGATCAAACTGGGAGATTTCATTCGTGTTGATCTGGATGGTGGCGGCAAGTTGACCTTCGTCAAAGAGGCCGAAGGGGCACTGGTGCCAGTACTCATGGACCGTTACGGTCCGCTCGCCAATGTGCAGGCGGCGGCGGCAAGCCGGGGTGTCAAGCCCTCCGTTGCGACACATGACCGGGGGTTTGGTACAACGCCAGCGGGCGAAAGAAAGTAAGTTCTGAGTAATTGCTATTTCAAAACGTGCTATCGCCAAGCACCAGATACTATTGCGGCGGCTGCTGTGCGGGCGGCTCGCCAGACTCAGCACTTGCTGCCGGCTGCGCTTCCGCCCGTTGTGGTGGCAGCGGATAGTAGCCGTGTTTGGCGTAGACCTCCAGCCCCGGCCGCTTCACCCTAACTTCGATTTCGCGGAAGGTGCTGGAGGGCTTCTGCGGAGTGTTGTAGCCCAGTGTGTACTGATTACGGGCCTCCAGGGTAATCCGCTGGTAAGCGCTCTCAATCGATTCTTTCGACACTTCGTTCAAAACATCACCGCCCGTCGCGTTGGCATATCGCGGCAGGATATTGCTGTAACCGAAGCCCGGAATGCGCGCCTTCGAGATCTTGTCGTACACCGGCATGGCCGCTGATCCGACCCCGATGGCATAGACAGCGATCCCGTCCGTCAGTAACACTTTTAACACCTGCGCATAACTGGCACGGCTGCCGAACTCTTGCCCGTCGCTGATGACAAAGATGATTTTGCGGTTTTCACGCGGGCGGCGCGCCAGGTTTTGAGCGGCCGCCAGGATCGCGTCATTCAGCACGTGCGATTCTTTCGCCGGAGTCAACACCGGGTTGGTCCCGACAGGCGGCTTACTGTTGGTCGAAGGACCGGCGCCGAATGGGCCGCCCACCAGGGGCGCCCCCGGGTTCTCACCCCGGTCGTCTTTGATCCGGTTTAAAGCAATCGACACGCGAGTGGTGTTCCCGAAATCCGAGCGCTGATTGACCGTGTTGCCGTAGGTGAAAACGGCAACTTCGTCGAAGGGGCCGAACGACCCTCCCAAGGCGGAGAATGTCTGGTTTACTTTCTTCAAGGTGATGTCCGACATACCCTGATCGATGACCAGCGCAGCCGACAATGGAAACGCGTCGCTGGTGAAGAAGGTAATTCTCTGTTGCGCCCCATCCTCCAGGACGGTGAAATCCTTTTGCAACAGCCCGTCCACCAGCTTACCTTCGTCATCTTTCACGGTGACGGGAACGTTCACGAAGCTGACCGTTTTTTCCAGGCTGAAAAGCTGGTCACGGCCGCTCTCGGGCCCACGGGGTACGCTTCCGGCGGGGACAGTCTTGATCCCCTCCGATCCCGGCGGAGGCGGCTGCGGATTGGTCTGCCCAGACCCGGGCTGAGAGCCGCGAGTATTTGTCGGCTGTTCCGGGTTTCCAGTGGATGAGGAAGAACCCGGCTCGCCGGGGGCCCCTGGGGCCGGAAGGTTTTCTGAAGGCGCGGGGGCGTTGTTCTGCGGAGCGGGAGCATCCGGCAGCTTCTCCTGTTGCGCTGCAGCGAAAGCCGCGGTAAGAATAAGCACCGCTGCAAGAACGGTGGCTCTGGGCCAGAAGCTCAATCGCCGAATGAACATGGATTTTGGTTGTTCTCCCAATTGCCTGGAACTCTGGACAGTATAACCGGAGGGGTGCTTTCTGGGTTAGGGGCGGTTTCCAGTTATCACGATTCTAGGTCCTTCCGGTCCGCAATCCAGAATGTCAAGTGGACCCGGTAGCTGTTGCACTACAATAGATGGGTTCCCAGGGAAAGAGAAGCTATGTCATTGAATCGGGTTCGGCAGTTCACCGTCGCGCTGTGCCTCATCTTGGGTTGCTGTGTATGGATGGCTGCGCAGTCGCAGAACCCTCCTGCGCCGGCACCGAATAAGGACCAGCAATCGCAATCGCCAGACAACGAAGAGCCCATTCAGACCTTCAAGGCAGAGGTAAACGTCGTCAACCTGTTCTTCAACGTGAAGGACAAGCACGGAATGTTGATTCCGAATCTCACCAAAGATGACTTCCAGGTCTTTGAAGACGGCAAGCCGCAGACCATCAAGTACTTTTCCGCGGAGTCGAACCAGCCGCTGACGCTGGGCATCATGATCGACACCAGTGCCAGCCAGACCCGCGTGCTGACCATCGAGCAGGAGTCGTGCGCCGAGTTCCTGCGCCAGGTGTTGCGGCAAAAGGACCTTGCCTTTGTCATCAACTTCGATACCGATGTGAACCTCGATCAGGATTTCACCAATAACATACACGACCTGACGCGGGCGCTGAACAAGATGCAAATCAATGCGGGAATGGGTGGCGGCCCGCCGGGGCTGGGAGGCGGCCCCATTCCAACCACGCCGCGAGGCACTCTGCTGTACGACGCCATCTACCTCGGCGCCGATGAGAAGCTGAAGAACGAAGTCGGGCGCAAGGCAATGATTATCTTTACCGATGGCGAAGACCAGGGCAGCCGCTTGAAGATCCATGACGCCATCGAAGCCGCGCAAAAGGCCGACACCATTTGCTACGTCATCCTTATCGCCGACCGCGGGTTCTATGGCGGGTTCGGCTACAGCGGCGATTTCGAGATGAGGAAGCTGGCGGAGCAGACCGGCGGCCGCATGATCGAAGTCGGCAACAAACAGGACAAGTTGCGGCAGGCCTTCGAGCAGATCCAGAACGAGTTGCGCAGCCAGTACAGCATTGGTTACACGCCGACCAACGCCAAACTAGACGGGAGCTATCGCAAGATCCAGATCCACCCCAAGAACGGCGACTACAAAGTGCAGGCCCGCCAGGGCTACTACGCCCAGCGCAAGGTGGAGTAGCAAGCAACAGGACACATTTGGTGTCCGTTCAATTCGTCGCGGCTGAGCCGTTTCCGGCTCGTCAGAAGTGGAAACGGTAACGAAACTCCGCATAAATCTGCCGTGGTTCGTTCCAGTGAAATCCACCAAACGTCAGACTGTTATCCAGTTGTACGCGGAGGTTTGCCACATTCAACGCGGTCACGGAAACTGCGTATTTCCCCTCTGAGAAGCTTTTTCCCACGGCAAGATCAATCGTGGTGTGGCTGGGCAGATAAGGCCCGGGATATTGCGACAGCGGTGTCCCATACAACCCATTCACGAACCCTGAGCCGTAGTACACATTCCCCGAGGCATAGCTCTGCCAGGGCAGACTCGTATTGATGCCCCAGTTCAAGGTGTTTCTCTGATCATGGTCTACGGGCGAATATCCTGGCGGTATATTGAGGGGGCAATCGGAAGTAACCGGAGTAGGGCAGACCAATCCTCCCGTAATAGGCGAAGTTGCCTGCGCGATCTGGTTCGCATAGACAAGGTGAAACTGGGCGCGATGCCAGAGGACCGGCGAGCGCAGTGTGAGGTCCCAACCCTGAATCAAGGCCCCATACCATGTGATGGGCCAGAAGAGGTTCGATTCTCCAATGTTGTTATGATCCAGCCAGTTGCTGGCGTTGGTTTGATAATTATCGACCTCAAGGTTCCAGCCGCGATACGGAATGATGAGGCTGAGCTCCCATTGTTTGTCACGCTCCCCTTGCAGGGGGGCGAAAGTAAGGTTCTGACTGTTTGCCAGTCCCATCAGTGCGCCGGTGGCCGTCACCAGTGGCGGGGGTTGGTAATAGTGACCGTAGAAGCCGCGAAAGACCCAATTCAGGCGAGGAATCCGCACCGCAATGCCGACGCGCGGATCAGTTGCGTTCTCGGCAATGGATGACCGGAATTCGGTTTGGCGAAGCCCGGCGATGATCGTCAGCCAAGGCGTCACGTTGAACCGGTCGTTAATGAATTCGGCGGCAACCCCTCCATTTACGCTGATTGAAGAGGCAGGAAAGTTCGGGGTTCCATCCGTATATTGGTTGTCGAAATAGTTATATTGGTGCTGAAAGTATCCGTACACTCCGGCTTCGAGATTGTTTCGCCAGAAGCTTTTGTTAACGATCGCCTGCAGCCCTACGTAATTGGCAACCTGGTTTACGGTTGAGATGACAGGATAGTCGTCCGGGCCACCTTGGTAGTTGGCGGCATTGTAGTGATAGAACGGAGACAGGGTGAGCAGGGTGGTTGGATTGAACGTGTGAATCCACGAAAAGATGACGTAACCATCGGGCTCACGCTCAGCATCACGCAGGCCGTAACTGGGGACCTCGCCCGACGATTCCAGAATCTGATTTCCGGTTGAGTTGGGGTCCGGATCGACGGGGATCTGGTAATAATCCTGCCGCAAGGAAGCGACCAGGCGAAATTGGTTCTTGGAATCGTGATTGAAGATGAAAGAAGCGAATCCTCCGTAGCCGTCCTGCGCATCGTGAACAACCTGCGGAATCGGGGTCTGCAGTCCGTAATTGCTTCTATTTCCGTTTAAGCTGAAGTAGTAGGCGAACCGCTGCGTATGCGCTCCGCAGCTGAGTTGGTCGTCCGTTTGATAGAAATTCCCAAGGCTGAGGACGAGATCACATTCCTTGTCACGTTCAAAGCCAGTGCGCGGCGCGATATTGAACATTCCGTACGTGCGGTCCCCATAGGTGGCATCGTAGCTCCCTTGCAGAACTTCCAGATAATCGATGTCCTTGGGATCAATCTGCGGTCCCAAATTGCTGGCGATGTTGGTGTTGGGGATGGCGACGCCGTCAATCAGCCACTGGACCTGGTGACCTCCATTCATATGCAGGAGGTCGTGTGTCACATAGGTGGCCGGTACATAATCCGTGATCATCTCCAGGCCATTGGTGCGGTTCGCTCCAGGGGTCTGCTGGATGTCTTCGCGGTTAATCAGCGTCGTCGGCGTGACGCTGTCCATCGTTGCCTGCACCGGAGTCCCCGAGACGACGACGGTTTCCTTAGCCCCTGCGACAGCCAACTTGAAATGCAGTACAGGACTCGTGTCGGACTGAACAATCACGTCCTGTTGCACTTGCAGGAAGCCCTTCGACGAGACGGTGACCGTGTAAGTACCGATGGGCACGGAATGGAAGTCAAATTCTCCGCTATCGCTGGAGTCCTGGGACTGTGTCCAGTCCGAGGTTTGGGCCTTCAGCGTAACCTGTGCGCCTTGAACGGGCCGGTGTTGCGGGTCATGAACGATGCCGCGAACACTCCCGAAGACGGTCGCAGATAAACCCGAACCAGAAAAGAGAAGGGCAACTAACACGGTCACTGCCACCGCGGCCGACTGCATCCTTGCTTGAGACGATTGCAAAGTAGTTCTCCTGAAATTCGCGGAGCGATTCGCCGTTTATCGGCAAAGAGATGCAGGTTTCAGCGAACTTTCGTAGCGTGGAGAAAAAGGCTCGCGGTAAATCGACTATCCGCCGTTTGCAAAGGAACGTGATGCCAATTCCGCGAACGGTGCGCGATCGAAGAGGCTAGGAGACGGGCGGTCCGCGCTTCTGCGTGTTATCCGAGGTTGGAACCGCAACGGTCGGTGACGCGGTTCGTACGAGAAATGGTTCGTGAGCGCCGATAGTCAGAACGCCAGGCCGTACGTTTAGCGCTGTCGAAGGCGAGTTGAGCACGCCAACGGTCCGATACGGGCAGCTTGATGCGCTGGTATGGAAGCCGTCCCCATTTGGGGACATACCGCAGTGGTGCTTGCCATCGCGCCGGCAACAGGCAGGAGTGCCGGACTGCGCTTCCAGTAAAGGCAGGGCAAACCCTACCCACAACAGCACCAGCAGAAAACTGGCAGAAATCCGGCGCATAAGCAGATGGATTGTACTACATCACAAGAGCACGTGATCGCGATGGGCTCGCGTTCGCAGCCGCTTCGGCTCCGCGACCCGTTCGCAAGTTACAATCGCAGAACGGGAGATTTTGTGCGCTACCTGATTCTTCTTCTCGCCCTTGCAGGAATTGTGGTTTCCTCGCTGGCCTTGAAGGTCCACTACGATACCGGCTCCGAGCCATGCAGCATCAATGACAAATGGGACTGCGGCGTGGTGAACCACAGCCCATACGCAGTCATGCATGGTGTGCCAGTGGCAGCCATCGGCATCGCCGGATATCTGCTCATCGCGATTCTGGCATTTCTGCGCAAGCGCGGCTGGCTCCTGCTGGCGGTACTTGCGGGGCTGGCGTTCGCGCTGTATCTCACCAACATTGAGGCCCACGTGCTGGAGGTGTGGTGTGTGTATTGCGTCATCTCACAGGCCATCATTGCTGTGCTTACTTTGCTGGCGCTGGTCTGGTTGGGATGGGCAAGGTTCCGCAGTACAACTGCGTAGGCGTGCCTGAAACAGAGCAGCGCGCAAATTCGATATGAGTTCCACCAAACCGACAGGTGCGCTGCGGTATTTTCTTCGGGCGCCGGTGTACCTGTACCGCTGGAACTTTAGTCACCTGCTGGGAAACCGCTTCTTGCTTCTGACTCATACTGGACGTTGTACTGGCTTACGCCATCAGACGGTCTTAGAGGTCATGGAATACCGGAAGGATGGACCCGAGGCGGTGGTGATGAGCGGCTTCGGCAGCAACGCAGACTGGTTACGCAATATCGAGGCCACTCCAGGGCCGGAGGTGGTCATCGGTTCGCAACGTTTCATCGCGTCCCATCGCTTTCTCAGTGAGGACGAAGCGGTGAGAGTGCTTAGGAGCTATGAGCGACGCAACCGCTTTATGGCGCCGATCATCCGCTGGGTATTGAGCCGCCTGCTCGGCTGGCGATATCACGGTACTGAAACCGATCACTGGCGGCTAGTGACACAACTACCGCTCATCGCGTTCCGGCCGCGATCTTGACGCAAGGCCAAGCTTTGCAGAGGATGCGTGCCGCCACACCTTATCCGGTTGGACTCCCGATGCGCGGGAATTTCATGGTGTAGTTACGCGCATTTCCTCCGGTGCGGATAAACTATTCGTGTACGGTTGTGTGGCTCTCGGACCCGCAGAAAGAGACGATGTGGCATGGCAAACGGCACTCCTAAGAAAGGCGTCATCGGAATCCTGACCGGCGGCGGCGATGTGCCGGGACTGAACCCGGCCATCCGCGCGGTCACGATCAGGGCCTTGCAAGAAGGCTACGAGGTCATCGGTCTGCGCCGCGGATGGGCCAGTCTCGTGGACATGGTGCGGGACAAGGACTACGACAACCGAGACAACTTCCAAAGCCTTTCGGAGGAACTGGTGAACCGCATGGGGCGCAGCGGCGGGACTTTCCTGCACACTTCGCGGACCAATCCCTCGAAGGTGAAGAAATCCGCTGTTCCGCCCCACTTGCAGCAGAGTTTCAACGAGGAGAAGAACGACCTTACTCCCGAAGTTTTGAAGAACCTGCAGTGGCTTGGGATCAACTACCTCATCCCCATCGGCGGCGACGACACTCTGAGCTACGCGGTGCGGATGTCGCAGGAAGGCGTGAGGGTGGTAGCCATTCCCAAAACCATGGACAACGATGTTCCGGGAACCGACTACTGCATCGGCTTCAGCACCTGCGTCACGCGAACCATCGAAATGACCAATCACCTGCGGACCTCGGCCGGTTCGCACGAACGCATGCTGGTGATCGAAGTATTCGGGCGGTACGCCGGCTTCACGGCTATGTTGCCAACCATGGCAGGAGCGGCAAACCGCTGTGTGATTCCGGAGCACAAGTTCAACATGGAGCGATTGGCGGAACTGCTGATGCGGGACCGCCGCCGCAACCCCAGCCGGTATTCGGTGGTTCTGATTTCTGAAGGCGCGATGTTTGAGGGCGGCGAGATGGTCTTCGAGGAGACTGCCGCGGACGCTTTCGGGCACAAGAAGCTGGGCGGCATCGGCGACCTCGTGTCCCACAAGCTGAAGGAGCTTTCACCAAAATACAATGGCGGCAAGACCGTGGATGTCATGAACCAGAAGCTGGGCTACCTGGTTCGCTGCGGAGACCCGGACGCCATCGATTCCATCGTACCCATGGCATACGGCAATCTCGCCCTCGACCTCTTACTGAACGGAATGCACGGCAGGCTGGTGGTGCTGAAGGACGGCCGTTATGACAACGTGCCCATCGAAGCGGTCGTGTCCACCAAGAAAGTCGTGAACGTGAAAGAGCATTACGACACGGAACGCCTGCGCCCGCTCTACAAGAGCTTCCAGATGAAACCTCTCTTCATTATGGCGAGCATGGGGTGATGGGGGTTGATGGGTAGCATGTACGTGCTGCGGATCCGGGATTCCTGTTTCGGTAGTGTCTCAGTTTGAATCTCGTTGGGGGGGAAGCGTAGTTTATTGGTCACACCCACAAAGCGGCGCGCAGATTGTGTCCAACCTCACTTCCGCGCAACTGCGGCTTAAGCTATTCTGAAGAACCTGGATGGAGATATTGCAGCATGGCGAAACTTGTCTTCGGAATGAACCAGTCTCTGGATGGCTACGTCGACCACATGAAGTTGGGGCCGCCTGTGCCCCTGGCCTTTCGTCACTTCGTCGAGCATGTACGAGGCCTGACGGGATGCATATATGGTCGCGGCCTGTACGAGATCATGCGTTATTGGGACGAAGACCTTCCTGACTGGGACGCGGAGGATCGCGACTTCGCGGCGGCGTGGCGGAGCCAGCCGAAGTGGGTCGTGTCGCGCTCGCTCAAGTCAGTTGGCCCCAACGCCACGCTGGTCGGGGAGGACTTCGAGGCGGTGATACGCAGGCTGAAGGCTGAACTGGCTGGCGAGATTGACGTTGGCGGCCCAGTCCTGGCGCGAAGCCTGACCGACCTTGGTCTTATCGATGAGTATCGACTCTACCTCCGCCCCGTCGTGCTTGGCAGCGGCACGCCATTCTTCGCCGGCCCCCGGCCACCGCTCCACCTGCTGGCCAGCGATCGAATCGCCGAGGACTTGATTCGGTTGACGTACGTTCCCGCTTAATCGCGCGACTCGCTCGACGGGCTGCGCCGACACGTCAGGTCCACTTTGGGTCGTGAGCGGAAATCCAAACTGAGACACTACTCCTGTTTCTGAATCATTTGTGATAACGCCTGTTATCAACGGTTATCCTCACACATCTGGCATCTCACTAGCCGAGCGGCTGGCTCTTGCGGTAGAGTACCTCCTCGTAGAACCGCAAGGTCTAAGATGGCACGCGGTTTAGGAGACCATCATGATGACCCAAACGCAACGCTCCCCATCACATCCATGCGACAACATTCGAGCGTCACTGCTGGCCCTGGCATTGGGCTGTACGGTGCTCGTAACACCAGCCGTGACGCAAACATACACCGTTCTTCACAGCTTCAACGCTGATACATCGGATCAGCCGTCCGCCGGTCTGGCGATTGACCGCAGCGGAGCTTTGTATGGCACAACGACCTACACCGATAAGGGCGGCCAGGATGGCGAAGCGTTCAAAATGAAGCCGTCAGGGTCGGGCTGGATCTTCACGCCGCTTTTCAACTTTCCAATCGCCGGGAACATCGATCCCCGAAGTCCGCTGCTGATCGGTGATGACGGAACTCTCTACGGCACCCTGTATTACAACTACGGGTGTGATTCTTGCGGCGGCGTGTTTCACCTGTACCCGCCCGCAACGGCGCCACGAACCGCACTTCCACTGTGGAATGGTCAATCGTTGCACAATTTCACAGGAGGCAGCGACGGCGGCAATCCCAGCGGCGCGCTTCTGATGGACAACGCCGGAAACCTCTACGGCACGACGGAGGACGGGGGCGCTGCCGGATTGGGCACGATTTATCAGTTAGAGCACGGTACATGGAACGAGACCGTCATATACTCGCCACCTGGCGAGACATTTGGTGTGCTTCCGGTCAACGGCGTCGTCTCTGACAGTGCAGGCAATCTTTATGGGGTGTTTCAACGTGGGGGTCCGTACGGCCCCGGCGCCGTCTATGGGCTGTCGGACTCGGGCAGCGGCTGGACGGAGCAAACCATTTACGGCTTCACCGACGGCAGCGATGGTGCTGGGCCGAGCAGCGTAGTCACCGACTCTTCCGGCAACTTGTATGGAGCGACAACCTATGGTGGCGCTGGTCAGGGGAGCACGATCTTTAAGCTTAGTCACGGCGGCGGTGGCTGGACCTTCACGACGCTGTACAACATCAACGGCACCGGTCCCTGCGGCGTCAGGGACAGGTTGACCCTGGACAGCGCCGGTAATCTGTATGGAACTACCTACTGCGACGGCGCTTACGGATATGGCTCGATTTTTGAGCTGACGCCCTCCGGCGGGAGCTATGCCTTCACCGATCTCCATGACTTTACCAACGGGGACGACGGTAGTTATCCCAACGGCAACCTCGTCCTGGACGCGCAAGGTAATCTCTACGGAACGACGTTCGGAGGTGGCGCCGATGGCGGAGGAGTTGTGTTCGAGGTGACGCCCTGAAGTACGCTGCTCACGCTGAGGGTGAGGGACTCGGGCGTGGGGCGTCCTGCGATCCGGCCCACGCCAGCCCAGAAAAGCGGCCAACTTCAGTCTTGACGATCCGGACAACCGGAACGGAAGATTAAGTACCAAGTTGACCGCTCTTTTTTCCGCCGAGCTCAGGCAAGGTCGTAGCGGTCCAGGTTCATCACCTTGTTCCACGCAGCCACGAAGTCCTTCACGAACGCCCCTTTCGAGTCGTCACTTGCATAGACTTCCGCGATCGCCCGGAGCTGGGAGTGCGAACCGAAGACAAGGTCGACACGGGTGCCGGTCCACTTGACTTTGCCCGTCTTGCGATCTCGCCCTTCATACACGCCTTCGGCTGTTGAGGAGGGCTTCCACTCCGTATTCATGTCGAGCAGGTTGACGAAGAAATCATTCGTCAGCGTCTCGGGTCTCTTGGTGAAGACGCCGTGTTTGGACTGCCCGAAGTTAGCATTCAAAGCCCGGATGCCGCCGAGGAGAACCGTCATCTCGGGAGCAGTCAGCTTCAGCAACTGCGCCCGATCCACCAGCCGCTCTTCCGCCGATAGGCCGTGTCCGTGCCCATTCCGAAGATAGTTGCGGAACCCGTCTGCTGTCGGCTCCAGTACGGCGAATGAGTGCACATCGGTCTGCTTCTGCGAAGCATCCGTGCGACCCGGCGAGAAGGGAACCTTTACTTTGTGCCCGGCCCGTTTCGCAGCTTCCTCGACGGCCGCGCAGCCGCCCAGAACGATCAGGTCAGCCAGCGAGACCTTCTTCCCGCCGGACTGCGAACGGTTAAAATCCTTTTGGATCGCCTCCAGCTTCTTGAGGGCCTTCGCCAGTGCGGCCGGCTGGTTCACTGCCCAGTCTTTTTGCGGCGCAAGGCGAATGCGTGCCCCGTTTGCCCCACCGCGCTTGTCGGATCCGCGGAAAGTCGCCGCCGACGCCCAGGCAGTCGTGACCAGTTGGGAGATCGACAGTCCGGATGCGAGGATCTTGGCCTTCAGAGCAGCAATGTCCCGTTCCCCGATTAATTTATGGTCCACCGCCGGAACTGGGTCTTGCCAGAGCTGAGGCTTCTTAGGAACCAGCGGCCCAAGGTACCGCGAGATAGGGCCCATGTCGCGGTGCGTCAGCTTGAACCACGCCTTGGCGAACGCGTCCGCCAACTCCTGCGGGTTTTCGTAGAAGCGCCGCGAAATCTTTTCGTAAGCAGGGTCGAAGCGCAAGGAGAGGTCGGTGGTCAGCATGGTGGGCGCGTGACGCTTGGATGGATCATGCGCATCCGGCACTGTATGGGCGCCCGCGCCATTCTTTGCTTTCCACTGATGCGCACCGGCCGGGCTCTTGGTCAGTTCCCATTCGTGGCCGAACAGATTTTCGAAGAAGTTATTGCTCCACTTCGTAGGCGTCGTGGTCCAAGTTACTTCCAGGCCGCTGCTGATCGTCTGGGCGCCGTTGCCCTTGCCGAAGCTGCTCTTCCAGCCCAAGCCTTGCTCCTCGATTGGGGCGCCCTCGGGCTCGCGGGCAACATACTTTTTGGGATCGGCAGCGCCGTGGGTTTTGCCAAAAGTGTGACCGCCTGCAATGAGCGCGACCGTTTCTTCGTCGTTCATCGCCATGCGGGCGAACGTCTCTCGGATGTCCCGTGCCGCGGCAAGGGGATCAGGGTTTCCATTGGGCCCTTCCGGATTCACATAAATCAGGCCCATCTGAACCGCGCCAAGGGGATTGTCGAGTTCACGATCGCCTTTATAGCGCTTGTCCCCCAGCCACTCAGTCTCAGGCCCCCAGTTGACGTACTCTTCGGGCTCCCAGACATCCGCTCGCCCGCCGGCGAAACCGAAAGTCTTGAACCCCATTGACTCCAAGGCTACGTTTCCGGCGAGGATCATAAGGTCGGCCCAGGAAATTTTCCGGCCATATTTCTGCTTGATGGGCCAGAGCAATCGACGCGCCTTGTCGAGGTTCACATTGTCCGGCCAGCTGTTCAGAGGCGCAAAACGTTGTTGGCCGGAACCTGCCCCGCCGCGGCCGTCGGCAATGCGGTAGGTGCCTGCGCTGTGCCACGCCATGCGAATGAAAAGCGGTCCATAGTGGCCGAAGTCGGCCGGCCACCACTGCTGCGAATCGGTCATCAAGGCATGAAGGTCCTTGATCACGGCATTCAGATCGAGGCTCTTGAATTCTTTTGCGTAATCGAATTTCTTGTCCATAGGATCGGACAGAGGGGAGTGCTGGTGAAGCGTTTTCAGGTTCACCTGATTCGGCCACCAGTCGGCATTCGTCGGAGCCCAGCCTGTTACATCCGTGCGAGCGCCGCCCATTACCGGGCATTTGGGTTCGGGAGATACCTCTGGCTCCTCATTACCGGGGCCAGGCACGCCAGCCAATACTTGCTTCTCTTCAGACATAAGTTCCTCTTTTCGTTTTCGCTTATGAAGTTGTCTTTAAGTTTTGGCACTACAGCGCGGACAGAGGCCAAATACCTCGACCAGCGGCTGCCTTAAATCAAAGCCGCCCGGCGCCTGCCGAGCCAGCTGTTTGAAGTTGACGAAGTCACCCGCAATGTCCTGCACTGACTTGCAGCGCGCGCAGACCAGGTGATGATGGGATTCGAGGTTGCCGTCCACGCGCAGTGTGGAGGTATGGGGCGACACCTCCCGCAACAGTCCATTTTCCACGAACAGCCGCAAATTCTTGTAGATGGTGGCCAGAGACACCGAGGGTACACGCCGTCGGACGACCGCGTAGACTTGTTCGGGCGAGTAGTGTCCCGGGGCGGCCACGACCGCGTCAAATATGACCTTGCGCTGGTGCGTGGCTGCCATGCCATGCTTCCAGGCCAGCTCCCGAAACTGCTCATGAGTCACATGCACACCCGATAGATGATAATCATTATTAAAGGATTCAGTTTACTTGGCAATTGAAGGATACGGGTTTGGTTACGCGCACGACTATGACCCGGTCGGGTGCTCCCACCTTCCGTTGTTGGTTGGGATGATTCTCCACATGACCCGGCAGGTTGACGGCTTGCATTACGGATTGAACCCCGGAAGGTCCACCCGCCTCGCGATGTGATCCTTAATCCAGTGGGCGTCCCACCATTCCTTGGGATCGATCTGGACGCCGTCGAGTTGCATCGCGAAGTGGATGTGGTCGCCTCCAGCCATGCCGGTCATGCCGCTCAGGCCCATTACCTGGCGTTGCTTTACCGTGTCGCCTTCATGGACATCAATCCTGCTGAGGTGACCATAGATTGTCTGTAGTCCGTAGCCGTGGTCAATGACAATACAGTTGCCGTAAATCCCCAGAGGAGCCGCGTAAACAACCTTGCCGTCATTCGACGCTTGCACACCGACGTGCTGGGTAACCGCCAGGTCGTATCCCAAGTGAACCTGCTGATCGATCTTCTTGCCCTGGTAGATGTAATTCCGCACGTCGGCAAAGTTCGCCTCAGCCTGAGAGTGAGGCTGTCGGATGAAAGGCCGGGACCATAAAAACTTGTCGGTGGTCTTGAGCCGCAGATCGGAAAGCGTCTTGTTGTTGGCCTGGCGCATCTCGCTGTTGACTCTTACGAAGCGCGTGACCGGATCACCCGTTCCGTTCGGGTCAAGTTCGTTAATGACCTTGTTCAGGAAAGCGTCGCTTACCTGTAAGTCATGCGTCGTGTACTTCGGCTGCTCCTTCTTCGGAAACACGACCACCAGAGGGCTGGTAACGTCGTTTCCGGCCCCGTTCGCAGCATAGACCACCGGCACGGTATCGGCCGGCATGTTCCAGGCGAATGCATAGAGTGAAAACAGACCCGGCTTGCCGCCTGGTAAGGGCCAGGCGCGAAACGTCTCATTGCCGACGCGCACTCCCGCCTCGCTCCAACTGCCCGAGACATTAAACCTCGCCAAGTCCGCCATCCCCAGATACAGGTAGTGTTGCTCTGAATCAACGCTGACAGTCGGCGGTTGCGTAATTACGGTCACGTCGCGTTCAATGCGGCCTGTCTTTCCAAGCAGGTCGTTCGAGGTCGCTTCTACGATCAACTTCGCATTGCCCGCTTGCAACTGCGGGGTGGTCTTGACGCCGGCCGTGAAGTTCCAGGTACTGTCGGGCGACTTCGACGGCTGCGCCGTCTCGAAGACTTGATACCGGGTACCATTCTGCTCGACGAACGCGCGAACGCTGCGAATGCCACGTGGATCGCGTACGTGAACAATGATGGGAGTGGCTTGGCCCAGAGAGGCGACCGAAGGCGGAAGTTCTACAACGGGG
>Ga0074046_10002243_pt1 | contig 16816 bp, 18 predicted proteins | sample BogForMeECP23OM3_FD_94441 | JGI IMG/M metagenome (GOLD analysis project Ga0074046, IMG submission 94441) | Bog forest soil microbial communities from Calvert Island, British Columbia, Canada - Bog Forest MetaG ECP23OM3 | ecosystem: Environmental > Terrestrial > Soil > Wetlands ...
ACCCACGATCTCCTTCCGCCATTCGAAATCTTCAGGCGTCGTAACGACGATGTCTTTGGGCACCGGGATGTCGTTCACCGCAACGCCGATCTCCACCGCCTTCTCACGCCTCGACCCCTCGACCGGCATCACAACCAGCAGGTCCACGTCGCTATCCGGCCCCGCGTCGCCGCGCGCAGCCGAGCCGAACAGAATGATCCGCTCCGGATCAAAACGCTCGACAATCCGCAGCACCATTTCGTCGATAATGCGTTCAAGGCGGTTTTTTTTCATGGCCTATCCGCAGGCAGCGGCCCTAACTCAGCACCCCCAGTAGCATAGCGATGAAAATGTTCGCGTCGATGAAAATAAAGCTCTGATCGGGCAGGGCGGGAAGCGGTTGTACCGGCATCTCTAGAATTCGTCTTCGAGGTCAGGATCCTCGGCCACCCACTTCCATTGTTCTGGAGTAAGGTGGATCGGCGCCTCCTGTTGGAGCCCTGCGAGGGCGCGGGCGATCCGGTCTGTTTTCCCTTCGGCAGGGAAACGCTGTCGGACTAGCTCCTCAAGACGTTGCGAACGGCTTGGAACGCTTACCTTCTCATCCATAATGTACTCATTTTAGCCTACTCAAGCCCGATGCCCAACCGATTTTCTTCCGCGCACACTTCTGGCCGCTCTCTGCTTTTTGGACCTGCTCGCGCACGACGTAGAGCACCTGCTCATCGGCGTGCATAGACCAACCTCCCCTCACGTACAGCCGGGTACTCGATTGTGCCGGGGATTTCTTTGCGCCACTCGAAGTCCTCGGGCGTCGTGACGATGATGTCTTTCGGGAGACGGATGTCGTGCAGGGCGACTCGAATCTGAACCTGTTTCTTATGCTTCTGGCCGTCCACCGGCATCACAACCAGCAGGTCCACGTCGCTATCCGGCCCCGCGTCGCCGCGCGCAGCCGAGCCGAAAAGAATGATCCGCTCCGGATCAAAGCGCTCGACAATCCGCAGCACCATTTGCTCGATAATGCGTTCAAGCCGGCTTTTGCGCATGTTCTATTCTCAGGCTTCGCCTCTAACTCCGCACTCCCGATTGTGTCGTGTAACAGAAGGTCATTCAGGAATTCGGCCCGTCAGGATTGGTCTTCGAGGTCAGGGTCCTCGGCTATCCACTTCCATTGCTCGGGAGTAAGGTCTATCGGCGCGTCTTGATGGAGCGTCGCGATTGCCCGCGCAATCCGCGCGGCTTTCCCTTCGGCAGGAAAACGCTGCCGGATTACCTCTTCCAAACGTGGCGACCGCCTCGGAACGCTTACTTTCTCATCCATAATGTGCTCATTTTAGCCTACTCAAGCCCGACCCCCAACCGATTTTGTTCCCCTCACACTTCTGGTCGCTGTCCGCTTTTTGCACCGACCCGCCCACTTCGTAGATCACGTGCTCATCGGCGGGCATAGACCAACCTCCCCTCACGTACAGCCGGCCGCTCGATGGTACCCACGATCTCCTTCCGCCATTCGAAATCTTCAGGGGTCGTAACGACGATGTCTTTGGGCACCGGGATGTCGTTGACCGCGACGCCGATCTCCACCGCCTTCTCACGCCTCGACCCCTCGACTGGCATCACAACCAGCAGGTCCACGTCGCTATCCGGCCCCGCGTTGCCGCGCGCAGCCGAGCCAAACAGAATGATCCGCTCCGGATCAAAACGCTCGACAATCCGCAACACCATTTCGTCGATAATGCGTTCAAGCCGGTTTTTACGCAGCGTTGTGACTTTGTGCCGTTCCATAACCCGCTCGCTTGGAGCCAGTTGTCAGTGCCGTATCCTGCGCAACACCTCAATTACCGGGCGACTTCTTCGCCGGTGCCTTCCGACGGCCATCGGACTCTTGTCCGCATGGGATCAACGACCACCACGCACCCAACCAATGTTCGGAGGTCGGCATTCCGGATAAAATCCTCAACAAACCGCTCCACGCTCAGCAGTCCGAGGCTCTTAGGGCGGAACAGAATGATACCGGGGTGACTGCCAGGCGGATACTTCCTCAAATCGCCAAATTCCACGTCCAGCGTCAGCAGCATTCTGTCTTCACTCCGGGCTGCTGCGGCTACGGCCGTGTCCGGCTGGGAAAGAAGTTTTTCCTCCGCAGCACTCACCACGTCGTGATCGAAGGCCTGCAACATTGGCTTGAGGTCACGGGGCAGGTTTTCATCCAGCTTGAGCTTCATGGTCCTGCTGCGACCCTCCAGATATTCTCGCGGGAAAGCTCGGCCCCATAAGCCAGAGCCGCACGGATGTCCTCGTGGCTCAACTCAGGGTATTGATCAATAATCTGTTCGGGCGTCACTCCTTCCGCAAGGCTATCTAAGATGATGGCGATGTAAATCCGCGTCCCCCGGACGCAAGGCATCCCTCCACAAACTCCCGGATCGAGACTGACGCGTTTTAGCAGCTCTTCATGACTCATCTTGCTTCCCCTCCGCCCACCGTCGCGATTGTCAAGGCCTCACCTTGAAGTTTCAACTCGCTCAGGTCCGCCTTTGGCTTCCGACTTGTGACTCCTGGCCCATACGCTCAGGCTGCTAGTAACAGCATAGCATCAACCAATCGTTTTTCCCCGCATTTGGGATCAACGCCTTGGTAGAGGGCGGAAAGGGCGTTGGCGAGGCCGAGGAAGTTCGGACCACGCTCGATTGCTGTCTCCAGCAGAGTGCGACTCAGGGATGTCGCGATCATGATGCGCGCTGCCTTTCTTCGCGCCAGCGGCTCGTGAGCGTTCCCCCTCTACATTCCCCATCCACCCACTCCCCACGGCATCACTCCCCATCCGCCCGGGATATTCAGCAGCATGGCATCTAACAGGCGTTTTTCCTCGCTGTCTTTTGGATAGAGGGCGGACAGGGCGTTGGCGAGGCGAAGGAAGTCGGGGCCGCGCTGGGTTTCGGTTTCGAGCATGGCGCGCAGTGCGGTCGCCTGGCCGCCGGCCTGGAGGAGCATCGCGGCGTGCACGCGGTCAAGTGTGGTTGCCTCGCGACGCGCCTGCTCTGTAGCGGCGGTCTGTGACCGCCATCCTTCCGTGCCGGCCGTGTTTCACCAAACAAAACAAGGAGCCGGGGGGCAATCCTTGCTCGTTGCCCACCCAGAAGTCGTAACCCGCTTCTTGAGACTCGTGTTAAGCTCGCTCGTCATCTCCCAACACGGGTTCCCTGACCTCTTCTTTTTGTTTTCGTGGTCGCTACCTGCCTCAAGGGTCAAAGAGCAGAAACATTCCCGATACGAGTGTTCCAATGGCTCCAGCTATGGGGTTATAGAGCGATGTTACGCTGGTACCACCAACCGCGATCCACTTACTTACCGCTCGAATCCGCTGCCCCGGTGACAATGGTTTTGGTAATCGCTCGGGCGGGAGTCTAAGCACTCGCGCGGCCGCTAGGTCAAACTTGTGCCGTCCCCACTCCAAGGTGACGGCGCCGGCTCTCACAAATGCGGAAAAAGGACGCTTTATTCTGGAAGCGATGATAGAGCTGGATGTGAGAAACAGCCATTCCTCGACGGGCACGTCAGACACGACAGAGTCTTTGGTGACAACATTTAGACTCCTGGCAAATGCTTCGTCAGCCAAGCGCGGACCATGATAAACCGCTTCAGATTCTGACATCTCTCCCAAGAGGCGAGCGGGCCGGCGAATGTTTGGAGCCGTGCCTGGCTCAAATTCCTCAGCTTCCCGTGTACCACGAAAATAGCGCACCACGGCCTTGCGGGACGTGGTCCCCGAAAAGGCTCGAACAAATGAGGCGGGCAGCACCGCACCAGCAAGCTCGCCTGATGCCCAAGCCGCTTCAACAACGGGAAGCGTGCGCTCGGAGAGGAGGAGAGACGGATCTAGCATTAGGCCTTCTCGTGTCGCCTCTTGGGGGGTCCGGACCAGTTCCGATGGCATGATTCAGTTTCTCCTTTCGCACCTTGCTTTTGCGAATTCTGCTGAGCGCCTCTTGAAAAAATACGTCCAGTGCTCGTCTCGATGAACCATCGCGGCGTGACCATGGCTATAGGGAACCGATGAGCGGTCCACCGAAGGCCTCCGTAGTCTCCTCGGAGTCTCGACCGGCGACACCCTTGCCAGTCGCGCTCTCGATTAGATTCAGCAATCGGCTTGCGCGGTCGCGGAGAAACTTATCAAAATCGTCGGAGCGAAGAATGCGGGGGTCAATCTGATGGGTCGTCAGAAAGCCATCGAGATCGTCGCGGTCGATGCCCTTCTTGTTTTCGATCCCCTCTAGGTAATGGCTTGGTGCATCCCCTCCGATGAAACGATTGGTACCAGCGGCCAACGGTGTCTTGTTGACGACGCTGTTCCATTTCTCCCGTTTTACCTTGTTGGCCTCACACCAGACCCGTGGGAATATGTGATGAATATCGATCGCTTTGTCGAAGTAAGTTGCAAGGTCAATGGCTGTCCCGTTTATAAAATCTTTGCAGCCGCTCTTCATCAACAGCGCCGCCATCCCCTTGTATGCGGCAGACAGCCGTGATTGCAGTGAAAGCAACCTTCTCGGAACGAAGGTCGCATCACTCACCGTGCGTGGTTCATCCTTACCATTCGTCCAATTGACCACGTTCGGCAGATCAAGAGCGAAGCGGGTTTCGTTCGCGCTGCCGTACAGCTCGCCAAAGACACCGCACCAAAACCAGCGCAGCACCCGCTGCTTCACAGAATGCTGATCAATCCGATCAGCCAAGGCGGCACAAATCGCGGCGAAGGGCACTAACTGGGCAGCGTAGGGTAACTCCCTGTCGTCAAAGATTTTTTCCTCAGTCAGGATCTCAGCCGCTTTTCGGTATCCGTCCTCGATCTGGCTTGCCAATCGCTTGTAGTCAGTGAGTGCTAGGTTTAGAACATCTCCCTTTTTGCAGGAGACCGGCTTCTCATTCAGCAGCGACCGTTGGTAACTTGCCAGCAATGTAACGGCGGTCAAGAATGCAGTACCGTCTACAACGTCCAATGCTGGGCGCTTCTCCACGATGCGTTTTTGTCGAGCTTCCCAATCCGGCCTAAGCTCAAACGTCTCAGCCGCAAAAGTTGCAGTGACCAGCTCGAATACCGTCAGTGTCACGCCGCCCGTGTTCACCTTTTCGAAAACCTGACATACGGCCACGCGCGGCGTGTCCTGAGTGAGTTCGATGACGGGAATACGGTATTCCTGAAACCGCAGCCAGACTTCCTGTTGAAAACGCATCAGAAACTGCGACTCTTCAGGTGAGTGGTTGTGATGGGCGAGGTAGCCCATACTCCATCTAGCGTATCCCGCTGCGTCGAACAGCAGCGATACTGGAAACATCCGGTGTGCGTATTGATTCTCTGGAGCCGAGAGATCTAGGACGATTTTTCGCCCGAAATCCTCGGTCTCCTGCAATGATTCCGGCAACGCCGCAATAGAATCCTCACGGTCCGTATCAGGGTCCATGCACTTCGTCATGTCAAGAAAGTAGACCCGCTGAATATCCTTGCCTTTTTCAGTCTGCGTCTTCACTGCTTTGCCGCTCTTCAACGCCAAAAACGTCGCGGTAAGTCGTTGCTGACCATCCAGAACGTAGGTCTTTGGGGGGCGAGCCAGTGCAGGGTCCACACCTTCGAACAGACGAGGCTTGAACGAAACGCCTCCAGCCTCAAGAAACATAACCGCGCCAATCGGGTACGAAAGTGAAATACTCGCGATTAGTGAGCTGATGTGTGGGTCATCCCAGACCCAGTCACGTTGAAAATCGGGGAGCTGAAGGTCCCCCTTAGCTATTTGGTCCAGCACTTCTTTTAGAAAAGGCGTGTCAACACTGAATGACATAAGTGAACTCCTCTGATGGTTTTCACAATCCTTGAAGCGCCATCCGGGCCTTTCTGACCGCCGCTCGCAACAGGGCGGTGGCAACCTATTCGGCGGGCGCAGACATCGCGTCTCTTGCGATGTGTGCGATGCAAAATACGGGGGCGCCGGCACGGCATGACAATAATGGCCTCAGCCTCTCGTGCCGTTGAAGAGCCAGCGGCTTTGCCCATTCCGGTCACTGGGCCCGGCTCCGGCTTGGCGTTCATTGATCGCACGCGTGCCAAACAGCGGCATGTATGGACTTGCCCGCTTACCACTGATTTGATTCTTCAATAAGGTCGGACAGGTCGAGGAATTCGGCGAGTCTCCCATCCAGGCCGCTCACTCCGGTAACCAGTGGCTTGTGGACGTGAACAACTCCGTCGATGCATTTGTCAGTCAAAGGCTTCTCGACGCGAGCGGGATCATATTCGTTAGTTGCGACGTAATAAAAGATTTGGGTATCGGTGAACCGGGCCGCGTTCTTGTAAGCGCGGCACTCGCTGGTCAGATCATTGATTCGGTCATGACGTATAGACCACTTTGTCGAGATGATTCCTCGATTTCGTCCCTGCTTGCGTACCAGGATGTCGATGAACGGCTCTCCTGTCCGCGTCGGAAGTTGGACGCCGGGGAAAGCCCTCTCTCCAGCGACTTCCAGCTCATAAGTGAGGTCTTGCGAACCAAAGAGTTCCAACGCGTGCTTTACGAGCCCCGCGAAAGCACTGCCAAGGATGTTCTGGCGTTGGAGGCCAGCGTACGCGCCCAACTTCATGAGCCTATCGACCATTCCAGCGATGCCGCTCGGGTCCACTTCCCACTGCTCAGCCATATATTTTTCAACTGCAACGGCGCGAGCCTGCCAAACCCTGAGTTCACCCTGAGCGGATAAAGGGTGGGTCAGCCGGTTCGCGTCAATAATGTGCGGCAATCCGGTACGCCCTGGAATTGTGGTGACCGGCTCGTACCACAGCAATGCCTGGTAGATTCCAGACCAAGCCGTAGCCGCCGCAGGTTTTCCGCCACGGAAAGTGGACGAGTCGAAGATCGTGGTTGCAGCAGTGAGCGTTTGTACGCGTGTAGGCATATTTATGTCGAGGGCTTCAACGGGACGGTTTCAAAAGGCCGATGATGTACTCCTCATGCATTCTGCTCTCGATTTGCGAGTTGTGATTCCTACGAAAACCGGCCGGAAGCATTCGGCGGTCCCGGTCGAGATTCCTTTTGGCTATGTCCACCGTCTCAAAGCCGATCCCGTTGGCTATGTCACCGAGGAGTTCGTGGGTATTGATTGTCTCCCCCCTCATCGTCGAAGGTCCAACCACGACAATGCAGCAGCGGGCGGGTTCGAGAACCCTAAAAATCTCACAAAGCGCCAGCCGCATATCCGTGAAATACTTTGCCAGCACCCGACTTTTCTTGCTGTCGACTGCTTGGAGCTTCTCGACAACTCGGCAAACAGAGGCAGGAAGATCGGCTGTACCAGGCACCCCCGCTTTCTCTGAGCCTATGTAAGTGGATCGCAGAGTGCTCAGGCCGTGGATGTCTTGACCGAACCACACAAGCGAAAACTTGTGTGCTCGCATATAGTCAATTGCGTTGGCGTAAGGTGGTGAGGTGACGACCAGTTGTACAGAATCCTCCGCCAAGGGCAACCGCCCCCTGCAATCCTGTTGTTGAATTTCAACATCTTTCCCATTCGAGGGAAGCTGCGACAACAGAGCGGCAGATTTATTGAGCCGCACCTCGAAGACCTTGATTGCGTCCTTGTAAGGCTTGCCCTCAAGAAGATGCGGACGCGTATGAGCCAGGTCATAAGCCCGGCTAACCCCACCCGATTTGGTAATGATGATCGAAGAGAACACGACCTTAAGAAAATCTTCGAGCGGTTGTGTCAAATGCTCCCGTTCGATGGCCAAGAGCAGTGCCATGAGTTCGCGCTGAGATTGCTTGGCGAACCAGTAATTAATGAATTCCAGACTCGCCGGCGAAAAGCGTTCCCTCATTGCAGGTTCGAGGCGGCTGGCGCGGTGCAAGAGCTTGATGGCAGAACTAACCACACGTTTGCCCGCCCAAGTCGCCTCCAGCAAGTCAACAGGATGCGTTTTCACCCTGCATATCATCAGGGCGAGAGGATCGATATCGAAACCGACTGCGCGCCTCCCACACAGGAAAGCTTCCACAATCGCGGTTCCGCTCCCCATCATGGGGTCCATGACGGTTTCACCTTTTTGGGTGAGTCCCTCGATAAAAACCCGAGGCAATTGCGGCGGGAACTTGGCCGCAAAGGCGTGCAGAGCGTGGCTGGCGTAATTACTTGCGTCTCGATGAAAGTCGAGGTCCGTGGAGAGGAGCTTTGACAGGGAGCGCCGCACGTTGATCTGCTGCTTCCTCTCTAGTGCGGCATCAGTCAGGATGTCCATTGTCTGAACCATTCTTAGGATTGCAGTCGAAAAAATCAAGTTGAAAATTTGCCGCCGGTTGGTGGCACTGCCATCCGTCTTTCGCGGGTGGCGCGGACATCGGGACTATCGCCAGGCGTGAGGTTGTGGAAGGCGCGGCCAGCCGCTCATCCCCGGCATCATCGGCCACAGGAGGCGCAGAGGTCAAAACCCCTCCATGATGTAGCCACCCGCCACCAAACCCACTGCCACAACGGCGGCCTTCTCGCGCACCCCTTGGCTCTACCTACGCCATCACATTCATTACATCGTGCTGGAGCGACGGTACCCTCTCTATTACCCTCTTTTGAGGGTAATACCCTCTTTCCGCCACGTGGCGCCGGGACCCTTTCCTAAACAGGCAATGGCCTTCGCCTTCTGAAGATCCCGCAGGACCCGCCGCACCATGTCACGGCTGACGCCTGGGCAAGCTCCCCCCAGTTCGGTAAGGGTGAAGTCGCCAGCAAATGCTTTGATCTCCGCTTCAACCAGCGCGGTCTTCGCGCCGCGCGGGGACGCGATCTGACCGACGCGATCCTCGAATTCCCGGTACGCGGTCTTGAGGATGAACAGAATGTAGTTGATGAACGGCCAAGGGTCGTGCCGGCCTTCGTGCCATCCTCGGGAGCTCTGTTCCAGTGTCTCGTAGTACCGGTCCTTGTTTTCTTCGATAACCCGCTCCAGGCTGATGTATCGGCTGACTTCAAACCCTAAGTGGTAGCACTGGAGGAGCAGCAACAGCCGCGAGACACGGCCGTTACCGTCCCGAAAAGGGTGAATGCAGAGAAAGTCGAGGTTCATGCCCGCCACGGCAATGAGGGGGTGAATCTGACGCTGGCGGAGGCAATCATGCCAAAGCCTGATCATCTCTCGCATGTAGGCCGGAGTCTTGGCCGCTGCGACGGTCTGAAAACGAACCCGCTGCCGACCGTTCGGGAGCTTCTCAATGATGTCCGAATCCTTCTGCTTATATTTTCCCGCATCACCCATACCGGCACGGGCCAGCCGATGTAACTGCCTCAGCGTGCGCTCAGAGATCGGAAGTCGCGCCCCCTGTTCGTGGATTTGTTGGAGAGCATCGCGGTAGCCACGAATTTCCTCTTCGTCCCTGTCTCGCAGAGGGGCCTTGCCCAACACGATGGTGGCGATACGAGCCTGCTCAGCCACCACGCCCTCGATGCGATTCGACGACACCGCGCTTTCAATCAAGGCATGCTCGCGCAAGACTTTCAGTTTTTGCGGAGACTGCCGGGTGAAGAGTTCCTGCTTGCCGCGCGCCTCGCCAAGGTCAGCCAAGTACCAGGAGCTTGCGGTGGGGACCGCTTCGATGCCCGCGGAGAATTGTCGGAGTGTCATCATCGGTTCGGGCCCTCGACAGTCGGCACTCGTGTCATTTGGAGCGCAGCCTTCATGATCCTAGGCTCAACACCGTGCATGAAAATGATCCCCCTCCTTATTAAGGAGGGGTCAGGGGTGGTCGCCCGGAACGCTGACGTTGCCACCCACCACCCCCTACCCCTCCTCCCGCTGAGGAGGGGAGCCATTTTCATGGCAGTCATTCCCGCGAAAGCGGGAATCCACCCGCCGACAATGGCGCTACCGTTTCGTACAAGTCCGTCTGGCATAGAATTGCTCGGCTCCAATGAGTCCAACCTGCCACTGGATTCCCGCCTTCGCGGGAATGACCGCCTGTGGATTCCCGCCTTCGCGGGAATGACCGCCTGTGGATTCCCGCCTTCTTTCGCGGGAGTGACTGGCTTCACAGGCCCGCACGAAGAGTCAACTTCCCCAAATGCCATCAGTACCCCGCGGTCAGTCCATGGTTCGGCCCGGATTCTCGCCTGATCTCGTTGGTCCCAAGCCGGTAATGCTCCACCTGAGTGACTTCCCGCCAGCCACAGCGTGCCGGGTCCTGGCAGGTGTGGAGTCGAGGTTGATCGGTTCCGCAGTCGGTGACAAGGTAGAGCCAATAGCAGTCGCGGCGGTCCTGGGCGACGCGATGTTCGTTAGGCGTCAGGATGATTTCGCCTTCGCTGCCGGCCAGTCCCTTAACCTCGATGAGGCGGAGTTCACCCGTCCGGGTATCGAGACTCGTGAGGTCGTAACCAAGGTCCTTTTCGTGAACGTCCGCCACGGCGCGGCCCGCCCCGCGTTCGTAGTCCATGGCGACGCGCATGGCGGTCGCCTCCGTCTCCGGATTGGGGCGCAGGTTGCGCAGGTCGGGGCGCTCGCGTTCCGGATGTGGCAGGACAAGCGCTGAGGCGAATCGCTCGACTCCCTCCAGGTGCAGGGCCTTTTGCCGCTCCAGTTCTTCTCGGCGGCGGTCTCGGCGGCAGCACAGCTCGTCGTGCTTGTCGATGGCGATTTTCAGAAGGCCGGCCGCTCCCTCCACGCCCCGGTCTTTCTGCTCTTCGCAGCGCCCGATGTCCAGGTCGGCGCGGGCAATGAGTTCGGTGAGCGAAATCTCCACGTGCTGTCGGATGCGTTCAATCTCTCCTACTCGCTCGGCTTTGACCTCTTCAAGGAAAGGAGTCAAAGCTTGCTGCTGCAAAAAGCTCGTGGCTTCGGGCGCGCTGGCGACCTCAGGGAGTGGCTGGGGCGTGAGTGCCGGCTGGAGATCACCAACAATCGTTGGTTCGCGGAGACTGGGCTTACCGCCCTCGGGGATTTCAATCGCGAACAACCGCTCGTGGATGATGTTGCCCATGCCATCAACCACCCGAGCGCGGTAGAAGTCAAGCCGAGCGGGACGGTCGTGCCGGAACGAGTAAAAAGAAGCGCCGTCTGCAAAGACGGGTTGTGCCTCTTCCAGCGCTTCGCGCCGCAAAGCTTCAAACAGGGAGTGGCCGGGCGTCACCCACTCCAAGGCGTTTTCATCGGCCACCTTCCGATCAGTGGAGAGGCGAGGATAACGATTGACGAGCGAGGGAAGGCGCCAATCGAGCTGCTGCTCGAAACGACGCAAACCAGAAGGTGTGACGCCAGGGTCGAACGTATGCGGCAGCGAAGGGTGAGGGTTTAAGACAAGGGAAGCCAGGGGCGCGGTCTCTGCCAGAAAGCGAGCAATCGTCTCGGGTACCACGCGGCGCTCCTGCGCACGCGCGCGCCGCTCGACCACCATGGCCAGGTTAAGCTTTTTCGTCGCCAGCCCTTCGAGTGCAGTCCGACAAATGGCACGGAAGCGATCCTCACTGACATCGCGAAGGATGCGCGTCTCGAGGTCCTGCTCGCCAAGTTTCCCAGCGTAGTAATCACGCAGAATGCGGTCAATGTGCGCGGCGGGGAGAATCTCGCCCACCACGTTGAAGACAGCATCCTCATCCAAGGCGTCACGAATCTCCTGAAGCCGCTCGAGGAGCTTTTCCAAGACGCGGCCTTCGACGGTGTTGGTGGCAACGAAATTGAAGATCAGGCAGTCGTAGAGTTGGCCGTACCGGTGAATGCGCCCCATGCGCTGTTCGAGGCGGTTGGGATTCCAAGGAATGTCGTAGTTGAACAGGATGTGGCAAAACTGGAGGTTGATGCCTTCGCCCGCCGCCTCTGTCGCAACGAGGATCTGGATGTGTCCGTCTTTGAATTGCTGCTCAGCCCAGAGGCGTGAGCCGGGCTCCTCGCGCGAGCCGGACTTCATGCCACCATGAATGAATCCAACGCGGAAGCCCCAGTCACGCAGGCGCTCCACGAGGTAATCGAGCGTGTCCTTGAATTCCGTGAAAATCAGCAGCCGTTGATCGGGACGGTCGAAGAAGCCCTCGTCCTGGAGCACTTTCTTGAGTTTCGAAAGCTTCGCCTCGATGCCGGCGGTCTCCACATCTTCTGCCATCTTTGCCAGGCGAAGCAGGTCGTCAATCTCCTCACGAAGCTCCTGTGGGTTTCTGGCCACTGACATCAGGGCGAGCCGCTCCTCCCACTTCTCTCGCTCCGCTTCGTCCATTTCCTCGAGATCCTCGGGATCGGGAACATCGACGACCTCTTCAAGCAATTCCTTCCCGCGTTCGAGGGCGGTTTCCAGTCGCCGAGCGCGATTCTCCAGCGAGCGTTGCACGGCGAACGTACTTGAAGCGAGACGCCGCTGGTACAAGGTCATCAAGAACCCGACAGCGCGAGCGCGGGGATCGTCTTCACGAGCCGCCGCCCGCTGGCTTTGTGACTTGACGAAGTGCGTAACCTCGCGGTAGAGATCGAACTCCGCGCCATCAATGGTGAAATTGACAGTGTGCGGAATCCGCTTGGTGAAGATTTTCTTAGCGGCCCAGGTCCCGTCCGGCTGCTGCTCCGGGAAGTAGACCATGGCCTCCTTGAGCCGGCGGAGATAGAACGGGGCGCGCCGCCGCTCCATCGCCTCACGAATGGAACGCACGTCGGCGAAGGCGTCCTCGTCGAGGAGCCGCAAGAATAGAGTGAAGTTGAGGGGGTCGCCTTTATGGGGAGTGGCCGTCAAGAGCACGTAGTGGTCAGTCGTGTCGCGCAGCAGCTCGCCCAGGCGATACCGCATGCTCTTCTTGTCTTCCGCGGCAGCCGACATCCGGTGGGCTTCATCGACTATCACCAGATCCCACTTGGCCTGGCGCAGACTCGGCAGAATGTCCTCGCGTTTGGCGAGATCGAGCGAGGTGATAATCTGGGAGTGTTGGAGCCACTGGTTGACGCCGTATTGTACGCGCAGCTCGAAGCCACGCATGACGAGAAACTGTTCGTCGAACTTTTCCTTCAACTCCCGCTGCCATTGAAACGTGAGGTTCGCCGGGCAAACAACGAGCGTTCGCTCGACAAGGCCGCGTAGCTTCAACTCGCGGAGAAGTAAACCCGCCATGATCGTTTTGCCCGCGCCGGCATCGTCGGCCAAGAGAAACCGAACGCGCGGCAGCTTGAGCATGTGGTCGTAGATCGCTTCGAGTTGATGGGGGAGAGGGTCCACGCGGGACATGGAGAGGCCGAAATAGGGGTCAAACTCAAAGGCGATGCCGAGGGAGTAGGCCTGGACACCGAGCCGCAGGAGCGCGCCCTCGCCCCTAAAACTCCGGCCGGTCTGAAGGATGGTAAGGTCGGCGAGGTCAGCACTTGTGAGCGTCACACTTCGGAATTTCTCTGTGCGAGTGCCAACCAAGCCGAGCCGCCACGTGCCATCCCCGGTCTGGGTGGCAGTCTCGACACGCATCGCCTCGCTGAATAACCTGCCCGAGATAACTTGACCTGGTTGAGGAGGTCCAGGCATGGAGAAACCCGCCTCAGGGTTTGCGAGCGTCAAAGCCTCTACTTCACGCCATCAAGCTTTGAGACATAATTCTAACATGACTTGGTAGCATGTCGGTTTATGATGCGTTTGTAAACCGAAAGATTGAACCGCGAAGGCACCAAGGCACCAAGAGAAGAGTGACAAGTGACGAGTGACGAGTGACGAGCGAGGGGCTGCCACTGGGAAGTACAGTGACAAGTGACGAGTGACGAGTGACGAGCGAAGAGCTGCCACGGGCAAGAGCAGTGACAAGTGACGAGTGACGAGTGACGAGCGAAGAGCCGCCACCGGCAAGAACAGTGACAAGTGACGAGTGACGAGTGACGAGCGAAGAGCTGCCGCTGGCAAGAACTGTGACAAGTGAGGTGTGAGGACTCGCTGACGGCAGTCCGCTGCTTTCAAACGGGGCTTTCGGCGGTCGGCCCGGCTAGTGTCGCGTTACGCAAGTAGGTGAAACACGGCGGGCGTAAGGTGTCATGCTGAGCGAAGCGAAGCATCCCCGCAGTTTCCCGAAGAAAACAACTGCAGAGACCCTTCGCTGCGCTCAGGGTGACAGACCGTCGCGCGTTTCACTTTCTTCGGTAACGCAACACCAGCGGCCTTCCCGCCCGCGTTATTCCTGTTTGCGCATCCTTCCGTCTTTGCTATCATTGGGTCAACTGAGGAGGTTTGCTCTGAGTGCGAACGAGAAACGAGCGGCGTTCTTGGCGGAATGCAGAGCAAGGTAAAATGAGCCCACGTTGCGACTGACAGGTGGTGCTTTCTATGGACTCCACTTCAAGCTATCCCCCGGTTACGGATGAAATCCTGCAAGAAGCCGTCCGGCGTATCCTTTCAGCAGGCTCACCGTTGAAGATTGTGCTTTTTGGCTCGCGGGCGCGGGGTGAGGCCCGTGGACAGAGCGACCTGGACCTTCTGATTATTGAGAAGTCAGAGCTACCTCGGTACAAACGCGCGGCCCGGTATTTGCACGCTCTCGTCGGACTCTATCCTGAGAAGGACGTCCTGGTCTGGACGCCGGAGGAAGTGGAATCCTGGGCCGAGGTGCCCAATGCCTTCATCACCGAGGTACTGCGAGAGGGGAAGGTCCTCTATGCCCGATAAATTGGTGCATGCGCGCGGATGGTTTTAAGTGGAGTTGACGGCGTTTGCTGTTGAGCTGCGCTACGACTTCGAGTTCTGGCCCGACCGCCAAACGGCGGAAAAAGCGCTGGCCACGGTCGCGGCGGTTCGAGACGCCGTGCTCGCTGGGGTTCCTGAAGAAGCCCGTCCATGATGCGTCAGGGAGTGTGTGCCCCGCCCTTCCAGACCCGTGGTGAGAAATGCGGACTACAAACTATGTGACAGGATTGCTTCCACTTCCTTGGGACCGATGTCGTGGCGTTCTCCGAGGGTCGTCCAACCGCGAGCTGCGAAGCGCTTGGAAACAGATTCGACGACATCCGGGGCCACACCGTAGTCCTTCAAATGAGTCTTCACACCCACAGACTCGAAGAATCTCCGGGTGTTCTGGATGGCCTGGTCGATCCTTTCATCCTCGGCGCCTATGCGCAGGCCCCAGACGCGTTCGGCATATTGCAGGAGCTTGGCGCGCTTGGCTTGCTTCCGCTCGGCCAGGGTTCCGGGAAAGACGACAGCCAGTGTTTGACCGTGATCCAAGCCACGCAGTGCCGTGAGCTCGTGGCCGACCATATGGGTCGCCCAGTCCTGCGGGACACCGAGGCCAATGAGTCCATTGAGCGCCATGCTCGCACACCAACACAAATTGGCGCGTGAGTCATAGTCGGCCGGGTTGGCAAGCGTCTTAGGCCCTTCCTCGATCAGGGTGAGCAAGATCGATTCCGCAAATCGGTCCTGGAGTGGGGCGTTCGCCGGGTAGGTCAAATACTGCTCGAGTACGTGCGCAAACGCATCCACGATGCCGTTGCCCACCTGGCGCGCAGGCAGCGTGAAGGTCACCGCGGGGTCGATGATGGAGAATTTCGGGTAGACTAGCGAATTCTGGAAGGGAAATTTCTCCTGCGTGGCCGCCCGCGAGATGACAGCAATGCAGTTCATCTCCGAGCCAGTAGCCGGGAGCGTCAACACGGCACCGAGCGGGACGGCAGCGTTCAAGGGCGCATTCTTGGCCAGAATACCCCAAGGCTCGCCTTCAAATCTTGCAGCCGCGGCAATAAATTTCGTGCCGTCCAAGACCGAACCACCACCCACCGCGAGCAGGAAATCGATTCGTTCGCGCTTCACCATTTCGACGGCCTTCATGAGTGTTTCATAGGCGGGGTTGGGCTCGATGCCACTGAACTCACTTACAGTGTGCCCTTCGAGAGCGGCCATCACCTGGTCGTAGACGCCGTTCCTTTTGATGCTGCCACTACCATAGGTCACGAGCAAGCGCGCGCCCGCAGGGACCTCGCCGCGAAGCTTCGCGATCTGGCCCTTTCCGAAGAGAATCTTCACCGGATTAAAGAATTCAAAGTTTTCCATTCTTCCTCCTTCAGCCCGCCTATGCTCGCCACACGCCGGGGATGGGTTGCTGGCAGTATTGGCATTTGTTGTTGTGGATGTGTACGGTGCCGATGGTGTACCCGGTGCGTTCGACAACAATCTTGCGGCATTTGGGGCAATAGGTATTCTCGGCGGGGTGGCCGGGCACATTGCCGATGTAGACGTAGTGAAGACCCTCGGCGTCGGCGATGGCTTTGGCGCGCTCGAGCGTTTCGATCGGCGTGGTAGGAAGGTTCTTGAGAAGGTATTCGGGATGGAAGCGCGAGAAGTGGAGCGGAACGTCCGGTCCTAATTCGGATTTGACCCATTTGGCGAGGCCTTTGAACTCCGGGTCGCTGTCGTTCAAAGTGGGAATCACAAGATAAACGATCTCATTCCATACCCCGTGCTTGTGGATGGTCACGAGGGCTTCGAGCACCGGTTTCAGTTCCGCGTTGACGACTTCCTTGTAAAACTTTTCTGAATAGGCTTTCAGGTCCACCTTGATGGCGTCCACCTGCCGGCACAGTTTCTGGAGAGGCTCTTGTTGGATGTAACCGCCGGTGACCACCACGCTCTTGACGCCCAGGGCGTGACTGGCCTCGGCGCAATCGGCCATGTATTCGTAAAATATCACAGGCTCGCTGTACGTGTAGGCGACGGTTGGGCACTTGTTTTGCGCGGCCAGCTCCGCCACCTTCTGCGGGGGCGCGTAGCTCGACCGGACCTGCTCGGGGCGGATCTGGGAAATATCCCAGTTCTGGCACATCTTGCAGTTCACATTGCAGCCCGCGGTGGCAATGGAGAAGGCGATG
>Ga0074046_10002244_pt1 | contig 16812 bp, 11 predicted proteins | sample BogForMeECP23OM3_FD_94441 | JGI IMG/M metagenome (GOLD analysis project Ga0074046, IMG submission 94441) | Bog forest soil microbial communities from Calvert Island, British Columbia, Canada - Bog Forest MetaG ECP23OM3 | ecosystem: Environmental > Terrestrial > Soil > Wetlands ...
GAATGGCGGGTTGGGCGAGTTCCTGCCAGGACGGCGGCCACACGTCGGTGATGTCGCCTCGGTCCTGGGCTGCGGCGGTGATGACCCGGGTGATGTCGTCTCGGCCCAGCATGCCGAGCGCCCGGAGGGCGGCGCCGCGGAGCGCCACGACGGCGGCGGCCGGCCGGATGCCCCCGGTGCTGGTGATGACCTGGAGGAAACGCCGTTCTACGTCGGCCGCGCAGCGGCTGAGAAAGTTCTCGAGCTCGATCTGCAGGTCGGCGGACTGGAAGCCGGACGGGAACTCCCACTTACGGCCGGGATCGGTTGAATTCCAGTGCCCGTGGTCGGCGAACCAGCGGGCCGCTAGCAGCAAGCGGAGTCCCTCCGGTGACTGAGATATCTCGAACTGCAGGTCCCCTTTGGCGGGTCGGCGGCCGGAGGCATTCTTAGCGATGACGAAGGACCATTCGCGTAGGATGCCGCCGAGGATGAATTTGATCGTTCCCGATCCGGCGTTTATCAAGTGCCTGCCAAGGTCGAGCCGGGCAATGGTCCAGCCGTGGAAGGCTCGCCGGAAGGCCTCCATCTCGTGGTCGGGAAGGGGTGTGACGTTACTTTCCCAGTCGTAGAGCGACTGCGCGCGATCTGCCTGCGGCCGCGGGGGAAACACCGGCCCGCCTGGAGTCGGTAGCGGCACCGCCACCGGGGGAGTCGGTACAGTAGCCGTCTGGGTGCCCGCGGTCGTGGCCAGGCCCGGCAGGTCGAAGGCCACGTGCATGCCTGCGGGCTCGGGCTCGCCGTCGGCCCAGGCGATCCGGACTCGCCGCAGCCGCTCGCGCGCCTCCGGGCTCGGGAGTTCGTCTTCCCGGACGATGGCCTCGCGCGCGCGGTCAACGCCGAGGAAGAACCAGTTTCTGATGTCCTCGGTGGGAAAGATCCCGGCGCCGATCTCCGGGTCGGCCGTGATGAGGAAGTCGTGGACGACGTCGTTCACGAGGGACCGGGGCGACAGTCGATCTTCGTCGCGCAGATGGTGGAAGGCACGGCGAAGCGAGACCAGGTTGTACGGGTAGAGCCCGACTTGCCCGGCCGGGCCGGTGTCGATGCTGCCGAAGGCGCCGAAGCACTCGTCACGGTGCTGACAGGGGTGGCCGTTCTCACGGATTTCGCAGGCATTGGGTACCCACGTGCCGCTCTCCCTTGTGCGCTCGTCCGCGTCTGCCCGCGCCGCCACCAGGGCGTCCCGGCCAACGCGGGCATTGTTGAGGTACCGGGCGACGAACGCCACCAGGGCGGGGTCGGTGTCGCCGTCCCTGCCCTGCAGGTTCTGCACGACGAAGTGATACGTGATCCGGTCCCGCACGGTGTCGCGTATGTCGCGGAATTTTCCCGTGGTCACCGCGAAGACCACGCGCAGCGGGCAGTAATCGTCGAGCGGCTGCTGGCTGAACTGGTCATAGAGATCGTCGTCGACCAGGCCGAACAGCGCGAGATCCTCGAAGAGCAGCACCAGTTCGGTGTCCTCCCGGCGGAGCAGCTTCCTGGTCTCGAGGAAGACCTCATTGAGGGTGGTGCCGGTACCGAAGCCGAGCGTCATGCGAATCGCCCGCTGCAGCGCTTCGTTTAGCAGTGCCACGGCGTGCGCGGGGTCGGTTCGCACTGCCTCCCACACCATCCTGGCGCCAGGGTCGAGCCGGTTCCTGATGCCCACGGAGTTCTGCGGGATGTCTTCCCTGGTGAACTGCGGGTAGCTTTCATCCCGGCCGCTGCGCTCGGTCTGGATCGAGTGGACAACGGCGGCGACCGCGCCGTCGTCCCTGCTGAGATGTTCGCGGACGGTCAAGTTCAGCAGGATGTCGGCAAGTCCCTCGCGCCGCCGTTCGGTCCGGTTCGCGCGGCTTCCGAGCAGGAAAGGCCGTTCCTCGCGGGCGTCGGCATCCTGGTCACCTGGTCCCTCATCAGGTAGTTCGAAGGCTAGGACCTGGCGCAGGTTGTCGATCAATTCGTCGCGGAGTTGCGAATCGGACTTCCCGCCGATGGCGTCGTCGAGTTGACGCTCCGCACGGCGTGCGGCCTCGCCGGGCAGGCCCTGGAGTATCCGTCCGAGCAGGCCGCGCAGCGTGGACAGGTCACGGGGGACGTAGATCGTCCGGTACCGCTGCGGGTCGTCGCCGAGGTGGGCGCGCACCCACCGGACGGCGTGCGATTTCCCGGTTCCGACGTCGCCCGTGACGGCGATAAGCGTGTTGCGGCCCGTGACGCCGATCTCGCTGCGCAGCGCGTTGAGAATCTCCGCCTCGCCCGCCACCTGAGCCGCCGCGCCCTTGGTGCGCTCCACTGGGACGGGAGCGTGGGCCGCGAGGAAGATAGCATCGTCTCGGGTGCTCAGCGAGCCGATATCGCCGAATACCGTCTGGTGCACCTGTGCTGTCCGCCAGCATCGGAACCTTCGGTAGGAGCTCTCAGGCATCGCCGTTCTCTCCCCTGATTGTCACGCGATCGAAGGTCCATCTTTTCCTGTGCAGCACGCCGTCGACCCGGTAGCGGGCGTCCGCCTCGCGCTGCAGGCCAATGGCGCCCTGGCTTTCCAGACGCCGGAGCGCGAGCGAGAAGGCTGGCCCGATCATGGCGTCGCCGCGTGGATCGGCGCACTCAGCCCGCTCGACCCGCATAAAGTCAGAGATCCGGCCGCCATCGAGTACCGGCAGCGCCTTGGCAACGGTGGTGTAGAAGTCCCTGGCTGACACGCCCGCCGGCGGGATCGACGGTAGCTCCTCGGCTAGCGCAGCGGTCGGATCAGGCAGGATGAGCCGATGGTTTCCGACCTGGGACAATTCCGCGCAGCCCAGGGCCACTGCCCACCGGTAAAACGGGCGCCACTGCTCCCCATTGGCGATATAGGAACTCAGCTTCTGGCTATTCAGCGCTCCCTCCGGTCCCTCGCTGTAGGTTTGCGACAGCGGGCTGACCGGATCGCAGGCCAGCAGCCAGGCCAGCCCGACCGCGACATCGGAGGGTGTCTCGCCTGCGGCGATGTCATCGACGGCCTTGGCCAGCAGCGCGCGGCGGACCAGCACGCGGAACCTGATCGGGTCTGCGTACCACTCGTCGCGCCGGCTGCGGATCGGTGCCCGGAGCGCCCAGTCGGTTGCCTCGTCACTGATCCGTGCGGGACCGAGCCGCTCAAGCAGGCCGATGTCCCGGCCCACCCGTAGCGATGCGCGAAGCGCGGTTGATCCGCCGCTGACCACATGTGCGGGCTGCAGGGCGGCGGCCATGACCTCGTAGGCGACCTCGTCCCGGCCGGACAGCCACCGGCAGACGGGATAGAGGATGGTGACGCTCGCCTGAGCGTCGCCAGACAGATACTTCATCTAAGCCTCGCCGTCAGGATGAGTTCAGCGGTGCGAGCGGGAAGGGTGGCCAACCCGGTACCGGCTGACCTGCCGCCGATCCGGGCCCCCGTGCGGACCAGCATGACGAGCGGCGTCGGCTGGCCGTGCATGTCCCGCCCGCGGGCTCCCGGCACCAGCCACCGGTCACTGGCCAGCGCGTCGGGTCGTGGCAGCACGAATCCGGGCACGGGCGGCAACTGGCTTGGGAAATCAAGCCTATCGTCGATGAACACCCAGCGCCGGGTCTTGCCGGGACGCCAGTCCCTGACTCCGGCGAAATAGCGCACGCCTGCCTCCCATAGCAGCAGCGCGATCGACTCAACCCGAGCGGCCGGCTCATCGTCGGTCAGGACTGCGACGCGCGGGGCACTGGCGCAACTATCCAGGAGCCCGGTCAGCGCCTCCGAGAGCTCGATATCGGTGGCCCAGGTGCCGGCGGGATATGGCGGCTCCGGCGTCGGCGGCGGGATACGCCGTTCCCGGCAGTGCCCGCACCGCCCGCATCCGGGCTCTGGCGCGAGTGTCTCCGCCGCCGCGCCGAACTGATCCCATATCTGGTCGTCGGGCTCATACGCCTGGCTGATTACAGTGCAGACGCTGGTGTCGCGGTTCAGCACCGACTTCATCGCCTCAAACGCCTCCACTATCGGGGCCGTGGCCTGATCGCGGCGCGGCACCCAAATCCGCTCGAAGAAATCCTCGTCGTGCATTTCCTCGGTCAGGAGTTCTACCTCCTCCCAGTCGTGCTGGTCGGCCGAGCAGTCCAGTCCCAGGTCGGCGGCCTCCCAGGGAGTAACGCCCCGGCGCCTGATCTGTTCAAGGTCCTCAAGGCCGCGCATGAGTTGCGAGTTCCACCGGTAGTTGTACGAACCGGGCAGCTTGCCGGGACGTGCGGAGCGCAGGTCGACAAAGGACCTGGCCCCAATGCGGCACCGGTTCATCCACAGATGCTGCCAGCGTTCCGTGGCGAGTTCCGGGGTCAGCATGCGGACCCCCAGTCCAGCCGCGATTTCCGTGTCCCGTTCGGCCGCCACGAGCAGGGCCGCGCTCGCGTCCCCGTCCCGGCCGCCGCGCCCGACCTCCTGGTACCAGCGATCAACCGTCTCCGGCAGGCAGGCGTGGACCACCGACCGGATACCGGGGTAATCGATGCCAAGGCCGAATGCGGAGGTCGCGATCACCACGTCGAACCGGGAGGTCCTACCGTCTCCTGCCCGCATCCCCTCAAGAACGTCGCGCCTATGCTGGCCATCCGTCTCGCCCGTCACGACCGCCACCCGGCCAAATCCGCGCGCGCGGATCAGCCTGCTCCACTCCCTGGCCTGCTCAGGGAGCGTCACGTAGAGCACAAGCGGTCGGGGCAGGTGGGTCAGTGCCTCGAGCACCCGTTCCCTGCGCTCGCTCCAGTCACACCAAGGCGCAATCCAGTAGTCCGGCTCGGGTCTGAGCATGTTGGCCGCGACCAGCGACAGTGGCCCCGGTGCGCCGAACAGGTCGGCGAGGTCGCGGATTTCGGCCGGGCCCAGCGTGGCGCTCATGAGCACGGTCTTCGGTAGCGGTTGCTGGCCGCTGGCCGCCGCATTCAGGATGTCCCGCCGCAGTGCCGCAAGGTCCCGGAACTCGGGACGGAAGTCGTGGCCCCACTGCGTGACCAGGTGCGCCTCGTCGACCACCAGGGCAGCGACGCGTCCCGCGCCAGCCATCTCCTGCAGGGTGGCGTGCAGGGAGAGGGCGAGTGACTCCGGTGAGGTGACGAGCAGGGGGATTTTCCCCCCGGTCATGAGGCTCTTGATCCGGTCCCTTGCTTCGGGGTCGGTGTCACCGGTCCAGGCGAAGGGCAGATCGTATGCCTTTCGCCCCTGGTACCGCTCGTACAGATCGCGGAAGCGGCGCTCAAAGTCGTAGGCCAGCGCCACGGTGGGCACCACGATGATCACCGTCCCCCCGTCGGTGAGGTGGGCCAGGCTGAGGGCAACCTCGGTCTTGCCGCTACCCGTCGGCAACGCAGCGATCAGGGTGCCTCCGGCGGGCATAGAGATGGCCGCGCGGACTGCTGCTCGCTGCCCGGGCGTCTTATAGGTCGGGTAACCAGTGGCCGCTATGAAGAACGGGTCTGCTGTCAGGGGTACGCCTGAAGTGGTCCTATGGCCCGCCGGGGTACCGGCCGCGGCCGCGGTGTCGAGCGCGTCCCCCGCCGCCAGCCACGATGGCCGGTACGGCTCGGCCCCGAGCAGTGGACGTCCGTCCGCGGCTTGCATAACGGTGATTCCCGCGTTCCGCCAGACCTCTGGATCGACGGGGATTCCTCGCCCCGGCCCGATTACCATGCGGAAGGCGATCCCGTCCCGTTCCGAAGCCCGCCGCATCACCTGCCGGAGGAGGACGGCTACGTCTAGCGGCGTCGCACTGTCCGTGTCCGCCGCCGCGATGATCGCGTCACGGCAGCGGGAGAATAGTTCATCAGCGAACTCCGTGCCGACCAGAGTGTCATCGGCTAGGGCGCTGACGAAGGTGGCCTCTTCTATAGCCGACACCTCGCCGCTCGTGTCAGCCATCGGCGGGCAACAGCACGATTGCGGTGCAGGCCAGGAGCTCTGACCTGGGCTGGCGAAGGCCATTTTGGAACTGCTCGGCTGTCTTCGCTGCCAGGCCAGGAAGATCGGGGGCGCGCTTGTCCTCGTAGCGGCCGGGATAAAGGGCTGCTCGAGCCCGCATGACACTCGCCCGGCGTGCCGCCTCGGCGGCGGCGAGCGCCACGGCCTCGGTCGTGGCCATGGTGACCGAGGGGCGTGACCGCACGATCTGGGCGGCCAGTGTCGTGGCCGCCGCACAGCGCTGCGCCCAGTCCGGGAAATGCGGCAGCACCTCCTGCCAGGCCCGGCCGCGAAGAGGTTGGCTATTCGCGCCGGAACCGGTCAGCAGATCGCGGATATCGGGCGGTGCCTCGGCGGCACCGTCCGTCCACGCCGTCTCGATGCGCGGGACGAAGAGCGCGTCACCGCGCCTTCGCAGTCGCCGCCGGTCAGTTGTTCTCACGGTTAGATCATCAAATTCGATCATATAATCGAAGCCGATCCAGAGCTGGGCGTGTGCCACGTGGTCGGTTCGCGTCACCATGGCGATGGCCCGGCCGCGCTCGTTCCGACGCAGATAGCCAGCCAGCCAGTCGACGAGCGGATCGCCGATGCGGACCGGCCGGACATCGTTCTGCGTTGCGGCGATTAGCTTGTCGAAGGTTCGCTTTCCCGGCAGAAGCGGCTTGATCATGGCGCGTTCCTCGGCATTGAGCCCATAGGAGCCCTCTCGGGCATCGGACAGCCGGAACTCAAACGTGTCGACGTGGCGCGCCGAGGTCAGCACTTGGATTCCTATTCCGCCGGGACGCCTGAGCGTGCGGAAGGCGTCTTCCACTGCTTTTGTGCTGTCCTCGAACCTGAGCAGGTCATCAAAGCTCGCGTCGCTGAAGTCCGTGAAGAACTGGCTGTCTTCTATCTCGCTCAGCAGGTCCTGTTCAACGCGCTCGTCGGCCATCAGTTGCTCGGCCTCGGCCTCCGGGATGTTGAACGCCTCGAATCCGCCGCTCAGCAGGTGATCAGCAACCCTTCTTTCCAAGTTCATTAGGGGCTGCTGGAGCGTGGCGACGGACCTGTCGAAGACCCCGGCGACATCACGGAGGAAATGCTGCAAGCCAAGAGCCCACGGTGAGCCCTCCTCGGCCAGGTACGTGCAACGGGTGCCTCCTGCCTTGGCCCGCAGGTTGAAGCGGTCCACGCGGCCAATGCGTTGCTCCAGTGCGTTCGGGGATAGCGGCAGGTCGAGGAAGATGAGTTCGTCGACCATCTGAAAGTTACGGCCTTCGGCGGCTGAATTATCGGCGATCATGACCCGGCATTCCGAGCGGTACTGAAACCGGCTGACTTCGTCGTCGCGATCTGCTGAGGTCATGTCGAAGGTATGGAGCGCGATGGCGTCGGGATGGTCGCCGGCCTGCCGGAATGCCTCGGCGAGGACGTGCGCCTGCGACGTGAAGGACGTGAAGACCAGGACCTTCCGGTCGGCGTGTCTCACGGCTTGCACATGGGTGATGACATGATCGGCCCGCGCGTCAGTCCCGCGCAACTCCAGTGCCGCTGCGGTGTTCTGCAGCAAGGCGCGTTCGGTCGGATCGAGCGCCACTTCGGGCATGGCCGCGCCCGCCAGTCGCGCCCGAATGAACTCAAGAGCGGGACCCGCGCCCGCCAGTGCGCGCGCGATGCCGGCGCAGAAGAGCCTGCTGGCCTGGGAAGGGGACGGATCTCTGGTCAACAGCGAGCGCCAGGCCTCGAGGAAGTTGTCGAGCACTGGCCGAGCCTCGTCGTGCAGGTCGAGGGCCACCGGTCGGCGACCAGAGACGGGATAGCCGCGCGTCCGTGCGGCGTCCCGCCGGTGGCGGATGACACGCCGACTGATGCGGTAGGTCTCGCGGAGGTGCTCAGCGACGGCTGCGAGGCGCAGTTCGCGATCGGGTTCGCGTCCGGACACGCTGCTGATGGTCTGTTCAAGCAAGGGCAGTAGCTGGCTGTCGCGGCCGTAGTCATCGGTGAACTCCCGGAGGATCTTCAGAACGATTCGGGTCGGCACATTGGATCGCAGTAGCTCGATCTTGGCGGCCTGCTCCTGGCGCATCTGGAGTCGGCGGTTGAAGGACTCGACGTCGTCCAAGCGGTAGACCTCGGGGTCGATCAAGTTAAGCAGGCGCAGGAATCCTGTCGCGCCGGAGTGCATGGGCGTGGCAGTTAGCAGCAGCAGTCCGGGCGTGTTGTGCGCTGCCTGGGTCAGGCGCCGTTCCAGATCCTCATTGCGCCGGGCCAACTCCGCCATTCGGTGCGCTTCATCGATGACCAGCAGGTCGGGTTGGCGGGTCATGACCTCGGCGATCGCCTCGTACGGCGCGACCAGGACTCGGGCCATGTACCGGTCTAGGGCCAGTCGGTCCACAAGTTCATTAATCCACTGGCTGACCAGCACACGCGGAACGAGGACGATGATGCTGGCGTGCGGATCGTCGAGGAGCAGTTGACGCATAACCAGGCCGGCCTCGACAGTCTTGCCCAGTCCGACCTCGTCGGCGAGCAGGAACCGCATGACGGGGTCGCCGGTCACCCTGGACAGCACGTCAAGTTGATGTTGGTAGGGCAGCACGGGTGCGGATGCTGCAGCGGTGAACCCCCGGTATGCCGCTCTCTGTTCAACGATATTCCGCACCAGAGGCTGCCGGGCTTCGTAGTAGTCCCGGCTTTCGACGAGTCCATGAGCTACCGCAATCGACGGATCGCCTAGCGGCCGATTCCACCGGACGCGAAACTGATCTGGCCAGAGCTGAAGTTTTCCAAGGCCGACCACCTGGATTGTATACTTTCCCTGCGGTAGCAGGTTCGCTATCTCCCCTGGAATCCATCCGAACGGTCTGCTGGGCAGCCAGACCCTGGTCTGCTCGGACAACTTGGCGGCACAAATGCAGTTCACGGGTACCTTCCGCCATTCCTCCACCGCCCCCGGGATGTCGGTGTAGAGCAGCGTCGCGCTCTTCCTGCCTATCTCAGAGCACCACGCGATGCCGTCATCTGCATCTACCTCACGCACAAACTGCCGCAGCAGATGCCCTGCTCCGCTTGCCTGTGGTCGCCGGTATGTCGTCAACTGCCCGTCGCTTCGTCCGAGGCAGGGCTGTATGCCGAGACGCTCACTGAGGAGTCACGGATCACTACTGAAACGCTGCGAAGGTAAACCGATTCAGCAGTGATCCCACGAAACTCGTACGTTCCCATCATCATCTAACGTTAACCGGTTCCGCCAGGAAGGGCTGTGGTTGGCCACGGATCAGGATCGGCCGGCCTGTGAGGGCGGCGGCCATGCGGACAAAGCTTACATATTTGTTCAGGTCGGCGTGGCTCTCATCTGTCGGTCGGCCCAGTACCGCGCCGCGCTCGATGTCGGAGCGAATCCACGAGATAGGCGAAATAATGATCTGGGTGGTTACTGACAATGTGCCTGGTTTGTGTAGATTATATCTGCTCGGAAAAGTAAGCTGCCGTGCAAGATCTTTTTCAGGACAAGACACCGATGCCAGTTTCGCGCGATCAATGTCCCTTTGCGTGCTCCGGATGCAGGCGTCGACCGGGAGCAGGCCCGGGTCCGCCGGAGGTGCTGGCGTAAGCCGCCGCCCACCCGTGCAAGAGGCGGGCAGGCGGTTAGGTCCGTCATGCGTCGCCTTTGGTGAACTGGGTCGTCGTGAGGGGAAGGTACTGCTCGGAGAACCGTTCCGGGCGCGTCAACTGGCTTATCTCCGCCAGCAGCACGGGAGGTACAGGCAGGCTGTCCAGGCTCATCGCCCACCGAGTCAGGACTGCGAACCCCCTCGGCACCGCGTGCATCGCGGAGTTACTCGGCGAGTATGCGTCGCTGGTCCTCGATCCTTTGCGCGCCGGCGTCGGCGAGCAGGCAGGCCACCGTTCCGGCCAGCGGAAGCTCGATCTTGATCGGCAACTCTCGCAACTGGACGACGTGCGCGACGGCCTTCCCGGTGCTGTCCGCGGGCCTACCCGCCTAGTGCGCTGAGTGACTCGGCCGCGCATGTCTCGCGCGCAGGTTGACCCTCGACGTCATGACACGCCGACACACCTTCAACTGCACACCCCGCTCCGGTGGTTTAATTACATAAATGTAATTCAGCCATCTCGCGGGTCACCCGAAAACTGCAGCCATAGTCGCCGCGACGGCCCGGGAGTTGTGGTAACACGGTGGTCGGCATGGCGCCGGGACGGACGAGGAGGGCGTGATGACAGAGAAACGCGCTGTGGTCCTGCTAAGTGGCGGGCTGGATTCGACGACGGTGCTGGCGATCGCGCGGTCGGAGGGCTATGTTCCGTATGCCCTGAGCTTCCGCTATGGTCAGCGCCACAGCGTCGAACTGGAGGCCGCGAGGCGGGTGGCGGAGGTGCAGGGTGTCGCGCGGCATGTGGTGGCCGACATCGACCTGCGGGTCTTCGGGGGCTCGGCGTTGACGGACGATATCGATGTCCCGCATCACGAGAGCGCTGACGACCTGGGCGAGGAGATCCCGGTCACCTATGTCCCGGCGCGCAACACAGTGTTCTTGTCGTTCGCGCTGGCGTGGGCGGAGACGCTCGGTGCCAGCGATGTGTTTATCGGGGTGAACGCTCTGGATTACAGCGGGTACCCCGATTGCAGGCCCGAGTACATCAGCGCGTTCGAGCAGATGGCGAACCTTGCGACGAAGGCAGGGGTGGAGGGGCGGCAGCATCTGCGGATCCACGCCCCGCTGATCGAGTTGACCAAGGCGCAGATCATCCAGCAAGGCCTGGCGCTCGGCGTGGACTACTCGCTGACCCACAGTTGCTACGAGCCGGACGCCGCCGGTCACGCATGTGGTACCTGTGCTTCCTGCCTGCTGCGCAGCCGCGGTTTCGCCGAAATCGGCATGGAGGACCCGGCCCTGGCCAGCTCGGCGGAGCCGGTGGTATGACCTACCGGGTCAAGGAGATCTACTACACCCTGCAGGGTGAGGGCACCCATGCTGGGCGCGCGGCGGTGTTCTGCCGGTTCACTAGTTGCAACCTGTGGACCGGGCGGGAACGGGACCGGGAACGCGCGGTCTGCCAGTTTTGCGACACCGACTTCGTGGGCACCGACGGGCCAGGAGGAGGACGTTTCGCGACCGCAGGAGACCTAGCGGCAGCCGTTGGCGCCGCCTGGGATCGTCAGGCCAGTCGCAGAGAGCGCGCGTTTGTGGTGTGCACCGGTGGTGAACCGCTGCTGCAACTTGACCAGGACGCCGTGGAGGCTTTCCACACCGCCGGATTCGAGGTGGCGGTGGAGACCAACGGGACTCAGGCGCGGCCGCCTGGCCTGGACTGGGTGTGCGTGAGCCCCAAGGCCGGGGCGCCCCTGAAGCTGACCAGCGGGGATGAGCTGAAGCTGGTTTACCCGCAGGAGGGAGCGAGCCCCGAGATGTTCGAGGACCTGGGGTTCCCGCGACTGCTGCTGCAGCCGATGGACGGCCCTAAGCGGGACAAGAACACCCGGCTGGCTGTGGAGTACTGCCTGGCCCATCCCCGGTGGCGCCTGAGCCTGCAGACCCACAAGTACCTGGGTATCGCGTGATGGAGATCTTCCGCGAGTTCACCTTCGAGGCGGCCCACCGCCTCACGCACGTTCCGGACGGGCACAAATGCGCCCGCCTGCACGGCCATTCCTACCGGGTCGAGATCCACGTGGCCGGACCGGTCGGTGAGCAGACCGGCTGGGTCATGGACTTCCAGGACATCAAGGACGCGTTCGCCCCCCTGCATGACCAACTCGATCACCGTTACCTCAACGAGGTCGACGGCCTGGGCAACCCCACGAGTGAGAACCTGGCCAGCTGGATCTGGGCCCGGCTTACCGGAGTGCTGCCGCTGTCTACGGTGGTGGTCCGGGAGACCTGCACCTCGGGATGCATTTACCGGGGCGAGGCGGCCTGATGCTGGAAGACGTCCAGAACCGGCGCGATCACCGGCGCCTGCCGATCGATGAAGTCGGTATCACCGGCATCCGCTACCCGGTCGCCGTGCCGGACCGCGAGCACGGCAAGCAAGACACCATCGCCGACGTCACCATGTCCGTCGACCTGAGCCCCGAACTCAAGGGCACGCACATGAGCAGGTTCGTAGAGATCCTCAGCGGCGCCGCAGCGGAGGTCACGCCAGTCACCCTGCCGGTCATGCTCGGCATCCTGCGCGAGCGCCTGGCCGCTCGCCGGGCGCGCCTGGAGTTCCGGTTCCCCTACTTCCTGTGCCGCGCCGCGCCGGTCACGGGAGAGTCAGCGCTGATGGACTACCAGTGCTGGCTGTCTGGGGAGCTGGACGATAGCGGCGTGCGGCTCACGCTCGGCGTCCGGGTTCCGGTAACCAGTGTGTGCCCGTGCAGCAAGGCCATCAGCGATTACGGTGCTCACAACCAGCGTGCCTATATCACCATCCGCGCATGCCTGGAGTTCGGGGAGGACGGCCAGCCTGCCCCTGTCTGGGCTGATGACCTGATCGGCATTGCCGAGGCCGCTGCGTCATGCCCGGTCTACCCGCTGCTGAAACGGCCGGACGAGCGGCATGTCACGATGCGTGCCTATGACCATCCGGCATTCGTTGAGGACATGGTCCGGGCCGCCGCCGGGGAACTGGCGGCGCACGAGCAGATCGGATCGTTCAGCGTCGAGGCTGCCAGCGAGGAGAGCATCCACAACCACAGCGCGTTTGCCCGGATCGTTTCACAGCAGCAAAGAGACGAGTACACCCGGACGGCGGGCCAGTAATGGCCGCGGACGGCCATTCGGGCAGTCCCGGAACCGTGCACGTGATCGTCACCTGCACCAACCGCAAGAGCCAGCCCGTCCCAGACCAGTGCCACCTGGGCAGCGTGCCAGCCGGTGATACCGATGAGCGGGCCCGCGATTGGATTCGCAGGCTCAGCGAGCTCTCTTATTCTCCGTTGATTGCGGCGCGGGACCTTTACGCCGGAGAGCACTGGACAGTCGCCCGCGGCCTGCCGGACCTCGCAGGTGGAGGGCGGATACGGCTGTGGGCCTGCTCGGCCGGCTACGGCTTGATCTCCGCCGATGCGCCCTTGCGCCCGTATGCGGCGACCTTTACCGGAGGGCATCCGGATTCTGTGCCCGGCGGGGCGGTTGGCGCTAGGGCGTGGTGGCATGCATTGAGTTCGTGGGAAGGACCCGCCGCAAGTCAGCCGCGCAGCATTCGGGAGTTGGCAGCGAGGGAGCCGACCGCGAGCTATCTGCTGGCGCTTTCCGCCCCGTACCTTCATGCCTGCCGGGAGGACATTGTGGCGGCCGGCAGCGTGGTGCGTGACCCGGACTGCTTTGTGGTCGTGTCGGCGGGCGCCCGTGACCCTGACCTGCCTGCGAATCTCATGGTGCCAGCCGATGCTCGGCTGCAAGCTCTTCTGGGCGGCACCCGCCAGGCGCTCAACGCCCGGATCGCCGCACATCTGCTGTCCGCCGGGATCGTCGGCCGGGCCGCTGCGGCCCGGCATCTGGCCCGGTTGCTGGCGCAGCAGCCGGACGTCCCTCGGTACGAGCGCAAGAAACTCAGCGACGCGGAGGTTCTCGCCCTGATCGCAGACGGCCTGACCCGCTCGCCCGGCGCGTCGGCCAGCCGGCTTCTCCGCCAGTTCCGGGACGCCGGATACGCCTGCGAGCAGGGACGTTTCGGCCGCCTCCATCAGCTATTCACGGAGGCCGCGACATGACCATCCGTACCGAGGCCCCGGCGCTGGCACGACGCGCGCTGCGTATCATCCAGGCCGATGACGCACCGTTGTTCTTGTTCAGCCTGACCGCGAGCGAGATCTTGCAGATCGCCGACATCTCGCGAGTCAGCCGTGATGACCTGGGCGAACTGATCGGCTATCAGCGTCCCGAGGTCCGCCAGCACATTCAGGAGATCACCGAGTACCTCGACGGGGACCAGGTACTATTCCCCAACCCGATCATCATCGCGCTACCGTCCACGGTCCGGTTCACCTGCAGCCGGGGCAGTCAAGGGAAGCGCGTCAGCGACGGCATCGCCACCAGCGGAATCCTGGAGATACCCCTCGCCGACGAAGGTGCGATGAAACCAGGCTGGATCGTCGACGGCCAGCAGCGCGCCTATGCGCTCGCGCGGGCCAGGCGGCAGGATTTCCCCGTCCCAGTCAACGCATTCATCGCCGACTCCGTCGATCTGCAGCGGGATCAGTTCCTGCGGATCAACAACACCAAGCCGCTGCCGCGCGGACTTGTCACCGAGCTCCTGCCGAAAATAAGCACGCCCCTGCCGCCCCGCCTATCGATGCGGAAGGCCCCCTCGGCCCTGTGCGACCTGCTGAACACCCACGAAGAATCGCCGTTCCGCGGCCTGATACGCCGTCCCTCCACCAGTGCGGAAGACCGGACGGCAGCCGTGGTCACCGACACGAGCATCGTCCAGGCACTTGAGGAAAGCCTGAAATCCCCGTCCGGTGCCCTGTTTCCCTACCGGAATCTGAGCAGCGGCGAAACCGACTTCGCCGGGATCTGGGCCGTCCTGCTGCTGTACTGGACCGCGGTACGGGACACTTTCCCCCAGGCGTGGGGCAAGCCCCCGGAGAAGAGCCGGCTGATGCACGGCGCCGGGATCCGGGCGATGGGCCGGTTCATGGACCGGATCATGGGGTCCGTGCATCCCGCCCAGGCAGGCGCAGTCGATCAGGTGCGGTCCGATCTTGCGCTCCTGGCCCCGTACTGTCACTGGACCGAAGGCCGGTGGGACGGGCTTGGCATGCGGTGGAACGAGATCCAGAATGTCCCCCGCCATATCGGCGAGCTGTCCAGTTACCTCATCCGCGCCTATCTCAACGCTCAGGCGCAGCGATGAGGTTTTTCTTTCCCGACAGCCAGGACCAGATCGATCCCACCTTCGACTTCACCACCGAGGAGCGCTCACCCCTGCGGGTCCGGCAGCGAGATGACCTCTACATCCATGAGGCCCTCCGTGCCCGGGTGATAGACGGCCTCCTGGTGTCCAAGGCGATCGTTGACGGGCGGGCCGGTGCCTCCGGGAAATACACCCTGGCCCAGCGGCATCGCCTCTACCGGGCCGGAGTCAGGCGGTTCTTCCGCCTCGACACCGCTCCGGGCGAAGCCCTGGTGACCATGGGCGATTGTGGTGCCTTCAGCTATATCAACGACGACGTTCCCCCGTACAGGCCGGACGAGGTCATCGACTTCTACGACGAATGCGGCTTTGACTTCGGCATCTCCATCGATCACATCATCTTCGGATACGATCCTGCGGCCAGAAGCGGCGCGGATCATCCGCAACTCGAGAAGTGGGAGGCCCGCCAGCAGTTGACGCTTGACCTGGCGGAGGAGTTCCTGGCCAGATGCGGGAGCAGGAAGGCGGGCTTTACCCCCATGGCGGTCGCCCAGGGGTGGAGTCCGGCATCTTACGCGTCCGCTGTCAGTGCCCTGCAGGCGATCGGCTATGCGCGCATCGCTCTTGGCGGCATGGTCCCCCTCAAGACGCATGAGATTCTCGCTTGCCTCCAAGGGATCGATACCGTCCGCGCCCCCGGGACGCAATTTCATCTCCTGGGAATCACGCGGTGCAGTAACATGGCGGATTTCGCTGCGCTCGGCGTGACCAGTTTTGATAGCACATCCGCGTTCCGGCAGGCATTTAAAGACGACCGGGACAACTATCACACTCCGGACAGGACCTATACCGCGATCCGCGTTCCTCAGGTCGACGGAAATCCTAAGCTTAAAGCGCGCATCCAGGCTGGCCGCGTGTCGCAGGATAAAGCGATCCGGCTTGAGCGGGCTTGCCTGCAGGCTCTGCGTGGTTACGATTCCGGTGAAGTCGATACCGGGCGTGTGGTTGACTGCCTTGATGCCTACGAGGAGATCTTCGACGGCCGGAAAGATTACAGTCGGGTTTACCGCGAGATTTTGGAGGATGCACCGTGGAAAACATGCCCGTGCGGAATCTGCGGCCGAGCCGGAATCAATGTGATAATATTCCGGGGATCCGAACGGAACAAGAGGCGCGGGTTCCATAATATATATGCCTTCCGGCAGCGTATCGACCGTGAACTAGGGACAACAGGGAGTGCCGCATGTCTTCAGGCCAGTTCAGCCTCGAACCCGTAAATGAGCGCAATACTGCCGAGGAAACGCTGAGCCTGCCCGCGCTCGAAGTACGCCAAGGTTATGGCCGCGTGCTCTATAGTTTCGCGGTCGACGGGAAGAAACTGCCGTTGTTCGCGGCAGTATCCCGGATACACCGCGACGGCGACGCCGAGGTCGAAGGATATCAGCGCCCCGAGATCCTCTCTCATATCTCCTCGATCCGCCGGTACCTGGAGTCCGGCTCGCCGATGATTCCCAACGCGCTCGTCATAGCCTTCGATAAGCGGGTCCGGTTCGAACCCCAGTCGGGAGCCCCCTTGGCCGATGACGTGAGGCCTGGCACTCTGCATATCCCGGTCTGCGAGGATCCTGCTGATGAGGACAAGCCCGGCTGGATCGTCGACGGCCAGCAGCGCAGCGCGGCCATCCGGGATGCGAGAATCGGCAGGTTCCCCGTCTGCGTCACGTCCTTCATCACTGACTCAGACGAGGAACAGCGTTCCCAGTTCATCCTCGTGAACTCGGCTAAACCGCTGCCGAAGGGACTTATTTACGAACTGCTGCCCGCCACCGTCGGAACGCTTCCCCTCGCGCTGCAGGCCCGGAAATTCCCGGCGATCCTCTTGCGGCGGCTTAACTGTGAGATCAGGTCACCGCTCTATAGGAAGATCCGGACGCCGACGACAGTGGAAGGAATCATCAAAGATAACTCTATACTGAAGATGCTGGAAA
>Ga0074046_10002246_pt1 | contig 16803 bp, 15 predicted proteins | sample BogForMeECP23OM3_FD_94441 | JGI IMG/M metagenome (GOLD analysis project Ga0074046, IMG submission 94441) | Bog forest soil microbial communities from Calvert Island, British Columbia, Canada - Bog Forest MetaG ECP23OM3 | ecosystem: Environmental > Terrestrial > Soil > Wetlands ...
CAGCCGGGCTTCGGTGACGGTCACGAAGCCGAGCCTGGGGTCCTTGATCCGGCGCTCCAGCATTTCCGCGACGATCTGGCTGATCTGGTCGGCCAGCTTGCGCGCCCTCGCGGCGTCCATGCTGCCTCACTCCTCTTCGTTGAACAGCCGCTGCCGAGCCGACAGCAGCTCGATCTCGGGATGCCGGGCCACCAGGCGCTCGCACTCCTCGAGCACGCTCATCGCGTTGGTGGCCGTCGCGGACACGACGGCCACGCCTATCTCGGCACGCCGGTGCAGGTCCAGGTGCCCGGTCTCGGCGACCGCGACACCTGGGTAGCGCCGGCGCAGCTCGGCGACCAGCGGGCGGACGACGCCCCGCTTGCCCTTCAGCGAGTGCACGTCGCCGAGCAGCACATCCAGCGTCAGCGCAGCGACGTACACGGCATCACTCCGCTCCTGCCCGAGTACACTCTGCGGCCCGGATACCTGGTCAGGCCCTTGGCTTCTCCCTCATCTCGAAGGTCTCGATCGTGTCCTCGATCCGGACGTCGTTGTAGCCGATGCCGATACCGCACTCGTAGCCCTCACGGACCTCGGTCGCGTCCTCCTTGAACCGCCGCAGCGACTCCACCGTCAGGTTGTCGGAGATCACCACGCCGTCCCGGATCAGCCGCGCCTTGCTGCCGCGGTGAATCGTGCCGCTGCGGACGATGCAGCCGGCCACGTTGCCGATCCTGGGCACCCGGAAGACCTCCCTGATCTCGGCCGTGCCGAGCTGGGCTTCCTCGAACTCGGGCTTGAGCATGCCCTTGAGCGCGGCCTCGACCTCCTCGATCGCCTGGTAGATGATCGAGTAGTAGCGGATGTCCACGCCCTCGCGCTGGGCCAGCTCGCCCGCCCGGCCGGCCGGCCGGACGTTGAAGCCGATGATCACCGCGTCCGAGGCGATGGCCAGGTTGACGTCGTCCTGGGTAATCGCGCCGACGCCGCGGCCGATGACCCGCAGGCTGACCTCTTCGCCGACGTCGAGCTGGAGCAGCGCATCCTCCAGGGCCTCCACCGAACCGGACACGTCGCCCTTGATGATGAGCAGCAGTTCCTCGCGCTCACCGGCCTTGAACGCCGACTCCAGGTCCTCGAGCGTGACCCGCCGCCGACCCTGGGCGAACTGGGCGACACGCTCCCGGGCCTCCCGGCGCTCGGCGATCTGCCTGGCCATCCGGTCGTCGGAGACGACAAGGAAGTTGTCGCCCGCGCCGGGCACGGCGGTCAGGCCGAGCACCTGCACCGGCCGGGACGGCGGAGCCTCGGGAATCGGATCGCCGTTCTCGTCCAGCATGGCCCGGACCCGGCCGAACGCCTCGCCGCAGACGATCGAGTCGCCGACGTGCAGCGTGCCGCGCTGCACCAGCACGGTGGCCACCGGGCCGCGGCCTTTGTCCAGGTGCGCCTCGATCGCGACGCCCTGCCCATCCTGCTTGGGGTTAGCGCGCAGGTCAAGGGATGCGTCGGCGGTCAAGATGATCGCCTCGAGCAGCTCGGGGATGCCGATGCGCTTGGTCGCGGACACGTCCACGAACTGCGTGTCGCCGCCGAACTCCTCCGCGATCAGCCCGTACTCGGTCAGCTGGGCCCGTACCCGCTGCGGGTCGGCACCCTCCTTGTCGACCTTGTTGACGGCCACCACGATGGGCACGCCCGCGGCCTGGGCGTGGTTCAGGGCCTCCGTGGTCTGCGGCTTCACGCCGTCGTCGGCCGCCACCACGAGCACCACCAGGTCGGTGGTCTCGGCACCGCGGGCGCGCATGGCCGTGAAGGCCTCGTGACCCGGGGTGTCGATGAAGGTGATCTTGCGTTCTTCGCCGTCGACCTCGGTGATCACCTGGTACGCGCCGATGTGCTGGGTAATGCCGCCGGCCTCGCGCGCCACCATGTTGGTGTGCCTGATCGCGTCGAGCAGCTTGGTCTTGCCGTGGTCGACATGACCCATGACCGTGACGACCGGCGGACGGGCCACCAGGTCGCCCTCGTCGCCCTCGTCCTCGCCGAACTCGATGTCGAAAGACTCGAGCAGCTCTCGGTCCTCTTCCTCGGGCGAGACGACCTGAATGTTGTAGTTCAGCTCGGCGCCGAGCAACTGAAGGGTCTCGTCATTGACCGACTGGGTGGCGGTCACCATCTCGCCGAGGTGCAGCATCACCTGCACCAGCGACGCGGGGTTCGCGCCGATCTTGTCGGCGAAGTCACTCAGCGACGCACCGCGGGACAGCCGGACCACCTGGCCGTTGCCGCGCGGAACCTGGACGCCGCCGATCGACGGCGCCTGCATGTTGTCGAATTCCTGACGCCGCTGCTTCTTCGACTTCCGCCCTCGCGACGGACGTCCCCCGGGGCGCCCGAAGGCGCCCTGGGTACCGCTGCGGCCGCGGCCGCCGCCCGGACGGGGCGGACCACCGCCGGCCCCGGCGCGGGGAGCGCCCGCACCGGCACCCGGGCCGCCGCCGGTCCGCGGGGCGCCGGCCCCGGGACCGCGGCCACCGCCGCCGCCACCACCACCGGGCCGGGTACCAGCCCCGGCGCCTGGACCACCGCGGCCAGCGCCGCCGGGACCACCCCGTCCGGCACCGGACGGCGCCGGGCGGGAGGGCATGTTCATCGGGCTCGGCCGGGGGCCGCCGGGACGCGGACCCGCGAACCCGCCCGGACGCGGGCCGCCATCGGACATGCCGGGACGGCCCGGACCGCGCCCAGCGGGACGCGGACCCCCTGGGCCACCGGGGGCGCCCTGGCCGCCGGCCGACGGGCCGGGACGGCCGGAATCGCCCCGCTGGCCAGGCACGCCTGGGCCCTGGGGCCTAGCGGGAGGTGCCGACCCCATACCGGTCGCGGTCGAACTAAACGGGTTGTTGCCCGGCCTCGGGCCGGGACGCGGAGCGCCCGGGCGCGGACCGGATCCACCCGGCCTGGGCGCACCCGGCCGGGGAGTACCGGGTCCCTGGGTCCTCGGCGCGGACGGCCTGGCGCCCTGGCCGCCCTGACCGCCCTGGTCGGGACGGCCCGCCGGGGCACCCGGGCGCTGCCCCGGTGAACCGCCCGGCGCACCGGGACGCGGACCGGAAGGCCGGGCCTGACTCCCTTGGCCCCCTTGAGCCGTCCCCGGGCTGCGGAAGTCGGCCGGGGTGACCGGGGGCCTCGGCGCCCTCGGGGCGCCCGGAACGCCCGGGGTCCCCTGGGTCCTCGGGTCAGATCGGGGGGCACCGCCTTCGGGTCCGGGCCTGGACGCCGGCGACGACGGGACCGGCGGCAGCCGACGGGACGCCGTATCGGGCGCCCCGGGACCTGCCGTCCCGTTCGCGGCGACGGCATCGGGCGCGGCCGCGCGCTCCGCGGAGCCGTTGGCCGCCCCGTCAGGCGCGGTCCTGGGCACCGCCGGGGCACCCGAAGCCGTCCCGGCGCCCGCGGCGGCGGCGCGGTCATCGCGGGATGCCGTCCCCGGGCTAACGTCAGGTCGCGGCCGGGCGCCGTCCCCAAGACCCCCAGGAACCCCGGGAACCCCGGGACCCGCGGGACCCGGCTGACCCGCCGAGGGCGCCGAGGGCGCGGCGGCTCGCGGCGGCTCGGACGGCACCGCCGATCTGGCCTTAGACCCTTGAGCTGATTGAGGCCCTTGAGCTGCTTGCTGCGCCGCAGTGGAGGCAAACGCCTCCTTGAGCCGCCGGACCACCGGCGCCTCGATCGTCGAGGATGCTGACCTTACGAACTCGCCCATCTCCTTGAGCTGGTCCATGACGGCCTTGCTCTCGACACCGAACTCTTTCGCGAGTTCGTAAACCCGGACCTTCGCCACTACGCTCCTTCTCGGCCCGTTCCCCGGACCTTTTACCGGACCCCGGCCCGGGCAGAGCGTGCTCCGGGCGGGCCTCAGCCTATGGTGATCATCGCCGCGTGCTCATCGAGCGCTCATCAGCTTCTCGACCTGCTTTCCGACAGGTGTTCCTTACTCGCTATTACAGCGTGCTGCCCAGCCAGGTTGTTCCGCCGCCAGTAATGCTATGCCGGGGATTCCGCGCCGCAAAGATACTCAGCCAGTGGTTCGAGGCTAAGTGATCCCGCAGTGCGCAAGGCCCGAGGGAACGCCCGGCGCCGCTGCGCGAGTTCCAGGCAGGCCAGGCTGGGATGCAGGTACGCACCCCGGCCAGGCAGCCGGCCCCGCGGGTCAGGCTGGATGGCGTCCCCAGCCGCTACGAGGCGAAGCAGGCTGGACTTAACCGCACGCTCCTTGCAGCCTACACAGGTACGCACCGCAGGCATACCCGGGACATGCTGTTCGGCTCGCGTGGCCATTACGGCAACAAGTCTACCGTGTCCGCGCGTCCGGCAGACCGGGCGGGAAGCGCCCGGCTCAGGCTTCTGACGACGGGACCGCTGGCTGCGCGGAGGACGGGACCGCTGGCTGCGCGGAGGACGGGACCGCTGGCTGCGCGGAGGACGGGACCGCCGGCTCTCTGGCTAGCTCTGCCGGGGCTAGCTCTGCCGGGGCTGGCTCTGCCGGGGCTGGCTCTGGGGCCGCCGGGACCGGGGCGTCGGACCTGATGTCGATGCGCCAGCCGGTGAGCCTGGCGGCCAGCCTGGCGTTCTGCCCCTCTTTGCCGATCGCCAGCGACAGCTGGTAATCGGGCACGATGACCTGCGCTTCCCTGGCCGCGGCATCCACCACGTGGACCCGGCTCACCCGGGCCGGCGACAGCGCGTTGGCCACGAAGCCGGCCGGGTCGTCGGAGTAGTCCACGATGTCGATCTTCTCGCCGTGCAGTTCGTTCATCACGTTCCGCACTCGGCTGCCCATGGGGCCGATGCAGGCACCCTTGGCGTTGACGCCCTGCTGGTGGGACCGGACCGCGATCTTGGTGCGGTGCCCGGCCTCGCGGGCAATCGCGACGATCTCCACCGCGCCGGCGGCGATCTCGGGCACCTCCAGGGCAAACAGCTTCTTCACCAGGCCCGGGTGAGTGCGTGACAGGGTGACCGAGGGCCCGCGATGCCCCTTGCGCACGTGCAGCACGTAGCAGCGGATCCGTTCGCCATGGACGTAACGCTCGCCGGGCACCTGCTCGGCGGGCGGCAGCACCGCCTCGAGCTTGCCCAGGTCGACCAGCACCGTCCGGGGGTCCTTGCCCTGCTGGATCACCCCGGCCACGATGTCTCCCTCGCGGCCCGCGTACTCGCCGAAGGTCAGCTCGTCTTCGACGTCGCGGAGCCGCTGCAAGATGACCTGCCGGGCGGTGGTCGCGGCGATCCGGCCGAAGCCGGCCGGGGTGTCGTCGTACTCCCGCACCGCGGTCCCGTCCGGGCCGGTCTGGATGGCCCACACGGTGACATGCCCGCTCTTCCTGTCCACCTCGACCCGCGCCGACGCCGACGCGCCCTCGGACTTGTGGTAGGCGACGAGCAGGGCGTCCTCAATGGCCTTGATGGCCTGGTCGAGCGATATGTCCTTCTCGCTCTCCAGACTCCGCAGCACGCTCAGGTCAATGTCCATCGCGGGTCGCTCCAAGCTCCGGTTGCAGGTGCCCGAACTCCACCTGGACGGCGCCGACGCCAAGCGCCGGGTACCCGAAGCGGCGCCGGGCCCCCTCGACGTCCAAGGTGACCCCGTCCGAGTCAGCCGCGACGACCCGGCCGCAGATGGACCCGGAAGCCCCGGCGTCGGTGACGGTGGCCTCGACCAGGCGTCCCACCGCGCGCCGCCAGTGCCTCGGATCGGTCAGCGGGCGGTCGACGCCGGGCGAGGAAACCTCGAGCGTGTAGGGGAAGTCGCCCATCACGTCCACCGTGTCGAGCGCGGCGGACAGCTCGCGGCTGATCGCCGCGGCGTCATCCAGGCTCACGCCCCGGTCGCTGTCCACCACCACCCGGAGCAACCGCCTCCGGCCCGCGGCGCTCACCCGGACCGACTCCAGGTCCATCCCCGCGGCGGCGACCACGGGCCGGATGACGTCCGCGATCCTGCCCTCGTCCCTGCTCACTTCCGGGCCCGCTTCGGGCGACCCGCCGGCGACTGCCTGGCGAGGTCCCGGTTGGCTGGATCGGGGCGCGTGACGCTGCCCTCCTGGCATCACGACCTCCTCGTCCACGACCTGCGGGATTAAGACCTAGCCTATCCGGGGTTGGGCCGTCTCGCGGATAGGACAGGCCGGACCAACCAAACCGCACATGGTAGCTTGCCCGTGTGCCCGACATTCTGCCGAGGCGCCGCATACTGCTCGCCTCGGCGACGATGCTGCCGTTGCTGCTCGCCACCGCCGGATGCCGGTCCTCAAGCCTGTTCGCCGGTCCCGATCCGCTGGCCGGCCGCCCGCCGCTGCGCCACGATGTGCTGACCCTGCAGGCAGTTATCGCGGCGGAAGAAAACCTGATCAGCCTGTACGAGGCGGCCATCAACGACGATTCGGGGACGGCGCCCCAAGATGCCAGGTCGCGGACGCTCACGCCGCTGCTCGCCCAGCACGAGCAGCATCTCGCGCAGCTGCGGGCCAGGCTCATCGAGCCGCCCGGCCAGCCGGCCAGCCCGTCCGCCAGCGCGGCCGGCAGCTCGGCCAGCCCGAGGCCCGTCCGCGTCACCACCGCCCGGCTGCGCGCGGCGGAGCGCGCCTCGGCGGCCGGCCTGGTGCAGCGGCTCGCCACGGTGGAGCCCGCCCTGGCCCAGCTGTTCGCGAGCATCGCCGCCTCCGACGCCACGCACGTGACGGTGCTGGCCGAAAAGGCCCTGGGCTAGGGCAGGCCGATGACGGCGAGTACCGCAGTATCCGCAGTATCCGCGCTGCAGGCCGCGCTCGCGGCCGAGAACGCGGCCATCTTCGGCTACGGGGTGGCGGGCGCTCACCTGACCGGGAGCAGCCTGGCCGCCGCCGAACAGGACTGGACCACGCACCAGGAGGCCCGCGACGCGCTGACCGCGGTGATCCGGCGGCTGGGCGCGGCACCGGTCGCCGCGCAGGCGTTTTACCAGCTTCCCTTCCCGGTGCACGACGCGACCAGCGCGACGGCGCTGGCGGCCTACCTTGAAGACGGCGTGACCAGCGCTTACCTCGGCCTCGTCGCGGTCAGCGACCAGCGTCTCCGGCGCTTCGGCGCGCTGGCCATGCAGGGCGCGGCGCAGCGCGCGGCGTTCTGGAGCGGTAGCACCCAGGCCTTCCCCGGCCTCAGCGTCCCTTAGCCGGGTACCGGGGTCGCGCACAGGTCCAAGTCAGTCGCGACGAAGCTCAGTCGTTACGCAGCTCAGTTATTACGAAGCAGGGAGGCCAGCACCCGCACGATCGTGCCGGCGGCGAGGTCAACGTCGTCGGCGACGGCGATCCGCTCCGCCCATGACCACCAGAACCACCACAAGCCGTCCCGGCCGCAAGCGACGTAGACATTCTCCTCAAGCGCCCGGGCGGCCGGGTTGACCACATACAGGCTCGGTCTGCGCCCCGGCGGTGCCATCAGCCACGCCTCAAGCCCGCGATGGGACAACTCGTCGGCTAGCTTCTCCAGATAAACCGCCTGCGTCTGGTCCGGATCCCCGGTCCTTTTGACTTCCACCGTTATCACCGTTGTAACTTATAGGAGTCAGGAGAGGACTAAATGTCGCCTCTTCCAGCATGCCGCCGCAGCGGCACCCGCGCAATCAACATTGGGAAAAACCCAGCTCAGGGAACCGGCTCGCGGATCCGCGCGGTCCCCCACCCAGACAGACGCACCAGTCCGGGGATCGGTTCACTATAAGACCATTAACCGGCTCCTCAGTCGCGCAGGGGATCCGGCAACGGCTCGGAATACAGGACGGTCAGCCGCGACACGGCCCGGGTGAGCGCCACATACAGCCGCTGCAGGCCCCTGGCCTCGGCCCCGGCGATACGCGCGGGCTCGACCACCACGACATGATCGTATTCAAGCCCCTTGGCCAGCGTCACCGGCACCAGGGTAAGCGCCGAGTCCGCCCCCGGCGCGCCGTACTCCAGGCCCGCCGCCTCCAGCGCGCGGCCCAGGGCGGGAACCTGCGGGTCGGCGGCGATGACGCCGACCGACCCGGGCCGGGAGCGGGCCTGCCGGCAGGCGGTGACCAGGGCCTGGCCCAGCGCCGCGGCGGGCACGCGGGTGAGGTCGAGGGCGCCGGGATCCGCCCGCAGCGAGGAGGCCGGCCTCAGCTCGGGCGCGATCGCCGCGAGCAGCGTCGAGGCGTAATCCAGGATCTGCCGCGGCACGCGGTAGCCCACCGACAGCTCCCGCACGCCGACGTCCGGCTTGCCCAGGTTCGCCAGCAGCGACTCCCAGGACGGCGCCGCCCACGGGGTGGTGCCCTGGGCCAGGTCGCCGAGCACGGTGGCCGCGCCGGTGGAACACCGGCGGCCGAGCGCGCGGCACTCCATCGGGGACAGGTCCTGGGCCTCGTCCACCACCATGTGAGCCAGGCTGGGCGTCCGGGTGATCAGGTCGCGCGCCTCGTCGATCAGCACCACGTCCGCCGCGGACCAGCGGGCCGAGCCGGGCCCGCGCGGCGCCGCCGGCCACACGATCGCGGCCTGCTCCGTGGCGGTCAGCACGCCCTGCGCCGCCTCCGCCAGGGCGGCCGCCGACGACAGCAGCCCGAACACCAGCCGCACCGGATCCACCTTCGGCCACATCGCGTCCACCGCGGCGCGCACCGGCCGGGACCGCCGCACCGCCTCGTGCGTGCGGTCGTCGCAGGCCTCCCCGGCCGCCTCCATCTGGGTCAGGATCACGTGCGCGATCCGGTGCTCGAGCAGGTCGCGGGCCGCGCCGTACCGCACGCCCCGGTGCCGCAGCTCGTGCACCAGCTCCTCGAGCTCCCAGGCGGCCACCCGCCAGCGCCGCGAGCCGCGCGGCAGCACCACCGCCGCGGCTGGCGTCCGGACCGACGCCCACAGCGCCCGCCGCAGTACCTCCGCCATCCGCGCGTCGCCCTTGACGAGCGCGGCAGCCTCGTCGTCGGTGCCGCGGACGGGAACCGAGCTGACCAGCTCGCCGACGGTGGTCTGGCTGACGTCGAGTTCGCCGAGCGCGGGCAGGACGTTGCGGATGTAGGACAAGAAGGCCCGGTTCGGCCCGACCATGACCACCCCGCGCCGCCGGACCTGCTCCCGGTACGCGTACAGCAGGTACGCGACCCGGTGCAGCCCGACGGCGGTCTTCCCGGTACCCGGCGCGCCCTGCACGCAGACCGTCTGGTCGGCCCCGGCGCGGACGATGTCATCCTGGTCGGGCTGGATGGTCGCGACAATGTCCCGCATGGGGCCCGACCGCGGCCGCTCGATCTCGTCGATGAGGATCTGGCTCGGCCCGGCGGCAGGTCTTGGGGCCGAACGGGCTGGGTCGCCCGCCCCGGCCCCGCTGGCTGCCTGTTCGGCGAAGCGCTCATCCTCGTAGGCGGTCAGCTCACCGCCGGAGAACCCGAAGCGCCGGCGCAGCGCGAGGTCCATCGGGTCAGCGGCGCTGGCCCGGTAGAACGGCCTCGACACCGGCGCCCGCCAGTCGATCACGGCGGGCGTGCCGTCCGGCGCGTGCACGTGCCTGCGGCCGATGTGAAAGCTGTGCCCCGCGATGCCATCTTCGGTTTCCGCTAGCAGGTCCGCCCCGTGCTGGCCGGCATAGTCGAGACGGCCGAAGAACAGCGGGGCGTCGGGGATGTCTTTGAGGGCTTCGGCCCGGTAATACAGCTCGGCCTTGAGGTACTCCTCGGAGACCGGGTCCCCGCCCATCGCCCGCAACGACAGGACGTCTTCCCGCATCAGCCGGAGAAACTCACCGGAGCGCCGCAATTGATCGCGTTCGGCGGTCAGGACGAGGTCACCGCCGGACCGTTCGGCATATTGATTTTCTTTTGCCTTTGACGCAGCCACGAGGACGGGAACTTACCAGCTAGTCACGGAGAAGTCACGCGGTTTTCTGCTCGGGCGCGGGCCAGGCACCGAGGCCGCGCGGGGTGAGGAAGGCGTCGAAGACCAGCTCGGACGCGCCGGTCAGCGTGCCGAGTTCGCCCAGTGTGGACGGCAGCAGCGGGGGCGGGTCCGACCGGCGGAACCGCATCAGCGTGGCCAGGTAGCCGAACCGGACCGCGGCCGGCGCGGCCTGGTACATCTCGGCGGCCAGCCCGGACAGCGCGACGGCCTGCGGGTCCTGGGCGTTGACCAGCGCGCCGATGCCGCGGCCGAGCGCCTCGGCCACCCGGGCCAGGGCTCGGGCGCAACCGGGGTCGGCGCCCGCCGCCTCGATGACCTGCTCGGCGTGGAGCATCCGGTCGCCCTCCTCGGGCTGACCCACCGCGCGGAGCAGCCCGCGAGCGCCGGCGTCGAGCTCCCAGCAGCCGACCGAACCGCACCGGCAGGGCTCGCTGCCGCCGGTCAGCGGCATGTGCCCGAACTCCCCCGCCGATCCATGAGCGCCGGTCACCGGCAGGCCGCCGGACAGCAGCACCCCGCCGATGCCGGTGGCGACGTGCAGGTGCAGGGCGACGGAGACCCCCCGCAGCACGCCGCGGCGGGCCTCGGCCAGGCCCGCCAGCGTCGCGTCGTTGCCGGCCAGGATCGGACCCAAAAACCCCTCATCCTCCGCCCCGTCCTCGGCTATCCCGCCGCCGAGGGCGGCGGCCACGTCGACGTCCTGCCAGTCCGCCAGGGTCGGCTGCACCATCTGGCCGGCGCTCACCGGCGAGGGGACCGCGACCCCGATGCCCACCACGCGGCCGCCGAACTGGCGGCGGCGGGTCTTCAGCCGGGCCGCGACGTCGGCCAGCATCTCGGTTCCCGACTCCGCCTCCCGCTCCTGACGGTCGAGCACGGTGCAGCGCCCGGTCAGTTCGAACGCGGCCAAGGTGAACGAGTCGTCCCGCAGGTCGACCGCGAGCGCGACGGGGCCTTGCGGGTGGGCTGAGGGCACGCCGGTCGGACGCCCCCGGGTGCGCGGCACCTTGATGTCGGCCGGCGCGTCGGCCGGGCTGGGTAGCTCCTCGATAAGCTGCCGTCCGGCCAGCTCCCTGACCAGCACGGTGGCGGTCCCCCGGGCCAGGCTGAGCTGCCTGGTGAGTTCGGCCCGGGTGAGCTGGCCGCCGCCGCCGTGGACCGCACGCAGCAGCCGCGCGAGATTGTGCGCGCGCAACTCGGCACTAGTAGTTGCCGCGCCGTCGTCCTTCCGCACCCTCTGATCGTGCCACGCCTGGCCTGGATCCCGCCTATCCTGCCTAGAATGGCGCGCGCCGTTGTCGGTCAGGGCTACCAGTCCCAGTGGAAGCCGACGGTGGTCTTCTCGGCGAGGCGCAGGTAGCGATGGACGGCGAACTGGCTGTCCAGGGCGACGCTCTCCCGCTCGACGATGGGGCCGTCCATCCCGTCCCATACCGCCCACTCCACGTTGGCCGGCACCCTGCCGGGGTGAAACTCGACGCGCATGTCCAGGTTCTCGACGAAGTACTGCACCACGCGGCGGAACTCCGGCGGAGGCGGCGCCGGGTATTGAAAGCTCGTCGCGTACTCCAGGGTGGCCGTTTCCCCGGCCGCCAGCGGCTTGGCCAGCAGCATATCCACCACGAACAGTTCGGTGATGGGCTGGTAGAAGGGGCCGGCCAGGCCGCTGAACCCCTGTCCGACCTCAATCGTCAGGGCATTGGTGTCGGCCCGGCACGGCACCCGGTCCACGTCGTCGACCAGCGCTTCGATGACGTGGATAACGCGGTGCCTGACCGGCATCCCGTCCGGGCCGAGATAGTGATGATCATGCAGGGATAGCGTCTTGACCCGCGGGCGGCCGAGCGCGCTGGCCTTGTCCTCAGGGATCGCCCGGGGACCGGAAAGCACGCGAACGTGGGCGGAGCCTTCCCACAGCTTCAGCAACTGATCCCGCTCGATCCTGCCGAACCCGAACGCGTCCATGAACAAGGCCAGCGTGGCCTTGCTGAGCAGCTTGCCGGACAGCGCCCGGGAGGCCGTGTCCTTCAGCTGCCTGGGCAGCACGTCGACGTCGCCCTGGGTCCTGGGGTGCTGCCACAGATAATGCGCGAGCACCTCGGCCACCGCGAGCTGATTCACCTGTCCCAGCCTGCTGCGTTCGGCGTACTGCTCCCACTTGCGCCGGTAACGACCCGGGCGGAGCAGCAACTCGCGCATATACGCCGCGGCGGCCTGCGCACCAGTCGGCGTAGCTGATTCTCCTGGTGTTAGCGGGGTCACGGTCTCCTCTGAATCGGTTCACGGGCTGAGAACTAAGCGCGACATTTGTCAGCTATGGTATGCCTGTTCTCGCGGAGGGGGCGAGAACGGCATGGTGGGCAAATGAATAACACCATGGGCGGATGCGGGGGCCATCCGCCCGGCCAGAAGGGCCACCATGACATTGCCGGAAGGTTGGCCGGGTGCTCGGGCTTCGGATGCCGGGCGGCAGCCGCATCAGGCGGCCTACTTCCTCGATTTGCTCGGCGATAGCCACACCGGCCTGGGCCACCCCGAGGCGGCCATCGAGGCCTACCGGCAGGCGGCGAAAGGATCCCGGGCGCAGCGAGCACAGTGCTCCTACGCCTTGTGCCTGGTCAAGATCGCGGACAGCTATCTGGCCCTGGGCGAGCCGTGGCACGCCCTCGGCTACCTGGAGGCATGCCTGCCGTTGCTGCGTGACCTGGGACTGACCAGGCACGAGAGGCTGGCCCGGCAGCAGCTGGACGCGTGCCAGGCCGAGCTGGCCGGAGCCTGTTTACTTGGGGAGGGGCGGGCCGACCAGCGGCCCTTAGCTGGGCGCAGCCTCCCGCCCCGAAGACCCCAAGGCCCCCAGGGACCCGGCCAGCTGGAACAATATCGCCGTATTCACGCGACAAGGGTAGATTCTTGTTATGCCCGGGACCGACGGACAGCCGCGCTGGCTGAGCCCTGAAGAGCAGCAGACCTGGCGCGCCACCGTCCACCTGTCCCAGTTGCTGCTGCGCCAGCTCGACCGCGACCTGAACGCGCACGGGCTGAACGGGCACGACTACGAGATCCTGGTCGAGCTGTCCGAGGCCCCGGACCAGCGGCTGCGGATGACCGAGCTCGCCGACGCCACCAGCCAGTCACGGAGCCGCCTGTCCCACCAGATCTCGCGGATGGAGAACCGCGGCCTGGTCCGGCGCGACGACTGCGAGGGCGACAAGCGGGGCACGTTCGCCGTGCTGACCGCCGGCGGCATGGCCGCCATCGAGCGGGTCGCGCCGTACCACGTGGAGAACGTGCGGCGGCATTTCATCGACCGGCTGTCGCCGCGGCAGCTCGAGGAGATCCGGGACGCGTACGGCCCGATCGTCGAGTACCTGCGCAAGATCCGCGACCGGGACTAGGTCCTTAGAACAACACCGACATGAGGCGGCCGGTCTCGGTGAAGCCAACCCGCCGGTAGGCTGCGCGGGCCGGGACGTTGAAGTCGTTGACGTACAGGGACACCAGCGGCGCGATCGAGCGGGCCGCCTCAGCCACGACCGCGGCCATGCCGGGCGCGGCCAGGCCCTGGCCGCGGGACTGCGGCCGGACCCACACCCCCTGCACCTGACACACCTGCGGCGTGACCGCGCCGATCTCCGCTTTGAAGATCACCTGGCCGTTCTCGATCCGGGCGAAGGCCCGGCCGCCGCGGATCAGCTGCTCCAGCCGGGCCCGGTAGGACGCGCCGCCGTCGCCGGTGACCGGGGAGACGCCGACCTCCTCGGTGAACATGGCCACGCAGGCCGGCCACAGGATGTCGATCTCGTCGGGCCGGACCCGCCGGACCAGCGGATCGGGCGGCACCAGCGGCGGCCCCGGCGTGACCATGACCGGCTGCACCGGACGGACCTCCCTGGCCGGCCCCCAGTGCGGCCGCAGCAGGCCCCACAGGGCCTGGACCGCGGCGGCCGGGCCGACCACGGACGAGCACCGCCGCCCCTGCCGCAGCGCACGATCCGCGAACGCCACCACGGCGTCCGGGGTGGCGGCGACCGGGACCAGGTTGGCGCCGGAGTAGCAGAGCGACTCCAGCCGCCCGCCGGGCGCGTGCCCCCACATCTGCGCGCCGAGCCTGCCGGGCTCGAGGCCGAGGGCGCGGACACGGGAACTGACGAAGACGTTCGTCACCGGATCGCGATCGCAGATGGCGAGCAGCGCGCCGCGATCCCGCTCATCGAGCAGCCGAACCGAGGCGGACCACGGCGGCTTCACCCGCAACATAACCCCAGCCTACACGGGGCGGTAATTTCTCATCAGCGTCACGGCGTCGGGGCGGGCACGGCGTGGCAGGTGGCGTTGACCAGCCCCGGCGCCTCAGGGAGTGCCCCGGTGCCGAGGTAGGCATTCAGGTAGCCCTGCACGCAGGCGTCCGACGGCTGCTCCAGGGACTGGCCGTGGTTGCCGCCGCCCTCGACCACGACCATCCGCGCGGACGGCAGCAGCTTGTGCGCGTCCTGGGCGCCCGCGTACGGCGTGGCCGCGTCCAGCGTGCCCTGCAGCATCAAGATGCCGGGCAGCCCGGCCCCCTTGATCTGCAGCGGCCTGGCCGGCCCCTTCACCGGCCAGAACGCGCACGCCGCGTTGTACCAGGCATTGTCCCAGGCCTGGAACGGGGCCGTCTTGTAGATCATCTCTGTGTCCGACGTCCAGTAGGCGAAGCTGCGCGGCCAGTTGACGTCGGAGCACTGCACCGCGTTGTAGACGGCGAACTCGTTCTCGTTCTGCGTGCCGTTGGCCTGGTACTGGCCGACCAGGCCGGCGGTCTGCCCGGTGTTCAGGTAGGACGACAGCGCCTGCGCCAGGCCTGGCCAGAGCTGGTCTTGATAGCCGCCGAGCAGGAACGTGTCGTCGAACTCGTCGGCCCCGATGGTCCCGTCGACCGGGTGCGCGAGCAGCTGGTTGCGAGCCTTGTACCAGGCCGCCTGCACCTGCCCGGCGGTGCTGCCGAGCTGGTAGGTGCCGTCGTATTGAGCCACCCAGGCGAAGAATGCGGCCATGCGTGCCTGGAACGCGTAATCCTGCTCCACATTGTCGGCGTACCAGACCCCGGTGGGATCGACGGTGCTGTCCAGCACCATCCGGCGGAGGTGTTCGGGGAAAAGGGTGGCGTAAACCTGGCCGATATAGGTGCCATAGGAGAACGCGTAATAGTTTATTTTCGACACGCCGAACGCCGCGCGGATAGAGTCCATGTCGCGCGCCACGTCCTGGGTGGTCATATAGGGCAGCAGCCAGCCGAACCGTTGCTCGCAGTCGGTGGCATACATTTTCGCCCTATTGATGAGCACCTGCTCGGCGGCGACATTAGCCGGGACATAGTTCGGACGCGCACCGGAGAAAAAGCCGGGATCGCAGCTGAGCGCGGGCACCGAGGACCCGACACCACGCGGGTCGAAGCCCACGATGTCGTACCCGGCGGCCACGCCCGGGCTGAGGCCCTGCGCCACCTCGGCCGCGAGCGGCAGCCCGTCACCGCCCGGGCCGCCTGGGTTAACCAGCATGATCCCCTGTTGCCGGCTCTTCGGCGCGGTGGCCGGGATCATGTCGAGGGCCAGGCTGATATGCCTGCCGCCGGGATCGGCGTAGTTGACCGGGACGCTCAGCATGGTGCAGTCGGGCACGCCCTGCTGGGCTAGCTGGCCAGAGCAGGAATGCCAGTGCAGCGTGCTGTGCGCCGGGACGATCCCGGCAGCCGACCCGGTCGCCTGCGGCGTGCTCCCGCCCTGCTGGGTGCTCCCGGTCTGCGGCGTGCTCCCGGCCGCCGGGCCGGAGGACGTGGCGGACGCGGAACAGGCGCTGACCCCGAGCAGGGCGGCCACGGCCACCGTCAGCGCCGCCATGGCGCCCCGGGGCGTACGGCCGCGCAGGCGTGATTTTGACATGCCCTCCATCATGCCCGGCGCGAGCCAGTGCCTCGCCCGGTCACGCCCGGAGCCGTTAGCTAGCGGTAATCGTCAGGACGCGGCGGCGCGGCGGCGCTCCTGATCGCAGAAGCCGTCAATAATCACAGTTGTTCCGACATCCGCGCCCGGAACCGAACACGCTTCGCAAACGTCTCACTGGGGACGGATGACGCTCACCGGGGCCGACCGCCCGGCCCCGGCGCCATCCGGTGACAAGGAGGGGAAGCAGGAATGCTTGCCAGACACCGCCAGTCGCTCATCCTCCAGGCCGTCAGGAGCGATGGCAGCGCCCGAGTCAGCGATCTCACCCAGCGGCTCGGCGTTTCGGACATGACCATCCGCAGGGACCTCGAGGTGCTCGCGCGGGACGGCCTGGTCGAGAAGGTCCACGGCGGCGCGGTCTTGCCGGGGACGCCCGCCAGCCACGAGCCGGGCTTCGAGGCCAAGCTGGTGCTCGAGCGGACGGAGAAGACCGCCATCGCCCGCGCCGCCGCGAGCCTGGTCACGCCGGGCACCGCGATCGCGGTGGCCGCCGGGACGACCACGTTCGAGCTGGCCCAGTGCCTGCTCGACGTACCCGGCCTGACCATCGTCACCAACTCGCTGCGGGTGACCAACCTGTTCAGCGGGACCCGCGGCCTGGACGGCACGGCCGACTCGGTCGTGCTGACCGGTGGCGTCCGGACTCCCTCGGACGCGCTGGTCGGCCCGGTGGCCGACCTGACCATCCGGTCACTCCACTTCGACCTGCTGTTCCTGGGCTGCTACGGCTTCGACGCCGACGCCGGGCTGACCACGCCCAACCTGGCGGAGGCGGAGACCAACCGGACCCTGATCCGGGTCGCGCGCCGCGTCGTCGTGCTGGCCGACCACACCAAGTGGGGCCTGGTCAGCCTGAGCTCGTTCGCCCGGCTGAGCGA
>Ga0074046_10002247_pt1 | contig 16802 bp, 18 predicted proteins | sample BogForMeECP23OM3_FD_94441 | JGI IMG/M metagenome (GOLD analysis project Ga0074046, IMG submission 94441) | Bog forest soil microbial communities from Calvert Island, British Columbia, Canada - Bog Forest MetaG ECP23OM3 | ecosystem: Environmental > Terrestrial > Soil > Wetlands ...
CGTCCAGCACGTACAGCACCCCCGCCAGCCCGGAACCGATCTGGGTGGCCAGCCGGATCCGCTGCGCCTCGCCGCCGGCCAGCGTCGCCGACGCCCGGTCCAAGGTCAGGTAGTCGAGCCCCATATCCAGCAGGAACTGCAGGCGCGAGGCAATCTCGGCCAGGACCGAACTCGAGATCTTGGTATCTTGCTCGGACAGCTCCAGCGCCCGCATGTGCTCGGCCAGCTCGCCGATCGGCAGCGCGCAGAAGTCAGCGATAGACCTGCCGTCCACGGTCACCGCGAGCGCGACGGGCTTCAGCCGCGTCCCGCGGCAGGACGGGCACGGCACCTCCCGCATGAACCCGGCGAACCGGCCCGAACTTGTCTCGTTCTCGCCTTCGGCGTGCTTGCGCTCGATGTAGGGGATCACGCCCTCGAAGCGGACGTCGTAGGAGCGCTGCCTGCCGTTCCTGGTCGTGTACTGGACATGCACAGGCTGGTCATGCCCGTGCAGCAGAGCCGTTCGCGCCGCCGCGGGCAGCTTCGACCACGGCGTGTCGATGGTGAACCCGAGCCTCCTGCCGAGCGCCTCGGTCAGCCGGACGAAGTAGTCGCCGACCTGGCCGCCGCTCCATGCCGCGATGGCGCCCTCTTCGAGTGACCTGGACTCGTCGGGCACGATCAGCTCGGGGTCGACCTCGAGCTTGGTGCCGAGCCCGGTGCAGTCGGGGCAGGCCCCGGCCGCCGAGTTGAACGAGAACGAGCGGGGCTCCAGCTCGTCGAAGGACAGGTTGTCATACAGGCACGCCAGGTGCCCGGAGAACATCCGCTCCCGGTGCGGGTCGCTTTCGGGCAGGCCCGTGAGGTGCAGGATGACGACGCCGCCGGACAGCGACAGCGCGGTCTCCACCGAATCCGTCAGCCGGCGCCGCGCGGTGTCCTTCACCTCAAGCCGGTCCACCACGACCTCGATGTCGTGCTTCTCGGACTTCTTCAGCGCAGGCAGGTCACCGGTGAGCGCTGACTCCAGGCGGATCACGGTCCCGTCAACCCTGGCCCGCGAGTAACCCTTGGCCTGGAGCTCGCGTAGCAGCTCGGCGCAGGTGCCCTTGCGGCCGCGGGCTACCGGCGCCAGCACCTGGAACCTGATGCCCTCCTCCAGCCTGAGCACCTGGTCGACAATCTGCTGCGGGCTCTGCCGGGCGATGGGCCGACCGCAGATCGGGCAGTGCGGCTGACCGACCCGGGCGAATAGCAGCCGCAGGTAGTCGTACACCTCGGTTATCGTGCCCACCGTGGAACGCGGGTTCTGGCTGGCCGCCTTCTGGTCAATCGACATCGCGGGCGACAGCCCGTCGATGAAGTCCACGTCCGGCCTGTCCATCTGGCCCAGGAACTGCCGTGCGTACGCCGACAGCGATTCTGTGTACCGGCGCTGCCCCTCGGCGAAGATCGTGTCGAACGCCAGGCTCGACTTCCCCGACCCCGACACGCCGGTAAACACGATCATGGCGTCCCGCGGCAGCTCCAGCGAAACATCTTTGAGGTTGTGCTCGCGGGCACCAAGGACGACAAGACGATCAGCCAAAAGTATTCAGCACTCCAAATGGGAAGGTTGCCTCGTCGAGGCCAGGGCTGACGTTCAGCTGCGGTCGCGCTCGCCACAGGGCGCAGTGCCGGCTTGCCGCTACGGGAATCAGTCCAGCCGGTAGCCAGCCGGTAGCAAGGCTGGACTCACCACTAGGCAACAAAACCGGGCGGCCGCAGATTCCGCCTGCTGGCGGCCGCGAGGCGTCAATCCGCAGCGGAACCGTGGGTACTAAGCGCCCGCAGTCCGCCGCTCGGCTTGTCCCCCGCCCTCCCGTGGAAGTTGACCGGCCAGGGCGCGGGCCGCCTCGCGCAGCAGGAACTTCTGCACCTTGCCGGTCATGGTGGTCGGCAGCGCGTCCACGACCTGGAGCATCTCGGGGAGCTTCTGCGGCGCGATGCGCCGCTCCCGGCGCAGGAACTCGGTCAGCTCCGCCAGCGTGGGCGGCTCGCCGCGGGCGACCACGAACGCGCAGGCCTTCTCCCCCAGGCGACGGTCCGGCGCGGCCACGACTGCGGCCGCGGCGACCCGGGGGTGAGCGAGCAGGTGGTTCTCCACCTCGGCGGCGGAGATGTTGAGACCGCCGCGGATGATCATGTCCTTGATCCGCCCGGTCACCCGCAGGTAGCCGTCCTCGTCGACCCGGCCGAGGTCGCCGGACCGCGACACGCCGCGGTCGTCGATCGACGCCGCGGTGAGCTCCGGGTCCCGCCAGTAGCCCAGCATGAGGCCCGGCCCGCCGTGGCAGATCTCGCCGTCGGTGCCGGCCGGCACCGGCTTGCCGTCCTCGTCGCGGATCTCGAGCACGACCCCAGGAAGGCCGCCCCTTAGCCGAGGGCCGCGAAGCGGCCTATTCCAGCATGGCGCGGACGGCGGCGGCGTGCTCCACACCGGCCTCGGGCGAGGCGGCCGCGGGGACCAGCGTGATGTACTCGGCGCCCGCCGCACGGTAGGGGGCCAGGGCCTCCGCCACCTGCGCCGTAGTGCCGGCCGGGGTCAGCCGTTCGAATTTTCCGAACGGGAGAGGGTACAAGCCCTCCAGCTGGCTGGCCAGCAGCTGCCTGGCCTGCGCGGCGTCGGCGTCGAGCCCGCACCACACGTTGATGCCATACCAGGGCGGCGCGGGCCGCCCGAGGGCCGCCGCGGCCTCGGCGATCTGCTCTTTGGTCTGGGCGAAGCGGCGGGCCGAGCAGAAGATCGCCAGCCAGCCATCGCCGTACCGGGCGGCCCGCCGCACGGCCGCCTCGTCCTTCCCGCCGATGACGATCGGCACCGGCGGGTCCGGCGCGGGCTTGATGCGGGCCGAGGAGAGCTGGAAGAACTCCACGTAGTCCAGGCCGGCCTGCTCGATCACGCTCAGCAGCGCCCGTCGCCGGGCGGGATCAGCGATCATCAGGCTGTCGTGCACCGAGATGCCGACCTTCACCGTGCTAGCTATTACCGGGCTGGCCATTACTGGGTGGCGACCTTGCCGAGCAGGGACGTGGCGATGATCCGCTTCTGGATCGCGGCGGTCCCGTCGGCGACCAGGTAACTGGCCACGTCGCGGTACCGCTGTTGCAGCGGGGACTCGGCGGAGTAGCCGAGGTTGCCGTGCGTAACCCAGGCGGTCTCGATGGTCTCCTTGGCGACCTGCGGCGGCCACCACTTGCACATGGCGGCCAGATCGGTGTGCGGCTGGCCGGTCGCCCGCAGCCACAGCGCCCGGTAGCACAGCCACCGCGCCGCCTCCATCTGGGCTGGCCTGAGCCGCGCCCAGGCAGAGCAGGCCGAGCGCGGGACGGCTGAAGTCGAAGTGGTGCATGGCCCCGGTGAACCCGCGGCCTTCGGTGCCGACGAGGTGGTCGGCCGGGACGAACACCTCGTCGAAGGCCAGCCCGCCCCAGCACAGCGGCAGCGCCCCCATGCCGGGCATCGGGCTGCGGGTGACGCCTTCGGCCTGCAGGTCCACGGCGAAGCAGCTGATGCCGCGGTGGCCCTGGCTACCCGGCTGGCGGGCGTAGACCAGCGCGACGGCGGCGCTGGTGGCGTGGGTGATGGCGATCTTCTCCCCGGACAGCCGCCAGCCGCCGGGCACCGGCCGGACCCGGGCGGCCAGGCGGGCGGCGTCCGAGCCGGCGGAGGGTTCGGTGACCGCGATCGCGGCAACGATCTCGCCGCGGATCAGCGCCGGGACGTACCGCGCGGCCACCGCGTCCCGGGCCTGGTGGGCGAGCTGCGCAGCGACCAGGCCCACTTGGACGGGCGCGGCCGCGACGTTCACGTCGCCGTAGGCCAGCGCCTCGGTCGCCAGGCCCAGCGTGATCGGGTCCGGCTCGCCGGTGCCGCCGAACTTCTCCGGCAGGCCCAGGCCGAGCACGCCGAGTTCGGCCAGCTGACGGTGCGCGGTCCAGCAGAACTCGCTGCGGGCCGCCCGCTCCCGGTACCTGGGCGCGAGCTCGGTCAAGGCAAACCGGCGGAGTTCTTTGCGGAAGTCCTCCTGCTCGGCGGTGAACGCGAAGTCGATCATGCTGGCCCCGCTGCGACTTCCCCGTCGAAACGCAGTTGCTCCTGGTTCATTTCCTTCAGGCCATCGTGAAGCCGCCGCTGACGGACAGGACCTGCCCGGTTATCCACGACGAGAGCGGGGAGACCAGGAACAGGGCCGCGTTGGCGATGTCCTGCGGCTCGCCGATGCGGCCCAGCGGGTAGGCCCGGGCCAGCTTCTCGGCGCCGCCGGCCTGCTCGATGAAGCCGGAGCCGCCCGGGGTGTTCGTGGTACCGGGGGCGATCGCGTTGACCCTTACCCCCTGGCGGCCGACCTCCCGGGCCACGCTCTTGGTGAAGCCGAGCAGACCCGCCTTGGCCGCGGCGTACACGCTCATGTACCGCTCGCCGATGCGCGCGCTGTCCGAGCTGATCACCACCACCGTGCCGCGCTGGCCGACGATATCCGGCAGGGCGGCCTGGGTGACCGTCATCGTACCGGTCAGCGTGACGCCCACCACCCGGTCGATGTCGGCCGCCGTATGGTCGGCGAACGACTTCACCGCCCAGGTGGCGGCGTTGTTCACCAGATGCTTCACCGGCCCGAGCCCGTCCCGGACCGCGGCCAGGCCCGCCTGCACGCAGGCCCGGTCGGCGATGTCGAGCGTCACCGCCAGGGCGCGGCCGCCGTCGGCCTCGATCTGCTTGGCCACCCGCTGCGCCGACTCCGGTGACAGGTCCGCGACGGCGACCGCGGCGCCCGCGCGGGCCAGCGTCCGGGCGGTGGCCTCGCCGATGCCGCTGCCACCGCCGGTGACGACGGCCACGTCGCCGGACAGGTCGATCGAGATGCTCATGGTGTCATGCTCCTTATAGCCGCTCGAGCAGGGTCGCGGTGCCCAGGCCGCCGCCACAGGCGGTGCGTGTCACATTGAAGGACTGCTCCCCCACCTCGGTGACGGTCCGGCCGATCACCTGGCCGACCACGGCCGGGTCCACCCCGTCCAGGACCGCGCGCTGAGCGGCGCCGAGCAGCCGGGCTGGGTGAACCGCGGACCAGCCGCCGTTGCGGCGGCCGACCGTCGTGCGCACGGCCCCGACCACCACCACAGATTTGTCCATGACTAGATAATAGGGTGCTAGAGCATCTGATTGTCAACGAGTGGCCCGTTTCCTGCTGGTCCGAGGCCCTCCTGCACGATTGGGTGATCGAGGCCGACCAGACGGGTGTAGCGGTTCACGATCGGCGGCACGACGACTCCCCTTCCCGGTGTCTGCATCATGTTTTACACTCTCGGTAACTTGTTTTCCAGATCCGTAGAGTATTCTCGTCGGGAGACCCGAGCAGAGGAAGTGCCGATGCCGGACACGACGGCCCCGCTCGCCGAGGTGGCGCGCCACCCGCGGGGGTACATCGAGCGCTGGCGGTCCGCCCATCCCGGCCAGCCGGTCGTGGGCGTGCTGCCGATGAACTTCCCACGCGAGATCGCCCATGCCGCCGGCACCCTTCCCGTCGTCGTCCAGGACGACCAGCAGCCGGTGACCGAGGGGCGCTCGCTGCTGGCCGAGTTCTACTGCGGTTACCACCCGCAACCTCGCCGACCAGGCCGCGACCGGCCGGCTGGACTGCTACGACGCGTTGTTCCTAGCGGACCACTGCATCCAGCTCATCGGGGCGGCCGACGTCGTGCGCGCCGTGCTGCCGGACATCCCGGTGTTCTTCGGGATGCTCATCAGCTCGATGAGCGACACCTGGGCGCCCGGCAAGATCGCGGAGATGATGGGCGAGTTCCGGGACGAGTTCGAGTCCTTCACCGGGCGTCCGGTCACCGACGAAGCGCTGGCCTCCAGCATCAGGGCGCACAACCGGGACCGGCAGCTGATCCGCAGGCTCCTCGACGAACGCAGCTCGGGCAGCGCGGCCTTCACCCCGCGCCAGCTTCAGGACATCGTGGCCGCCAGCATGGTCATGGACCCGGCGGAGCACCACGCGCTGCTATCCGAGGCGGTCGTGGCCGCGCAGGAGGCGCCGCGAGACGACCGGGTCCGGGTCCACCTGTCCGCCCACCTGTGCCACGCGCCGAAGCGCGAACTGCTCGACCTCATCGAGGACAGCGGAGCCATCGTGGTGGACGATGACCTGTTCCACGGCCGGCGCTACGTGTCGACGGACGTGGACGAGACCGGCGACCCGATCGACGCCATCGCCCGCTGGTACGCCCAGCGCAATATCACCATCCCGTGTCCGACGCGGGTTCAGCACGACGCCGACTGGGACGCCTACCTGGTCGACGCGGTGCGCGCGAGCGGGGCGGAGGCGGTCATCCACCTGCTGCCCAAGTTCTGCGAGCCGCACATGCTCTACTACCCCGAGCTCCGCAAGGGCCTGGACGTGGCGGGCATCCCCCAGCTGCTGCTGGAGACCGAGCACGAGGGCCTGCCGGCCGAGTCGTTCCGGACCCGCATCGAGGCGCTGGTCGAGCGCGCCCGGCGCAAGCGGCCGGTATCCCTCTAGGAAGGAATCGCCCGATGGACGGCACGCAGGACCGGTCCAACCGGCTGTCCGTCACCCGCGCGGGCGGGCAGCTGATCACGGACTACTGGGATGACCTGTTCACGGCCAGGGAGCGGGGCAAGCAGATCGTCTGGTACAACGGCGGAGCCCTGAACCCGTTCTTCCAGGCGGCCGGCCTGGCCTGGTGTCACGGCGAGGCGTTCGCGGCCCGGCTCGCGGCCCAGCGCCTCGAGGGCCCGGCTCAGCTGGCCGGCGCCGAGTACGGGTACAACGCCGAGCTGTGCTCCTACGCCCGGACGCACCTGGGCTGCTCGGTGCTGACGCTCCAGTCGACCGAGGGCGAGCGCAGCGGCGTCGTCGGGATCAACGACTCCAGGGAGCTGGCCGCCCGGCTGCCGTCGCCCGACTTCTTCGTCAACAACTACGCGGGCTGCAGCACCGGCCAGCAGTGGGACGGGATCTCCTACCGGGTGTTCGGCAAGCAACTGCCGATCTTCAACATCTCGCACCCCTTCCTGTGGGGCAACAAGCCGGACGCGGGGTACCTGCGGGGCGAGGAGTGGGAGTCAGCCTCCCGCTACGTGGCCGGCCAGCTGCGGGAGCTCATCTCGTTCCTCGAGGCCCAGACGGGACGGCCGTTCGACTACGACGCGCTGAGCGAGGCCATGACCTACATCAAGCGCGCCGCGGAACTGCGCCGCGAGGGCCTGGACCTGTGCAAGGCCAAGCCCGCGCCCGCCACCTTCTGGGACTGGATCGCCTGTGTCGCCCCGATCAACTTCCTGCCCGGCGACCAGGCCCTCGTCGACTACTTCGCCGGCGTACGGGACGAGATCGCCGAGCGCCTGAAGGCCCGGGTCTCTGGGGTGCGGGACGAGAAGTACCGGCTGTACTTCGACGGGATCATGAACTGGAACAAGCTCGGGTTCCTGTCCCGGAAATTCGCCGAGCACGGCGCCGCCGTGCTGTGCGGCCGGTACATCCACAACGCCTTCTGGCAGGAGCCGCAGCTCATCGACACCGCCGACCCGATCCTCGGGATGGCCCAGCACTATCTGCTCTGCCCGACCAACCACGGCACCACGACCCTGGACTACCTCACCCTGCGGGACTGCCGGGAGTACGACGTCGACGGCATCGTGTTCCACTCCACCCGGACCTGCCGCGCGTTCACCGGACCGCAGCGGCTGCTCGCCAAGTCGGCCCAGGACAAGCTCGGCATACCGTCGATCTTCTTCGAAGGAGACGTCGCCGACGCCTCCTTCTACAAGGAGGAGATCCTGGAGAGTCGGCTCGTCGCGATGCTGGAAGCCATCGACGTCCGCCGCGCCCGGGCTCTTGCTCCGGTCTCATGAGCGGGCGTTACCTGGGAGTCGACCTCGGCTCGACCACCGCGAAGGCGGTGGTCGCCGACGACAGCGGCGCGATCCTGGGGGCCAGCACGGTGCAGATGGGAGCGGTCAGCCAGCGGGGCATGCAGCGGGCCGTGGACGCCGCCCTGGCCGAGGCGGGCGTCGCGGCCGAGGACCTGGCCGGCGCGGTGGCCACGGGTTACGGCCGCCGCCTGGTGCCCGGCGTAGCCCGGACCTTCACCGAGATCACCTGCCACGCCCGCGGCACCGCCGCGATGTGCCCCGGCGTCCGCCTCGTGATCGACATCGGCGGGCAGGACAGTAAAGCCATCACGGTCGACGAGAGCGGCCTGGTCGAGGATTTCGCCATGAACGACCGGTGCGCCAGCGGCACCGGCCGGTTCTACGAGGTGCTGGCCCGGGCGCTTGAATGCGAGCTGGACGAGCTGCCATCCCTGGCCCTGCGCGGTAGCCGTGACCTGGAAGTCAGCAGCATGTGCGCCACGTTCGCGGAGACCGAGATCGTCTCGCTGCTGGCCCAGGGCCTGCCGGCGGCCGACATCGCCTCGTCGGTCCACCGCGCCATCGCGGCCCGCACCCTGGCGCTGGTGGCCCAGGTCGGCAAGCGAACCCCGGTCGTCCTGACCGGCGGCGTAGCGCGCAACCCCGCCGCGGTGCACTTCCTCGCTGAGGCACTGCATCTGGAGGTCCAGGTGCCCGACCGCCCGCAGATCACCGGCGCCTACGGCGCGGCCCTGCTGGCCATGGAGTCAGCGGGGCGGGCACCGGATCAGGGAGACGCGGACATGTCGGTACCGTTGTTTCCCGGACCGCCCGGGCCTGACCGATCCTGCACCGACTGCGACGGCACCGTCGCCTCGGTGGTCGAGCTCGGGCCAGCCATCGCGATCAGGCCCTCCTAGCTGCTCGGCTTTTCCACGCCTGGTAGGCGGCGGGCATGCAGGTCGCGCAGGGCCGGTAGCCGACGGCGACGGCGGTGGGTTCGTCGGCGAAGAAGACACGGCTAGCGACGTAGCCGCCGGCGGCAATCGCACGTAGCGCGCTCGGGCAGTCGAGCCGCCCGTAGATCTTATTCTTGCGGTGCCCGCCGAACTGCCGGGGCCTCTCGCTCGGGTAGGGGCGCCGGTCGGCGCCGAGCAGCGTGTACGGCATCAGGCTGCATCGTGGAACACGAGCCCGAGGGTGAACCGCCGGCCGGAGCGAATCACGGACACGCCGTGCCGCACGGGCGCGGCCGACCAGCCGCGCGCGGATCGCACCGGGCGATCCCGGGTGGTGAAGACGAGCCCATGGCCGTGCGGGATCAGGGTCGCGGTGGCGCGGGACTGGGCGCGGGGCCGCTGCTCGTAGAGCAGGAACTCACCGCCGGTGTGGTCCACGCCGGGGTTACTGAGGTTGACCACGACCTGCAGCGGGAACACCAGCTCGCCGTACAGGTCACGGTGCAGGGCGTTCCAGTCACCCTCGCCGTACTTGAGCAGGATCGGCGTGGGCCGCCTCTGCCCGGCGGCGTGGCACATCTCCAGCCAGTGATCCAGGCTGTCCGGCCACGGCGCCGGGCGGCCCAGCCTGGCCCACCACGCGCGGGCGATGGGCAGCAGCTTCGGGTAGAGGGCCTGCTTCAGCCCGGTGACGGCCTCGGGGAACGGCTCGGTGAAGTAGCGGTACTCGCCTTCGCCGAAGCGATGCCGGGCCATGTTGATGGTCGACCTGAAGCGGGAGTCGTCGCTATAAAGCGCCACGATCTCGGCTGCCTCACCGGGGTTGAGCAGCGGCCCGATCAGGCCGCAGCCGTAGGCGTCCAGATCAGCGCGGATACGGTCCCAGTCGGCGGCCCCGGCCCGGTCCCGCCATGTCGCGGCGCGACCAGCGTCGCCGGTGCCTGGCGCCTTGGCTGTCTCGGTTGCGGTCTGGCTCATGACGCGGCCTCCAGGGCGAGCAGGGTGCGCTTGGCGTCGGGGCCGCCGAGGTAGCGGCCGATCCGCCCGTCGGAATAGATGACGCGGTGGCAGGGCACGACGACCGGCAGCGGGTTGGTCGCGCACGCGGTGGCGGCGGCGCGGACTGCCTTGGGGTGGCCGACGAGGTTAGCGACTGCGGCGTAGCTGGCGGTGTGCCCATACCCGATCTCGGGCAGATGGCTCAGCACGGCGCGCCGGAACCCGGCCGACAGCCGCCAGTCCAGCGGAAGGTCGAAACTGCGCCGCCGCCCTGCGAAGTACTCGTCGAGTTCCCGTGCGGGCGCGTCCAGGCGGGCGGGGGCGTCGAGGATACGGGGGCTGATCCGGTCGGCCAGGGCCTGCAGGACGGTTTCGTGGCCTTCGCTGGCGTAGGCGACCCGGACCAGGCCGGCCTCGGTCGCGGCCAGCAGCAGCGGGCCGACGGGGCTGTCGACGGTCCGGTAGGCGACGTCGAGGATGCCGTCCCGTTCCGCTGCCGCGGCTAGCCGGTCGTGCAGCCGACGCAGGTCGCCGGGGGTGTCGGGGAAGGCCCGGGTCAGGTCGCGGGTCAGGTCATCCGCGTTCATCGGGCGCTCCTTTCGTTGCGGCGGCGCCCGGATAGGTGCGCCGGAGGGTGGCGATGCCGTCGGCTGCGGCGCGGCGGACCGCGTCGGCGCTGCCGCCGACGATGGCGGCCACATCGGCGTACGGCAGCCCGGCCAGGTAGTGGTAGGCGACGGCCTGCTTCTGCTTTGCTGGCAGTCCCGCGACGGCATCGGCGAGGTCGCTGTCGAGGCCGGAGCCGGGACCATCCGCGGCGTCCGCAGCCACGGTGTCGGGGGTCTCGGCGACGGGTATGGCGCGGCGGGCTGCCCCGCGGGTGACGTCGATGGCTCTGCGGTGGGCGATGGTGACCAGCCACGCCTCGACGTTGGCGCCGGCCGGAAGGTCCGGGTAGGCCTTCATCGCGGACAGGAACGTCTCCGACCACGCGTCGTCGGCGTCTGCCGGGCCGAGTACGGCCCGGCAGACGCGCAGTACGGTGGCCCCGTGCTGCGTGACGACCGCCTCAAACGGCTGCTTGCCCGTCATGTCCCGTAAACGCCCTGCCGCTGGTTTTCGTGAGATCGACGTGACCATCAATTTTCGCCGAGTGCGCGTCTGCGGTCCGCTGGCGGGCGGGAAAGTCCCGCCGCCGTACCCGCGCTATCTGCCCTGCTCGATCTCCAGCAGGGCTCGTTCGCGGTCCAGGCCGCCCGCGTAACCGGTCAGCTTTCCGGTGCTTCCGATCACGCGGTGGCAGGGAATCAGGATGCACAGCGGATTCCGGCCCACCGCGGCGCCGATGTCCTGCGGACTGACGTCCGCACCCAGGCGGCGCGCGAGGTCGCCGTAGGTGGTCGTCTGCCCGTAGGGCACAAGCGTGATCAGGTCCCAGACGCGGCGCTGGAACTCGGTGCCGTGCGCCTCGACCGGCAGGTCGAAGGTGCTCCGCTCGCCGGTCAGGTATTCATCAAGCTGCCGCGCGATCTCCTCGAATCCCCGGTCGGTGCGGGCGCCGAATGTCGAACGATCAGGCCTGGGCCAGTGACGCGGAAAATACAGCCCGGTCAGCGAGCCTCCGTCCCGAACGACCGTCAGCTCACCCAGGCGGGTCGCGATCACCGTGTGTTCGGTAACCGCGATCCCAGCAGCATCTGCCCTCATGGTCTGCCTCCCTCATGCAGCTAGTTCTGCATGAAGTAGACGCGCGCGGCCGGCCGAACGTGAGGTCACGACCCGTTAGGGTCCTTGGGTCTACGTCTGGCTGAGGGACCTCGGCGGCCGGACCTCGTCGAAGGCCAGCGTGCCGTCGGCGGCCTGCTGCCGCAGGACGAACTTCTGGGTCTTGCCGGTAGGCGTCATGGGGAGCCTGTCGACAAAAGTCCAGAACACCGGGATCTTGTGCGGGGCGATCTGGTCCCGGAGGAACTCGGTCAGCTCCGCGACCGCCGGCCGGGCGAAGTCGGCCCGCAGGCGCAGGACCGCAGCCACCTGCTCGCCCCATTTCTCGTCGGGCACCCCGATCACGGCGGCCGTCTCGATGGCCGGGTGGTCCTGCAGGGCCGCCTCGATCTCGGCGGGGTACAGGTTCATCCCGCCCCGGATGATCATGTCCTTGACCCGCCCGGTCACCCGGAGGAAGCCCCGCTCGTCCATCGTCCCGATGTCGCCCATGTGCAGCCAGCCGTCGCTATCGATGGTGGCGGCGGTCTCGGCGGGCATGTTGTAGTAGCCCTGCATGTTCTGGTGGCCGCGGCACCAGATCTCGCCTTGCTCGTGCACGGGGACCGGCTCGCCGGTCGCCATGTCGGCGATCTTGACCTCGAGCTGGGGCAGCGGCTGGCCGACGGTATCGGCTTGATCCTCGGGCGTGTCGGTGACCCGGGTCTGGCTGATCACGCCGTGGGTCTCGGTCTGGCCGAACAGGATGCTGAACTGGCAGCCGAGCAGTCCGATGGTCTTGCGGACCAGCGAGGCCGGCACGGACGCCGCGCCGCTCATGATCGTCTTCAGGCTGGACAGATCGCGCCGGGCCAGATCCGGGTGATCCAGCATCGCGATCAGCATCGTCGGGACCACCAAGGTGTGCGTCCCGGAGTAGGCCTCGAAGGCCTCGAGTAGCAGGCCCGGCTCGAAGCCAGGGAGTATGACGAACGTCCCGCGTTTAGCCCAGGTCCCGAAGGACGTCACCGCCCCGCCACCGATGTGGTACATCGGCATCGCGTTGACGCAGACCCCGCCGTCACCCATGCCGGCCCGCTCGGCGACGAACGTGGCCTCGTTGACCAGGCCCATGTGATGCAGCATCGCGCCCCGGGGGAAGCCGGTGGTGCCGGAGGTGTACTGGACCTGGATCATGTCCCCGGGCGCCACCTGCGGCAGCGCCTGCCCCGGGTCGGCGCTGGCCAGGAACTCATCCCAGGTCGCCAGGGATACGATCTCCCGCAGTCCCGGCAGGCCGGGCCGGATGGCCTCGGCCATGCCCAGCATGTCGAAGCCCCGGTAGGCGTCGGCGCAGAAGAGCCCGGCCGCTCCGGACTGCTCGAGCACGAACTGCATCTCGCGCGTCCGGTAGGCCGGGTTGAGCGCGACGAGCACCATCCCGGCCAGGCTGATGCCCTGCTGCAAGATCACCCACTCGGCACTGTTCGGCGCCCAGATCGCGATCCGCTGGCCGGGTTCGAACCTCGCCAGCAGGGCTCGTGCCGCCTGCTCGGCGGCCGCCACGAACTCGGCGTAGGTCCACTGACGGCGGCCGGATGGGTCCGCCACGCAGTCGACCAGCGCCAGCCGGCCGGGGACCGTGGCGGCCGCGTGGTGGAGCGTCTCGCACACCGTGATGTCGCGGACCTGGCCGGCTTCGGCCGGCCAGTACGAGGTCTTCAGAACCGCCCTGGCGACCATGACGCTCCCCTACCGATCGGACGGTGAATAGTCTAATGCTCGAATATAGTCGTTTAGAGTAGTCTTTGTAAACCGTCTGGCTTGGCGTAACACCGGAGGTCTCCATGCCCGCTCCCCTGGTCCGGGATTACCCAGAGTCGGCCGTCGTCATCGCCGGGGGAACCTCCGGAGTCGGCCTGGCTAGCGCCTTCCGCTTCGCCGACGCCGGCGTGCGGCGCCTGGCCCTGCTGGCCCGTGACAAGGAACGCGGCGAGGCGGCCCGACAAGCGGTCACGACGCGCTGTCCCGACGCGCAGGTGGTATTCGTTGCGGCCGACGCCGGCGACGCCGGCCAGGTGCGAGCGGGAATCGCCGAGGCTCACCGCGCGCTCGGCGCCGTCGACGTCCTAGTCAGTTCGGTAACGGCGACCTACCGGCCAGAACTTCTGCACCGGACCGAGATGACCGATATCGCGGGCATCCTGCTCGGGCAGGCACTGCCGCCGATGCACCTGACCCGGGCCGTTCTGCCGATCATGACCGAACAGGGAGGGGGAACCATCGTCAACATTGCCTCGCCAAGGTGGCCACTCCCGGCGAGAGCGTCATCGGCGCCGCCATGGCCGCGATCGTCATGTTCTCCCGGGTGACCGCCATCGAGGCCAAGCGCGACGGGATCCGGGTGAACGTCATCACGCCCTCCCTGATCGCCGGCACCCCGACGGCCGAGGCCGTGCTCCGGGACGGCTTCAGCAAGAATCTCTTCGAGAAGGCCGCGTCGCTGGCCCACCTTGGGGTCGCCGAGCCAGACGACCTCGCCTCGCTGGTCGTGTTCCTGGGCGGGCCCGGCTCGGCGCGCCTGACCGGCCAGGCGATCAGCGTGAACGGCGGGATATCCGCGGCCTGACGCCCTTTGGTCTACACTCAGAGTGATTGAGTGTCTATGAGTGTCGAACGTAGCGAGGGAGGCCGATGACGACGCAGAGCGACGCGCCTTCTGCCCTCCTGAAGCCGGAAGGCGCGTCCCTGGCTCCCGGCAGCGCCCGGTCACTGCTCATGACCATTCTGGGCGAACTGGTCTGGCCGACCGGCCAGCCGGCGTGGACGTCGGCGCTGCTGTATGTGCTCAGGGGACTCGGCGTGGAGGAGCAGGCCGCACGGCAGGCCATCGCGCGCGCGGCGGCCTCCGACTGGATGGTCCCCGAACGGAGGGGACGTGAGGTCTGCTGGTCGATCGGTCCCGGGATGCTCAGCATTATCGAGTCGGGCGCACCGCGGGTCTACTCCCTGAGCGATCCCTTCAGCGGCTGGGATGGCACCTGGCTGGCCATGCTGGTGACGATCCCGCAGTCCCACCGCAGCGCCCGGCGGCCGCTGTACTCCGGCCTAACGTGGGCCGGGCTCGGCAACCCCGTGCCCGGTCTCTGGCTAGGCCCGCATGTCGAACGAGCGGCCGAGGTCGGCAAGCTGATCGACGGGCTCGGCCTGCGCCCGCACACGATCTCCTTCGTCGGTACGGTCGACAACATCGGGATGTCCCAAGCCGACATCGTCGCGCAAGGCTGGGACCTCGCCGCTCTCCACGAGCACTACCAGCAGGTATGGGACGCGATCGCCGACCTCGCTCCCCGCGGCGGCGACGAGACCCTGTTCGCGCACGTGCGGATGATCAGCGAGTGGCAAGAGCTCCCCCGGACCGATCCGCAACTGCCCGAGGCTCTCCTGCCCGACTGGATCGGCCGCCGGGTAGCCCGCCGCATCGAGGCCCTCCGAGCCCAGTGGACGCCGGGGGTGCGACAGCGGTTCGCCGAGATCAATGCCGGAGCCGGAACTTAGGTTTTGCCGGAGCGGGCGGGATTATCGGACCGGCCTGGTGTTTCGTCGTCCCCGCGTGGCCGGGGTTGTTACCCGGGGCGGGCGGGTGGGCTGTGACTGTGGAGGACTTTGGTCCGGTCCTTGTTCCAGGCGGTGGTGGTGCCGTCGGGGTTGAGCACGACGGTCCAGCCCATCTGGTGGATCACCACCTTGGCTGCCCGGCCGCTCCGGCACCAGCCCCGCCGCCACCAGCCGGCGCATGCGTCAGCTGTGAATTTGCATCGTGATCTGGGTCACATCTACGTTGTCACTGGGCGACCGCTTCGCGTTGCCCCTCAGACCGTCCATGCCTCCCAGACCGTCCAGGCCTCCCAGGCCCCGCAGCCCTCCCCGGCTCCGGAGCCCAGCGTCGTTGTCCGGCCCAGCTCGCCCGCGGCACTGCTCGCGGTCGTGCCGCACCTGGTCGGCTTCGTGCCCGAGGCCAGCGTCGTGGTGATCGGGACCGCGCCGCCCCGCGACCGCATCCCGGTCACGCTCCGCTACGACCTGCCCGATCCGCCCCACGCGGACCTGGCCGCCGACATCGCAGCGCACGCGGTCGGCGTCCGCGCCTCGCAGGGGCTGTCCGCTGCGGTGGCGGTCGGCTACGGTTCCCGGACGCTGGTGACCCCCGCAGCGGACGAGTTCCAGGATGCGGCACTGGAGGCCGGGACACGACGGCCCGCCACCGGGCGGGCAGCCCCGGCAAATGGTGAATCGACGCTCGACGTCCTCACCACCCTGTACACCAGCGGCCCCGGCTCCCGCCAGCCGCCGCGCCTCCGTAAACCCCGGTCAGGCACGACCGCCACCGCCCCGCCGTCGACCAGCGGAAACTCCCGCACGCCCGCCAGCGTCCTAAAGCAACCCGCAACTCAGGTTGATGAATAGCTACGATCAACCTATTCCGGATCGTCGCAGCGATTTCGACCCGGACATCGTTGCGGTAGCCGCGGCTTGCTTGTCTCAAACACGCAGGGCTCGGCCGGGACCATCGTGCAACAAGCAGGACGGAACCGCGAGCTTGGAGGGCTGCGGCTACGGAGCGGCGGCACGGCGCGGAGAACGCCATTACAGGTTAGAATACGAATTTATCCTTGTTTGCGGGTGCCGGTGACGCCCCGCGTGAGGATTGGGGGATGTGAGATGTCGCGCGGCGACGGAACGGACGGCGATCCGCGAAACCTGTTGATAGAATTGCTACTGGTTCCAGACGCGGACTCGGGGGAAGCGGAGAGGTTTGGCCGGCAACTGCGCGCTGAGCTCGCCCAGCTAGATGTCGAGGATGTCAGTCCGATGGTCTCGGCAGATGTGGCGCAGGGGGCCAAAGGGGCCGGGGTCGACTGGGGTTCGCTGCTTGTGACCCTTAGTGCCGCCGGCGGGGTGGTCACGTCTGTGATCGCCGTGGTGCAGGACTGGCTTGCCCGGCATAGCGCAGCTCAGACCATCAAGATCACCATCGATGACGACACTATCGAGCTGGGTCGAGCCTCCGTGCAAGAGCGCGAGGAATTGATCAGCACGTGGGTGCGTAGGCACTCCGGCGCGTGAGTAGCTGGGTTAATGGTGGGACGAAGGGTCGCGCTGCTGGTAGCCACTGACCGCTACCGGGACACCGGCCTGAGCAGGCTAGCTGCCCCTGCCAGCGACGCGAGACA